>Ga0233438_10000736_pt1 | contig 39777 bp, 38 predicted proteins | sample SI_123_September_FD_182720 | JGI IMG/M metagenome (GOLD analysis project Ga0233438, IMG submission 182720) | Seawater microbial communities from Saanich Inlet, British Columbia, Canada - SI_123_September2016_10_MG | ecosystem: Environmental > Aquatic > Marine > Inlet | place: Canada: British...
TTGTTGGTCATATAATCGCCCATTACAATTGGGCGGGTCGAAAGTAGGAAAAAGCAACATTGGTTGCGCAGGTTTGACCCTACAATAATCCCAATTTTTGCGCCAACACCAAATCCTCAGGAACATTAACCTCAGGCACCGAATGCGGTACTATTGCCACATCAATGTTGTATCCATGATGGATAAAATCCAATTGCTCCAAAGATTCTTGAAGGGCCAATGCTGACTTGAAATCCCCCTCATACGACAGCGCAAATTCTTTTTTGTACGCATACAATCCCAAATGGCACAACCGCACTACTTCCGAAGTACCCGGCACTGAATATGGAATAGGATACCTACTGAAATATACGCCTTCACCCTTCTTATTACGTATGACTTTCACCGTATGCTCATCCTTGTCGCCCGCCTCCTCATAGGCGATGGTCGCAATGGGGTTAGCTCCCACCGCCTCCACTACCGTCTTAAGGTATGAGGTAGGCAGGAAGGGTTGATCGGCCTGAAGATTCACCACAATATCCCAATCCTCGTGAACACTGCGAGCAGCTTCAAAAACACGAGAGCTTCCACAAGGATGGTCTCCGCGTGTTAAAACGACTTGAATATTATTCTCCTGTCCATATTTTAATACTCGTTCATCAGCACTCGCTACAAGAACAGAAGTGAATAATCCTGATTGTTTAGCGATATGGTAAACCTTTGCAAACATGGGCATACCATGAATTTGAGTAAATATCTTCTCGGGAAAACGAGCAGAATCAAGTCGAGCTGGTATGATACAGATTACCTTCAAAATAGTAGCGTTATTAATTTAGAGCGGTGCTTATTGCTTTAGTGTCATTTTTCCAGTATCACTGACTTCTATTTTGCTTTCGGGGAGGTCAGCAGCATTGAGTGATCGGATTTCCGAAATAGCTCTATTATTAGAGTCTAAAAAAGGTCCCGAAGATTCTAACTGCTTACAAGCATGTATTTGCCCCGAAATGAAAGTGCCGTCCGTTTTTAGGTTTAATTCAATTATAGGCGCGACACCGTTTGGCCCAGATAAGTTAAATCTCCCATAGGTGGCAAAATTCCCCATACTATAGGCAATAAATTTATCCTTGTATATGTCTACAGCGCGCGTAACATGTGGTCCATGTCCAAAAACCACGTCTGCACCAGCATCTATTGCCATCCGAGCAAATTCGTAGGGATTTCCCCTATTCTCACCTAGGTAAGATTCAGTTTCTTTAGTGATGTGTGTATGTTTTGATCCTTCGGCACCACCATGAAAAGAAACAATGACAATATCACATGAATCATTCAAATTGTTGATTAGTGCTCTTGCATTACTATAATCATTGATTTGTACGGTACCCCTATTCGGAGAAAAGGCAACAAACCCATACTGAACTCCATTCTTTTCAAAAATGGTACTTGGACAATCCGTAAGTCCGGCATAAGCTATTTCAGCTTCATCTAACAGCTTTTTTGTGTTTGCTACACCTGATTTACCAAAATCATTTGAATGATTGTTCGCCAAACTGAGCACATCAAATCCTGCATTAACGAAATGATTTACATAAGAATCGGGCATCTTAAAAGCATAACAATTGTCAGGATTACCACAGCGTTTGATCTGACCAGTGCCCGATAGTATAACACCCTCTAAATTTCCGAATGTAACATCTCCCGACTCTAAGATAGGAGTCACAGCCGTGAGCATATCCTTTCCTTCATTTACTGGCAGGTAGCTCACACTCGGGTAATGCGTGCCAAGCATCATATCACCTACACCTATGACTTTCACCGTTTTTTCAGTACTATCAGGAGATGAAACTTGTACTTGCCTTAAGTCAGCGCCATGTGAGGAGAATGCTACAAATAGGATTACCGAACTGAATAAGATTTTCATTTTGATATATTTTCTAATCAACTACAGCGGTGTGTCTCGGACGACTAAATTGGTAGTTTATTGGTTTGCTAAAATTACTGAGAATTAGCCATGGATATCATAGAATTGGACCACACCTTTCAAATCTTGGGCAGAACCCACCAGGACGGTGATAATTTTCTTTTCACGGAATAATCGATCCATCTCACTCACCCCCATCTGCTCTTCAATAAAAACGGGCGCTTTGGTACCCATTTCCGAAGCAACCAAAGCATTTGGATTCGTGCTAGAGGCCATGGCACGACGGATATCGCCATCGGTGATCACGCCTTGTACATCACTTGGAGTACCCACCACCACGAGGCCTAGTCGACCTTCGGAGATACGTAGTAGTACCTCATGCAGACCATCTTCTGGCTGGACCATGGGTACTTCCGTAATCATGAGGTCTTTGGCCTTGGTCAACAAGGAGCGCCCTAAGGTGCCGCCGGGGTGGAATTTGACAAAATCATCTTTGGTGAATTTTCGCAGTTCCATCAGGGCTGCGCAAATCGCATCTCCCATCACTAAGGCCGCCGTAGTACTGGTGGTAGGCGCCAAATTAAGGGGACAAATTTCCTTATCCACCTTGCATTCAAGGTGCACAGTGGAGAATTGGGCCAAGGCACTGTCGTGACTTTGTGAGAGCCCTATAACGTGCTTCGTTCGACTATATTGGAGCAATTTCAAAAGCTCAGGCGTATGGCCAGAGTTCGATATGGCGAAAAGTACATCACTAGCTTCGATCATCCCCAGGTCGCCGTGGTAGGCCTCACCGGGATGCACGAAGAAGGAAGGGATTCCAGTACTTGAATAGGTCGCGGCCAATTTTCTCGCGATAATCCCACTCTTGCCCATTCCGGTAAAGATCAACTTACCTGACATTCCATCAATCAGCTCGACGGCACCTTGATAATCATTGCGGTCCTGCCCCGCCATATGCAAAAGGGAATTGGCTTGGGCTTGAATGCTTTGTATGATATGCTGATTAATGTCCATGGATACGGGCTAATACTTCTTTAAATACACCGGCGCCTCCAGCAGTCTTGAGCTGCACGTCACAGATGTTCACTAACTCCGTTGCGGCATCGTTCACGGCATATAAATGACCACATTCCGAGCGCACGGCACAATCGTTGGTATCGTCCCCCACGAAAAGGGTTTCCTCCACTTCGATACCATATTGGGCACGAATACCAGCAACGGCTTGAGCCTTTTCGCTGATGTTCATTTGGCAAAAATCTAGGCCCAATTCTTCCGCACGTCTCGCCAAAGCTGCCGAACCACGACCGCTCACAATACCAAATTTGATGCCTTCCCCCATGAGTGCTTTGATCGCGGTACCGTCTTTCACGTTGAAGACTTTGAGCACCTCTCCATCGGCCCCATAATAGAGCTTCCCGTCGGTGAGCACACCGTCACAATCACTAATAATCAGGCGGATCATAAAAGGTCTTTTACGAGGTTTTCTAAATCCGCGAGTTTCAACATATTGGGACCGTCCGACAACCCCTGATCGGGATTTGGATGGGTTTCAATGAAGAAGGCATTCGCCCCCCATAGCTTCGCAGTTTTGGCGAAGAATGGTACATAAGCGCGATTACCCCCGGTGGTCCCCTCATTACTCTGCGTCTCTTGCGCACTGTGTGTACAGTCCATGACCACATGATCGGTTAATGCCGCAAGCTTTTGGATATTTCTAAAGTCTACGACTAATTCACTTGGTCCAAACAAGGTGCCTCGCTCCGTCAACCACACCTGGTCATTACCGGTGGACTTCACCTTATCTACAGCGAATTGCATTTTCTCGGCATTCAGGAATTGGGCTTTTTTGATGTTTACAATCTTCCCGGTTTTCCCTGCTTCAATCAACATGTCTGTTTGGCGGCATAGGAAGGCGGGAATTTGTACCATATCTACGCGGTGACCGTATCCAGTAATCTGTTCTGGCGTATGAAAGTCAGTAGTAATGGGTAATCCAAACTCCTCACGAATAGCTTCAAGCATGGCAACGCCTTTTTCTATACCGGGACCGCGGAAGCTACTCAAGCTTGTACGATTTGCCTTATCAAAGCTCGCTTTGAAATAAATCTCTACGTTGAGTTCTCTTTTAATACGGGCCAATTCCCCTGCGACTTCTCGCAACAGCTCAGGGCTTTCAATCACACAGGGTCCAGCAATGATAGTCATGTAAGCAATCTTTCGTTGGGTGCAAGTATAAACGTATGCCTGCGGTATTACGTATCAAAAGTAGGGAAAGATGTGTGAACGCTTGTATTGTGAAGATTTTCTATTTGTTCACATTACTTGACAATCTCACTGTCTTGAGGTTAACTTTTCATATACGAAGTTGTGCAGCGTAAAGTATGGAGGAAAGGCCTTGGGGCATTTCATTTTATTTCAAATTTCAACCAAAGAACAATTCATACAAATATCTTCCAGGGAAAAAAGTAAAACCGCCAGCAATCACAATTGCTCCAAAATAAAGTAAAATCATCTTTCTTTTATGAGATTTTACGTCTCCATTTTTTATTGCCAAGTAAGCTCTTGGAACTGTGTAAATTGTCAAAAAACTAAAACTATGTACCCACCCAAAGTGATTTTAAAATTCTTGGTCCGACTTGTGATGGCATAAAAAGAGTGACGACTGCCGTTATTAGCATTAAGATCATATAAATTCTCCCGAATTGTCTATGAAATCTAGTATCCTTTTTTATCAATAATAATATTGCCCCAATGATAAAGCAAGGAATTACTGTTCCACGATGAATGTACATTAAGTCGATATAATCCATTTTCTGTTTTTCGATTTAATGCTTTTTACATAATGTCGTAAACAGTTTTTATAGCCCTCTTTTTTTTAATAGTCTTAAATGCGAAATAATTCCACCAATGTATGTTGTTTGATTTGGAGTGATGTTATTTTCTTTTAGTGCATCGTACAGGATTCGGTTTAGTTTTGGGTAATGATAATGACTAATTTGGGGAAATAGATGATGTGCAACATGGTTATTAAACCCTCCAAAAATAAAATTGGCAATATTACTAAATGGGTGAAAATCGTTGGAACTTTCTATTTGATTCATTACCCATGACGTATTAATATTTCCATCATTGTCGGCAGTAGGATAGTTAGCCCCATCTACATGATGTGTGATGAAGAAAGTAAATAATGTATACACAGATTGAACCATGTGCATAGAGATGAATGCTACTAATATTACCCAAATAGGCTGTTGGGAATAATAGATCGGTAACACTAAAATATAGCCAAAATAAAAAGATTTTAATACGACAAATGTTAAGTAGTAGCGTACTTTTTGCCAAGTGCTTTCTGGAGCAAATTCGCCGAGAACTAGAAAGTCTTTTAGCAATACCCAATAAAAGGAGTAGGACATATAGGCAACTGGGGCGTACAAGTATTGGTATTTATGGTACCATTTTTTGTTTCCTGATGGTGAGACCCTAATCAGGCCCGTGATTGCTAAATCCGTATCAAACTTTTCTACGTTTGGTGCGAAATGATGCGAATTTATATGTCTTTTTTTCCAAGCTTCGGGGTGCGCTCCAACCAAAGTATAAATGAACTCAAACAACATGTTGTCCCAAAAAGGTCTTTTAAATATGGAATTGTGACTGAGGTCATGTGCAAAATTAAAACCCATGAGAACAGCTATAAAGCCAAACAAAATAAAGTTGAGAATGAATACTGCTGGATTGGATATTGTAAAAATTAATGCATAGCTCAAAATAGCAGCACTAGCATAAAACAAGCCTTTGAATAAAAAATAAAGATTTGCCTTTTTTTTATCCAAAGTCATGTTGGAATTTATTTTGTGCAAAATCGAATTATACAATTCATTATGACTTTTTACATGTTGGTGTTTACCCTTCATATGTGCGAGGAATAAAAGATTGCTGGCGTCCCATTTTATAGAGAAATCTATAATGTGATTTATAGGCTTGGCCGTAAGACATGTTCATGTAGTTTACATCATGCTTTCTGGCTGTATCAATAAATATTGGAAGAATGTTCAGGTAGTGCACATGGCTAATATTGGGTAAAATATGGTGCATGGCATGAGCATTAAATCCACCTAAGGTCCAGTTCAGAAAAGTACTGCTGGCATTGTAATCTACAGAAGTACACATTTGCAAAGTCGGCCAGCTAATGGACAACTTCCCGTCTTTATCAGGTGTTGGGTGTTGAACAAAATCAGATAAATGCGAAACCCCTAATACACTAGTAAAAATAATGGAGACCATAAAATGGTTGAGAAAAAATGCTAAGAGAACTGTACCAAAACCAAAAGGCAGTAAATACCAAGGCAACACAAGCATATAACTAACGTAGATACACTTAAAAAGAATGAGTTTGACAATTTCGATCGGCGGAATATTTATTGAAATAGTCCTGCTTGATTTTCTAAAAAGCATTAAAACCTCTCGTATAAAAAACCAATTAATAGAATACAATAGACTTAAAACTGGTGCATAGAGATACTGATATTTATGAAATGATTTCAGGGTTTGGGTTGAAGTCATTCTAATCACAGGATTATTAAGTACGTCGATATCACTTCCTTCAATGTTTGTATAAAGGTGATGCGATTCATTATGGTTTTTCCCCCAGACGTATGCATTGTTTCCTTGAAGATTGAAACTAATTGAAAATAAAAGTTTGTTCCAAAACCTACTTTTTACGGCAACACCGTGAGCTGCATCATGTGAGATGTTAAAAGCTGTCAATAAAATTGAAAGCCCCATCAGTAAATAATAAGCATAAAACCCTAAAGTCGTTGTGCTAGTTATCATAAGTGAGTAAAACAACACATCGAGACCAAAATAGAGAACTATTTTAAAAACCATAATCTTGTTACCCACTTTCGGAATCTTATTTTCAGAAAAATATTGATCCGTTTTCTCAATAAGTTCTTTGTAAAAATTAGAACCTTTGTCCTGGGAAAATTTTAGTTTGTTCATTCTAAATTCTTTAGGTTAAGATTAATTGAGGTATAAAGAGTTGTTGTAGGCGTAATAAAAATTGTGGTATTCGTTTCATTGTAAACGAATATGTTAGATTCAAGTTAAGACAACTTTAGCGGTCATTGTATGAATTCAATATCAAGTTAGCACCATTTATGGTCCCTTAATAGCAGAACTCATAAAAAGATGCTTAAAAAAGTCTCATTATCGAGATGCAGAATACGAGCGATGCGGCCTTGATGTTCGCGAGTTGCGTGCGAGGCCATGATCGGAGGTGGTTCAAGTATGAGTTATAGCTTAATGCCCTTAGGATTGCCCTTGAGGTAGACCTCAATAAAATTACGCAGGAAACCAATGCCATACCCTTCATTCATCGTGTTAGTAGTCTGTATCACGCGTAATGCGACAGCCAGCCCCTCGTGTCGTAAGGCGGTTAAGAACACCGCGAACATGTAAAATACATAAAGTGCAAAAGGCATCGCGAACAGGCTATTGTGGAAATAGAAGATGCCCAGGACAGCGAAAATGGCCGTGAGGTAGCGGTAAAGGGTGAAGACCAACGGGAACAAGTGTGTCAATTTTAAGTTACCGGGGTGTGCCTTGGCGAGCAAGGGACGGGCGGCGCCGAAGCGGAAGACTTGGCGGCGGAACTGTTTGAGTGTGGCGCGGCGCTTGTGGTATACATGCGCCTCAGGAATGAATCTACTGACGGCGTCTGCTTGTTGTAGGCGTAGGCTCAGCTCGACATCTTCGCCACAGACAAAGTTTTCGTCGTAGCCGCCTACCGCTCGGAAGAGCTCGGCGCTCATGCCCATGTTAAAGCCGCGTGGTTGGTAAGACGTGAGTGTGTTTTTGCCGCCGCGTATGCCTCCAGTGGTAAGGAAGCTTGTCATCGAAAAGTTGATGGCTTTTTGCAGGTCGGTAAAATCGGCAGAAGCAGCGTCAGGACCGCCGAAGAGCGTGGAGTCCGGATGTGCTTCTAGGAAGGCATCAATGGCGCGGAGGTAGCCAGGCGGGATGATGCAATCGCTGTCAAGGAAGATGAAATACTGGGCCGTGGCCAAAGAGGCCGCACGGTTGCGGGCATCCGAGACAGGCAGGTACTCCTCGTAGTAAATCTGAAGCGGTAATTGGCCGAGATATGCGGCCAATTCTGGTCGCAACGCATCCCCCGGTGTTCCATCGCCCAAGATGATTTCAAAATCACCTTGGGGGTAGTCCAGCGCTGTTAGGCTTTGGAGGAATTCAGTGACCTCGTCAGGACGTTTGAAGGTCGGCGAAATCAGAGCATACTTTGGGGAAGCGGCAGTTTGAGCCATTACTCCAGGCCAATTTTATCGTTAATGGTGTAATCGTGCTTCTTAGTACTCTCACGCAATAACAACTCAGCAATGAATCCAACTCCGAAAAGTTGAACGCCCATGATGGTCAAAGCTAGGAGTATGTAGAAGAGCGGATTTTCAGTGATTAATCGGGCTTCTATCCCAGCGCTAAGCGCCCACAGCTTGTACCCACCAAGGTAGGCTAACAAGGCGATGCTCAAGGTGAACATAAGCGTACCTGCGGCGCCGAAAAAGTGCATAGGGCGGCGTCCAAACTTTCCCATCACTCCGAGCGTTGCCAGATCGAGGAAGCCGTTGATGAATCTATTCAACCCAAATTTAGTTGTCCCATATTTACGGGCTTGGTGTTGCACAACCTTCTCCCCGATCTTGCCAAAACCTTTGTTCTTAGCCAAAAACGGAATGTAGCGGTGCATCTCGCCGTAGACTTCAATATTATGCACCACCTCAAGGCGGTAAGCCTTTAGGCCACAATTAAAGTCGTTGAGTTTAATTTTTGAAATGCGGCGTGTAGCGGCATTGAAAAGCTTTGTCGGAATGGTTTTAGTCAGCGGATCGTAGCGCTTCTGCTTCCAGCCGCTCACTAAATCGTAGCCGTCCTCCATGATCATTCTGCGCAATTCCGGAATCTCCTCTGGACTGTCTTGAAGATCTGCATCCATGGTGATGACCACCTCGCCAGCGGCTGCTTTAAATCCTTGATTCAGACCTGCACTCTTGCCTTGGTTTCTGCGGAAAGAGATGGCCTTGACATTTTCGTTTCTCGTGCGAAGTTCCTGGATGACCTGCCAACTGTTATCCGTGGAGCCGTCGTTGACGAATATGATTTCATAGGTATAGCCCTCGCGGTCCATCACACGAGAAATCCAATCGGTCAATTCTGGTAAACTCTCGTCTTCGTTGAATAAAGGAATGACAATACTTAAGTCCAATGCACTCATAAAAATTATACTACCGGTTCATCTTTTTTCATTGCTGCGGCGACAATGAGGCCAATCACTAAGTAATAGATACTGATGAAGGTTAAGCCCATGATTTGTGCTTTGAAACCAAACTGATCGCGCTCCTTTAATTGGGAAATGCCTTCCGAAATTTGAGATTTGTCGGCACCCATTCGCTCCATGAATTGGACTGTAAACTCAATGGTTTTTTCTTCCATCATATCCTTAAAATCGGGATCTACAACATTGTACATCATTGCGTTAAACAAAACGACCACAGCTGTTCCTAGGATTAAACCGATGACCGAAGTTCCCAATGCTCCCTTGAAGGAAATGAAGCCGTCTAATGACTGTTTCGCTTTAGCTACAGCGTAGATAGCTAAACCAATTGGAACGATCCATTGGTAAAGTATACCCAGCCACCAATACTTAAACAGTAGCGTTGGATCTCCTAAATAACTCCATAAAAACATGAGAAGTCCTAGCCCTATTACAATGAAAGCGAGTTGTTTACCCTGTGCTTTCATGATTTCAATTTCTTGTGCCATTTTGCTTTGATTTTACGGTTCAAGCGCTTTTCGCTTGCTACAAATATAGTCCAACAGAACCGATTAAAAATTGTTAAAATTCATTGGTCAGACGCCTTTAGTTGGCTTAACTTTGCAGTGGGCAAGTCTCACACAACCAGCTCCTGGTGAATCCCCCAGGGCGGGAACGCAGCAAGGGTAATTGGTCGTAGCGGTGTGATGTGAGTAGCTTGCCCATTTTTTGTGCCCTAAATTTTGAGGGAAAGACGTACTTTTGCTCAGTAAATATTATAACTCACACAAATGAAATTCTTCATCGACACTGCGAACCTCGCACAGATTCAAGAAGCCCAAGAGCTAGGTGTTCTAGACGGGGTAACGACAAACCCATCTTTGATGGCAAAAGAAGGCATTAGCGGGGACGCAAATGTGAAAGCACACTACAAAGCCATTTGTGCGATTGTGGATGGTGATGTAAGTGCTGAAGTAATCGCAACAGATTACGAAGGGATGATCAAAGAAGGTGAGGAATTGGCCGCATTGGATGAGAAAATCGTTGTGAAGATCCCGATGATCAAAGACGGGGTAAAAGCATTGAAATACTTCTCTGACAAAGGCATTAAAACCAACTGCACGCTGATCTTCTCTGCAGGTCAAGCACTCATGGCAGCAAAAGCTGGCGCGACTTATGTGAGTCCATTCATTGGACGTTTGGATGATATCTCAACCGATGGTTTGGATTTGATCGAAAGCATTCGCATCATTTTTGACAACTACGACTTCGGTACAGAAATTCTTGCAGCTTCGGTACGTCACCCGATGCACATCATTCAATGTGCTGAGATCGGTGCAGATGTGATGACTGGACCTTTAAGCGCAATGGAGGCTTTATTGAAACACCCATTAACTGATATAGGGTTAGCGAAATTTTTAGAAGATCACGCAAAAGCAAACGGCTAATCTTTAGTTGTATTGATAATTTTGAAGGAGCCTCGCCTACGGCGGGGCTTTTTTGTACCTTATATTAAAATTTAAAGGGTCGTGATTTATTCCATTTATCCGGAAAGCATTAACGCGCAGACCATCGCAGAATGTGTAGCGCGTTTTAAGAAAGGTGAAATTGCCATCATTCCTACGGACAGTGTGTATGCTGTTGCGGGAGATTTTCAACATCCAATGGCACTTGAAAAATTGGCGAAAATCAAAAAAGAGTCAGTTAAGACTGCAGAATTTTCATTTCTCTTCACCAATCTGAGCCAAGTGTCTGAATATACGCAAAGCGTAGACGGCGGAACCTTCAAGCTGCTAAAACGTTGTTTACCAGGTCCATACACCATGGTGCTGGAGGCTAATATTGCATTGGCACGAAAACTGGGACAGAAGCGTAAGACCATCGGTATTCGAATACCCGACCACCCTATTGTTATGGCCTTGTGCGAAACTTTAGGTCGTCCTTTGGCATCCGCGTCCTTGCACCACGACGATGAGATTATTCAATATCCTACAGATCCAGATGAAATCGCTGCGGCCTATGCGCATCTCGCGGATTTTATGATAGACGGCGGCTGGGGTGATAATGTTCCCTCAACGGTTATTGATCTTAGTGGGGCAACACCTGTACTGCTTAGAGCGGGAAAAGGTGATCCGGATGTGATTTAATAAAAGACTGCAGCTTTAATCGGTCCAATTTTCCGTTCTCCAACAGTGGCCATTCTGAAACAATACACGCTTCCTTGGGCATCGCCGTTCCCTCCCAATGGCACAATGCCGCTTTGAGACCTTTAACATCATCCATCGCGCGCAATACCATGACCGGCACTTGACCATACCGTTCGTGTTCCCTTGAGCTCATGACCGCCTGAATACCATGGGAATCACAAACAGACTCGAATTTTTCCGGGTGAAGTTTGATTCCTCCGGAGTTGATCACATGATCCAATCGACCTTCATAATGGAATCGTTTCTTATCGAGCAATCGCACACGATCTTGAGTTTGTAGCTGCGCTATTCCTAGATGCGGCGCAGAAACACATAGGCATTCATCAACATTTAAAGAAAATTCTGTCGCCCCAACTGCGGTATAAACCGCACTGCCCAGTGGACGTAAAGCAATGTGCGAAGCGGTTTCTGTCATTCCATATCCTATACATACACCAGGATAACTCGAGGTATCGTATCGCGCAGGCAGTGCACTCCCCCCTAACAATACGGTGTTCACCTTAAGTTGCTTTCCAGCTTCTTGTATTGCAACAAACTGGGCGGGAGTCATTGGAACAAAGTCCAGTCCTTCCGGAACATGTGGCAAAGCCCGAGGCTCACACAAATGCAAAGTAAGTTGGCCTATGTAAGCGCGAACGACCATCATGAAGCCGCCAATATATTTTGCTGGTAAAACCAATGCCGCAGTAGAACCAGGAACCAGTTCAAACCTGTCCAGCGTAGCACGGGCCGATCCATAAATCATCGCGCGCGTCAAAGCGATTGCTTTTGGCGAACCGGTCGAACCGCTGGTCTCTAGCGTCCACTCTGTTGCTTGACTTATGCAAAATTTCAGGGCGCTTTGAACAGCAACAACATATTCGGGAACACCCTGTAAATCAACAAACTCAGCAGCAGAATAACTGCGGCCGTTCCAAAGGAAAAGTGATTTATTTTCAGCCATGTATTTTCGGGTACAGTTTTTGTTTCAACGTGTGCGCAATGAACAAGTTCAAAACTATAGCAATATACATCAGCCTCTTGGCATTCTCACTGAGCGGTTATGCTGCGGGTGATGCAGACTATGTATGGCTTACGGTTCGTAATGCGATGAGCGGCGAACCCATCGAAGGGGTAAGTATTACCGTAGAACAAGCGTATATAGGGGAAACAGGACCTCTGGGTCGAATTCTAATACCCAATGGCACTCCAGGTCAACTCATTGCACTCTACCACACCAGTTATTCGGCAGGCTATTATTCCCGAAAGGAACTTCAAGAGCGCGACTATGAGGTTTTTTTAAGGGAAAGCGTTTTGAACATTCAGGAAGTGGTCATTCGCGCGAATCGCATGGAGCAGCAATATCAGAAAACGGCCCAGGAGGTTAGAAGTATTGACTCCAAACAATTAGACCAACAGTTCCAGGCAAACACTGCGGATGCCTTAGCTATAGACCCTAATGTTTTTGTCCAGAAATCCCAAGCTGGAGGAGGTTCTCCTATGATCCGAGGAATGAGTACTTCGCGTGTTCTGGTTCTGGTAGATGGCATCAGAATGAACAACGCCATCTTTAGATCTGGGAATGTACATAGCGTTATTTCTGTAGATGGAGAGAGCGTTTCTAATATGGAAATTAGTCTAGGTCCTGGAAGTGTTTTGCACGGAAGCGATGCATTAGGTGGAGTCATGCACATTAACACTTACGATGCTCATTTCGGGGATTCCACAGAGATTTTACAAAGTTTAGTTTTCACATTGAGCAATCAAAGTGCGCAACTATCAAGAAGACCCAATTTCCGGATCAACTACGGCGGCCTGAATTGGGCAGGAATGACATCGCTTACCTATACCCAATACCACGACATACAAATGGGCCGGCGTATTCTACCGTGGACGCCGGCGCAACACCTCAGCAATACACAACTTACTTGTCTACCGACAACAATCGGAAGTATAGATACCATTCGAACTCCAGAAGACCCATACACGCAATACAATACTTCGTACGAGCAGCGAAACATCACACAAAAATTCAAAGTACGCTTGGCAGAGCGCACCACATTCAAATCTGGCGTGCATTTTAGTTTGACGGGCGAGGTTAACCGCTACGACAGATTTACAGAAATGATGAACGGCAGTCCGAAGTATGCCCAATGGAACTATGGCCCACAAGCGTGGATCATGAGCTACATTTCAATCGAGAACAGAGATATTACGGCCATCAGTGATTGGATGAAATTCACCTTATCTGGTCAGTATTTCGAAGAAAGCCGGAACATACGGAAGTTTAAGGCCCCTTCAGGTAAAGTGCAACGCGAACAGGTGTATATCAATCAGGTAAATTTTGATGCCAGCAAGAAGATTACAGAGAAGAGTTCCATTTTGTATGGTGCTGAATTTATTGGAAATAACCTCACCAGCACAGCCTATCATTACTACTACATGAACGAGGATTCGACATGGAATGCACAATCCCGCTACGCCAATGGAAGCCATTGGATGAGCGGTTCCATCTTTGCACATTTCGATACAGATTTGAGTAAACACATTGCCTTTAGCGCAGGATCCAGACTCAATGGCGTAGGAATGTACACCCCTATTTCATTTCGTGGATTCAATGAAAACGCACGATTAAAATTTCTTGCACCTAGTGCAGAAATGGGACTCACCTACCACAAGCCTACCTTTAAATATTTTCTGAATTTCAGCTCCGGTTTCCGTGCGCCAAATATTGACGATGCGAGTAAAGTATTTGACTCCCAGCCTGGTGCTGTGATTGTTCCAAATAGCACGCTGCGTGAGGAGCGTCTCTACAGTGCTGAGGTCGGTGCAAAGCAAAAGCTTGGTAAATCATGGGTTGTGGATGCCAGCTTTTATTACAGCTACCTTGACAATGCCTTAGAACGCGCTCCGTACACTTTCATGGGCAGTGACAGCATCGACTTTGACGGCGAATTATCCCAAGTGCTCGCTGTTCAGAATTTAGATTTCGCTTGGATTTGGGGCTACCAATTTGGTGTACGTACAGATATTTCAGAAAACTTGAATTGGATGATTCACTGGGCACACCCTTTCGGTAAAGACAGCCAAGGGTATACGCTGCGCCACGTTTCGCCATTTAACGCAACTTCGAATCTTTCCTTCCATAAAAACAACTGGCGTAGCAATCTCATTTTTCGCTACAATGGTGCCATTGATGCGGAGGATATGGCCTTCTGTGAACGTTCAAAAACGCACATGTACGCGCTCAACAACTTTGGAGAAGTTTATGCACCAGCGTGGTACACCATAAACCTGCATGCCTCCTATGTATTCAGCAAGAATATCTTAGTTCGTGGCGGAATAGACAATATAATGGACGTACAATACCGCGGTTACGCCAGTGGCATAGTAGCACCGGGCCGTTCAATCTTTATCTCACTACGAGGGTCTATCTAAACGTTTGTAACGATTCTGGTAGCGACCAAGAAGTCTGAACATCTCCAGCAGTCCACAATTCGCCTTTTTTAACTTCGAGCGGTCCTGGAATATTGTTCGTATATAAACTACCTGTACCCAGTCCTTGCGGTGTATGCAGGTGCTTCGTTGCGGTCCACTGCGCTATAGCATTCATGCCTACTGTACTCTCTAAAGCAGAAGTAGCCCACCAATCTATACCGCGAGCGGCTGCGCATTCTATCCATTCATCAGCGCCGCGCCAGCCTCCAATAAAACTGGGTTTGAGAATTATGTATTGCGGTCGCACTGTGTCGAGAAGCAACTCTTTATCGGCCTTAGTAAACATACCTATAAGGCTCTCGTCTAATGCGACCGGAATAGGCGAAACCGCGCATACCTCTGATAATCCATCACGATCCGTTGTGGGAAGCGGTTGCTCTATACTATGGACTTCAAGGGCTGCCAATTCATGAAGTACCGGATCAATAGACGATCGACTAAAAGCGCCATTCGCATCAACACGCAAGGTTAAATCGCGCGATGAAAATCGCTCACGAATCCCCTTGAGCAAGGCCAATTCATCCGCCCAGGAAATAGCACCTACCTTCATTTTAAGCGTTCCAAACCCTTCTTCTAATCTGCGTTGGATTTGATCGAGCATAAAGTGCTTTGTCCCCATCCAAATCAAACCATTGATGGCCTGCCCCTGCGCACCGCGGCTAAACGGAGTCTCAAAGTGGTGAAAGCCGTGTTGTAGATGACTAAAGGCTTGCTCCAATGCGAATTGTATGCTTGGAAAGGCACTATTCCGCGCATAAAGTACTTCTAATCCTAGATGAATATTCTCAGCGGTCCAGGCCAATTGACTTTCTAATTCCGGTACATCATCAACACTCAATCCACGTAAAACGCCTACCTCCCCTAATCCAACTGCAAATGGCGTCGTAGGATCTTCAATTCGCAGAAAAAAACTCTCTTTCGTGCGCAGGACGCCACGCGAAGTCCCGGCGGGTTGTTTAAAATTAAGAAGGTAAGAATGCACCGTAGCTTTAATCATAACGCTAGAGATTAAGAGATAAAGCAGTTCCAATACAATAGAGTAATGTCATCAGCGCCATTGGTTTAAGTAAGGCATCCAATGCTAATGAATCTCTTGCTCGAGCAAACCGAATAAAGACTACCCGGGAGAGTAATACTCCGAAAGCTATGTGAAAAAGGAGTAAATATTGATTCCCGTCTAATGCGGCCCAATACAAGGCGAAGAGCAAACTCAGGACATTCCCAATGATCAAGAGTGCTTTAAAATAACCTCTGCCCCATTTATACCCGAATCGAACGACTAGCGTGCGCTTCCCCGCAATAGCATCAGTTTCAACATCCCTTAAATTATTCAAAGTGAGTACCGCTGCACTGTAAGCGCCGGCAACCAACGCTGGAAAAAGGAAGCTCCAATGCAACGTTCCGTACAAATTTGCGGACCCGAGGACCCCAACCAATCCAAAAAATAAAAAGACAAAAAAATCACCTCCGCCCCAGTATGCATAAGGCTTTGGACCCATAGTATAGGACTTAGCAGCCAGCACTGCAGCAACATTCAATAACGAAAAGAGTACTAAAAGTGGAATGCGTTCTTGAAACGCTAGAAAGCTTAATCCACCCCCTCCGAACAAAGCCAATACGGTCCACAAATTAACGGCGCGCTTCATTTGATCTGCAGTAATTAAACCGCTAGCTATCGCACGTTTTTCACCGGTACGATGGTCGTCTGTACCGCGCAGGCCATCGCCCAAATCATTCGCATAATTCGACAATATTTGATACGCTCCGGCCGTGAACACCGCAAGCGCAAAAATCCCCCAGTGCAGGTATTCATTAATTTTGAAGGCCAAACCGGTTCCTAAGGCAATGACCGCGAAAGCTAGAGGTAAGGTGCGCAGCCGCGCTGCTTGAATCCAAATATGAAGTGGTACCATACTATCGTAACGCAACAAGCGCCGCTAAGTTGGCATGCTGCTCCGTTTTACTATCAATTATTTTGGAACCGACCGCCCCCTCTAGAGCATTTAGTAACGCCTCGACAGAGGTAACCGCTTCATAATTCACCCCGAAGGCGGATGCAATGCCTGCAAGATTCACTTGTTGTGCGTTGGCAAAAACGCGTTTGGCCTCGGGCCCTGTACGGGCTGTATCTGGCAGCCAGTCGAATATGGCGCCTACACTGTTATTAAGCACGCAAACAATCAAATTCTGAGGAATCTTTTGTCCATACAAACCGTTGTGATCGTATAAAAAACTTTGATCACCGATGATTAAAATATGCCTACGGTCAGGATCTGCCAATGCCGCACCGACAGCCGTACTCAAACTGCCGTCAATACCAGCCACGCCTCTATTTCCATACAGTTGCACGGCTTTTGGGAAGTAATTGAAATAACGTACGATGGAACTGTTGCCTAGATGCAGTACATCCGTTGTTTTTAATTTCGAAACCACAGCTTGAAATGCCGCAGCGTCAGACCACGGCAGGGGTTTCGAAACTGGTGCCACAGCTGGTATTCTAATGAATTCCGGAGCCGATTTCCAAACCGTAAGCGCATTCGGCGCCATCCTTAAGTGAAGCACCTCTGCGTCTAACACATCCCAACATTGGAAGATATCGATATGCACATGCTTTTTAATTCCCAGCGCTCGTAAGTGCTGCTTGGGCTTTTTATTAATCCACTGTCCGCCAATACTTAAGACTGCATCGGGTTCAAGATCGAGCAACGCTTCCATAGGTACCGCTTGTGGATGATCCAGCACGCCGCTCATAGGGTCCGCAAAAAGTGTCCAAGCAACTCCTTCATCCAGCAGCGTACGTAATTGTGCACTTTCTTGAGGTAACAATTGGCCCGCAATTACGGCTACGGATTTGCAACCTGAAAAAGAAGGAACCGGCTGATTATCCGGAATTCCATGAAATTCCATTGCGTCGTCCGAAAAGACGATCGCCAACGGCTCAGGCTCCAATTCTTGGGCATAAAGGGGTTCATCAAAAGACAGATTGATATGAATAGGCCGCATTTCAACCTGTTGCGCGCGAATCGCAAAATCTAATTGCGACACCACTTCCGAGGCCGAAGCATCTTCTTCAATATGCACGCTAGCAGCGACATGCGGCTCATAAAAGTCTCGCTGAACACAAGTCTGTCCCTCCCCTTTATTGATGCGCTCTTCTGGTCGGTCGGCACTAAGTACAATCAATGGAACGTGCGCATAGTAAGCTTCTAAAATCGCGGGGTAATAATTTGCTAAAGCACTGCCCGACGTGCAGCAAACGGCAACAGGCAAACCTGTAACAAGACTACGTCCCAATGCATTAAACGCCGCACTACGCTCATCACCCAGCACTTCCATTTCGAAAGAACCTAAAGCTTCTGCAGCAATAATCAATGGGGCGTTTCTCGAACCTGGAGAAAACACAATGGTCTTAACCCCCGCATGCGCAAGCGCCTCTAATGTCCAGTGTGCCGTGTGTTTTGTTGTTGTCATTTGAATTGTACAGCGTCCTTGAGGGCCGAGATTTTATACTCTGTCTCCATCCACTCATTCAAAGGTACGCTGTCCTTTGTAATTCCTCCACCTGCATAAAAGGTAATGCCCGATTGCGACCATTGCATGGTTCGAAGCAGCACTGTGGCATGCAAACCACCCGTCATAAAAGCCAGGTATCCCGTGTATAACCCACGGTCGTAGTGTTCCACCGATTCGATCACTTCTCTTGCAGGGGCTGTAGGTGTGCCGCAAATGGCAGGCGTTGGGTGCAAGGCTTCTAAAACATCTACTGCGGGCGCATTCATCGCGTCTGTTTCTACCCACGTCATCAGGTGTTCAACGGGGCCTGCATTCAGTGTTTCCTCGCCCTGCGTGCGAACCTGTCCACCAAAATTATCAAGGGTTTTATATATTTCCTTAGTAACAAAATTTTGTTCCTCGCGCTCTTTATCCCCCCAATTCAAAGCGCCAGACAATCGTGTACCTGCGAGCGACATAGAATGGTATCCCCCATCGATTTCTTCAAAAAGCACCTCTGGAGAAGCCCCCATCCAATGTCCAAAATCAGGATGTTTTAAGGCAAATACAGTACAGTTTGAATAGCGTTCTTGAAGAGCAGCAAAGGTGGCCTGTGCGTCGGCACGCTCTGTGTACAAATGAGAAGGCCTACTCAGCACAACCTTATTCACCTCATGGAGTTGTATGCGGTCTATAATTTCTAAAATCTGCTGCTGGTAGACTGCAGTATCACTTTGATCGGATAGGTTGGGATTCGTCGCCCCGAAATCTAACCAAAACGTATGTTCATCTACTACCGATTCCTCCTTAAATCCACGCAGCTCGCCCTTAAACCCGCGCAACAAGACAGCCGCTTGGGCAATGTCAGTTTCGGAATATTTATAGGCGATTTTTGGCCTACCTGGAATTTTGGCCAATACTTCAAGCATCATTTACGAGCTTTAATAAAGTTGAGCAGTTTCACCACCGAAATCAATTCACCTTGTTCGTTTTCAACACGAATCTGAAACAGATGTGAGCTCTTTCCCTTGTGCAGACAAGTTGCTGTGGCGATAAGCATGCCCGTGCGAGCGCTCTTCAAATGATTTGCACTGATTTCTGCACCTACAGCCGCTTCTTTTGATGGATCAATAAGCAATTGCGACGCTGCGGAACCAACACTTTCCGCCAAAGCTACAGTTGCACCGCCGTGTAAAATACGCATGGGTTGGTAGACTCGAGAATCGACAGGCATGGTTGCCACCAGCGTACCCGTTTCAGGCGCTACATCAACGTACTCAATACCAAGCGTTTCCATCAAGGTATCCTTGCAGAGGTCGTTAAATTTCTTCAAAATGGCGGCCTTATTCGAGGTGTGCTCCATAGGGTTATAAATGCAGTGCTAAAGTACGAGAATAAAATAGGAGTAAAAAAACGGTACAAGCCCCGCGAAACCTTATTTTTGCGCTTCAACTTATAATTGTAGATAAGCACATGATTACAATCACTTTCCCAGATGGGAATCAACGCAGCTACGAATCGGGCACAACTGCCATGGACGTAGCAAAGAGCATCTCTCACGGCCTTGCACGTAATATTTTATCCGGAAGCTTTGACGGTAATACTATCGAACTCAACGATCCACTCACGACCAATGGCACACTCCAGTTCTTCACTTGGAACGATGCCTCTGGGAAAGAAGCGTTTTGGCACAGCTCAGCGCACGTTTTAGCTCAAGCCATTGTGCACTTCTACCCAAGTGCGAAACTGACCATAGGACCCGCCATTGAGAAAGGGTTTTATTACGATGTCGATTTTGGTGAGGAAACGATAGGAGAAAAGGATTTCGAGAAGATTGAAAAGCAAATGTTGGAGTTTGCCCGCTCAAAATCGGAATTTAAACTTCGTGCAGTGACCAAAGCGGAAGCCTTGGAAGCCTACAAAGACAACCCTTACAAAACGGAACTTATATCAAATCTAGAAGACGGCACCATCACATTTTGTGACCATGCAGACTTTACAGATTTATGTCGTGGTGGACACATTCCACATACCGGCTATATCAAAGCGGTAAAAATCATGAACGTTGCCGGTGCATACTGGCGTGGCGATGAGAATAATCCTCAGTTAACCCGCGTTTATGGGGTTTCATTCCAAAAGCAGGGTGAGCTTAAAGAATATCTTGAATTGCTAGAAGAAGCGAAGAAGCGCGATCACAGAAAATTAGGAAAGGAACTTGAACTGTTCACTTTTAGCCAACGTGTTGGAGCCGGACTACCGCTATGGTTGCCCAAAGGTGCGGCACTTCGTGAACGCTTAGAGAACTTCCTCAAGAAAGCTCAGAAAAAGGCAGGATACGACGGCGTTATTACGCCACATATTGGAAATAAGGAACTTTACATCTGTTCTGGCCATTATGCCAAATATGGTGCTGATAGCTTCCAAGCAATTGGTACACCAGAAGATGGTGAAGAGTATCTGCTCAAACCCATGAACTGTCCTCACCACTGTGAATTGTATAAAGCGACTCCAAAATCGTATAAAGACCTCCCAATTCGCTACGCTGAATTCGGCACAGTTTACCGTTACGAGCAAAGCGGTGAACTTCACGGTTTGACGCGCGTTCGTGGGTTTACGCAAGATGATGCTCATATTTTCTGCATGCCAGATCAATTAAAGAGTGAATTCAAGAGTGTGATCGACCTTGTGTTATACATATTCAAAACGCTTGATTTCAAGGATTATACGGCTCAAATCAGTTTACGGGACCCGAACAAACCTGAGAAATACATAGGCTCAGACGAAAACTGGGAAAAGGCAGAATCTGCCATCATTGAGGCTGCAGGCGAAAAAGGACTGAATACGGTTGTTGAGTACGGAGAAGCAGCTTTCTATGGACCCAAGCTCGATTTCATGGTAAAAGATGCCCTAGGACGCAGCTGGCAATTGGGCACCATTCAAGTGGATTACAACCTACCAGAACGCTTTGAATTAGAATACAAGGGCAGTGATAATGAAACGCACCGCCCTGTGATGATCCACAGAGCACCGTTCGGTTCCATGGAGCGTTTTGTTGCTGTACTGCTCGAACATTGTGGCGGTAACTTCCCGTTGTGGCTTACACCTGAACAAGTAAAGATTCTTCCGGTTAGTGAGAAGTACAATGAGTACGCGAAAGAAATAGCTCAATTCCTAGAAATTTCCGATATTCGCGCCCTCGTAGACGACCGTAACGAAAAGATTGGCAGGAAGATACGTGATGCTGAAGTCACAAAAATTCCATACATGTTGATTGTTGGAGAGAAAGAAGCTACCAGTGGTGAGTTAAGTGTTCGTCGCCACGGCGAAGGAGATTTAGGCACCATGACCAAAGAAGCATTTGTAACAAGCGTCGAGAATGAAATCTCGGAACTTATTGATTAATAGAAGTTTAACTAAAAAATAAAAGACCCTGAGAAAAGGCAAAAGAAAGCAGCCAAAAGAGAAATTGGCCGCAAACCACCGCATCAACGATAGAATTAGAGTACCAAAAATTCGCCTCGTTGGAGAAAATGTTGAACCTGGAGTATTTGAAACTCGTCAAGCGTTGCGCATGGCGGACGATATGGATTTAGATTTGGTGGAGATTTCACCAAACGCAGATCCACCGGTCTGTAAGATCATTGATTACAGCAAATTCATGTACGACCAACGCAAGAAACAAAAGGAACTTGCGTCAAAGGCAGTTAAGGTGGTCATTAAAGAAATAAGATTTGGACCAAACACTTCAGATCACGATTACGAATTCAAGAAAAAACACGCCATCGAATTTTTACAGGCGGGTAACAAGGTGAAAGCCTTTGTTTTCTTCCGTGGACGTTCTATTGTGTTTAAAGACAAAGGTGAAATCTTGTTACTGCGCTTGGCTCAGGACCTTGAAGAGTACGGAAAGGTAGAACACATGCCTTCTATGGACGGCAAGAAAATGAACCTTACGCTTGCCCCTAAAAAATAAGTCACTCCAATCAAAATAAAGTTAGATCATGCCAAAGATGAAAACCAAATCCAGTGCAAAGAAGCGTTTCAAGCTGACAGGTTCTGGTAAGATCAAAAGAAAACACGCTTTCAAGTCACACATTTTGACGAAGAAAGCAACAGATCAGAAACGTCGTTTGACAAAATCTGGTCTTGTAGCTGATGCTGATGTTGCAAACATCAAGAAGCAGCTTGGAATGAAATAATTCCTTAGAGTTAATTAATAACCCTGTGCTGGGTAGCTAAATCTTCTTGAAACAACAGAAGTACCTCTCGCAAAAAATTAAAAATTATGCCACGTTCAGTAAATGCTGTTGCTTCAAGAGAGCGCAGAAAAAAATTGATGAAACACGCCAAAGGATACTTTGGACGTCGTAAAAATGTTTGGACTGTTGCTAAGAATGCTGTTGAGAAAGGTCTCACGTATGCTTACCGCGACCGTAAAAACAAAAAACGCACATTCCGCGCGTTATGGATTCAGCGTATTAACGCTGGTGCAAGATTGCATGGAATGTCTTACTCACAATTCATGGGTAAGGTGAAAAAAGCGAACATTGAATTGAACCGTAAGGTATTGGCAGATTTAGCCATGAACCACCCGGAAGCGTTCAAAGCGATCGTTGATAAGGTGAAGTAATAAATCAGATTGGAGACTTAGAGACGCCTCGTTCCTTTTGGAACGGGGCGTTTTACTTTTTTAGCAACCGGTGGCTTTGATATTGGTAAACAATAATGGGGCCTGAAGGCGTTTCCATTCGATCCAGCACTTCCGCATCCAGCACAGGTAAATCGTGTGCGTAAAGCCACTTTACGCCATGCTCCTCGCGCCAAGGACCCGGCACCTCTAATGCTAAAGGAACCACATTAATGTAATCGAACAGACCCGCAATCTCATGGTGTGCAGGATTTGATATAATAGCATTGGGTGAACCCGTCTGCACCAATTTTCCATCTCGTACGACCCAAAGCGTATCGGCAACAAGCAAAGCGTCAGACGGATCGTGTAACACCAATAAGGCGGCACTTTTCGAGCGCTTAATCATGGCTTTCATATCCAATAGAATGGCGCTCTTGGTTCTAAGATCCAGCTGAGCTAAACTCTCATCCATCAAAAGCACTGGGGGCTCCCCAGCCATTGCTTTAGCTATGCTTACTCGTTGGCGCTGACCACCGCTTAAGGTTTTCGTCGTCTGACCTGCAAACGCAGTCAAGCACATCGCTTCCATTAAGCTCTTTATTCTATGCTCGCGTTCCTCCTCATCCAATCGTAAGATATGATGGCCAATGTTTTCTTCAACAGCCAACATGCCTTGTAAGTCGTCCAACTGCGGAACCCAACCCGCCTTCTTTTCATCCAATACCAAACGCTTCTTCCTAGTCTCTACCGGCGCACCGTCAATAGAGACGCTTCCAGATAGTGGCTCTAGTTCGCCACGAAGCAATCGCATCAATGTACTTTTACCTGCGCCGGAGGGGCCAACCATGACTACTATTTCGCCAGGCGCAATGGAAGCCGTGCCAAATTCGAAAATTTGGTCTTCACCGTATGTGAAGCGGAGCGCATCAAAATGGACTAAGGGTGCATGCATACCTTCAATAAACAAAAAAAACCGCCCCAATGTTGGGGCGGTTTTTAACGAATCTTATTTTTTTATAAGTGGATTACCTCGTCGTAGGCAGCTGCAGTGGCCTCCATAAAGGCTTCACTAAGTGTCGGGTGCGGGTGCACCGTTTTGAGAATTTCATGACCCGTAGTTTCAAGTTTACGTGCAATAACAGCCTCAGCGATCATCTCTGTAACGTTCGATCCAATCATGTGAGCACCTAAAAGCTCTCCGTATTTGGCATCAAAAATCACTTTTATGAAGCCGTCTTTGTGGCCCGATGCAGAAGCTTTACCTGAAGCCGAGAATGGAAATTTCCCTACTTTCAACTCGTAACCTGCTTCTTTTGCTGCTTTCTCTGTCATTCCAACTGAGGCTACCTCAGGGAAACAGTACGTACATCCAGGAATATTCCCGTAATCAAGTGGCTCAACATGCAAGCCCGCTAATTTCTCCACACACAGAATACCCTCTGCAGAAGCGACATGGGCCAATGCTGGTCCTTTAACGATATCACCAATGGCAAAGTAGCCCGGTACGTTGGTCTGGTAAAAATCGTTCACCAAAATACGGCCACGATCGGAGGCAATACCTACCTCTTCAAGTCCAATTCCTTCGATATTAGGGGCAATACCTACTGCCGATAAGACAACATCAGCTTCCAATTGCTCTTCGCCCTTTTTAGTCTTTACGTTAACGATACAGCCTTTACCCGAGGTATCAACCCCAGTAACCTCCGCATTCGTCATAATCTTAACGCCTGACTTTTTGAAGGTACGTTCCAATTGCTTGCTCACATCCTCATCTTCGACAGGAACAATATTTGGCATGTATTCTACAATGGTCACATCTGTACCCATGCTGTTGTAGAAGTAAGCGAATTCGATACCGATCGCTCCAGAACCTACAACCACCATTTTCTTAGGCTGCTTTTCAAGCGTCATCGCTTTACGGTAGCCTATAATTTTCTTTCCGTCTTGTGGTAAGTTTGGTAGTTCTCTTGAACGGGCACCTGTGGCTATAATGATATGCTGACCAGTATAAACCGTTTCCTTTCCAGCTTCATCCGTTACGGCAACCTTTTTGCCCGGTTGAACTTTACCAAACCCGTTTAAAACAGTGATTTTATTTTTCTTCATTAAAAACTGTACACCACCGCTCATGCCATTCGCAACCTCGCGCGAACGGTTTACAACCGCGTTAAAGTCTTTATCGTATTCTTTGATTTTGATTCCAAAGTCTTCCGCATGCTTCACATATTCAAATACCTGAGCACTCTTCAGAAGGGCTTTTGTAGGAATACATCCCCAGTTTAGACAAACGCCGCCTAGGTTTTCTTTTTCTACTACGGCCGTTTTGAATCCCAATTGAGATGCACGAATGGCAGTTACATAGCCACCGGGGCCTGACCCCACAACGATTACGTCAAAATCCATTTATTTTTCTTTTAAATGAGCGTGCAATTTAAGGCCAAAACCTTAACTCTTCCGCATGGCAATACAGGATATCTCAACATTCACATTTTTTGGCAATGTTTTCACGGCAACCGTCTCCCTTGCTGGGAACGGCGCAGCAAAATAACTCCCGTACACTTCGTTAACTTCAGCAAAATGATCCATTGAGCTTAGAAAAATACTCGTCTTAACCACAGAATTAAAATCAGCGCTGCCTGCCAACAAAACGGCTTGCAGGTTTTTCATTACCCTGTGCGTCTCCTCAGTGATTGAATTTCCTTGCGCCATATCACCCGTGTGTGGATCCATTGCGATCTGTCCAGAGGTGAAAATCACATCCCCCCAACTAATACCAGCACTATACGGCCCTATCGCCGGTGCTAGTCCCTTTCCTTCAATTGCTTTTTTCATGGTTTTGTCGGTAGATTTAAATTACTTCAACCGAATTTAACTCATATTTGCGCACATGAAGGTGCTTCTCATTGACAATTACGACAGCTTTACCTATAACCTGGTCCATTATCTGGAGAAATCAGGTGCTGAAGTTGTCGTTTACCGCAATGATGCCGCGGAATTGGCGCATTTAGAATTGGCACAGTTCGACGGCCTAGTTCTCAGCCCTGGGCCGGGATTACCAGAAGATAGCGGACAGCTTATGTCCTTCATTCAGCGAAGCTATGGCCAACTTCCTATTTTGGGTGTTTGTTTGGGTATGCAGGCACTTGCTTTACACACTGGTGGCCGTTTGTACAATAGAAAAGGCATCATGCACGGACGTACCACTGCATTGAAAGTGCTTCGAGACAGCGCACTGTTAAAAGGCATCACAGAATTCCAAGTAGGTCTATACCACAGTTGGGCAGTAGATAAGGAAGCGCTTTTGGGGTGGGCACTCTGCGCCGTTGCTTTAGAGGAGGATGCACCTATGGTTATTGAATCAGAAAAAGACAGCGCATATGGCGTCCAATTTCACCCTGAAAGTGTCCTAACCCCACAAGGATTTCGAATGATTAAAAACTGGCTCGCCTTAGTGAATTAGAAATCTATGGCCGTGCGTCTGCGCTGGGTTTTCACTTGACGGAATTGCTGGTTTTTCAGGTTAATTCCGATCATGTACGAACGCGTTGAACCAAAAGGCACCCATGAAATCTTCATCTCCCAACAATGCAAGTCCCTAGTAGCGTTTATCGAGGTAAATCCTGCCGTACGTTTCGCAATATCTATTCCCGTGCGGTAATTCAAGGACCAATTATCTGTGGGTCTGTATGCACCTGAAATACTAATACTGTGTGCTGCAAATTCGTTTTGGAACACTGGACCGCTAGCGCCTTCTGCACCCTCAGAAACGTTTGTTAAAAAACGAAGATCATAATTTAAACTCACGTTCCAATCCGAACGTAAAGGCACCAGATCGGGGTAGCGGTAGTAATCAATATCGCCTGAAGTAAAGCTTCCACCGCGGCGTTCCAGAGCGACTGCCTCTCGACTGTTCCCTCGATTACTTTTAAGTTGAGTACTGGCTGAGAATTGCGATGTTCGATGAATAAGTGGGGACTGATTGAGTTTGTAAGCCAATGTAGCAATACGCTCTCCTTCTACATTGTACCCGTAGGGATCAAACTGACCTTGGTACGTAAGACGTAGTTTTTGATTAAACAAAGAACTTGCAGCGGTCAGGCGAACCACGTTCCAGTTGAACCCGTCTTGAGAGGCGAGGTTATAATTGGTATTCAAATTAAAGCGCTCGAGCAATTTTACTTTTTTTGTCCCCCCCGTTGTATCGCTGCGGTCCATTACTTTCGCCTCTAGATTGTTATCGATTGCAATGGTAATCGCACCATTACTACCTCTACCCGGCGAACCGTACAAAAATCCATTATACCTATTGTAGAAGAGGTTGTTTCCGAGGGTGTCTGTAAAGTTCTGGTAATAATTCCACTGCTCCGTACCAAAATCTGGACGAAAGTTGAACGTCGCACGCGGTGTAATCATGTGGCGTATTGCCTTTACAGGTCCTTTAGAGAACAGAAAAGTTCCATAAATCTTTGTATTCAACGATGCATTCATACCAAAATCACGGACCGCGGTAAACCCACTGATCGTATCGGTAAGCACTCCTTTATTGAGTGCCGGATCGAAGGCATAATCATACTGTTGAAAATACCAGCGTTCCGTATAATTCGCGGATGGACTGAAGGTAAAGTATTTGAAAAGCTTGGCATTAGTGGATAATGACGTGTTGTGCTTCACGCCGTACTGGCCGTATTCGCGCAGCACATCGTTCATGTCATACCCAGCTAATGAGTCCAATTTCTCGCTGATTGTACCTAAGTTTCCTTTTAATCGGCCTTCGGCTACTGAACTGTAATTCATCCCCAGCTTATCGTACCATTGACTTTTTCCATCGTTGGTCTTCAAAGGAAAGAATCGAGGCACATTGAACGAAGCTTTAGGCAGGTTAGTCGTGAAGCTCTGTGAGCCATTGTTTTGAGTGTGGTTACCGCTCACCGTTAAATTCGCTCGACCAAAACGCTGGTTGTAGGTGATGCTGGAATTCATCGTATTATTCGTCGTGCTCATCGTCCCGTTGAGCAAATCTTCCGGGTTGGCGCTGTTCTTGAAGAAATTTGGGTTCTGCAAATTAACGCTCGCGTTGAACTGACGCGACGGATGCGCTTTTGCATCTTGACGGTGGGTCCATCGAATACTGAAATTCTTCGTGATATCGTAACCACCGAACGGCTCAAAAATGGGAAGCCCTCTGCGTTGATAACGGTATTGATACCCAAAATTACCACTGTAGCTGTAGCGTTTTCTATAATTGGTTGTGGCTTGCAACGACCAAGAACCGCGCAGGTATAAATCGCCGCGCAATTCTAGATCCATAAAGTCATTGATCGGGAAATACCAACCACCGTTCACTATGCCCACCCCTTGCGATGGTGAATTTTGAAAACTAGGCATCAACAAACCCGAGATGCTCGGCTTTTCGAGATTCGTTGGAAAGTAGCCATAGGGAATAACCAGCGGTGTTGGAATGCCAAAGAATTCAAAGTGAGCAGGTCCTGTAATGATGCGCTCACCCAATTCCACCTTACTCTTATTGGTTTTAATCTGAAAATGTGGCTCCTCATGCGAACAGGTCGTGAAACCCGTTCCGGCCATATATAAGGTGTTGGAATCTATTTTTTTGACCGCATCTCCGTTGAGGTAATTCTCCCCTTCTTGCGTCAAAACGCCTTTAATTTTAGCCTTTTCCGTGGTCCAATTGTATTTGATTTCGCTCAAATAAAACACCTTTCCACCGTCCTCAAAAACAGGTTGTTGCACAACCTCACCTCCTTCATTTTCTATGCCTCGTGCTACCACCAGTCCCTCTTTCCAAAAGATTTTAGCATAGCCCGCATCCAACTTCGTTTCCCCAAAAATTAGGTGCACTTCGTTGAACAATTCAACCGTCCCTGCATCCACGTCAGAAGTGATTGAATCCTTCGCGGTGTAGCTAATAGGTTTATCCTGTGCGGCCGTTAAAAACGGTGTACAAAATGTGAGCAAAAAAAGAAGATCAGTAAGTCGCTGATGCACCCGGGTATGTAATTTGCATGAGATTCAAAGGTAAAACGAATGTTTATGTGCCTTGGTATGGTTGGCTCAAGTTTTAAAGGAATTAAAATTGCTGGTTTGGCAGTGCTTTTTACAGTGCTGGCCGCCTTCAATCCACGCCCCTTTCGTGCCGCGAATGCGGGCGTAAACATTATTGTCATAGACCCCGGGCACGGTGGTAAAGATCCTGGCAATCTCGGGACTGGCCGCTACCGCACACGTGAGAAAGACGTCAGTTTTGATGTCAGTGCATTGGTGAAAAAATACATCGAAGAAAACCTACCGGATACGAAAGTGATTCTCACCCGCGACGACGACCGGTTCATTGAACTCTACCAGCGTACTGTTATTGCGAATCGCGCCAACGCTGATGTATTCATCTCCATCCACTGTAATGCGAACGATAATAAAACCGCCTATGGTACCGAAAGTTTCGTTCTTGGGATGGGTGAAAAAGACCAGCGACTAAATAAAACGGCTCAACTAGAGAATGCTGTCCGCTTGTTAGAAGAAAATTGGGAAAGCAACTACGAGGAACTAAACACGAACAATCCTGCTGCCATAATTGCTTTGCGCGCCTATCAGGACGCTTTCCTAGAGCAAAGCATTAGCATTGCAGATGAGATCCAGCGCCAATTTGAAGGTCGCGTCAAACGACGCAACCGCGGGGTCAAACAACAACCCTTAGCCGTACTCCGTGGCTCTACTATGCCCGCTGTACTAGTAGAATTAGGATTTCTCACCAACCCAGGTGAAGAAGATTTCTTACAAAGTACCCAAGGCAAAGAATTGCTTGCCAGCGCCATCTATCGTGCGGTGAAAGAATATAAATTTAAACGCGAACAGCGCGATGCTGGTATCCAAACCGAAGGGTCTTCCCTAACGCCCGTCGTAGAAAATTCGGTCCCTCCCGTCAGCGACAAACCGACCGAAACATCCGTTGAACCTATTCCTGAATCTATTGCAGCGGCACCTTCTACGGTCATTAATGTGGCAATTGAGGATGGATTAACCTTGCATTTTTCAGTTCAAATTGCCGTATCGCGCAATGACCTCCCTTGCCTTCCAGAAAACTTTAAGGGACTAGAATCGGTGTGGAAACAAGAACAATATGGTCTGTACAAATACTTCTGCGGCAGATTAACAACATTTACTGAAGCAGAAGCGTTAAAAGAAGAAGTACTGGAGCACTATCCGGACGCCTATCTCGTAGCGTTCGAAAAGGACAAGAAAATTGACCTAAATGAGGCCAAAAAGCGCGCGCCATAATGTATTTTAGCATCTAAACGAAACGACTTTGAAAACAGAATTTAAAATTGGCTTGGCCATAGTTCTAGGTGTTTTCCTATTGTATTGGGGGGTAAATTACCTCAAGGGCAAGGATGTATTTAGCACAGAGAACAAATACTATGTCGTTTACGATAACACAGAAGGACTGCTTGCGACGCGCCCCATCACCATCAACGGCTTTCAGGTAGGTCAGGTCAGCGATATTTCTTTCCTTCCTGATGCTTCAGGTCGGCTTATTGTGACCCTTAATGTGGGCAACGACTTTCCCATCACAAAAGGAACCGTTGCAAAAATCTATTCCGCCAGTATCATGGGCGAGAAAAGCATCTCTTTATCGGTAAACAAAGGAGCACCACTCTCGTTGAGCGGCGATACCCTAGTAAGTGCCACTGAGCGCGATTTAACGGAAGAAGTAAACATGCAGCTTGCGCCCATCAAAGCGCGCACTGAAGAATTGCTCGGCACACTAGATACGGTTATTGGTCTCGCTTCAGGATTTTTGGACGAACGCACTTCTCAAAATTTCAAATCGACCTTTGAAAGTTTAACCAAAACCTTTGCAAGCGTTGAGGCAAGCGCGGCGGAAGTCAGTGAGTATCTAGGTGATAATAAAGGGAACTTTGACGCGATGAGCGAGAATTTCAGAACGCTCAGTGAAGAATTGGCTGCGAAGAGTAAAGATATCAGCAGCACAATCACCAACCTTGAAGCGATATCAGACAGTCTAGCCAGTGCGAAGCTCACGGAGACCATTAATAATATGGAAAGCATCACTGCACGCTTTGACCGTTTGATGGCGGAATTGGAAACAGGTGAAGGCGCGGCATCAAAGTTAATTTACGATGAAGAGGTCTACGCAAACATGAAAAAAGCGACGGAAAATTTGAACCGTCTCTTATTAGACATTAAATACAATCCGAATAAGTACCTGCATGTAAGCATGTTCGGAAGCAGAACAAGATACACAGAGGGAGAGATTCAAGCCATTGAAGAGGCGATTGAAGCAACCGACCCAGAAAAGTGATTATGACGTATTTGCCCAACATCCTATTCATTGCCGCGCTGGCCACCGCCATCGCAGTATTCGCTAAGAAGGTGGGTCGAATCCGTCAAAACATCTTTTTAGGAAAAGATACAGACCGCAGTGACCGCCCAAGCGATCGGCTACAAAACATGCTTCGAGTAGCCTTTGGTCAATCAAAAATGCAAGCGCGCCCAGTCGCAGGTGTGCTCCATTTTATCGTCTATGTGAGTTTCCTTATCATCAATATTGAAGTTTTAGAAATTATCGTTGATGGAATTTTCGGAACCCACCGCGTCTTTGCTCCCTTCTTAGGCAGCGCCTATGTACCGATCATAAGTGCATTCGAAGTTTTGGCTGTGCTTACCGTCGTCGCGGTCCTCATTTTTTGGTGGCGCAGAAACGTGAGTAAATTGGACCGTTTCCACAAACCTGAAATGAAAGGATGGGCTTTTACGGATGCGAACAACATCTTATACATCGAACTGGTCCTCATGTTTGCTTTCCTGAACATGAATGCATTAGAGGCCAATTTTGCCGATGCGCACCACAGCTTCCTCATCAGTCAATACATTGCGCCACTTTGGAGCGGTGCGAGTGAATGGGGACTGCATTTTGGTGAGCGACTTTTCTGGTGGGTCCATATCCTCGGCATCTTTGCGTTCTTAAACTACCTTCCGTATTCAAAGCATTTTCACATTATTCTCGCCTTCCCAAATACCTATTATGCCAACCTCGAAGCCAAAGGCCGTTTTGAAAACAATGCAGCGGTAACTAAGGAAGTTGCATTGATGATGGATCCTTCAGCCGATCCTTTTGCAGCGCCAGCGCCGGATGCTGATGCTCCTATTGAGCGCTTTGGTGCAAAAGACGCCAATGATCTTAGCTGGGCGAACTTACTCAATGCCTATACCTGTACGGAGTGCGGTCGCTGCACAAGTGAATGCCCTGCCAACCTCACCGGTAAAAAATTATCGCCGCGTAAAATCATGATGGACACGCGCGACCGCATCGAAGAGATTGGCCAAAACATCGCTACCAATGGCTCTTTTTTAGACGATGGCAAGAGTCTACTAGGCGACTACATTACCAATGAAGAATTGTGGGCCTGTACCAGCTGTAACGCCTGTGTTCAAGCTTGCCCAGTAGATATCGATCCATTAAATATCATTATGAAACTCCGCAATTTTGCGACCATGGAAGAGAGTAGCGCACCCGGCGCACTAAATGCCATGATGACCAATGTGGAGAACAATGGTGCGCCTTGGCCCTTCAACCAGATGGACCGTGCGAACTGGATCAACGAATAAGCAACCCAACACCCAACATACAAACAGTAATTCTACAAACGCGTCAAAAAACACACATGGAAAAAAGCGCAAATGCACACATCGATAAATTATTAAAAGAAGCCTCCGAAGATGGTCAACTCATCAGCCCAATGCTTCCGTCAGATGTGAAGAATTACCTCATAGACATTGATGGCACTGTCTGTGACGATATCCCGAATGAGGAACCAGAACGTATGGCTACGGCGAATGTCTACCCAGATGCTTTGGACACCTTAAACAAATGGTTCGACGAAGGACATGTAATTACCTTCTTTACCTCTCGTACTGAAGACCACCGCGAGGTTACTGAAAAATGGCTGAAAGAAAACGGTTTTAATTGGCACGGCTTGCTCATGGGCAAACCACGCGGGGGCAACTACCATTGGGTAGACAACCACATCGTTCGTGCGACCCGTTATACAGGTAAATTCACTGAACTCGTTGAGAAAGAGAGTACAATTCAAGTTTTCGAAGACTAACTATGACTACATTCCAAGTTCCCACATTAGCACAAATGACTGCCGAAGGCAAGGCTCCTGAAGTCTTGTTTTGGGTCGGTTGTGCCGGTAGCTTTGACGATCGTGCAAAAAAGATCACCAAAGCAATGGCAAAAATTTTGCACCACACGGGCATCAGCTTTGCCGTTTTGGGAACTGAGGAAGGTTGTACCGGGGATCCAGCCAAACGCGCAGGTAATGAGTTTCTTTTTCAGATGCAAGCCATGATGAACATACAGGTTCTAAATGGCTATGAAGTCAAGCATATTGTAACCACGTGCCCGCATTGCTTCAACACCTTAAAAAACGAATACCCTGAATTGGGCGGTAATTACCACGTAGAGCACCACAGCCAATTCTTAAACCGCCTACTCAATGAAGGCCGTCTCAAGATTGAAGGCGGTAGTTTCAAGGGGAAGAAAATCACTTTTCACGATCCGTGTTACCTAGGACGTGCAAACGACGAATACGAGGCGCCGCGCGCACTTCTGGAGAAGCTCGATGTCTCACTGAAAGAAATGCGTCGTTGCAAAAAAAATGGTCTATGCTGCGGCGCCGGAGGCGCTCAAATGTTTAAAGATGCTGAAAAAGGTACAGCGGAAATTAACCACGTCCGCGCGGACGAAGCGATGGAAACAGGCGCTGAGATTGTCGTAGCGGGTTGTCCTTTCTGCAACACTATGCTGACAGACGGCGTGAAAAATCGCGAAAAAGAAGCGCAAGTTCAAGTGTTGGATTTGGCAGAGATGATCGCATTAGCAGAAGACCTTTAGTATGAGTATGCAATCTATGCATCCAGAATCGCGCATGTGGTTTTACGGTCTCGCTGCGCCTTTAAGGGATCAGCAAGCAGAGGTGCTTAAAACATTAATGAATGATTTCGTGGGGCAATGGAAAGCACACGGAGCGCAACTCGCAGCCGCCTACAGAATCATAGGCAACCAATGTCTCATCATAGCCGTAGATGAACGTCAACAACAGGCAACAGGGTGTAGCATCGATAAAAGCGTACACCTGTTGATGGAATTTGGACAAGAATTTGGCGTGGACTTTTTCAATCGAATGTTGGTATTCACATCGGATAATGCGGGCATAAAAGCCTTTACCCCTGCTGCGCTTAAAGAAGCCATATCAGCGGGCAGTATCACGGCAGAAACGCCAGTCTTGCATACCTTAGCCACTACCCTACATGACAGTGGAAACGGTATGATTCCTTTGGGTGAAAGTTGGGCGAAACGCTACCTCTAAAAAATAGCGCTAGCGATCTCGTAAATGTTTTGACTCTTGCCCATGCTGTAGTAATGCAGCACCGGTACCCCAGCGTCTCTAAGTTCCTTACTCTGCTGTATACACCAATCAATACCCAATTGCCTAACCTGTGTATTGTCCTTGCATTTAATGGCTTGGATAGCCAAATCATCAGGAATATCCACGTGAAAGATCTGGGGCAAAATGCTCAATTGACGCTTTGTAGATAACGGCTTTAGACCTGGGATGATAGGCACCGTAATACCAGCGGCACGGCATTTTTCTACAAAAGCAAAATATTTACTGTTGTCAAAGAAGAGCTGGGTCACGATATAATCGGCCCCTGCCTCAACTTTTGCCTTTAAGTACTCAATATCGAGATTCAAAGACGGCGCTTCAAAATGCTTCTCTGGGTATCCAGCGACGCCAATACAAAAGTTCGTTGCGGTTGTATTTTGCAATTCCTCATCGAGGTATCTGCCCTGATTCAAATCCTTTATTTGGTGTACCAAATCAATAGCAAAAGCATTTCCTTCTTTGTGCGGAGTAAAGTAACTCTCGTGCTTAGCCTGATCGCCGCGTAATGCCACAACATTTTCAATACCCAGGAAATTCAAATCAATCAGTAAATTTTCTGTTTCCTCTCGCGAAAATCCGCCACAAAGAACGTGCGGTACGGTTTCAGTATCATAGCGGTTCATAATCGCGGCACAAATCCCAACAGTACCTGGTCGCTTACGAACTACTTTTTCTTGGAGTAATCCGTTGTCTAAACGCTTATAAATGGTCTCCTCGCGGTGGTAGGTCACATCAATGAACGGTGGCTTGAACTCCATCAAAGGGTCCAAATTATCAAAGATCTCCATAGCCTTCTGCCCTTTAAGCGGCGGAAGAATTTCGAACGTGAATTGGCACTCCTTGACTTCTTGTAGTAAATCGGTAATCTTCATTGCTTAATAGTTAAGGTTAGGAGCCAACCACTTTTCTACGGTCGCTACATCAATGCCACGAAGGGCGGCATACGATTCTATCTGATCTTTGGCCAATTTTCCGACGGCGAAATATTTTGAATCCGGATGGGCAAAATAATACCCACTTACGCTTGAGGCAGGATACATCGCTAAACTTTCAGTTAACGACATACCAATAGCCGGTGCGTCCAGTAGGTCAAATAACGTCGATTTATCGAGGTGATCTGGACAAGCAGGATAGCCCGGTGCTGGACGAATGCCGCGGTATTTCTCAGCAATGAGCTGCTCATTCGTCAACTGCTCTTCAGGCGCATACCCCCATATCTCACGACGAATTTTCAAATGCACATATTCTGCCAAACCTTCGGCCAATCGATCGGCCAGTGCCTTTAACATAAGGCTGCTGTAATCGTCCAGTGCGGCATCAAATTTCGCTAAGGTCTTCTCAATATCGAGTCCTGCCGTCACGGCAAATCCACCGACATAATCCTGAACGGTCCCTTCTGGCGCAATAAAATCTGAGAGCGCCTGAAATTTCGATTTCTCTCCCGTTTGTCGGAGGGCGTAAAAGCTCCCCAATTTGCCTTTTTCGCCTAATAAAATTTCTTCACCTCGACTCTGCGCAGGGAAAATACCATACGCTGCATTTAGGGTCAACCATTGCTCCTTTTGCATTGTACGCAACATTTTTTGGGCATCGGCATACACACTTTTTGCCTGCTCCCCTACAACGGCATCTTCGAGTATTCGGGGGAATTTGCCAAAAAGCTGCCACGTTTGGAAAAACGGAGTCCAATCGATAAACGGGACAACCTCTCCTATTGGAACGTTCAAAACATGCTTTGTTCCTATGAATTTTGGCGTTGGCACCGTAGAAGAATCAAATACGAGTTTCGGTTTGTTCGCCTGCGCATACATCAACGGGACTAATGCCTTTTTCTCGCGGTGTTTCGCATAGCCTTCACGCACCTTCGCCAAGCCTTCTTTTTCCGTTTGTGCGTACAATGCACCCTGCTCACTCAACAGTTTGGAACAAACGCCTACTGCCCTGCTGGCATCAACAACGTGTAATACAGGGCCGTCAAATTCCGGATCAATCTTTACAGCGGTATGTGCTCGTGAGGTCGTAGCACCCCCAATCAATAAGGGCTGAGTCATACCCAAACGCTTCATTTCTTTTGCGATGTGAATCATTTCATCCAGAGACGGCGTTATTAACCCGCTCAAACCAATGATATCCACCTGATGCTCTTGCGCAGCTTGCAAGATTTTCTCCGGTGGCACCATCACTCCAAGATCTATGATTTCAAAGTTGTTGCATGCCATGACAACACCTACAATGTTTTTCCCAATATCGTGCACATCCCCTTTTACCGTAGCGAGCAAAACTTTTCCTGCACTCGAGGAGGTGCCTACTTCTTTTTCTGCCTCTAAATAAGGCATCAAATAAGCCACCGCCTTCTTCATGACGCGTGCACTTTTCACCACTTGAGGCAAAAACATTTTTCCTTCACCGAAAAGATCGCCTACGACGTTCATTCCGTCCATTAAAGGTCCTTCTATTACGTGCAAGGGTTTCGCGAACGCCTGACGGGCTTCTTCGACATCTTCATCGATGAACTCCGTAATTCCTTTGATTAAAGCATGCTCGAGACGCTTCGCCACTGGCTCATTGCGCCATTCCAATACTTTAGCTTCATCTTTTACGGTACCTTCAACCGTTTGGGAGAACTCTAACAAGCGTTCTGTCGCGTCGTCCCTTCGATCCAGTAACACATCTTCAATATGCTCCATGAGTTCCTTGTCGACCTCTGCATACACTTCTAACATGGTCGGATTCACAATGCCCATGTCCATACCGTGTTGAATAGCGTGGTACAAGAATGATGCATGCATCGCCTCACGTACGGTGTTATTCCCTCTAAAAGAAAAGCTCACATTCGAAACGCCGCCACTCACCTTTGCGTAAGGCAGGTTTTCTTTGATCCACCTTGTGGCACGGAAGAAATCGAGTGCATTTTTCCGGTGTTCCTCCATCCCTGTAGCTACTGGGAAAATATTGGGATCAAAGACGATATCTTCTGGTGGGAAATTTAATTGTTCCCTTAAGATTCGGTAGGACCGTTCACAAATCTCAATACGACGCTCGTACGAATCCGCCTGACCGTCTTCATCAAAGGCCATAATAATGACTGCAGCACCGTAGCGCTTAATGGTACGCGCTTGCGCAATAAATTCTTCTTCGCCGCCTTTCAGCGAAATGGAATTCACCACGCATTTGCCCTGTACACATTTTAAGCCCGCTTCTATGATTTCCCATTTAGAACTATCAATCATGATAGGCACTCGAGCTATATCAGGCTCTGCAGCGACAAGGTTCAAGAATGTCGTCATGGCTTCTACCCCATCGATCATTCCTTCGTCCATATTGATATCAATGATTTGCGCACCGCCCTCTACCTGGTCGCGTGCAACATCTAATGCTTCGTCGAAATTGCGCTCTTTAATCAGGCGCAAGAATTTTTTAGAACCCGTAACATTAGTGCGTTCGCCTACGTTTACAAAATTGGTATCAGGCGTAATGACTAACGGCTCTAAACCCGAAAGACGCATAGGTCGATTTGGAAGATTATGCGACATAGGTACGGGGATTGTAGTTTTTTGCCAATTCAGCAATGGCCGCAATGTGCGCAGGAGAAGTCCCGCAACAACCGCCGATAATATTAACGAGGTTCAATTCTAAATAGTCCTTAATCTGAGCCGCCATTTGATCCGCAGTCTCGTCGTATTCGCCAAAAGCGTTGGGTAATCCTGCGTTGGGATGTGCGCTGACTGCAAAAGGCGCTTTAGCATCTAAGGTCTGTAGGTACGGCATCAATTGTTTCGCACCCAGGGCACAATTCAATCCTATACTCAATAAAGGCGCATGCCCGACAGAGATCAAAAAGGCCTCCGTGGTCTGGCCGCTTAGGGTGCGTCCCGAAGCATCCGTAATGGTGCCGCTGAGCATGATCGCGACCTCACGGCCAGAAGCCTCTATTGCATCTTGCGCAGCAAATAGGGCGGCCTTCGCATTCAACGTATCGAATACCGTCTCAATCAATAAAGCATCCACTCCCGCCTCAACGAGCGCTTCACATTGCTCGAAATAACACTCGCGTAAATCATCAAAAGACACCGCTCTAAATCCTGGATTATTCACATCTGGGCTCAAGGAAGCTGTTTTATTCGTCGGTCCCACAGAGCCGGCTATATATTTCGCCTCAGTCCCACCATTTGCGCGGTACTGATCGATGGCGCGGCGGGCGCTTTCCACAGCGGCCTTGTTCAGCTCTACCACGAGATCACTCATGTGGTAATCCTCCATAGAGATGCTGTTGGAATTGAACGTATTGGTCTCTAGAATATCAGCACCGGCCTCGAGATAGGCAAGATGGATGGCATCGATAGCCTTCGGTTGCGTGAGTACTAAAAGATCGTTATTGCCCTTAAGAGAATACGGGTAGTCTGCAAACCGATCACCACGGTAGTCCTCCTCTTCAAACTTATAGGCTTGAATCATGGTACCCATGGCACCGTCCAAAACTAAAATCTTTTGCTGTACAGCTTTTGTTATTGTCATCTCTTCCAAGGTTAGGTGCTAAGAAGAAAGGAGGTGGCGCTGCGTCTGCGATACGTATCATTCCCTTGTTCGGGTGGGTGGTGGCACCCGGCGCTTCCGGGTTGCCAAGACATCACAGGGCCCAATCCCTCCGTCTTTCTTGATAGCGGGGTAAAATTAGAACGTATTTTTCGAAAAAGTTGCATCTCAAGCATAGAAACTCAAAATCTTTTCTACTTTTGGGGCAGTGGAAGGATTTGACTGCTTGCAACCACGATAAAAAATGCTAAACACAGCACACATCTCGCAGGGCAAGCAGCTTTTATATTTCTACCTAAGTTTTAGTAAACCCTAATAAATCTATAGAGAGATGTCTTATTTCTTCACTTCAGAGAGTGTTTCAGAAGGCCACCCAGACAAAGTTGCAGATCAAATATCAGATGCCATTATTGATAACTTTTTGGCCTTTGACCCTCAATCAAAAGTAGCTTGTGAAACCCTGGTTACGACGGGTCAAGTCATTCTTGCAGGCGAGGTAAAATCTTCAGCGTACTTAGATGTACAAAGCATTACTCGTGATGTCATACAACGCATTGGTTACACGAAAAGTGAATACATGTTTGAAGCCAATTCTTGCGGTGTATTGAGCGCTATTCATGACCAGAGTGACGACATCAATCGTGGTGTAGACCGCGGGAATCCTGAAGACCAAGGTGCTGGTGATCAGGGAATGATGTTTGGTTACGCTTCAAATGAAACGGAAA
>Ga0233438_10000737_pt1 | contig 39739 bp, 33 predicted proteins | sample SI_123_September_FD_182720 | JGI IMG/M metagenome (GOLD analysis project Ga0233438, IMG submission 182720) | Seawater microbial communities from Saanich Inlet, British Columbia, Canada - SI_123_September2016_10_MG | ecosystem: Environmental > Aquatic > Marine > Inlet | place: Canada: British...
CAATGGCGAAGGCCCGTTTGCCACCCCCGTGAAACCCCTGCCACCGCGGCGCGAATTATTGCAAGTGCGGGTGCCAGAAACCATTGCGGTAAGCGATATTGTCGATGGGGTGGTTGCAGCCAGCATTTCTGGCGCGCTGGACGCGCAGCCCACAGGGGCGGCGGCAAACCCGAGCGAGCGCAATCTTGTCTCGCAAATTCGCGCCCTAGAAAAACGCATCGAAGTAAGCCAGCGCGACCAACGCGTGCGCCAGGCGAGCTATGACCGAGAAAAACTATTGCTCGATCAATTGGAGATGCGCCACGCCAAAGCGCGCGATTTATTGCTGCAAGAGTTTAAACTCTCCTATGAAACCAAATTGCAAAAAATCATGGCTGGCCTCGATAAGCAGCATAATGAGGCAGAGCCCGCCACAGTATTGGGGCTGACGGAAAACAATGAATTTGGCGCGCTGGCCTTATTTGGCCGTAATGAATTGGCGCGCCCGGATGAATATGTGTCGCTGCAAAAAAGCTTCTTATTCGTTGGCAATGATGTCACGACAGGCGTCTCCTTGGGGCGGATGGATGATTTGGCCGAGGAAGTGGGCTCGCGCGCCTTGAGCGTCAATCTGGTTGGGCTTCGTTTGCCGACCGCGCTGAAATCGCTGGCGCGTTCGATCAATATGCAAATCTATCTATCGCCCAACGTCAACGCCAATGCGAGCGAGGTGAACTTAGATATCTCGCGGGCCGATGCGCTGGATATTTTTGATATCCTCATCGATAATTATGGGCTGGCCATGGCCTATGACCGCAAAATGAGTGTGGCGCGGTTTTATACGGTCGAAGAATTTAACGAGCGGGTAGAGAGCGCTTTGGCGGCGGCCGAAGTGCATAATCGGCGGGCGCAGAAATATCGTAAAATCAATGCTTTTGAAAATGACAGCGCCGCCATTCGCCAAATCTATCAAGCCTATTTCCAGCACCCAGATGATGCCGGTCGCGCCCGCTCGCTGACCAATGATGCGATTGTGGAGGCCGAGCATTCGCCGCTCATTGGCGCGGCGATTGTTGATTTGAAAACCACGGCTTTGGCCAATGAACGCAGTTTGGATGCGCTGGATTTAGAGCAGGCGAGCGCCCGCCAAACCCAAGCTAGCGCCACGCAGACCGCGCGGTTTGCGCTGGATGATATCAATCAGGCCATCGCGGTGATGAGCCAAGATAAAACCGATAAGGCCGGCGTGCTGGCCCAAGTGCAAACGGCGTCGGCCGACATGGCGAAAGCGAAATTGGCCTCAAAGGCGGCCAGCGATACGCCAGCTGCGCCGCTGGCGCCCGTGCCCGCCAAGCCGACGCAAGTTGCGACGCTGATGGCCGGGCCGAATGCCGACCAATTGCGCGGACGGATTATTCGCGATGCGAATTTGAAAACCAGCGAGCCGATTTACACCGAAAAATTCACTATTTTTAATAGCGAAGGGGCCAATAGTTGTAACGCGGCGGACGGCGGCGACCGAACTTCGGAGATTAAAACCGAGTTAGAAAATTACTTTGGGCAATTATATCCAGATGCCCTAGTGGCAGCCGAGCGTATGGCGGATATCGCGCGCCAACAAAGCGCCAGCGAAACCGATGAGATGGCGCTGGCGGCAATTGCGCAAACCGCTATTCCCATTGAAACCTCTGCCGCTTCGGAGCCCGTTGCTGAACCCACACCAGAACCGACAGCAGAGCCCACAGCAGACGCCACAGAGACCCCTTCAGTGGATCCAGTGGCGGCCAGCAGCAACATCAATGGCTTTACCAATGCCAGCTTTCGACGCCCGACCGTCAGCTCGGTGGCCGACACGGTGATTGTGACGGGTTTCAAACATGACGTCGACCTTGCCGCTTCGTTGATTGAGAGCTTAGACAAAGCCGATAAACAGGTTTTGGTCGAAGTGTTCATGGTCAATGTGGTGAAAGATTGGAAACGTCAATTGCAGGGACGGTTGCAAAATGCTTTGCGCACGCCCGCCAAAACCGACAGTAGTTTCTCTAATTTGCCCAGCGATGTGCGTACCGCTTATGATGACCTCGTGGAGGTTCGCGACAATGGATTGATAGGCGTGCGCGGCGCGCTTAATTTTGCCAATCGCGCGGCCGATGCCAATAGTTTCACGCTGAATAATTTCCGTCTTGGCCTCGGCTGGACCATTGATTTTATGGAGAGCAATAGTCTGGGGCGCAAGGTTTCGAGCCCGACGATTTTGGCGCTCAATGGTTGCGAGGCGCAGATTGAAAAATCGGAAACCCGCTATCTGCCCATCATCAGCACGTCGGCTCCGGTGGTGACGCCGGGCGGGCAAACCGTGCCGGGTGAGGCCACCACCACCTATCAAGAACGGCAAGCCAAATTGAGCCTTGTGGTCACCCCGACGATTAATTCTTTGAACGACCATGTGCGCCTGAAGGTCGATTTCAACGATGATTTCTTTGTCACGGCGGATGCCAACTCCGATAAAATTCAAAGCAAAATCAATACAGAATTTATTGCCGCGCCGGGCGATGTGATTGTTCTGGCCGGATTGTTTACCGAAGATAATTCCAAAACCCGCAACGGCCTGCCGGGCACCACTAGTTTGCCGCTGGTCTCCTCTTTATTAGGCAGCAGCTCGGACGCCCAAAACACCCAAGAAATGGTTATTTTCTTGGCGCCGGAAGTGATTACGCCAAAGGCTGGCGAAATGCCCGTCAACTCGGCAGCTTTTTATGACACGCGATAAACCAACCTCGCAAAGCGGTTTTTCCCTCATCGAAGTGATGGTCGCTTTGACCATTATCTCCGTTGGCATCATCGGCACGCTGTCGATGGTGGGGGCCAATCGCGCCATCATGGAAAGCACATGGGCGCTATCGCGCATGACGTTAATTGCCGATGGCGTGATGACCGAATTGGCGGTGCGCGCGCAACGCAATGAGGCTCTGCCAAGCCTCGGCGTGTATGATTGGTCTAGCGATGGGCAAGGGCTCGCCGTGTTGTTCAGCGACAATGGCTATAGCGCCTCGGCCTCGACGTTAACCGTGTCGTCGAGCGCTTTGGCGGGCGCGGAATTGGCCGCGACTTTGGTGGTAAGAAACCCGAGCGGGCGAACCCTGACGCGCAGTCGCACGTTCTTCAATGATTTAAAAACGCCTTAAAAAGCCTAATAGCGGCGCGCCCGCACCAGGGCGAGGCTGGTGCCATCATCCAAATATTCCGCATAGGCGACCCGCACGTTGTCGCCGTCATAGCCACAGCCATACAGGCGATAGCGATTGCCATCCCGCTTGGCAAAAAACCGACGATAGCTCTCGCCGCTCACGGGCGTGCGGGTGTATTTTCTATATCCGGTGAGCTCGCTCTCATGGGCGCTGACGCAGGCTGAGAAATCGGCTTGCACGGCGGCATCGAAAACCTCGCTATGGCCGGCCAAATAAAGCGGCGTGACGGCGCGGTCGAAATTACTGCGCAGCTCATACCAGGCTTCGGCCAAGGCCATTTCGGCGGTGTCGAGCGTGGCGCGGCTTTGGGTGGCGCGGGCCTCTCGAACGGCCGCCAGATTTAAATTCGTGCCAATGGACCCCGCCAATACGCTGATTAGCACGACAAAGCCGATGGCCAAATATAAGGCGAACCCCGCTTCTGGCTGCGCCGGGGCGGCCTTGGGGGCGATTGGCGTTTGGGTAAAGGCAGGGGGTTTCATGGAGCGGGTCTCAATATCGAGTCTCAATATCTAGTCATAGAAAACAGGTTTATGCGTTTGCGCATTTTCACCGCGGTTATTTCATCCGTGCCCGGCACAATGCGTTCTAGCTGCAAAACCACATCTAAAGAATAGGCGCTTCCGCTGGCACGGGTAAAGGTCAAACCGCCGATAACTTGGTCGGTCAGGTTTTCCCATCCGGTGTCTCCGCTATCTGGCGTGCAATTGGCATCTATGCGGGTGCGGGTTTGCAGGCGTTTGTCGGCCAAGCGAAATTGGCGCAGCTCGCGCTGGCTGGCGGAGGCATCGAAACAAATATTCACTTGGTCGGCGCTTGGAATAGCCAAAGCCTCAGCGGCCGATAGAGCGCTGCTGCTTTGCACATCGCCCGCCAAAGCGACCCAAGGCTCGACCATGGCGAACACTTGGGCGCCCGTCGACAAAAGGCTGGTTTGCGCGTTCATCCGTTCGCTTTGGGTGTTGAGATTGTTCATCACGGCATATAGGGCGGCGGTGATCAGGCCAATAATCGCCAGCGTTGTGGTCAGTTCGGTAAAGGAAAATCCAGCCTCGGCTTGCGCCCGTTCAGGGGCACGCCAGCGCCACTTGCAGACGGCGTCTTTATCCAACTTGAGCGGCAAATTCTCGCGCTTTCAAAACATAGACTTCGGGCGCGATGAGGCCGGCTTCATATAGCTCGCGCAAGGCCATGAGCTTGCGTTCAATTTCTGCCAAGCGCGCGCATTCAGAGGCGGCGGCGCGTATTTGGCTGTCTTCGGGTGCGCTTTCATCGCTCATGGGGGCGCCCGATGGGGGCACGGGTTTGGTTTCTTTGTGCAGCCATGCGGCGCTGAAAAACCGAGATTTTTGCGGCGGCGGCGCTTGTCCTACTTTAGGAATGGTAATGTCATCCAAATCGTCAACCGCATCGAGGCCGTCGCCCATATGCATATCGGGCCCTTTTGGCGGCGAGGTATCCAATTCGAAGGGGACAATTTCTTCGCCATTTTCTGCCAATACATTTGTGTCTGACGGCAGGGCGCTTGGGGTCTCGTCTAAAGCCATATCGATGTCATCGTCGATGATGGTTTTCGCGCCCGTCCCTTTGCCGTGTTTGGGCTCTTGCGCGCCAGCCTGAAGTTTGCCTTTGCGGCGGCGCGACACGACGACCAAAAGCAATAAGACAAAAACGGCCGACAGTCCGCCCGCATATAATGCGCCATTCTGTTCCATCATACCGGCAATTATTCTGCCAATGCGGTCGAAATCCATAGATTGTGCTCCTGTGATTCCAAAATAGGCGAATTCGCCCTGATTCTCACGTCTAAAGTTATATCTTCAAGTGCATAAAATCTCGGGTTACCAAGCTTTGCGGTAATTGGTGTTGCGCTTGTTTTTCAATTTCCATCAGCGCTTCATCGCTGCGCTCGGGTTCGTGATGAAAAATGCCAAATTTTTTCACCTGCGCCGCCTGCGCTAACCGCAAGCCCTCTTGCCAAGTCGAATGCCCCCAGCCTTGGCGATGTTCAAATTCGCTATCGTCGAACGTGCAATCGTAGACGGTCATATCGGCATCACGCATAAATGCGATAAGCGATTGGTTGGCCTCGCCAATCGTATGTTCGGTATCGGTGGCATAGACGAAGGTTTTTCCATCGGCTTGTGCTTTTAGCGCATGGGCGCCGCCCGGATGGGGAATTTCCAAGGCGCTAATCTGCAACCCGCCCAACTGCGCGCCCGCCCCATCGGGGTGATGGATAAATTCTATTTTGGCTTGAAAGTCATCTATGCTGATGGGGAAAATTGGTCGGCTTAAATAGCTGGTCAAAGCGTCATAGAGGGTGGCTTCGGCCACGCCAAAACTATGCAAGCGCACGGTGCAATCTGGGTCGAAAAAAGGTTTGAAAAACGGCACGCCACAAATATGGTCAGAATGAAAATGAGAGAAACAAATATCGACTTCGCGGACCTCCTGTTCGGCCATTTTTGAGCCGAGGTGAATGAGGCCAGAGCCCGCATCAAAGATGACCGAATGCTCGCCCGCGTGAACGCTAACACAAGATGTATTGCCGCCAAAAATGCGATGCGCTGGCGTATTCATCGGCAAAGAGCCGCGGGTTCCCCAAAAAATCAATTCCATGTTTCAACCTCTTTCGTGCGAGCGATGGCTATTTGCTCAGCGCAATATAGTGACCGTCCCAATCGTCTCCGGGCGGCGTGGTTTGATAGGTTTTCATGCGCTGGCTTAACATTTCGTAAAACGCGCGCATCTCGTCATAAGTGTCGCCCAGCGTCTGCGCCAAGCTTTGCGCCGCTTGCCAGTCTTGGGCGCGATAGCGCTCCAACAGCTCAATATGGCCAGCCTGCAATTGTTGAAAGCGCTCGGAGGCGGCATAATCAGGGTCGCCCATCACGGCGTAAATGCGCTCGGGCAGGGTTTTGCCTTTCAGTGCAATCAGGTCTAATTCCAACAACGCGACCTCTGGTTTGCCCGCCGCGATACTGGCCGTGGCTTGTTGGTAAGTGGCCTCGCCAATAAGGGTCAACACGCCATAGTCTTTGGTTTGGCCCTCTAGGCGGGCCGAAACATTAACCACATCGCCCATCACGGAATAATTAAACCGCTGGTCAGAGCCAATATTGCCGACCAATGTGGCGCCCGAGTTTAAGCCAATGCCGATACGAATTTCGCCCTGCCAGCCATCCAATAAAGGGTCGGCTTTTAAATCTGCATTGACGCTGGCCAAGGCGGTTTTCATTTCCAGCGTGGCGCACACGGCGGCATAGGCATGGTCGGCCACATCTGCGGGCGCGTTCCAAAAGGCCATAATATTATCGCCAATATATTTATCGATGGTGCCAGAGCGCGCCTGAATGACCTGCGACATGCGGGTTAGGAATATATTGATAACATGGGTCAGTTTTTCGGGCGCGGCGGCAAATGTTTCGGAGATGGTGGTAAAGCCGCGAATATCCGCGAATAAAATAGTGAGGTTTCGGGTCTCGCCCCCGAGGCGCAATTTCTCGGGATTGCTGGCAATTTGCTTCACCATGTCGGGCGCCAAATAATATTGAAATGCATTTCGTACTTCGCGGCGTTCGCGGGCGGTGTCGAGAAAGTGCAAAAAAGCGGCGGTTAAAAACGTCATAAATGCCGTGAAGCTCGGCGTGGCGGGGTCGATGAGAATTCGCTCGGTTGAAAATTGCTGCCAAGAAAACGCCGCGCCCGCCGCAAGACAGGCGAGCAAAAACACCGTGCTGGGAATCAGGGAAAACCGCTGCACCATGAAAATCAACAGGCCGCCGAGAACCAAAGTGGCCAGCGCTTCTAAGGTTTGCACCCAGACGGGGCGGGTCAAAAACGTGCCGGAAATTAATTGCTGCACGGTCTGAATATGCACTTCCACGCCGGCCGTGGCAGGGTTCAGCGGCGTCGCGCGAATATCTTTCAGCCCGGCGGCACTGGTGCCGATGAAAGCAATTTTGCCCGTCAGTTTCTGGCTGTCAAAATTAGGGTCGAGAATTTCATAGGCCGATAATTTGGGGATGGCCTCACTGGCCGCATAATAAAGCCGCATGCTGCCATCGGGTTCTATGGGGGCGATAATTTGCCCGACTTTCAAGCGCGATAGGCCAAAGCCAGAGGTATAGGCGCCTTCGCCGCGCACATCCGAGGCGCGCAACGCAATCGAGCCCGCCCCTTGGGCCACCCGAAGCGTCTCGAGCGATAAGCTGGGGTAGATATGTTCGCCCGCGCGATACAAAAGCCCCGCGCGGCGGATAATGCCATCTTTATCCATCCGCGCATTAATGGCGCCCAGCCCCACCGCGCTATTATGCAAAACCTGTCGATTGGCAATGGCAAATTGCGCGCTCGGCACGCCGCGCATTGGGTCGAGCGCCTCTTGGGACGCGCCCCTGCCTTGGGCGCGCACCGCAATGCCCGCTTTGGGGGAGGGCAGGCTTCGCACATCGTCGCTTATCATCGTGGCCAAAATGACGGGCGCTTGTGTCATGGCACGCCCCAGCGCATCATCGGGGTTGGAGATATGCGCTTGGATATCGGCCTGCAAGCTCTCCCAAGCTTGCGCGTCGTCGCCTTGGCGCAGGGTTTGCCAGACGGGCAGAATTTCACTTGGGGCGGTGCGGTCGGGTTCGGTGAAGAGAACATCGAAAGCGATGGCGGCACTGCCAGCGGCCGACATTTTGTCTACCAGCTCAGCGAAAACACTGCGGGGCCACGGAAATTGCCCAATGGCGTCGAGGCTGGCCTCATCGATATCGACAAATACCACCAGCTCATTTTCGTCGACCCGCGGTTGCCAGCGGTTATATTGGTCGAACACGATATTGCGGGTAAATTCAATTGGATAGGGTTGCAGCAATTGCAAAGCCACGCCGAGCAAAAGCACGGCTAAGGGCCATAGATAATTCTGCAAACGCAACAAAAACCGCACATTAAATCCTCAAAATACCCAGCCATCTTATCATTAGATGGCGCGGGTTTCAGCCTAATTCGGTTGCGCTTGCGCGGCGTGTTATTTTTCCCACGGGTGGTTTTGCGGTCTTATTTGGTGGGGTTTGCGCCCGCCCACTTGCGGGATATGCGGGGTGACGCTCTGCACTTGAAACGCGCGGCTGACCGGTTTGGCAAATAATTTCACATGCGGTTTTTTGAAAAAAGGAATAAGCGCCATGCCCGCAATAAAGCCGCCAATATGCGCCCAATAAGCCACACCGCCGCCGTCGCCCACTTGACCCAAGCTCATAAATTGCAAGCCAATCCAACCGCCAAGAACCAGAAAAGCGGGCACATTTATCATTTTGAAAAACACGAAAAACCCAATCAGGCAGCGAATATTGGCGCGCGGATGCAGCAGTAAATAAGCGCCAAGAACGCCCGCGATGGCGCCGCTTGCGCCAATCATCGGAATATTGGAGCGCACATCGACAAAAGCCTGCGCGAGAGCGGCGGCGATGCCGCAAAGCAGGTAGAAAATAACGAAGTTTCGCCGCCCAATACTGTCTTCGACATTATCCGAGAAAATCCACAGATACAGCATATTGCCCGCCAGATGCATAAAGCCACCATGGAGAAACATCGAGCTGATGAGGGTCATCCAAGCGGGAATCACATGGGGCAGGCCATAGGCGGCCTCGGGGAAAAACAATCGCACGGGCACCATGCCGAAAGCCAAAACGGCCTCGCGTTGCGCGTCGCCCAATGAGATTTGCCAGAAGAAGACACTCATGCAAAGCGCCAGCAGAATATAAGAAATAAGCGGCCGCGCGCGCGTGGGATTATCGTCTCGAATGGGAAAAAAGAACATGGCCGAAAGGCTAAGGCGTTTATGGCTTGCTGGCAAGCGAGGGCGCGGTTTGCCCAACCGAAACCAGCAGCAACTCATCGGCCAACAAGCGTTGCGCTGCCGCTTTGACGTCTTCGGCCCGCACTGCATTTATTTGCGCATTGCGGGTTTTGAAATAGGCGATCGGCCAGCCAGAAAGCTGCACGCCGATGAGCTGTTTGGCAATTTTGGCGCCACTGTCGAAGCGCAAAGCATAGGCGCCCGTCATATAGGTTTTGGCCGCTTCGAGGCGTGCCGCATCGACGCCCTCTTTGGCGATGCGGCGCATTTCGGCACGAATGACATCCAACGCCTGCTGCGTGGTTTTATTGTCGCTGGCCACCGAGCCCAGCCATAAGTCGCCATGCTGGAGGTTGAGAAAATAACTATAGACCGAATAAGCCAACCCGCGGGCTTCGCGCACTTCTTCCGTCAAGCGCGATGAAAACCCAGAGCCGCCGAGAATGGAATTCATCACAAAGGCCGGGAAAAACAGCGCGTCGTCATAGCCGATGCCACGATGGCCAAAAACCAGACTGGTCTGCGGCCCGCGCCTCTCGATATGTTTGGTTTTGGGCCCTGAGGTGACTTGGGCATCTGGCACTTTTGGCAATTTGGCGCGGGCGGGCAGGGCGGCAAAAACATCGCGCATCAGGCGCCGCGTTTCGGCGCGTGTCATGTCTCCCACCACGGCGAGTTTCATATTATCGCGGGCAAAACTGTTTTGATATTGCGTCTTTATATCGTCGCGAGTGAGCCGCGCCAGCTCCTCTTGGCTGCCGTTTTTAGGCTGGCCATAGGGATGGTCGCCAAAGGCCAAATTTAAAAAAGCCTGATTGGCCAGCGCGTTGGGGCTTTGTTGGGCCCGCAAAATAGCGCTGCTTTGTTCTTGCTTCATGCGCGCCACCGCCTCGGCGTCAAAGCGCGGGGCGGTGAGGGCTAATTTCAACAGCCGAACACAAGTGTCTTGATAGCGTTTGAGGCAGCGCAATTTTCCGGTTATTTCATCGCGGCTCACCTGAAAGCCCAGTGAGATGGCTTTATCGGCGAGGGCTTGCTGAAAGGCTTGGGCGGGCATGTCGCCGGCCCCTTCGTTCATCAAGCGCGCCATTAACATAGACAGGCCGGTTTTTTCGGGCGGGTCGGTCGCCGCGCCGCCTTGCCATGCCATTTCTAGGGTAAATATTGCCAAACTATCGTCGCTGACCAACCAAGCCGACATATCGCGCACGCGCACCTCTTGCACGGGCGGCGTGGCTAGAGCGGGCGAAAGCGCTAAAAACGCGGCGGTTAGGAGGCTGGCAAACGTACGAAACATTATCGGCTCTCCTTGGCGCGCGCGCCCGACAAATGACCCGACAGACTATGTTCCACGCGCAATAATTCTTGTGCCGCACGGCGCACGTCTTCTGGCGTTACCGCTTCGATAGCGCGGGTCCAATCGATAACCTCTTGCGGGGGCAAGCCCAGCATGGCGGCGCGGCCAAAAATATCGGCCATGGTTTGCTGGCTGTCGCGCGCAAAAATGGCGCTGGAGACCAATTGCATTTTCGCCCGAGCGATTTCCGCCTCGCTTGGCGGGTTTTGTTTCAAGCGCTCGATTTGGGCGTCCACGCCAGCTGCGATATCGTCAAACCCAGCCTTGGGTGCCAGACTTGCGTAAATCATCACTTCGCCATTATCGAGCCGCGCGCTATCGACATAAGCGCCCACGCCGCTGGCCAGTTTTTGCTCGACCACAAGTGCCTGATACAGCCGTCCGGTCAGCCCGCCGTCTAGCACGCCCGCCAGCACATCGGCGGCGGCAAATAAGGCGCGGTTTTCAGGCGTGCTTTGCGGCAAGCGATACAAACGCCGCCAGCTATCTTGGCGCACGCGCGCATCTTTCAACACTTGCGGGGCGGCATAATCGGCCACCGTTAAATCGGTTGCGACACGGCGTTGATCGCGCGGCCTTTGGCTCGGGTTTAACGGCCCGTAATAGGTCTTGGCCAAGGGCAAGACATCGGCCAAAGTCACGGCTCCCGCAATGACCAAAACCGCATTATCGGGGGCGTAATATCGATCGTAAAAGCTTTTGGCGTCTTTGGCATTGAGGGCGGCAATCTCGTCGCGCCAGCCAATCACTGGCACGCTATAGGCGGTGCCGGCATGCAGACGTTTGCGCATTTGCTCGCTCAATAAGCGGCTCGGGCGACCATCGACGCGCATCGAGCGCTCTTCCAAAATCACATCGCGCTCGACCGCCACAATATCGGGATTGATAATCAGCGCGCGCATCCGCTCGGCTTCCATTTGCATCATCACTGGCAATTTATCGCGCGCGATGCGCTGAAAATACGCTGTGTAATCATAGGAAGTAAAAGCATTGTCTTGCCCGCCGAGGCGCGCCACGGTTTTGGAAAAATCGCCAGGGGCTATTTTTTCCGTGCCGCGAAACATCAAATGTTCAAAGAAATGCGCGATGCCAGATTTGCCTATCGGCTCATCGGCCGAGCCCACCCGGTACCACAACATATGCGTCACCACATCGGCGCGCGCGTCTGGAATGACGATAATTTCGAGGCCATTATCCAGTCTGGCGGTTTCGACTTTCGGGCCATCGGGGGCGGGGGTGCAAGCGGCCATAAGGGCGCTAATGCATAGCCCGGCAAATAATCTGGCCCATTTATTCATCGTGTCGGCCTATTGGCCGGCTTCCGATTGGTCTTTGGTTAAAGCCTCTACGGCGGCGGCGGTTTCGCTGGCTTTGCCAGACGCGCTATTGCTCATTTCTTCGCGAATGCCATTGCCAAAAGTGCCGCCACGCGCCGCTTTGTCTAATAGGTTTTGTTCGCTCGGCGGTATTGGGGTTTGCGGCGCATTGGGCAAAACAATCAGCCGTGCCAATTCCGCGCCCGAAGGTGTTATGGGGCGGGCGCTATTGCTTGAAGGCGGACGCAAATTGAAATCGGGCGGCAAAATAAGCGGGGCTTTGCGCACGACATTAAATTCGTCGGGGGCGTTTTTACTGTAGCCCAGCGCCTGATTGTCGCCGCCACATGCTGCCACGCCTGCGGCCAGACCGAGGACCATCATCATTTTAAAACAAGATGACACAACAGATAGGGTTTCAGTTTTCTTAGTCACAAAGTTCTCCTAAAAGGCCCTCGAAAGAGGGAGGCATATCTATAGCCGAAATTACTATGGGCGCAAACTAGTCTGCCGCTTTTTGTGGCCAGATTAAGTCATAAATCAGCACAGCCACGCCCAAGCTAATCCATACGTCGGCGAGATTAAACACATACCAATAAAATCCGTTCCAATGCAGCGAGACGAAATCGACCACGGCGCCATACCAAAGGCGGTCAACCAAATTGCCCAAAGCGCCGCCGGCCAGAAGCGCGTAAGCCAGCCCTACACGTATGGTTTCGCCAGCTTTCAACATCCAAATAAAATAGCCGATGGCCAAAACCGCCAGCAAGCTCAACAGCCAACGCCCCGCATCGCCGCTGCCGTCCAAAAGGCCGTAGCTCATGCCGGGGTTCCAAATAAAAGTGAAGTCCAGAAACGGCAAAACCGCATAGGGCTCGCGCTCGGCAAAGCCAAAGCCATGCACAATCGCCCATTTGCTGGTCTGGTCGAGCGCGGCCCAAATGGCGGCCCAGCTCAGGCCTTGAGCGACGCCAAAGGGTCTAGGCGTTTGCGTCATAATCGGCCACCGCTGCGGCATCGCGCGGGCTTAAATCTGGATAGCCTTCCACCGAGCCGACGTCGGGGGAGATTTTCCACGAGCGCTGGCATTTTTGCCCCTCGGCCATTTGCGGCACCACGCCAACATCGGCCACATCTTCGAGGCTAAAGGCATCGGCGGGCGGCGCTTCGGCCCGAATATCAATTTGGCTGGTGATGCAAATATCGGCCATATTTTGCCCCACGGTGACGGCAAATAAATCGTCCGACCCGACATAGACAATCGGCGCTGCTTCCAAGCTCGAGCCGATGCGTTTCTCGCGCCGTTCAATTTCCAAAGCGCCCGTCACCACCCGGCGCAGGGTGCGAATTTTTTCCCATTTGCTGGCCAAGCTTGCGTCCAGCCAAGTTTCGCCCACGGGGTAGAAAGTTTGCAAATGCACGCTGTCTTGGCTTTGGCCAAAGCGCGATTGATATACTTCTTCCATAGTGAAACATAAAATCGGTGCCAGCCAGCGGGTAAGGCAATGGAAAATCGCATCCATCACGGTGCGTGCCGCGCGCCGCTCGAGGCTTGCATGGGTGTCGCAATAAAGCGTGTCTTTGCGAATGTCGAAATAAAAGGCGGATAAATCGACCGTCATGAAAGTGAACAAGGCTTGATAGATTTTGCGGAAATCAAAATGATTGTAATTATCGCGAACCAAAGCATCCAGCTCGGCCAAACGATGCAAAATATAGCGTTCCAATTCAGGCATATCGGCGACATCGACTTTTTCGCTCTCGTCAAAATCAGCCAGATTGCCAAGCAGGAAGCGGAAGCCATTGCGCATTTTGCGATAGGCATCGGTATTGGCCTTAATAATCTCCGGGCCGATGCGCTGGTCTTCCGAATAATCGCAAGACACCGTCCACAGCCGAATAATCTCCGCCCCTGATTGCTGAATAAGCTTTAGGGGGTCGACCGCATTGCCGATGGATTTGGACATTTTTTTGCCCTTCTCATCCATTGTAAAGCCATGCGTGATGACGTTTTTATAAGGCGCGACGCCGCGTGTGGCACATGATTCGAGCAAGGAAGATTGAAACCAACCACGGTGCTGGTCAGAGCCTTCGAAATAAACATCGGCTGGCCAATGCAAGTCCTCGCGCGCTTCCAAAACAAAAGCATGGGTCACGCCGCTATCGAACCAAACATCGAGAATATCGCTGACTTGGTCAAAATCTTCGGCCTTATAGGCGTCGCCCAGAAAAACTTGCGGGTCGGTGTCAAACCAAGCGTCGGCGCCTTTTTCGGTCACCGCATCGACGATGCGTTGGTTCACCTCGGCGTCGCGCAAAATGGCGCCATCGGCTTTGGCGGTGAAAATAGTGAGCGGCACGCCCCAGGCGCGCTGGCGCGAGATAACCCAATCGGGTCGGTTTTCCACCATGGCATGAATGCGATTGCGCCCGGCTTTGGGATACCAATGAACCTCATCAATGGCTTTCAAGGCTTTGTCGCGCAAACCGGTTTCGCTCATGGAGATAAACCATTGCGGCGTATTGCGAAAAATCAGCGGCGCTTTGGAGCGCCAGCTATGCGGGTAAGAATGGCGCAATTTGCCCTTGGCCAAAAGCCGCTCGGCCGCCACCAAAGCACCGATAACGCCGCCATTGGCATCGCCGTCTTTGCCCTTATCGGTGAGCACGCATTGGCCAGCGAACAGCGGCACATGGTCGTAATAGACGCCGGCTTCATCGACGGTAAAGGGCACTTCGATATTATGTTTCAGGCCCAGCTCAAAATCATCTTGGCCATGGCCAGGCGCAATATGCACCAATCCGGTGCCCGTTTCATCGGTCACGAAATCGCCCGCCAAAATCGGCACATCATAGTCATAGCCTTGGCCGTGCAAAGGGTGATGGCAAATCAGACCGGCCGGGTCGATATCGGACACGCGCGAATAGTCTTCTATTTTGGCCGCCCCCATCACCCGCTCGGCCAGCGCATCGGATAAAATAAGCTTGTCGCCATTGGCCTCATAGAGGCCATAGGTCAGGCTTGGCGCGAAAGCGATGGCCCGATTGGCCGGAATGGTCCACGGCGTTGTCGTCCAAATGACCGCATAGGTATTGTCCATGCCTTGCACGGGAAATTTCACGAAAATCGTTGGCGAGACATGTTCTTCATATTCCACTTCGGCTTCGGCGAGGGCGGTTTTTTCGACCACCGACCACATCACGGGTTTCGAGCCGCGATATAGCGAGCCATCCATGAGGAATTTTTGAAACTCTCTAACAATCGTCGCTTCGGCGTCAAAGGCCATGGTCGTATAGGGGGTTTCCCAATCGCCTTGCACGCCGAGGCGCTGGAATTGTTCGGATTGGACGTCGACCCATTGTTTGGCAAATTGCCGGCATTGCTCGCGAAACTCGCTGGCTGGCACATCGTCTTTATTCAGGCCTTTATTGCGATATTGCTCTTCAATCTTCCATTCGATGGGCAGGCCGTGGCAATCCCAGCCCGGCACATAGACGGCATTTTTGCCCATCAATTGTTGCGAGCGCACAATCACGTCTTTCAAAATTTTATTCAGCGCGTGGCCAATATGAATATCGCCATTGGCATAGGGCGGGCCATCGTGCAGCACAAAGCTCTCGCGGGTTTCGCCTTGCGCGCGAATTTTATCGCGCAGGCCAATCTTGTCCCAATGGGCCAGCAAATCGGGTTCGCGTTTTGGCAGGCCGGCTTTCATCGGAAATTCGGTCTGCGGCAAATTCAGCGTGTCGCGATAATCGCGGCCATTATTTTCGGTATCACTCATTTTTCAGTCTCACTCTCGCCGCTTTGTAGCAATCTCGCGCGGGGCTGCCAAGCGAATTGGGGTCAGCGGATGGGCTGGTTCATTGGGTTTGTTTCATGTCGCTTAAATGGCGCTTCGCGGTATCGCTATCTTTGGCAATTTGCGCGGTTAGGGCTTCCAGCCCATCGAATTTTTGTTCGGGTCGAATAAAGCGCAATAAAGAGACGCGCAAATTGGCGTCATAAATATCGCCGTCGAAATCGAACAAATGGGTTTCCAGGCGCGGCTTGTCCGTGCCCACGGTGGGGCGCAGACCCAAATTAGCGACGCCGCCCAAAACCTGTCCGGCAAAGGCGCCATCTAAAATTTCGGCCTGCACGGTGTAGACGCCGAATTTCGGCAGCACATAATCTTCTAGGGCCATATTGGCCGTGGCAAAACCGATGGTGCGGCCGCGTTGGTCGCCATGTTGCACGCCGCCCTCCACCGCAAAAGCATGGCCCATCAGGGCGGCGGCTTTTTCGGGTTCGCCGTCGCGTAAAAAATTGCGAATCGCTGAAGAAGAATAAGGCGCCGTGCTGTCGGGCTGCAAAACCGCATGGGTCGAATGGGTTTCAAAGCCCAGCTTGTCGCCATAGGTTTCCAACATGGCGAAATTGCCTTTGCGGCCTTTGCCAAAGCAAAAATCATAGCCCACACAAACCGCTTTCACGTCCAGCTGCTGGCATAGAATATCGGTGATGAAATCTTCCGCCTCGCAAGCCGCCATTGCGGCATCGAACGGCAAGGCGAGGGTAAAATCGACGCCCAATTGCGCCAATAAGGCGGCGCGGGTCACCAGTCGGGTGAGCCGAAACGGGGGCGCGTCTGGGGCAAAAAACTGCTGCGGATGCGGGTCAAATAACATCACGCCAAGCGGTGCGCCCAATCGTTCGGCGGTGGCGCGCGCTTGCGCGATGACTTGTTGATGGCCCAAATGAACGCCGTCAAAATTACCAATGGCCAGCACACAGTTTTTCACTGTGGGGGTTTGGGGGAGGTCAGCGAGGCTGCGGTAGAGCGCGGTCGGTTTGGCAGGGGCGTTGGTCATGGACAAACCCTAAAGGCAATGCGGGGAAGAGACAAGCGGCTCACCAGATCAAATGACGCATGGCATAGCGCGCTTGTGTGTTTTCGTCGCGCAGCAAGTGGGCCACATCTTCGGGCGTATCGACTTTGGCACCCGAAGCGCCAGCCAAGCCGCCGCTAATAAATAAAGCATCGACGTCGGCTTCTTGCGCGCCCGGAATATCGGTTTTAGGGCCATCGCCAATGGCCAGCAGCCGCGGCGCCTTCAGGCCGGTCATCTCGCTCAACATGGTTTTGGCGCGGGTGTAAACGGTGGGATAGGGCTTGCCCATCCAAATTACTTCGCCGCCCATGGCCTCATAGACTTCGGCCACGGCGCCGGCGCAGAAAATAATTTTATCGCCCATTTGCACTTGCCGATCTGGGTTCGGGCAAATCAAGGGCAGTTTGCGGGCCAAAATATCGGCCAGAAAATCGGCGTAATCATCGGGGGTCTCATGGGCGTCATGATACATGCCAGAAAACAAAACAACGTCGGCGTCTTCTATCTCGACCACATCGATAGCTAGACCGGCCACTAAATCGGCATCTTTTGCGGGGCCTATGTGGTGGCATTTTTTGCCTTGTGCGCCCAGCTCGCTCAGGCGGGTGCGCGTGGCATCGCCAGAGGTTAAAATATCGTCGTAGGAGCTACGCGCATTGCCAATTTCGTCGAGCCGATTGAGCGCGGTTTGGCCCGGGCGCGGCGCGTTGGAGAGCAGCAAAACTTTGCCGCCGCCGTCGCGAAAATTTTTCAACGCGTCATCGACGCCCGCAAATGGGGCGCGGCCATTGTGCAGCACGCCCCAGATATCACAAATCACGGCGTCATAATTTTCGGCAATTTGGCCAAATCCGGTCAGCATTTGCGGCAGCTGGAGGGCGGTAGATTGGGTCATGGTACAGGCAACCTTTGGATATCAATGGCACTGGGCGAATGGGCGCAATGCAGCGCGAAGCTGCCTGTTTCCAGCGCTGGCGTCAAGCCCTTCGTCGGTGGAGCTTGTGCATTCAAAAGTTGACGCAAGGGCGATATCTGTTAGTTTTTCGTCCAACAAACGTCCCACAAAAAAGGAGCAGACGATGACACTTTTTAATCTTGAAGGAAAAACCGCTATTATCACGGGCGCCTCGCGCGGCATTGGCGAGGCGATTGCGCGCCAAATGGCCGACCATGGGGCCAATGTTGTGGTATCGAGCCGCAAAGCGCCAGCCTGCGATGAGGTCACCAATTCCATCAATGAAAAACACCCCGGCAAAGCGCTGACCGTTGAGTGCAACATTGGCGCCAAAGACCAATTGCAAAACTTGGTCGACACGACCAAAGCGCATTTCGGCCAAGTTGATATTCTGGTTTGCAATGCGGCGGTAAATCCGTATTTTGGCCCAAGCCTCGATTGCCCCGATGATGCTTTCGATAAAATCATGGCCAATAATGTGAAATCCAATCACTGGCTCTCCAACATGGTATTGCCAGACATGATTGAGCGCAAAGATGGCGCGATTATCATTATTTCGTCCATCGGTGGCATTAAAGGCTCGCCGATGTTGGGCACTTATGGCATTTCCAAAGCGGCTGATTTCCAGCTGGCGCGCAATATTGCGGTGGAACATGGTGCGAAAAACATTCGGGCCAACGCCATTGCGCCGGGCCTGATTAAAACCTATTTCGCGCAAGCCCTCTGGGACAACCCAGATATTCTGGAGCAATCGACCGCCACAACGCCGATGCGTCGGATCGGCATGCCAGACGAAATTGCGGGCGCGGCGGTGTTTCTCGCCAGTCAAGCCGGCGCCTATATGACCGGCCAGCAAATGGTTATCGATGGCGGCCAAACCATCGCTTAATTGGCGACAAGCCTGTTGAGCTGACTTTAAAACCTGCCGTTTCCTCTGGAATCGGCAGGTTTTTTACGTTTTGTGGAATGTCATTTAATGCCCTTAAAGTCTTTAAATAAACTCGATGTATTTTATTTTAAACCATTGAAATAACTAAAAAAAGCGCTCTTGCAAGCGGCGTTTTATTCCTAGAAATAGAATGTGCAACGTAAGAAGTGCGCTGATTCAAATAGCCTGTGGGAAGGCGTGCGGTTTATCCCACCTACCGTATGTTTTTCTCCGCCCGGGCTGTAATTGGTGGCCGACAGGTTAAACTGTCGGCCCTTATTTTTTGCGCTTCCTTTGCCTTGCCCTTGGCTTTTTTTCTTACTTTTTTCTTGCTCTTTTTATCGCTTTTTTTGTTCTGAGCCTTGACAGTTTGTGGGCTTCTCCCTATCTGAACTATGCGTAGTGACACTCCCGACAGGTGAGTGCCCCTTTACTTTTCAAGGAAGCTCCATGGGGAGCCCTTAACCTAGGAGAAAGAAGATGAAATTTCGTCCTTTACATGACCGTGTATTGGTTCGCCGTGTTGATGAAGATACGAAGACCAGCGGTGGTATTATCATTCCAGACTCGGCTCAAGAGAAGCCTTCGCAAGGGATTGTGGTTGCTGTTGGCAGCGGCACCCGTGGCGACGATGGCAAATTGGCGCCGCTCGATGTGAAAGCAAAAGATAGTGTGTTGTTCGGCAAATGGTCGGGCAGCGAAGTAACCATTGATGGCGAAGAACTGCTCATCATGAAAGAAAGCGATATCCTGGGCATTATTGGCTAAGGCCAACCAGGTTGGATAGGAGAATATCATGGCTAAAGAAGTAATTTTTGGCGCCGAAGCCCGCGATAAAATGATGAAAGGGGTCGACATTCTTGCCGACGCCGTCAAAGTAACGCTGGGCCCTAAAGGGCGTAATGTTGTGCTCGATAAATCTTTCGGCGCGCCGCGCACCACAAAAGATGGTGTGTCTGTGGCAAAAGAAATCGAGCTGGAAGATAAGTTTGAAAACATGGGCGCTCAAATGGTCCGCGAAGTGGCTTCGCGCACCAATGATGTCGCCGGCGATGGCACCACAACCGCAACTGTGTTGACCCAAGCCATCGTGCGCGAAGGCCATAAAGCGGTCGCTGCGGGCATGAACCCAATGGACTTGAAACGCGGTATCGACCTTGCGGTCAGCGCGGCTTTGGAAGACCTCGACAAACGGTCGAAAAAAGTGAAGTCGAACGAAGAGATTGCCCAAGTCGGCACCATCTCGGCCAATGGCGAAGCGGAAATCGGTCAAATGATTGCCCAAGCGATGGAAAAAGTCGGCAATGAGGGCGTCATCACCGTCGAAGAAGCCAAAGGCTTGGAGAGCGAGCTGAACGTCGTGGAAGGCATGCAGTTCGACCGCGGTTACCTGTCGCCTTACTTCATCACCAATGCAGATAAAATGACCACCGAGTTGGAAGACCCGCTGATTTTGCTGCATGAAACCAAATTGACCAACCTGCAAGCCATGGTGCCTATTTTGGAAGCAGTTGTGCAATCGTCGCGTCCGCTGCTGATTATCGCTGAAGATATTGAAGGCGAAGCGCTGGCGACTTTGGTGGTTAATAAATTGCGCGGTGGCCTGAAAATTGCTGCCGTGAAAGCCCCCGGCTTTGGCGATCGTCGCAAAGCGATGCTGGAAGACATTGCCATTCTTACGGGCGGCCAAGTCATCTCAGAAGACCTTGGCATTAAATTGGAAAATGTGACCCTCGATATGCTGGGCACCGCCAAGCGGGTGAACATCACCAAAGATGAGACGGTTATCGTTGATGGCGCCAGCAAGAAAAAAGACGTCGATTCTCGGGTTGGCCAAATCCGCACGCAAATCGAAAACACCACCTCCGATTACGACCGTGAAAAACTGCAAGAGCGCGTTGCCAAATTGGCTGGCGGGGTTGCGGTTCTCAAAGTCGGCGGGGTGACGGAAGTCGAAGTGAAAGAACGCAAAGACCGCGTCGATGATGCGCTCAACGCCACCCGTGCTGCTGTGGAAAGCGGCATTGTACCGGGCGGCGGCACATCGCTTCTGCTTGCCACATTGGCCATTGATAAGCTGACAGATGAAAATCCAGATATCCAAGCGGGGATTAAAATCATCCGTCGCGCGCTGGAAGCTCCGGTTCGCCAAATCTCTGAGAATGCAGGGGTCGAAGGCTCTATCGTGGTCGGCAAAGTGTTGGACGGCAAAGGCAAAATTGGCTTTGACGCCCAAAACGAAGTCTATTGCGACCTCATCGCGGCCGGTATTGTGGATCCCGCGAAAGTGGTTACCACGGCGCTTCGCGACGCGGCTTCTGTGGCCGGTCTGTTGATCACCACTGAAGCCATGGTTGCCGATAAGCCAGCCCGCGCCGGTGCAGCAGCCCCGGCCATGCCAGACATGAGCGGCATGGGTGGCATGGGCGGCATGATGTAGCCTATGAGACTGCTCTGAGATATTTCTTTGAGATATTTAGAGCCAATGAAATAAGCAAAAGGGCTGTTCTTTGGAGCAGCCCTTTTTTTGCGGGGTTGAAAGCGATGCCTTTTGGCCTTTGGGGGGGGCTTGTATTGAGCGCGCGAAGCCCAAATCTACTATCTATGCTTCTCGCTAGCCATGCCGACAGGTTCTTGCTAGTTTGCTCCCGCCTGAGAGGGCAAACCGAATAAAAAGAAGAATGATGGAACCGGCAGAAAAACTGCCAAATCATTAACCAAATAGTAACGCCTCCAAGCCTAATTTGGACATCTGTTGGTTGTGTTCCAGAGAGGGGGTTTGTATGAGATTGATCGTTTCCAGCGCTCTGTGCGCAAGTTTTCTGCTTTCCGCCCCCAGCCTCATGGCTGCGAAGGATATACCCTCCTTGCCGGAAGTAATTACCCAAGCCGACACACCTCTAGCCCCTTCGAATGACGGACCACCGACGGTTGCGGCCCCAGTAACGCAAGTCGACGTGACGCCGCCCCATATTGTCGACTTGCAGCAAAAATTGCGCGACCACCCAAGTCAGCAGCGCTCCGAACAACGGGTATGCGACGCTAAATGGGGAATTATGCTCGGCAAGTCGAATTATTATCCGCGCCTCAACGCCTCGCTTTCGGGCGGAACCAAATGGATTGACCAGACCTCGAGAGCCGATGAGTTTGGTGGCTCTAATTCTAGGGAATTTGACGGCAAAGGCTTGAACGCGACCTTGAGCTTGCGCCAACATATCTATGATTGGGGCCGCAATGCCTCGATTATAGCGGGTCATCGCGAAGATCGTTTCGCGGCTCAAATTGAGCGTAGCGCCACTTTGGAAGAGCAGCTGGGCAACTCCGCCCGCCTAGCGCTGGATTATGTCTGAGGATATTGGCAGCATTTTCCCCGGCCAGGTCGCGCAAGTGGCGCTCTCCGCCTATGATGTGTCGTGCTATGGCAATCTCGAGGGCAGTGTGCAGCGCATTGCGCCCAATACGACGCAGGAAGAAAATATGCCGCCTTATTATGAGACGATGATTTCCGTGCCAGTCGCCAAATTATCGAAAAGCGATGAAGAGGTCGACATTGTGCCGGGCATGACGGTGGTGGTCGATATTATTGGTCAAAAACGCTCGGTGTTGAACTATATTCTGACACCGCTCAATCGTGGCTCGGGTGTGGTGTTTAGAGAAAACTAGATGCGGATGCGGGCTGCTAAATTACGCGCCAAACGAATGGCCGTGACGCGGCGGCGATGCCTGCGGTTTAGCCCTGCCAAAGATACAGCGCACGGGCAATCAAAACCGCGCCCACGCTCAGCAGAATCCTCTGCGTCCAATTAAAAAACGTCGCGTCTTGCATATTGTCCAGCACCCGTTTGCCGGCGCGCGTGCCCAGCACAGAAGCCGCCATGGCGGCGCCCAATAGCCAGAGGCTCGGCCAATCTTGTCGCGAGGCGGTGGCAACCAGCCCGCCATAGAAAATAATTTTCGACAAATGCCCAAGACTTTGCGCCACGGCTTTGGTGGCCACCACTTGATGGCGGGTGAGAAGGACGCGCTGAAAAAACACATCCAAAAGCGGCCCGCCGACCCCTGCCAAGAGGTTGGTGGCAACCACCACCATGCCCGCGAAAATGCCAATGGGTTTGCGCGCGACATCCAAGGCCAAGTTTTTTGGCAAAGCCCAGGCCACATAGGGCAAAAGCCCCAGCGCCAATAACACGCTGGTGCGCTCTGGCGAAAATGAAACAAAGGCCAGACCGCCCAGCGCGATGACATTGCCGATAAACAGGCTGGCGACAATCGGCCAGACGATATCGCGACGGTTCAGCCAAGCGCGATAGCCATTGGAGGTAAGCTGAATGAGCCCATGTAAAACCATCGCCGCCCCGATGGGCAAAAGGCTGGCCAAGAGCCCCATGAGAATAAGCCCGCCCAACATGCCAAAAATACTCGACAAAAAGGCGGTGCCGAGGCTGGCCAGCACAATCATCGCAGCGATAAGTCCCATGGCTTACAATACGGCGCCGAGAAGCCGTTCGTAAAGCGCATTGCGGCTTTCATAAACAAAGTCGAGCTTCGACACACTGGCTTGCGAAAAGCCTTTTTGCAGCATCGCTTCAATAAACCCATCTTGGTTTTCAAGCGGCAGTTGGAAGCCATAAAAACTACCGCCCGTGGAGGTGGCGCCGGCAAAATAATGGTCTTCTACGGCGCCAAAATCTTGCCCCAAAGCGGCGATTGTATCGCTTTGAAGCACAGGCTCTGCCATGCCGCGTTTGGCGGATATCGTAACATGCACTAATTCTTGCGCCCGATTATAGGCGGCCAAACGCGACAGCAATCGCTTGCTGGTGGCACGTGCGGTCTCGTCCCAATTGGCTTTCAGGGAGGCGGCCAAATTGGCTTCGCTTTGCAGCATCACGCCGTCGTCGGGGATGCGCAATTGATTGGCCACCAGCGTGGCACCCGTCGAGGTGATATCGACAATGGCTTCAGCTGCGCCGGAATTGGGGGCGGCTTCGGTGGCGCCAAAGCTTTCGACCAATTTATAATCGGTCACGCCGTGCTCGGCGAAAAAATCTGCCGTGAGATTGGTATATTTAGTGGCGACCCGCAGGCGTTTGGCGTGTTTGGCGCGAAACTCGGCCGCCACTTCGGCCAAATCCGCCATCGTGCGAACATCCACCCAGCCATCGGGAATGGCCACCACCACATCGGCGCGGCCAAAGCCCAAGCCCAGCACAAGCTGCACGGCGCTAACCAAATCGGGCACTTCTTCGCGCAATAAATCTTCGCCCGTAATGCCAAAGTGAATGGAGCCATCGGCCAGGCGGGCGGCGATTTCCGAGGCCGAGAGATATTGCACCTCGATTTGTTCAATGCCTTGGACGGTGCCCGTATAGCCGCGCGCGCCGGCGCGGTTTAACCCGATGCCCGCCTTGGTAAATAAAGCGGAGGCGCTTTCTTCGAGGCGACCCTTCGAGGGCACGGCGAGGATAAGTTGGCTCATGGGCGCGCCCCTTTTTGCAATTGCGCGGCCGCCTCGACGCGTTCGAGCGCCAAAGCGCCGCCCACGGCACCCAGTGGGCGCGCGGCGCCCAAGGCCTGCAGTAAATCATCATAGCGCCCGCCCGCCGCGATGACGCTTTGCTGGCCGAGGGCGGGCACGAAAAGCTCGAAGGCGAGCCCCGTGTAATAGGCCATCTTGCGCCCGCCCGAGAGGGTGAGCGTGGCCGGCAATTTATCCAGGGACAAGCTCTCGCCAAGCGCCCGCCAATAATCAGTGACGCTGGAGAGATCGGCGTCGGGAGCCAATTGGCGCATGTCTTGCAGCACTTCTTCCAGCGGGCCGGTTAACTTCAAGAACCGCAGTATCGTGCCGGCCTGCGCTTGGGTAAGGCCGCCATTGGCGTCTTCGCGCAAGCGGTCGATGCGGGTTTGAATGTCTTGCGGCGAGCGGCCCGCAATAATCGGTCCAGCTAAATTGACCGAGGGGCTTGTGTCTGCAGCCAGCGGGCGGGCCTCTTCGTCGACCATCAGGGCGATGACGGTTTCAAAATTGGCGCTCTGATGATAGGCGCGCGTCAGCCGCGCCACGGCGCGGCTTGTGAGGCCGAGGCCTTGTAAAAACAAGGGCAGCATGGCGAAATGATTGAGGCGAATTTGGTATTGGGGCACGCCCAAGGCTTCCACCGCGCGCATCACGTCGCGCAATATTGTGGCGTCATCGCTATCGCTTTCAGGCCCCGACATGGCGCCGCCGATAATCTCAATGCCCGCTTGGGTAAACTCTTCAGGCTTGCCCGCGCCGCGCGATTGATAGCGAAAGGCGATGCCTTCATAGGCGTATTTTTTCACGCCGCCTGTGCTGCCGTCTTGGGCTAAGTAGGCGAGGGCGGTTGGAATGGTCAAATCGGGCCGCAAGCAAAGCTGTTCCCCGGCCGGGTCGGTGAAGGTAAACAAACGACGGCGCATTTCTTCGCCCATCCGATCGATAAAGGGCGCGGCGGGCTGCAAAACGGGCGTAGCCAAAGGCTTGAAGCCCTGACGCGTCAAAATATCCAAAGCCTTGGTTTGCGGCACAGCCGCGGCCGCGCGCGCGCTGGCAAGCGGGGTTAGTCGAATGCCGCCAAAAACCGCATCCGCCACATCCAGCCCGCGCTCGGCGCAAAGTTTCGACAAGATGAAGTGACTGCGGGCGGGAAACCCCAATTTTCGATAATTGGAAACCGATGATTGCCCGACGCCCAATATATCCGCAACGGTTTTCGTGCCGCCCAGAGCGTCAATCACGCCGCTAGCGGAGCTTAAGCGGGTTTGGGAACGGGTGGGGGCAGCGCCCAAATTGGCTTGTGGTTTCTCTTCCATAGGCCAAATTTAGCGATATGAAGTTCATATGTCAATTAAAATGAAGTATATTTTATATATTTACTAAAAATGAAGTTCATTTTGAATAAATACTAGACTAAAAAGGCATTAAATCACAATTTATGAAGTCAGCTCTTTCAGTCGGCTCGCTAAATCGTCGCGCGACACTTGCTGCTGCGCGTGTTCAGAGGCGCGCCATTCGGCGTTATCGTCAATTTCGGCCGATTTTTCTTTGCCCAATTGCAGGTCTTTAATGGTCACTTCGCCAGCGGCGCGTTCGTCTTCGCCTTCGATGACGACAAATCGCGCGCCGCGCGCGTCGGCATAGCGCAATTGCGCTTTCATGGCGCTATCGCCCATATAAAGCTCGGCGCGCAGGCCTTGCTGGCGCAATTCGCGCACCAAAGCCATCAGCTGCGGCCGGGTTTCTTTATCCATCACGGTCACGACAATTAAATCATCCGGCTGGCCCGCCCCGGCTTTGCCCAATAGGGTGAGTGCGGCCGCCAAACGGCTGACGCCGATGGAAATGCCAGTGGCAGGAATTTCAATGCCTTTAAATCGTTTGACCAAATCATCATAGCGCCCGCCGCCGCCGACCGAGCCGAAACGCGCCAGCTCGCCGTTCTCGTCGTGGGCTTCAAAAGTCAGTTCAATCTCGTAAACCGGTCCGGTGTAATAGCCCAGCCCGCGCACAATGCTGGGGTCAATCGCCAAGCGATCCTCGCCATAGCCAAGCGTCGTGAACAGCTCGGCCATATAGCGCAATTCCGCGAGCCCTTGTTGCCCCAAATCGGTATCGCCCACGAGCTCTGCCATGGCGTCGAGCGCATGGTCTCTGTCTTTGGCGTCGATGGCGACCATTTGCGCCACTTTGTCGATTTGCTCTGGCGTCAATTTGGCGCCCTTGGTGAAATCGCCGCTGTCATCTTTGCGGCCATCGCCCAAAAGCGCTTTCACCGCGTCGAGCCCAAGCCGGTCCATTTTATCCATGGCGCGCAAAATCGTCAGCCGCGTGGCCTCATAATCTTCTGCTGCGGGGTCAAGCCCGATGGCGACCAGCAGCCCGTCCATAATTTTACGATTGTTAATCCGCACCACATAATCGCCCCGCTCGAGCCCTAGCGCTTCCATGCAATCGGCGGCCATCATGCAAATTTCGGCATCGGCGGCCTGGTTGGCCGCGCCCACCGTGTCAGCATCGATTTGCATGAATTGACGATAGCGCCCAGGGCCTGGTTTTTCATTGCGCCAGACGGGGCCGAATTGAAAGCGGCGCAGGGGCTTGGGCAAGCGGTCATAATGCTCGGCCACATAGCGCGCCAGTGGGGCGGTCAGGTCATAGCGCAAGCTCATCCATTGCCCGTCGTCATCTTCGAGCGAAAACACGCCTTCATTGGGGCGGTCGTCATCGGGTAAAAATTTGCCCAACGCATCGGCATATTCAAAAGCCGATGTGTCCAGCTCGCCAAAGCCATAGCTTTCATAAACTTGCGCGATGGTGGCAATCATGTGGTTTTGCAGGCGCAGCTCATCGCCCGCCATATCGCGAAGCCCGCGGGGGGTGCGCGCCTTGGGCTTGAATTTTTTCTGCTTTTTGGCTTGCCGCTTGGAAGGGGCTTGGCCGGGTGATTGCTCGCTCATGTCTTCTTCCTACAATGTGGGGTTTGTCGCGTCAATCGGCGCTCAAAAATCAAACGGCGAGAGCCCGCGCACATGTTCATCGAGCCGCAGCGCCCGATGGATCGACGGCGTGGCGCGTTGGTTGCAATCGCGACGCTCGCAAAGCCGACAGTTGACCCCGATGGGCGTGTCACCCGTCGGGTTTTGCGTATTCATGCCGCGCGCATAAATCAGCTTATCGGCATGTTTAATCTCGCATCCCATGGCAATGGCAAATTGATTATCGGGCACGCCAAAGCCCGAATTATCGCGGCTCACCGTGCGGGCAATCGACAGATAGCGCGTGCCATCCTCCATCTGCACGGTCTGGGTGTTAATCTGGCCCGGAATGCGAAACGCATCATGCACATGCCAGCGCGGGCAAGTGCCGCCAAAGCGGGCGAAATGAAAACCGCCGGCCGAAAAGCGTTTCGATATATTGCCCGCATTATCCACTCGGATGAGAAAAAACGGAATGCCGCGCGCGCCCGGGCGCTGCAAGGTGGTGAGCCGATGGCACACTTGCTCGAAGCTGGTGCCAAAACGGCGCGCCAATAAAGTGATGTCATATTGATTGGCGGTGGCGGTTTTTAAAAATGCCTCATAGGGCATCAGCGCGGCGGCGGCGAAATAATTGGCCAGCGAAATGCGCGCCACCGTGCGCACTTCCTCGCTCGCCATGCCAGAGCTGACCAATATGGTCTCAATATTGGGTATCTGCTCAAAATAGGCCAATTGATAAGCCAGCTGAAACGAGCGTCCCGGTTGGTCGAGCAGTTCGGATAGAAATATCGTCTGGCGATGGCGGTCGTAGCGGCGCAGCGTATTGTCCATCACCTCGACGGGGGCGATGCGGGTTTTCACATTATGGCGCTGCTCGAGGCGCGCCCGCAACGCCAAATAGGGCTCGTCATATTCCGCCATCACGGCTTCATGCAGGGTCTCGGCTTCTTCGTCGAGGACGGGGAAATAATTATTCTGCGCGACAATGAAATCGCGCACTTCATCGAGCGCCATGCCAGCGCCTTGCGTTTCGCTGGCGTCGCTACCCTCTAATTGCTCGGCCAAAAGCGCGTTGGAAGCGCGGCTTTGCAGCATCTCTTGGTAGAGCCGCGCCACCGCATCGGCGGCAGCCGGGCTGGCGGCGGCAAGGTCTTTCAGCTCGGCTTTCGATAAAGGGGTGTCTCGAAACATCGGGTCCGAGAAGACTTCGTGTAATTGGGTTTGGGCGCGGGCTTCTTCGTCGCCAGCCAAGCCGCGCGGGTCAATATCGAAGACATCGACCAATTGCAAAAGAATCTGTGCCGAGATGGGGCGCTGGTCGCGTTCAATCAGATTGAGATAGCTGGTGGAAATGCCCAAAGCCTCGGCCATGGCGGCCTGCGTCAGCCTCTGCTCGCGGCGCAGACGGCGCACGCGGGCGCCAGCAAACAGTTTTTTCTCAACTAAGCGACCGGAATCGACCATGCGCTATCCTCTTTATAAATCAACGGCTTATCCCTAGTTTAATGGGCTATAGCCGGCTCAAAAGTTTACAAGGTTTACATATATTACAAAAATTATGACAATTTGTGTAAACTTTTTTACTTTAATATTTTCAATAGCTTGGGATTCACTCGACAAGCCGGTGTCATGGTTGTATGTCACTTTCACCGAAACCCTTTTATGAGGATAGTGTGATGACGAAATATAGTGATTTGGTTGCGCAAAAAGCCGCAACAATCAAAACCGGTGGGTCTGCTTGGGCCGCCATTAACCCAGAATATGCCGCGCGCATGGAAGTTCAAAACCGCTTTAAAACCGGTCTCGATGTGGCGCGCTACACCGCCGATATCATGCGTAAAGATATGGCCGATTATGATGGCGATAGCAGCCAATACACCCAATCTTTGGGTTGCTGGCATGGTTTCACCGCGCAGCAAATGATGATGGCGGTAAAGCGTCACCGTAAAACCACCGATAAATCTTACGTCTATCTGTCCGGTTGGATGGTTGCCGCGCTGCGCTCAGAATTTGGCCCTCTGCCAGATCAGTCGATGCATGAGAAAACATCGGTCGCAAGCCTCATCGAAGAAATTTACACGTTCTTGCGTCAGGCCGATGCGCGCGAATTGCGCCATCTGTTTGTCGACCTAGACGACGCGCGGGCCAATGGCGGCGACGTCGATGCGGCGCTGGCGGCCATCGACAATCATGAGACGCATGTTGTGCCGATTATCGCCGATATCGATGCCGGCTTTGGCAATGAAGAAGCCACTTATTTGCTGGCCAAGAAGATGATTGAAGCGGGCGCTTGCTGCATTCAGATTGAAAACCAAGTGTCGGACGCCAAACAGTGCGGCCACCAAGATGGTAAAGTGACCGTGCCGCACGAAGACTTCCTCTCGAAAATCAACGCTGTGCGTTATGCGTTCCTCGAGCTGGGTGTCGACAATGGCGTCATCGTTGCGCGTACCGATAGCCTCGGTGCGGGTCTGACCCAAAAAATTCCTGTGTCGCACACGCCTGGCGATATGGCCGACCAATATAATGCTTTCTTGCAACTCGAAGAAGTCTCTGACCTGTCTGGCATCAAGCAAGGCGAGACAGTGATTACGCAAGGCGGCAAAACCATGAAACCGGTTCGTCTGCCAAATGGTCTTTATGCGTTTAAAGACGGCACGGGCGAAGATCGTTGTGTCTTGGATTGCATCACCGCTTTGGAAAACGGCGCGGACTTGCTGTGGATTGAAACCGAGAAACCAAATGTTGCCCAAATCGGCGGCATGGTCTCGCGCATTCGCGAAGCCATTCCAAACGCCAAATTGGTTTACAACAACTCGCCAAGCTTTAACTGGACACTGAACTTCCGCAATCAAGTGCATGCGGAATGGGTGGCGGCTGGCAAAGACGTCTCGGCCTATCCAGACCCAGCTTCCGAGCCAAATGGTCTGATGAACGTGAAGTTCGACGATAGCGAATTGGCCGCAGAAGCCGATGCCAAAGTGCAAACGTTCCAAGCCGATGGCGCTCGCGAAGCGGGTATCTTCCACCATCTCATCACTTTGCCGACCTATCACGATACGGCTCTGGGAACGGATGTTCTGTCGGAAGGCTATTTCGGCGATTTGGGCATGTTGGCCTATGTGCGCGATGTGCAGCGTAAAGAAATCCGTCGTGGCATGGCTTCGGTCAAGCACCAAGATTTGGCTGGCTCCAACATTGGCGATGATCACAAAGAGTATTTCTCGGGTGACATGGCGCTCTTGGCTTCGGGCGAAGACAATACGATGAACCAGTTCTAAGCTTGTCATTCTTTTTGAAAAGGGCTCGTAGGCAAATGTGCTTGCGGGCCCTTTTTAGTTTATCATTATGAACGTAAAGGAGCGCCACGATGACCTCAGATATTATGACCGAAGATATTATGACCACAGACCTATCCGATGCCCATGAGGGCGCTTTGCGCTATCTGGCTCCGGGCTATCAAGATTTCGGCGGCCGCTTGCGGTTTCATGGGCCTGTAAAAACCCTGCTGACTTTTGAAGACAACACCAAACTGCGCGCCGCCGTAGAGACCGCTGGCGAAGGACGCGTGTTGGTGGTCGATGGCGGCGGCTCGATGAATTGCGCTTTATTCGGCGGCAATCTGGCTAAATTAGCGGCGGACAATGGCTGGGCCGGCATACTCATCCATGGCTGCGTGCGCGACCAAGGTGAGCTGAAAGCCGAAGCCGTGGGCATTAAAGCTTTGGCCAGCCACCCGAAAAAAAGCGAGAAGCGCGACCTTGGCACCTATGACGAAGTGCTAGAATTTTCTGGCGTCACCATTCGCCCGGGCGATTATATTTACGCCGATGAAGACGGCGTGGTGATTGCCGAGACGGCTCTGTCGGTTTAACCGACCTGCCTTTTGCCTCTGGTTGCGAGGCGCGGTGTTTGTTAGGCTTTGAGAAATAGAAAATAGAGCTCGGCCCCATGTATATCCCACCGCAATTTGAAATCACCAACCCAGAGACGATCGCCTCGGTCATTCAGCAAAACGGTTTCGCCAGCCTTGTGTCGCGAGATGGCGAGGCCATGTGTGCCAGCCATGTGCCTTTACTGCTTTTTGGCGCGGCCGCAAAGGGTGGCGAATTGCATGGCCATTTGGCGGCTTCCAATCCGCAGCTCGAGCTGTTGGACGGGCAAAATGCCTTGGCGATGTTTCATGGCCCCCATGCCTATATTTCGCCACAAGCCTATGCCGTAGCCTCTGTGCCGACTTGGAATTTCGTTGCCGTGCATGTTCATGGCACGGCGCGGCGATTGCACGAGCGCGCGCGCCAAGATGAAAATCTGGCACAGCTTGTCGCTCACTATGAAGGGGCTGCCCCGCAACGGGCATTGGCGCTGAAACAACAGGCGGCTTTGAAAGCCGGCATTGGTCATTTTGTCATCGATATAGAAACCGTGCAGGCCAAGTTCAAATTGAGCCAAAATAAATCAGCCGAAGACCGCGCCCGCATTATAGACGATTTGCGGGCAAGAGACGATAGTCTGGCGCAAGCGATTGCCGATGAAATGGCACGGCTTCCCGAAAACGATTAAAGCAGCGCCCGCGAGACGAAGAGATAAAGCCCAAAAGCGGTGAGGCCGCTGGCGGCAATATCGCGCCAGCGCAGGCGATATTTCGACAGGCTGGGAAGCTCTTCGATAAGTATTGGCACGAAAATAAAGGCTGGGATGAGCACCAATAATTGGCCAAATTCGACGCCCAAGTTGAAGCTGAACAGACCCGCCACCAAATGCCCGCTCGGCAGGCCGATGTCGGTTAGCAATCCGGCAAAGCCAAACCCGTGAATAAAACCAAAGGCCAAAGTCATCGTGGGAGCATAGCGTTGCAAGGCGGCAGGGCCGTCGATGAGCCATCCATAGCTCAAACAAAACAGCATTAATCCAGCCCAAGCGCCCAAAGGAAAAGCGCTGCCGCTCCCTAGGCTGATGCCCGAGGCGATGAATAAAACCACGGCCGCAAGAATGCCCGTGCGGGCCATTAAATTACCTCGGGTCAATATGGGTTCTGCCGCGACCAAGGCGATGGAGGCGCCGATGAGCGCCTCGACCACCTGATTATTGGGCACCACCCAGCCCAAAGTGGCCATGGCCAGCGTGGCGCTATGGCCGAGGGTAAAGCCGGTTACCAACCACAGCGCGCGCCGACGTGTGGGGGCCACCAGAAGCAAGCACAGCACGAAAGCCAAATGGTCATAGCCAGTTAAAATATGGCTGACGCCGAGCCAGAAATAATTTTGAAACACCTCGCCAAAGCCCATCTCATCGACCAAAGTGCCCGTCTCATTGGCCCGAATAAAATGTTGGCGTTGGGTGGCGGTGAAAAGGATTTCCGTGGCCTCGGCTTGGCCAGCCTCGCCCTCTAGCCCAAAGCGGGCGAAATGCACATGGCTGCGGGCCAAGTTGAAAAACGCATGGTTCTCGACGCGAATGGCGGCGCTGGCATCAAAACAACGAAACCGCCCGGTCACTCGAATATAATTAGCCCCCGAGGGGGCTTTGGTGAAAGGCACGCTGATTTTGCACGGCGTGTTCATTTGGCTAAGGCGCAAAAACTGACTGACATGGGCCGCCAAAGCATCACTTAAAGTATCGCTGGTTTGCACATTGGGCAAAAGCGTCACGTCGCGCGCTGGCGCGGTAAAACTGACCGAGAGGCTCTCGCCCGCCCAAATGAAATTAGAAAAGCTGAGGCTTTTATTATGCGCCTGCAAACCAGCTGGCGAGAGCCCAAGTGCCAAAACGGCGAGCCACAGAAAAGCTTTCAAGCGCCGGGTCATTCCCGCGGCTCTTCTGGCCCAAGCGGGGCGTCGGGGGCCAGCACAATATCGGCGCGCGCGCGCAACCAATCGAGATAATCGCGCAGCACTTTATCATCGCGTTCATGGCGCACGGCATCGACGATTTGCGAGCGGATGCTCTCAAACGCCGGCGGCTGGCCCGGTTGGTTGCGGATAATTTTCAAAAAATGCCAGCCCGTCGGGCCCGCCAAAGCATCGGAAATGGCCCCTTGCGGCAAGCGGCTGGCCGATTGGGTTAGCTCGGGCCCCAGATAATCGGTCATTTTCGCAGGCGTCAGCATAACCCGCGGTAGGGCGGGTAAAATCGGCGTCCCGAAGGTCTCGTCGGCTTGCTTGAAATCCATACCGCCGCGCAAAGCATCGCGGATGGCATCCAGCTTTTCGGTCATCTCGGCCGATTGGGACGGCTCGCCATAGGGCACGAAAAGACGCGCCACTTGCAGCCGATTGGCAGGGGTAAAACGGGCTTTATGGTCATTGTAAAAACGCCGCAAATTGGCTTCGCTGAGCGCGTCTGAGCCTTTTTGCGCCAAGACAAATTCAATCACCGCCATGGCCACGGCTTTGCGCACGCTGGCATCGCCCTCCAGCAGACCAATTTCCAGGCCGCGCTGCACCAAAAGTTCTTCTTCGATGAGGCGGTCGAGGACGAGTTTTTTATCGGCCTGCGTCGGGGCTTTGTTTTTATCGGCGAGCAAAGCTTGATAGGCGCCAGCAAATTCTGTGCGGTCGATATGCTGTTCGTTCACCTTGGCGATGGCGCCGTCTTGCGATAGGCGTTTTCGGTCGCTTGGCGTGGCGGTTACCACGGCGATAAACAGCCCCAAAATAGCGCCGCCCAGCAAAAGCCGTTCGGCCCATTTTTGGCTCGGCTGGGGGTCTGTGTCCGTCCCCTTTGGGGCGGGCGATGATTTACTCTGCTTACCTGACGTCATGGCGCACAATTTAGCGATTGGCGCGCGAAGTGCAAGGCTTGCCTGTGCGGCCCCTCTTGAGGGCGCGCGCTTGGCCATTGGTAAAAGGGCGAAGGGCTGATAAGATGGCGCCTCCAAGGCATTTTAATGGCGGGTATACCTCGATGCTCCAGCACCTGACTTCTGCGCTATGCGCCACCACCACACCGCTTTATGAGGCGGCGCTGGCCGCTTTGGCCCCCCATCATGGCACTTATCAAAAAGCACCCTTGCCGCATATGGCATTGGCCGAAAAGCAAGACGATGTGGCCGCCATGCACCAGATGGCGCGCGCTTTGGCGCAAGATGCGCAACGCATCGTCATTCTGGGCACGGGCGGCTCTAGCTTGGGCGCGCAGGTTTTGGCGCAAGCCCAGAGCCGTTCCCTCGGCCCGGATTTAATTTTTGCCGATAATCTCGACGCCACAAGTTTTGCCAAAATTTTGCAAGGCGATATGGCCAGCACGCGGTTTTTCGTGGTCTCTAAATCGGGCGGCACGGCCGAGACGATGATGCAATTGGGCGGTGCGCTTCTGGCGCTCGAGGCGGCAGGCGCCAAACCGTCGCATCATCTGGCAGGCATTGCGGGCGGTGGCGATAATGCGCTGAGGCGCTTGGCACGGGCCTATGAGTTTCCGCTGCTGCCACATGAAAGCGATATCGGCGGGCGGTTTTCCGTGCTCAGCAATGTCGGCCTTTTGCCCGCCATTTGGGCTGGCTGCGACCCCGAGGCCGTGCGTGCCGGAGCGCAAAAAGCGATGGCTGGCCTGCAAGGCGCGCCGCAAGATTTTGAGCCCTTAAAAGGCGCGGCGCTTCATCTGGCGCATATGCAAGCGGGGCGAAACGTCCATGTGATGATGCCCTATGCCGACGCGCTGGAGCGTTTGGCCTTTTGGCATCGCCAGCTTTGGGGCGAGAGCTTGGGCAAAGGCGGCCATGGCTCGGTGCCGGTCAATGCGCTGGGCCCGGTCGATCAGCACTCGCAATTGCAGCTCTATCTAGATGGGCCCGATGACAAGCTGTACACGCTCATCACCCACGAGACGCGCGGCCAAGGCGCGGGCGTGCCGGATGATTTTTCGCAAGACCCTGATTTGGCCGCTTTGGCTGGCCATGCGATGGGCGATTTGGTCGACGCCGAAGCGCGCGCCACCCTCGATGTACTGGCCGAGGCCAAACGCCCCGTGCGCCATATCGAGCTTGGCGCGATAGGCGATGAGAGCCTTGGTGAAGTGCTGATGCATTTACAACTCGAGACGATTTATACGGCCGATGGATTGGGCGTCGATGCGTTTTCGCAACCCGCCGTCGAGGCCGGAAAAATTCGCGCCAAACATTATTTACAAAATGGGGAGCGTCAGCCATGAGCCGCATTCGTCGCTTACCCGAAGATACCATCAACCGCATCGCGGCGGGCGAAGTGGTCGAGCGCCCAGCCAGCGCGGTGAAAGAATTGGTCGAGAACGCCATTGACGCCAAAGCTACACAAATTGACGTGAGCTTAGGCGCGGGCGGCAAGACACTTATCCTCATCGAAGACAATGGCCAGGGCATGGATGCCGATGAATTGAGCCTGGCGGTCGAGCGCCATGCGACGTCGAAATTACCCGAGGGCGATGGCGGCGATAAAATGTTCCGCATCGCCAGTCTTGGCTTTCGCGGCGAGGCTCTTCCGAGCATTGGCGCGGTGGCGCACCTGTCGATTGTCAGCCGCACGGGCGAGGGGGATACGGCGCATGAAATTCGCCTGGATGGCGGCAAGCTAGGCCACGTTAAACCAGCGGCGGGTCAAATGGGTACCCGCGTGGAAGTGCGCGATTTATTCTATGCCACCCCCGCGCGGTTGAAATTTTTAAAATCCGACCGCGCTGAGACCACAGCGGTTAGCGATATTTTGCGCCGTCTGGCGATGGCCAATCCGCACATTGGGTTCAGCCTAACCAGCGATGGGCGCAAGAGTTTTGCTTATCCGCCAGAGCAGGGTGATACGGCGCAATTGAAACGCCTCGGCGCCATTTTAGGGCGCGATTTTGCCGATAATGCGGTGCCCGTTTTGGCCACACGAGAGGGCGTGCGCCTATATGGCTTTGCGGGTCTGCCGACGTTTAATCACGCGACCGCGCAGAAGCAATATTTGGTGGTCAACGGACGACCAGTGCGTGACAAATTATTAAACGGGGCGGTGCGCGGGGCCTATCAAGATTTTCTGGCGGGCAATCGTCATCCCGCCTTGGCGCTGTTTATCGAGCTGGACCCGAGCGAGCTGGACGTCAATGTGCATCCGGCCAAAACCGAAGTGCGGTTTCGCGATGCCGGGCTTATTCGCTCGATGATTGTCGGCGGCTTGCGTGCCAGTATGGCCGAGGCGGGGCATCGCGCCTCCACCACGGTGGCCGAGCAGACCATGTCGGCGTTTCGCCCCGGCGGCATAGGCACGGGACAGCCAAACCCGCAAGGCAGTTTCGTCACGGCACAGCGTTTTCAAGCCCCGATGGAGGGGCAAGGGGAAGGGGAAGGGGAAGCTATACGCGAAGCGGCCGCCGACTGGCTTTCCACACCGCAGGCAGCGCACTATGCGGGCGAGCCGGTGCCGACGCATCTGCCTTTGGGGCTGGCACGGGCGCAATTGCACGAGACTTATATTTTGTCGCAAACCCATGATGGCTTCGTCATCGTCGACCAGCACGCGGCGCACGAGCGCTTGGTGTATGAGCGGATGAAGACGCAAATGGCCGAACGCGGCATTGCGCGGCAAATTCTTCTGGTGCCCGAAGTGGCCGAATTAGAACCCGAGGAAGGCGATTTGATTTTAAGCCGAGCAGCCGAATTAACCGAGCTGGGCTTTGTCATCGAGCGCTTTGGCCCGGGCAGTGATGGCCGCGTGGCGGTCTTATTGCGCGAAGTGCCTGCCATGCTTTATGGCGCCGATTGCACGGGCCTGTTGCGCGATATGGCGCAAGAAATGTCCGAGCTGGGAGCCGGACTGGCGCTCAAAGAACGGCTGGAAGAAATTGCTGGCACGCTGGCGTGTCATACTTCGGTGCGGGCGGGGCGTCGGTTGAACGGCGAAGAAATGAACGCGCTGTTGCGCGATATGGAAGCCACGCCCAATTCGGGTCAATGCAACCATGGTCGCCCGACCTATGTGGAATTAAAGCTGGCCGATATCGAACGCTTGTTCGGTCGCCGCTAAAAAAACCCCGCCGCTGGAAAGCGACGGGGTTTCTTGAAATCCAAATGACTATTGAAAATTAGCCACGCGGGACGTCGAGTGTCTTCATGCCATCTTCATTGGCTTGCGACAGGTCGGCGTATTTTTTCATTTCCAAACGCGCGATGGTGCGATTGTGCACTTCATCGGGGCCATCGGCCAAGCGCAGGGTACGGATACCGGCATACATTTTCGCCAGACCGAAGTCTGTCGTCACGCCGCCGCCACCATGGGCTTGAATGGCATCGTCGATGATTTGCAGCGCAATGCGAGGGCCTGCCACTTTAATTTGGGCAATCTCACTCTTGGCCACTTTATTGCCAACCGTATCCATCATATAGGCAGCCTTCATGGTCAAAAGACGGCTCATTTCGATGTTGGTCCGCGCTTCGGCGATGCGTTGTTCCCAAATGCTATATTCAGAAACCCGCTTGCCAAAAGCGACCCGGCTCATCAGACGGGTAATCATTTTCTCCAGCGCGCGTTCGGCAACGCCGATGGTGCGCATGCAGTGGTGAATGCGGCCAGGGCCAAGACGTCCTTGGGCAATCTCAAAGCCACGGCCTTCGCCGAGCAAGAGATTTTCAACCGGCACGCGAACATTGGTGAGGCGCACTTCGGCATGGCCGTGGGGGGCATCATCATAGCCAAACACAGGCAGCATCCGCAGCACTTCAATGCCTGGGGCATCGAGGGGAACCAAAACTTGGCTCTGCTGTTGGTGACGCGGCGCTTCTGGATTGGTTTTGCCCATCACGATAGCAATTTTGCAGCGTGGATCGCCAACCCCCGAAGACCACCATTTCGTGCCATTGATGACATATTCGTCGCCATCGCGCTCGATGCGGGTTTCAATATTGGTGGCATCCGAGGAAGCCACGGCAGGTTCGGTCATCAAGAACGCCGAGCGAATTTCGCCGTTCAGCAAAGGCACCATATATTCTTCTTTATGGCGGTCATTGCCGTAGCGTTCCAAAACTTCCATATTGCCGGTGTCTGGCGCGGAGCAGTTAAACACTTCCGAGGCAAAACCAACGCGGCCCATAATTTCGCACAACGGGGCATATTCGACATTGGAGAGGCCAAAACCGCGTTCGCTTTCTGGCAGGAACAGGTTCCACAGGCCTTCTTCTTTGGCTTTGTCTTTCAACTCTTCCAAAATCGGCACAACTTGCCACGGATTTCCGTCTGCGCGGAAAGCGTCCATTTGCTGATGATAGGTAATTTCATTCGGATAAATATGGGCATCCATAAATCCTTCGACGCGAGCAATCAGCTCTTTCGTGCGGTCGTTGTGTTCGAAAATCATTTTTCTTCTCCCTAAGTTTCAAGGCAAACCCTAGAATAAAGCCTGAGGCAGTGCCACCAAAAAAATGCTTTAAACAGGTTCATTTCGCCGCAGGGCAAAAAAACCTTTCAGAAGGGCCGCACATTCGGCTTCGCGCAAACCGCCGATGACCTCTGGCGCATGATGGCAGGTGTCTTGGGCAAAAAGCGCGACGCCATTGTCGACCGCGCCGCCTTTTCTATCGCTGGCGCCATAATATAGCCGCCGAATGCGGGCGTGTGCGATGGCGCCAGCGCACATGGGGCAGGGCTCAAGGGTGACATAGAGGTCGCATTCGAGCAGGCGCTCTTGGCTCAATTTGGCGCAAGCCTCGCGAATGACGCTCATTTCTGCATGTGCCGTGGGGTCGTTTTGGCTGCGCATTTGGTTTTGGGCGCTTGCCAAAACCTCGCCATTGGGCCCCACCAGCACGGCGCCGACGGGCACTTCGCCTTGCTCGGCGGCCGCTTGGGCTTGTTCGATGGCCAATTGCATATAATCCATAGCGCTTCCCCTATCGCTTGTTGAAACGACACTAGCACGCGAGGCGCGGCGCGTGCTACAGGGGAGGGATGAGTGATGAAAAAACCTCCCAATTTGAAGGCGACCGTATCGCCAAAGTGCTGGCCCGGGCGGGCGTGTGTTCGCGCCGCGATGCCGAGCGCATGGTGGCCGATGGCCGCATTGCGGTGAATGGCCGCCGGCTCGACACACCCGCTTTCAATGTCACCGCGAAAGACAAAATCACCGTCGATGGCAAGCCCGTCGCCGAGCCCGACCCGCCCCGCCTCTGGCGCTATCATAAGCCAGCAGGATTGGTGACCACGGCGCGCGACCCGCAAGGCCGCGATACGGTGTTTCAAAAATTGCCAGCCAGTCTGCCACGGGTCAATGCCGTGGGTCGGCTCGATATTAATACCGAAGGCTTGCTGCTGTTGACCAATGATGGCGGCATGAAGCGCTTGCTAGAATTGCCCAGCACCGGTTGGCTGCGCCGCTATCGGGTGCGCGCCTTTGGCAAGGCCGATGAGGCCAAGCTAAAAGAGCTCAAACACGGCATCACCATTGATGGGGTCAATTATAAATCCATCGACGCCACACTGGAGCGCCAGCAAGGCGGCAATGTTTGGCTGTCTATGGCGCTGCGCGAAGGTAAAAACCGCGAGATCAAACGGGTGCTAGAAGCGCTGGATTTGAAAGTGAACCGACTTTTGCGTCTCTCGTTTGGGCCGTTTCAATTGGGTCAATTGGACGAGGGCAAAGTCGAAGAAGTGCCACGACGTGTGTTGCGCCAGCAATTGGGCAAGAATTGGCAATCGATTGTCGATGGCACTGTGCGCGGCGCTTCGATGGACAAGCAAGAGGATGCCACAGCCGAAACGACACCGCGCTCGCGCGCCGACAAAGGG
>Ga0233438_10000738_pt1 | contig 39668 bp, 37 predicted proteins | sample SI_123_September_FD_182720 | JGI IMG/M metagenome (GOLD analysis project Ga0233438, IMG submission 182720) | Seawater microbial communities from Saanich Inlet, British Columbia, Canada - SI_123_September2016_10_MG | ecosystem: Environmental > Aquatic > Marine > Inlet | place: Canada: British...
TGGTGGCTGTGAGCGTTGTGACCAGCCGCCTTAAAAACCGCAAATTCGCCGGTTCAGTTGGATTTGCCGGAACCTCAGATTGATCTGCCATGACTGATGTCCTTTTTACCATTGGAGAAAACCCTCCACCGCGCCTTGATAAAGCCTTGGCGCGGAATGTGCCAGAGCGGGCGATCAGCCGGTCGCGACTGTCGCGGATGATCGCGGAAGGTGCGGTTGAGGTGAATGGCGTTGTGGTGACCGATCAAAAGGCGCGGGTGCAAGCCGGCGATGATATTGTCATCCATTTGCCTGAAGCCGTGGAAAGTCACATGCTGCCGGAAGATATTCCGCTTGAGGTTCTGTTTGAAGATGACGACTTGATTGTGGTCAACAAGCCGGCCGGAATGGTTGTGCATCCCGCACCAGGCACGCCTTCTGGAACATTGGTTAATGCGCTTTTGGCCCATTGCGGCGAAAATCTCTCTGGTGTGGGTGGGATGAAACGTCCTGGGATTGTGCACCGGATTGACAAAGACACCAGCGGGCTTTTGGTGGTGGCCAAATCGGATGCGGCCCATCAAGGCTTGGCGGACCAATTTCTGGATCACAGTATTGAGCGCCTTTATACCGCCGTGTGTTTTGGCGTGCCTTCGGCCGGAGATCCGCGGCTTATGGGTCTTGCTGGCACGTCGTTTGAAGCGGGCAATCAGCTCAAAATCACAACCCAATTGGCCCGCCACAAGACCGATCGACAACGCCAAGCGGTCGTGCTGCAAAATGGCAAACATGCTGTGACCCGTGTGCGGGTGATGCAAGAATTGGCCGGCGGCGTTGCCGCGGTGGTGGAATGTAAGTTGGAGACCGGCCGCACCCACCAAATTCGGGTGCATATGTCCTATGCCGGCCATGCTTTGCTTGGAGATCAAACCTATAGCCGCAAACGCAAATTGGCTGGGGCCCATACTGAACAGGTCGCGGCCTTCCCAAGGCAGGCGCTACATGCGGGGCTTTTGGGTTTTAAACATCCAATCACGGGCGGGGCGCTGCGTTTCACCAGCCCATTGCCGGCGGATATACAAGAATTGATTGATCTTTTAAGCGCATAGGCGCCGGGGAGCGCCCCATCTTTTGCCGAATATAATTATTAATTTCTCGCCCCCTTGAAACAGGACGCAGCCGCACGCATATCTATGTTAAGCCGATATACATGAGATAGAACTTGAGGGAGCACGATGGCGAATTACGCAAATTTACCTGCACCAACACCGGATGGGGGATTGAACCGCTATATGCAGGATATCCGCAAATTCCCGATGCTGGAGCCGGAAGAGGAGTATATGCTGGCCAAGGCGTGGGTCGAGCGGCAAGACAGTGGCGCGGCGCATAAATTGGTCACCAGTCACCTGCGTTTGGCGGCTAAAATCGCCATGGGCTATCGCGGTTATGGGCTGCCCCAGGCCGAGGTCATCTCGGAGGCCAATGTCGGCTTGATGCAGGCCGTTAAGAAGTTTGACCCGGAAAAAGGTTTCCGTTTGGCCACATATGCGATGTGGTGGATCCGGGCGAGTATTCAGGAATATGTATTGCGCTCTTGGTCCTTGGTTAAAATGGGAACCACCTCCGGACAAAAGAAGCTGTTTTTCAATCTTCGCAAAGCAAAATCGCGGATTGGTGCTTATGATGATGGGGATCTGCGGCCCGAACAGGTCGCCCGTATTGCGACCGATCTTGGCGTGACTGAAACCGAAGTCCAGTCGATGAACCGCCGAATGTCAGGGGGCGATGCCTCTTTGAACGTCATGGTCGGCAGCGATGGCGAAAGCGCGACACAGTGGCAAGATTGGCTACAAGATGAGGATGCCGATCAAGCGGGCGACTATGAGCGCAATGATGAGATGTCTGTGCGCCGTGACATGTTGGCTGAGGCCATGGGTGTTTTGAACGACCGCGAAAAAGACATTATCGCCCAACGTCGCTTGCACGATCAGCCGGTGACCTTGGAGGAGCTGTCAAGCCAATATAGCGTGAGCCGCGAACGGATCCGCCAGATTGAAGTGCGGGCGTTTGAAAAACTGCAAAACCGTATGCGTGAATTGGCGCAAGAAAAGGGCCTGCTGCGCGACCAGTAATGCCAAGCTGTGCGTCTTGCCCTGCCATTTTCTCTGGCAGGGGGGGGCTTCTCGCGTTATCTTGGAGCGAGATGGTATGACTGGAGGCACGCATGACACAGATCCGCTGGGGCATTCTTGGGGCATCAAAATTTGCGCGCGAGCATATGGGGCCGGCCATTCATGCGGCCAAAGGGGCGGTTTTATCGGCGGTTGCCAGTCGCACCTCAGACAGCGTTGCCCCTTTTCAGGAGTTTGCAGCCGGGTGCCGGGCGATTGAGGGCTATGAGGCTCTGCTCGAGGATCCAAATATTGATGCGGTCTATATCCCCTTACCGCATCATATGCATGTGGAGTGGACGGTGAAGGCGCTCAATGCTGGCAAACATGTATTGGCAGAAAAACCCATTGCGATGCAGGCTGCGGAGTTTGACGCGTTAATCGCGGCCCGTGATGCCACCGGACTATTGGCGGCTGAAGCCTATATGATCGTGCATCACCCACAGTGGCAGCGCGCGCGGCAAATGGTGGTTGATGGCGCGATTGGCCAGGTTGTGCATATCACCGGCGCATTTTCCTATGACAATTCCGACGATCCGCAAAATATCCGCAACCAAGCCGCCATGGGCGGCGGCGGGCTGCGCGACATTGGGGTCTATGTGTTGGGGTCGGCGCGTTATGTCATGGGGGCGGAGCTCGAGAATATTTCCGCCAAAATTCGTCTAGAAAGCGGGTTTGATACATTCGCTTCCATGCAAGGCACTATGGCAGGGGCGAGCTATTCGGCCTATGTCTCCACCCGCATGCATCCGCATCAAGAGATGGTATTTCATGGATCCGAAGGGCTGTTGCGTCTCACAGCGCCTTTCAATGCCAATATTTTCGGCGAGGCGCGCATTGAATTGCACCAGCCGAATTTGGGCCTGCGGGTTGAGAAATTTCCCGCTGCGAACCATTACGTCAATCAAGTCGAAGCTTTCGGTCACAGCATCCGCACTGGCGCGGCCTATCCTTGGACCCTTGAGCAGGCGCGCGGAACCCAAGAAGCGATTGACACGATACGAGCGATTGGTTCAGACTTGGGCTGAGTTTAAAACCAAATATTTTTTGATCGCGACGGCGTTTAATTGGACGCCGATAATTGGATTTTTAATTTTAAGAAGGTGTTTCAACGATGAGTAAGTCAACAGGTGACGGTGGATTTTCCCTTAACGAAGCAAGAGAGGGCAAAGCCCAGGAAAATATGGCGATACGACTGCTGTGGATGGTTGTAATCTCAGTGTTGCTCAGTTTCGCGCAAACGGTTCTGACCTTTGTGACGGTCGTCCAGTTTATCATAATGTTGGTCTCCGGACTGCAGCCGAATGAGCGTTTGGCCGATTTTGGCACGACTTTGGGAATATGGATTGCCAAGGCCGCCCGCTATCAAACAGCTGCCAGCGAAGTGCGCCCTTGGCCCTGGAGCGAGTTGGATTAATCTTCCATCGCTTCCAGCTCGTCAATCATAGCTGAGATCATGCTAAGCCCCTTATCCCAAAACTTGGGATCACTGGCGTCCAAACCAAAGGGCGCCAGCAGCTCTGTGTGATGTTTCGAGCCCCCGGCCCGCAGCATGTCGAAGTATTTGGCCTGAAACTCCGGATCGCCCTCTTCATAGACGGCATAGAGCGCGTTTACCAAACCGTCGCCAAAGGCGTAAGCGTAGACATAGAACGGCGAATGCACGAAATGGGGGATATAGGACCAGAACGTCTCATATCCATCCATGAATTCAAACACTGGCCCGAGACTTTCGCCCTGCACGCTCATCCAAATCGCATTGATCTGATCTGGCGTCAGCTCGCCTTCGGCACGGGCCGCATGCAGCTTGCACTCAAAGTCATAAAACGCAATTTGGCGCACGACGGTGTTGATCATATCCTCCACCTTGCCGGCCAAAAGAACTTTTCGCTCTTGCGGAGTTTTGGCGGCGGCCAAAAGTTTGCGGAATGTCAGCATTTCTCCAAAAACAGAGGCGGTCTCTGCTAAGGTGAGCGGTGTTGAGGACAGCAGCTCGCCCTGCTGGGCGGCCAGAACCTGGTGCACCCCATGACCCAGCTCATGGGCCAACGTCATCACATCGCGCGGCTTGCCCAGATAATTGAGCATCACATAGGGATGTACGGTGGTGACGGTCGGATGAGCAAATGCGCCCGGTGCCTTACCCGGCTTGACCGCGGCATCAATCCAACCCTCGGTGAAAAAGGGTTTAGCAATCTGTGCCATCTCTGGAGAAAACTCGGCATAGGCTGACAGCACCATGTCTTGCGCTTCGGTCCAATTGACCAGCTTGTCGTTTTCAATTGGCAGTGGCGCGTTTCGGTCCCAGACCTGCATTTTCTCAAGGCCAAGCCATTTGGCTTTCAGCGCATAGTAGCGATGCGATAACTTGGGGTAGGCGGCGACCACCGCATTGCGCAGCGCCTCCACAACCTCGGCTTCGACATGGTTGGACAAATGCCGCCCGGTTTGCGGCGTCGGCATTTTCCGCCAGCGATCTTCGATCTCTTTTTCTTTGGCCAGCGTGTTATGCACCCGGGCGAAAAGGCTGATGTTTGCGCGCAACACACGCGCAATCTCGCGGGCTGCTGCCTCGCGGGTGTTCCGGTCTTGTTCGGACAATTTATTGGCCGCCGCCTCCAGCGGAAGATCTTCCCCATCAATGGTAAAGACCAGGCCGGCGACGGTTTCGTCAAACAAACGGTTCCACGCAGCTGATCCGACCACTGATTGGTCATGTAGGAATTTCTCCATTTCGTCCGACAGCTGATAGGGCTTCATGGCGCGCATCCGGTCAAACACTGGCTTGTAACGGGCCAGGGCGTCATTTTGCGACAGTAAATCTGAAAGAGCTTTCTCGTCCAATCTATTGAATTCTAACCCATAGAAAACCAATTTGGTCGTATGTTCTGTCAGCTTGTCTTGCATATCTGACATGAATTTTGCCCGCTCAGGGTCCGATGTCAGCTGATAATACCGCAAACCTGCAAAAGACATGATGCGCCCAGCAATGGTATCGATGGCCTCATAACGCTCAACGGCTTTGAGCATTTCATCCGCAGTGAGTTGCGCGAGCTTTCCATCATAATCATCTGAAAAATCGCTGCAAAATTTTTCAAGCTGTTTGAGATCGGCGTGCAGCTCTGGCGCATCTTCGGAGGCATAAAGGTCGCTGAGATCCCATTCTGGCAAATCTCCAAAGGCTCCGCCACCTTGCGGATTGGCTTCAAATACGCGTGTGTCTTTTCGCATGAATTGGTCCATTAGGGCTGTGTTATTCGGTGAGCTGGCTCAAAAAACGCCCGGTTTTGAGCTGCAAAATGATACGGTGTCGCCTGCCTTATCTAATGTTTTTTGTATTGAGAGGAAAGTAACTTTAGACGATGGCAATTCAAATTGAATTTCCCAGCGCTTCATGCTCTGCTGCGACTGTGGCTAGAATTGGAGAACTTATGCGCATCGAGAATTTTAAATCCCGGATGGCAAATCGGGAAATGATGGCCGGGACGTTTTTGAAAACGCCCGCCTATGAATTGGTTGAGGTTTTGGCCACGTCGCATCTCGATTTCATTTGCATCGATATGGAGCATAGCCCTTTTGACCGCGCACGCACTGACGCCTGTTTGGCGCTTGCCCGGGCTTTGGATTTTCCAGTGCTGGTGCGGGTGACGCATTTTGCACCCCAAACCGTTTTGCAAGTTTTGGATATGGGCGCCGTTGGCGTGGTCGCACCGCATATTGTCACGGCGCAGCAGGCCAAGGATTTGGTGCGCACCGCGCATTTCGGCCCCGGGGGGCGCGGTTTTGCGGGCGCCACGCGTTGGGCCGGATATGGCACGCAGACTATGGCAGAGGTTTTGGCGCAATCGGCGCGCCAAACCGTTGTGATTGCCCAGATTGAAGAGCCCGAAGCGCTGGAGCAGGTTGAGGAAATTGCCGCAACAGCTGGCGTGGATGGTTTGTTCCTGGGGCCGTCGGATATGAGTGTTTCAATGGGCTATAGTGACACGAACTCTGAAGAGTTGCGCGCGGCTTTGGCCCGGTGCGGCGCGGCCGCTGAGCAGTCAGGCAAAGCCTATATGACCTTTGTCCCCAATGCCTCGAAAGCGGCAGATTGGGCACAGTTTGGGGCGCATATGTTTTTTATTGGATCCGAGCAGGGCTGGATGAAGTCAGGGGCCAATGCCGATGCGGCTGGCATTCATGCACTTGGGTGATGGCGGTTAAAATGGGCGATGGTTTCGCGGAAAAATTCTGTGCGGATCTCTTGGCGCTCCATTATAAATTCATGTTTGGCCTGAGGCACGAGCTTTAAGCTGGCCCCGGGCCAACGGGCCATGCGCTGGTGAATGCGCTTTGGATCCACAATTGTTTCCAGCCCACCCACAAAGCACAGAGCCGGGTGGTTTGGTGCAGCGTGACGGTGCAGCGATAAGGTCTCGCGCAGGGCTTCATTGAGCCAGCGTAGGCTCGGCCCGCCAAGGGCGCAGTCTGGAAGTTTTTGCAGTTGGTGTCTCATCATTTCAAAAATTTGCGGGTCACAGCTTAACTGATTTTCTTCAAAGGACACCTCCTGTAAGTGGGATCCCACAGAGGTTCCTGGCGCGCGCATCTCGGCCCATTTGAACGGATATAGGAGGCTCGATAATCCCCAAGCCAAAGCGCGTTTCGCGGGGGGGTGGAATAAAATTCCCCACATGGGTGCAGAGAAACTGACCGCTTGAACCGCCAATTTCTGGATAAGAGCCCGCAAAGCAATGCAGCCGCCCATGGAGTGGGCCAAGAGAAAATATGGCTTTGGCAAGTCCAATGCTCGGGCAGCGGCCATAAGCGTTTGCACGTCGCGCTGATAGTCAGAAAATCTGTGCACATGCCCAATCAGGCGATCTGACAGCAGCCGGTCTGACAGGCCTTGTCCGCGCCAGTCTATGGCCAAAGAGCTATAACCGGCCTGTGCCAGGGCGGCTGCGGCTCCGCCGTATTTCTCAATATATTCGGTGCGCCCGGGAAATATCAAAACCGTCCCTTTGGACCCATTGGGCCACAGTCCAAGGCGCAGGCGCAGCCCGTCTTCTGTGTGCACCCAATGGCCCGAGCCTCCCTCCGGGCCGCGCGCCAAATCGTTCAGCAGTGGCGCAGGGCTGAGCATCAGCTCAAAACACCCGCCAGTCGCATCGCCAGGCCCATGTCTCCCTCAACCGAGAGCTTACCACTCATGAAAGCAGAGGTTGGGTTTTGCGTTCCGGCCAGAATATCCTCAAAGACCTCTGCCGTGGCTGTCAGGGTCACATCCGCTGGATCATCGGCAATGCGCACCCCTTCACTGTCCAGGATCAATGCGCCCTCACCAGCAATTAAAAACTTTGCAGAGCCATCAAACACGCCGCCCTCCAGCTTTTGCGTTAAAACATCTCGGGCTCGGTTCAAAATTTCACTCATACACTAGGTTCCTTAATTATTTTATTTTACACCGAGGGGCTGAAACCCCGAATATCTGTGCTACGTTTAGATCATGATAGCTCTTTTTTGGAAACTCAAATCAATCTTGGCGGTCATCTGTGTGTTTGTGGCGGCAACCGGGATGGCGGCGGGACAATCGGCTCGGTTGGACCCATTGTTTGAGCGTCTAAAATCTGTCGATGCCGTGGACGCGCCGGCTTTGGAGGCGAAAATCCGGCAGGAATGGTCGAAAAGCGGATCTCCAGCGGCCGATTTGCTGCTGTCTCGGGCAAAGATCGCCATTGATGCAGGTGATCAGAAAACCGCCATGGGGCATTTGACGGCCCTAACCGATCACGCGCCAGAATTCGCCGAAGGTTGGAGCCTCACCGCGATGACCCTGTTCCATATGGGGAAAATTGGCCCGGCTATGGATGCGCTTGAACGCACCTTGGCCCTAGAGCCCCGCCATTTTCTTGCGCTGGAAGGTTTGGTGCTGATTTTCGATGACGCAGGGCTCTATCAGGAGGCTTTTGAGATCCTGCGGCGGATTGAGGCTATACATCCTCATGCCGAAATTCTATCGAGGGTGCGAACGCGACTTGAAGCAAAAACCCTAGGGCAAGCCCTGTAACCCCTAGAGGGATTGGCCAATGGCTCCAAATAATCGAACCGTGGCTGTTTTAGGCCCGACCAACACGGGCAAAACCCATTATGCGATTGAGCGGATGCTGGCGCATCGCACGGGCATCATCGGATTGCCGCTGCGGTTGTTGGCCCGCGAGGTCTATGACAAAATCGTAGCGTTGCGCGGACCTTCCGTTGTGGCCTTGGTCACCGGCGAGGAGCGCATTGTGCCGCCCCGCGCAAAATACTGGGTCTGTACCGTTGAGGCCATGCCCGAGGGCATGGGCTGTGATTTTCTCGCGGTCGATGAGATCCAACTTTGTGCCGATCCTGAGCGCGGGCATGTCTTCACCGACCGTTTGTTGCGCGCACGCGGCTTGCATGAAACGCTCTTTATGGGGGCGGAGACCATGCGCAAGGCCATTGCGGCCTTGGTGCCGAATGTTGAATTTATGCACAGAGAGAGATTTTCCGAGCTGAGCTACAGCGGGCAAAAGAAGATCAGCCGCATGCCAGAACGATCAGCCATCGTATCGTTTAGCGTCGATAACGTCTATGGAATCGCCGAGCTGCTGCGACGCCAAAAGGGCGGGGCGGCAGTGGTCATGGGGGCTTTGAGCCCGCGCACGCGCAATGCGCAGGTTGAGATGTATCAAAACGGCGATGTGGATTATCTTGTCGCCACAGACGCCATTGGCATGGGCCTCAATTTAGATGTGAACCATGTCGCCTTTTCAGCAACATCGAAATTTGATGGCAACCGGATGCGACCGCTTTTGCCAACCGAATTGGCGCAAATTGCAGGCCGCGCCGGACGACATATGAACAATGGCAGCTTTGGCGTGACCGGTGAAGCTGCGCCTTTGTCCGATGAATTGGTTGAGGCCATCACGGAACATCGCTTTGCGCCGGTGACCAAGCTTTATTGGCGCAATGCCAAGCTGCAATTTGGCTCCACCAAAGCGCTCATTTGTGCTCTGGAGCAACATACCAGCAATGAATGGCTGACGCGGGTGCGTGAAAGCTGCGATTTGACGGCGCTCAAGACTCTGGTGCAAGATGCCGAGGTTGCCGCGCGCGCCAGCGATGGCGTCTCGGTTGCGTTGCTTTGGGATGTCTGCCGAATTCCTGATTTTCGGAGCATTTCAAACCGGCAACATGCCGAGCTTCTGGGTGTAATTTACAACTATTTGCACGAAAAGGGGCAAATTCCGCAAGATTGGCTCGCGAAAAGCATAAATAGTTTAGATAATACCAAGGGTGACATTGACGCCCTGTCAAAAAGGTTGGCCTATATCCGCACATGGACCTATGTCGCGCAACGCAAAGACTGGGCCCAGGATCATGCCCATTGGCGCGAGGCAACTCGCGCTGTAGAAGACCGCTTGTCAGACGCGCTGCATATCGCTCTGACCCAAAGATTTGTCGATCGGCGCACATCTATTTTGATGCGGCGATTGAAACAGGAGGAGAGCCTTGTGGCCGACGTGAATAAAGATGGCGAAGTAACAGTCGAAGAGCAGTTTGTTGGGCGGCTTGAGGGATTTCAATTTCGGCAAGATGCCAGCGCGTCACCCGATGAGGCCAAGACGCTCCGCAGCGCCAGCCTTCAAGCTCTGGCCCCCGAGTTCCATCTTCGGGCGGATCGGATGTATAATGCGCCAGACACGGAAATTGATTTCACCGAACAAGGTGGCCTGATGTGGGGCAGCTCGGCGGTGGGTAAGCTGATTCCGGGCTCAAATACACTCAAGCCCCATGTGCAGGCTTTCGTCGATGTAGAGGCTGGACCGGACGTGGCTGAGAAGGTCACGCGGCGTCTACAGCATTTTATTGATCGCAAAATATCCACCCTATTTGAACCATTGATCAATATGCAGCGCGACGAAAGTCTTACGGGCATGGCGCGCGGTTTTGCCTTTCAGATGATCGAAGGTCTGGGTATTTTGGACCGGGCGGATGTGGGCGAGGACGTAAAATCCTTGGATCAAGAGGCCCGCAGCGCGTTGCGCAAACATGGCATCAGATTTGGCCAGTTTACCATCTTTATGCCGGTGTTGCTGAAACCCGCGCCGACCCGCCTGCGGTTGTTGCTTTGGTCATTGTCTGCCGGGCTGCAAGAATTTCCTGAGGCGCCGCCCCCGGGTCTGGTAACTGTGCCCACCGATGCCACAAAGCCTGCGGGCTATCATTTGAAATCCGGCTATCGCGCCGCTGGCGACCGGGCTTTGCGCGTCGATATGGCTGAACGCCTCGCCGATATGCTGCGCATTCAAAATACGCGCGGCGGATTTGAAGCCACGGCGGATATGCTGTCGATCACCGGCATGACCTTGGAGCAATTTGCCAATTTGATGCAGGGTCTGGGCTATCGCGCCGAAAAGGCAGAGCGCATCAAAGTGAAAGCCGCCGCGGCCGCGCCTGTGGCCGAGGAGCCGGCCAGTGATGCAAATGTCGGTGGTGATGGGGCTGCAGAAGCGCCAGAGACTGCGCCAGAGACTGTGCCGGAGGATGCGCCCAAGTCAGAGACGCCATCATCCGAGCCGCAAACACCCGCTGTGGCTGCTGAAGCCCCCGCTGTTGAAGATCCAGCTGCTGCATCTGCTGAAGATGCCGCCGAGGAGGCCGCCCCCGTGGAAATGGAGGTCTATTACACCTTCGTATGGGGTGCGAACCGTGCGAACCGTGCGGAGCGCTCAGCTGGCGGGCCGCGCAAAGGCCAAAAGCCCCGCGGCAAGCCCAAGCAGGACGGGGCAGCCAAGGGCAAAGGCGGCAAGCCAGGCCGCAGCCCAGATAAGGCAGAACGATACCAAGCCCGGCCTCCCAAACGCGACAAGCCGATTGATCCGGACAACCCCTTTGCCGCTGCCTTGATGGGATTCAACAAAAAGTGAGTGAGGCAAAACCGGGTCTTCGAATTGACAAATGGCTCTGGCAGGCCCGTTTTTTTAAGACGCGGAGCCTGGCGGCAAAGCTGGTGCAATCGGGCAAGCTGCGGCTCAATGGGGATTTGATCTCCAAACCGGCGCGTATGGTCGGCGTCGGCGATGTGCTGACCTTCCCAAAAGCTTTGGACACACGGGTGATTGAAGTGCGCGCGCTTGGCGTGCGGCGTGGCCCGGCTCCTGAGGCACAGGCGCTCTATACCGATTTGGCCCCCCCGGAACCCAAGCCTGCTTTCACCGCCAGTCCAAAAGCAGATCACCGTCCGACGGCCCGTGAACGGCGGGCCATTGAGAAATTTAAGCAAGGTCTTGAGGAGATGTAAGCCAAGGGTAACTTGCCAAAGAGGGGCTTGCGGTTTATGGCCAAGTCGAAGTCAAAGGAAATACGATTATGACATATGTTGTCACAGACAATTGCATCGCCTGTAAGTACACAGACTGCGTTGAGGTCTGCCCGGTAGATTGTTTCTACGAGGGCGAAAATATGTTGGTTATACATCCCGATGAATGTATTGATTGCGGCGTTTGTGAACCTGAGTGCCCCGCAGATGCCATTCGCCCGGACACCGAGCCAGATATGGAAAAATGGGTGGATTTCAACCGGAAGTATTCCGAGGCTTGGCCGGTGATCATCACAAAGAAAGATGAGCTGCCCGATGCGGAAGCCCGCGATGGCGAAGAGGGTAAGCTGGAGAAATATTTTTCTGAGGCGGCCGGAACAGGCGGCTAAACAGCTTCGCTTTATCAATCGCTCAAAATATGATATGCTAGCCACAGATGAACAGGTGTTTTAACACAGCGCCAAGCGCATCCTCTTTAATCTGACCTTAAGGCTGGTTCCTTACAGCAGGTTCACCGATGCGTCGGCGTGAAAGGACGAAGATGAGTAAGAAGAAACTTGATTTCCGTATTGATGAGTATGTGGTCTATCCTGCCCATGGGGTTGGCAAGGTCACTGCGGTTGATGAGCAAGAGGTTGCGGGCATCACCCTTGAGTTATTCGTTGTGGCTTTTGACAAAGACAAGATGACCCTGCGCGTGCCAACCCATAAGGCCATTGAAGTGGGCATGCGCCCATTGGCCTCGCCGGATGTGGTGGCTCATGCCATGGCGATCCTACGCGGAAAAGCCAAGGTGAAACGGGCTATGTGGTCGCGCCGCGCGCAGGAATATGAGCAAAAGATCAACTCGGGCGATTTGATTGCCATCGCCGAGGTGGTGCGTGATTTGCACCGCACCGATGATCAACGCGAGCAAAGCTACTCAGAACGCCAGCTCTATGAAGCCGCACTTGAGCGTCTCACACGCGAAATTGCCGTGGTAAACGGGGCAGAAGAGTCAGCCGCCGGGACAGAAATCACCGATGTTTTGATGTCGCGTGTGGTTCCAGCAGCCAGCTAGAGCTCTGTGTCACGCCATGCCATGTTGGCGCTGCGCATCAACACTAGCATCGGCGCGCGGCGGGTCATCTGAGATGGGGGCGGACCCTACAGCAGCGCTATGAGCCCGATCAATGCGCCGGTTTCGGCGCATTGCTGACTGGCCCCTAAAATATCACCGGTCTGCCCGCCTATCTTGCGCTTCGCGGTCGCGGCAACGGCCAAAGCGCCAAGAGGCGCGCATATCAAGGCTGGCCAGGCCCCGCTCACTGCGGCAATTGCCCCGCCAAGTATCACGGCCATAAAGGCAGTTTGCGTGGCTGGTCGACCGACGCTGGCTGACAGTCCCTTACCGCGGGCGTTGGGCAGTGCTGTCATCAGCGGTACCATCATGGCCCGCGAAAGGGCCATGACGCCGAGGATGGGCCAAAGGTTCTGGGTGGCCAGCTGGCCGTATAGCGCGGCTTGCAGCCCCAAGGTGCAAATCAGACCAACAACGCCATATACGCCGATGTGACTGTCCTTCATAATCTCGAGCCGCTGCTTTGGGTTCCAGCCCCCCCAAAGCCCGTCGAGACTATCGGCCAGCCCGTCATGATGAATTGCACCTGTGATCCATGCGCTCGTGCCAACCACAAGCAGGCCGATGGCAAGGCTTGGCAGTCCCAACATAAGCCCCATCCAGGCGACCAAAGCGGCCAGTGCGCCAATAACCGCCCCCGCCAGACCAAAGGCCCAGCTTGGGTGAGCGCCACGGGCGAGCGCCTGCTGCGTGTCAACCCGCAGGGGTAAGCGGCTGAGCAGGCCGATGGCGGCAGGGATATCGCCCCATTTGGGAAACCATGTGTCGGAATTAAACATCAAGCGGGTCCTTTCGTCGCATCGGCCTATTCTGCGCTTCGGTAGACACAGGATCAACTGCAATCAACGGATTTACATATATCATGCGTGACATTTCTTCAGTAGCTGAGTTTCGTGACTTAATGAGCAATCTGCCTGCGGCTGATGACAGCGCAGGGCAGGCTGCGACTGACCGCAATGCGCAGTTGACCAAACCGCCGGGCGCTTTGGGCGATTTAGAGGATTTGGCGATTTGGTATGCCCGTTGGTCCGGTCAAGCGCGGCCGCGCATTGAAGCGCCCCAGGTTGTTATTTTCGCTGGAAATCATGGGGTTGCTGCTGCTGGTGTTTCGGCATTTCCGCCTGAGGTGACACAGCAAATGGTTTATAACTTCCAAGCGGGGGGTGCGGCGATCAACCAGATTTCCAAAACCTTTGGCGCCAAAATGACAGTGGTTGAATTGGAATTGGATCGGCCAACGCAAGATTTTACCAAGGGGCCGGCTATGACCGAGGCCGAGTTGCTCACTGCCTTGCAAACTGGCTGGCAGTCTGTGGATCCGCAGGCCGATCTATTTGTGGCTGGCGAAATGGGCATCGGCAATACAACGCCAGCTGCGGCAATCGCGGCGGCTTTGCTTGGGGGCGGGGTTCAAGATTGGGTTGGGCGCGGCACGGGTGTGGATGATGCGGGTTTGGCCAAAAAATGCGCCGTTGTGGAGGCGGGCTTGGCCCGCCATGCTGACGGTCTGCATGATCCGCTGTTTGTTTTGCAAGCGCTGGGCGGACGAGAAATTGCCGCAATGGCCGGATCCATTGCAGCGGCGCGCGCCCATGGGATTCCGGTCCTGTTGGATGGGTTCATTTGTTCAGCGGCCGCTTTGGTACTGCATGCGATGAACCCGGCGGCATTGGACCACACCCAGGCGGGCCACAAAAGCGCTGAAGGCGCTCATGCGCGGCTTTTGGAACATCTTGGCAAGACACCGCTGTTGTCACTGGGGCTGCGGCTGGGCGAGGGCTCGGGCGGTGCATTGGCGATTGGTGTATTGAAAGGGGCGGTGGCCTGTCTTTCGGGCATGGCAACATTTGCGGAAGCTGGGGTCTCGGATGCGTGAAACCGCTAGCCGCGCGGCATGTCCAGAGTGATCGAACGGCCAGATTTGGCATAGGTGAGGGTCTTGCTTGAGATATCCGTCACGCGTCCGCCATCCAAGCGATCTCCGATGCGCACTTTGACGACCTGACCATTGGAAAGGCGCACGAGCGCGTTGCGCAGGCGCGTTGTGCCGGTTATCCCTATAAGATTGATATTGCGTAGATTTATCACATTTTTTCGCGTCGCAGACCGGGTAACCGTCTTGCGGCTGGTGGCTGTGGGGGCTTGGATTTCTGAGGGCTTGGCCACCACTGGCGTTGGCAGGAGCGCGGCCAATTCAATCGCGCGTGGACGGGATTGCGGCCGCAGTGAGCGCGCCAGGCTCTTACCATCCGGCAGGGTTTTGGGCCGCACGGGCGAGGGGAGGCTTGCGGGGCGCGCCATGGGCCGGACTGCGGCCAAAGGATTTGTCTCCTCTGGGGAGGCGTCTTCGCGCGGCGAGGGCGCCACGCTCTGGTCGGTCTGCGCCAACGCTGCTGTGACGGGCGGTATGTTTACAGGCTCTGCAAGTGGCGCGGCATCGGGGGCTGAGGGCTCCTCGGTTTGATTTTGTGCGACGGTCGGCGCGCGGTTTTCCTTGTCCGGTAACGGATCCGGACGCAACCAGGGCATATCGAGCAGCGGGGGCTCTTCGTCGCTTTGCAGGTTTGGATCTGGAGCTGCAACATATCCCTCGGCGTCTGCGGGAGGCGTAGCGGCGGGCTCGGTGGCAGGGCCGATGGCCAAAGCACGCACCGCTGGCGGTTCCTCTGCGAAAAGCCCGATCGGAGGTTCCGCGTCATTTTCGGGATCTTTGAGGGCAATTTCTGCCTCTTGTAAGCTAAGTGCATCATCGCGGGCCTGCGGCGCGAAGGCCGTCTGATCTGCCGGAGCAGACGGCGCGTTCAAAGGTTCTAGGCCGATTTCTATGACCTGTCCGACCGGGTCCGCTGGCAGAGCTGCGGTCATCTGTGTTTGGGCGGGGGAAAGGCCCAACCAGGCGGAGATCTTATCGCGCCCGAGAGTTGCGGCCAGCGCGGCGACGGTGAACATAAATAACAACAGCAGAGTTGTGAGGATCAGGCCAAAATATTTTGGCTTTCCACCGACCTGAGCCTGCACTGTTTTGATATGTGCCGGCGGGGGTTTTGGGGCGCGCCGGCCGAGGCGCGAGCGGATCTTTGCGATGTACTGCGCGATGCCAAGCGCTTGGCGCGCCTGCGGATGGGCGCTTGCGGCTGGCAAGGTTTCAGGTGTCACGGCTTTGGTGTCGGTCACCTGCGGGGCGGGGGGCGCCGCTTCTGCACCCCCGACGCGGGCGCTGAGCTCTGGTCTGGGGGACGTTGAGGGGGCGGGCGCCGCAATGGGCGGTGTGGGTGCGGCCGCCGGGCCCGCTGCAAGCGCTGCAAGGGGCGTTGGATCTATGGCTTTGGCCTCTGGCACCGCTGCGCTATAGGCACGCGGCCGGCTTTGCGCGCCATATCCGGGGCGCTGGAATACAGAGAAATTATTTTCCCAAGCGCCGCCCGGCAGAGCGACAAAACCGGCAGCTTTAAAGCCAAAGGCCTGGGTGAGGTTCTCTGCCTCCTCAAGGGTTTCTTGCGCAATTGCCGCGATGGTTTGCCCCTGGGGTGTGGGGAGGCAATCCACGCAGAGTTCGTGAAACTCATAGGGGGTTTGACCTGCCAGGGCTTGCTGCAAGGCTGCGGTGCTTGTGTCGGAGTGATCAAGGTCCACACGCTTAATCTGATCGGCGGGCAGTGCGACAAGAACCTCTAGCGGATCACTCGCCTCGGTCACCACGGTTTGGCGCAGATGCGCGAGCGCTTCGGTCAGATGTTTGCTGTCTGGTGAAACTGATCCTAGCCGATGCCAATGTCCCGATGCGTCTTGGCGCTCAAGGTCAATACTGTCACTGGAGAGATGAAGTAGAAATTTTGATGACATCAAACCCTCAATCAACGTGTCAGATCCACATGAGACCCTAAGAAACTCGCATAATCGGGTCGGTGGTGCAACGATCATGCGCCAAAAGAATGAAATTATGCTCTGCGAATTGATTTATGCGTGAGAACAGGCCAATCATCGCGCAGGGGCTCGGCAATTTATTGCCAGCGGCTCCTGATCGGTTCATCATTTTAGGAAAGCGCCCATGCTCACGCCCTTTCATCTTGCGATTAATGTGACAGATTTGGAGGCCACGCGTGTGTTTTATGGCGAAGTGCTGGGTGCGAAAGAGGGGCGCAGCACGCCGAGCTGGGTGGATTTTGATTTTTTCGGCCATCAGCTTTCGTTCCACCTAGGGCCGGTGATGAAAACCCAAAACACTGGCCATGTGGGGGATCACCTCGTTCCAATGCCACATTTCGGCATGGTTTTGGCGCTGCCGGAGTGGCAAGCCTTGGCCGCTCGACTCACGGCAGCGCAAGTGGCATTTATTCTTCCGCCGTCCGTGCGCTTTGAAGGCGAGCCGGGTGAGCAATGGACCATGTTCTTCAAAGATCCATCTGGCAACCCCATAGAGATTAAGGGTTTCGCCGATTTAGAGGCCGTGTTCGCAAGTCATTAAAGCTGGAGATCATCGCATCCAAAATCCAGCGCGTTTGATTGTGTTTCGGATCTGTTGCTCTTTGCGGGGCAGATTGTTTTGATCGAACAGCGCCCGCACCTTAGCGCCACGTTTTTGGTAGACCATGCGGCGGATGGGCTCGTAGGCCTTGACGGTTTTCTTGATTTTGTTGGGCGCGATGGCCGTCTCTAAGGTTTCGATCGCCGCATCACTCTCGCGCGCATATAGCAAAGGTAGGAGGCGATAGTGACACGAGACGGCCCCATCTAAATGGCCTGCCTCAAGCGCATCGCGCCCGCCACCGAAGCTGTGGATGACCAGGGGCAGGGCGACTTGATCGAGCCACGGGTTTAGTGCTTGGCAGATAATTTCTTTTGGCCCATCATCGCGGATGGTGAGGGCATAGTTTAAAAACCGATCGCCAAAAGCTTTGGGACATTTATAATAGAAATAGCCAGCGTTAAAATACAGATAGCGCCGCCAATATTCATCTGGTTGTGACACATCCAAGCTGCTTTCGAAATCGAGCTTAAATGTATCGTATAGGCTCTTCCAAGTGGCTGTATATCCGGGGCCGTAAAGTTCAATCACCGGCCATGTCCCTTCCACTTTGAGCGAGGCGGAGGGGCGGTTGAAGTCAAAAGGTACGCTGTCCAAATCACCTGTGATCAATGTGTCCGTATCAAAAAAGACGAAGGGCTCGCCCTCGGGCAAGACAGAGAGCGCTTCAATCTTGTTGCCATAGGGGTAGTATTCTCCGAAGTGTTTGTTCTCAAATGGCGTAATCTTTCCGCCCAAAGCCTTAATCAAGGCGCGAATGTCAGGATCGGTGATGGCAGGGTTTTGTGTCCAACGCTCATTATGTTGCGGCTCTGCGACGAAGACTTGGCCATTAAAATCTGGGGCGGATTGGCGTAAACTGGCCAAAAACATTATGGCCTCATATTGCAAACGCCCGGATTGGCCAATGATTAAGATATTATAGGTCATGGGTTGAGCCTGTTCGGATGGCCAATAAAATGAATATGAAAAATTCTGTGATCTAAATATTACGCAGTCAGCAAGAGATTTACAGGATATCGGAGCGATGTGCCACAGAAATTCAGCATAGGTCGGGACAAAACCAGCTGTCCAATGATATCGGTTTTTAATTGCTGAATGTGCCAGGCTGGGGCAGCATAGGCCATCGGCCGGCTGGGCGAGGCAATTGGGGCGTAAGCGGAATGGAATTTGATTATATCATCATTGGGGCCGGATCGGCGGGCTGTGTTTTGGCGAACCGCCTGAGCCATGATCCTGAAAACCGCGTGCTTTTGCTGGAGGCCGGGCCGGAAGATAAGGCACTGTCCATAAAAATGCCGGCAGCCTGTTTGTCTAATCTTAAGAGCACGAAACATAATTGGGCGTTTCAAGGGGAGGCGGAGCCGGAACTGGGCGGTCGTCGGCTTCAACATGATCGAGGCAAGGCCCTCGGGGGGTCTTCGTCGATCAATGGCATGTGTTTTATCCGGGGCAATGCGCTGGATTACGAGGGGTGGCGCCAAGCTGGGTGTGAAGGGTGGAGCTATGCCGATGTGCTGCCCTATTTTAAACGCATGGAGACCTATAGCGGCGGGGCTGATGAGTTTCGCGGCACAGAGGGTCCGCTGCATGTCCAAAGGGCGCAAGCAACCGAACCTTTGGCGCGTGCTTTCTTGGACGCCGGTGCGCAAGCGGGATATCAAACAACAGATGACATCAGCGGTTATTGCCAGGAGGGTTTTGGCGTTTTTGACCGAACGGTTTTTAAGGGCCAGCGTTGGAGCGCGTCGCGTGCTTACTTGGATCCGGCGCGCGGGCGACGCAACCTGACCATTGTCACGCGGGCCTTGGTGCATCGCTTGAGCGTGTCGGGGGATCGGGTGACCGGTGCGGTGTATCGCGATCGTCATGGCGCACTTGTGACTGTGAGGGCGAAGCAAGAAGTTCTTCTTTGTGCAGGCGCTGTCGGCTCGCCCCATATCTTGTTGCTGTCTGGTATTGGGCCCAAATCCCATTTGGACGCTATGGGCATTGCTGTGAAGGCAGACTTGCCTGGCGTGGGGCAAAACCTGCATGACCATCCCGATTTTGTACTGCAATTTAAGTGCTTGCAGCCCATTTCTCTTTGGCCAAAGACCAGACCACTGGCCATGATGGCGGCGGGAATGCGCTGGCTTATCGCCGGTGACGGGCTATGTGCGTCCAATCATTTTGACGCTGTGGCCTGTATCAGATCGGATGCCGGTGTTGAATATCCCGACCTCCAGCTGACCATGTCACCCATAGCTGTGGATGAAAATTGGTCCACTTTGAATGAGCATGCTTTCCAAATCCATGTGGGGCTGATGCGGGCGCATAGCCGCGGCTCAATTGAATTGAGAACAGACAATCCGGCCGATGCACCGCGTATTTTGGTCAATTATCTTCAAGATCCAAGGGATCGCGAATTGATGCGAAAAGGCATTCACTGGGTGCGCGAATTGGTGGAGCAACCTGCGTTTTCTGCCCTCAAAGGCGCTGAGATTTTCCCCGGTGCGCAGTGTCAATCAGATGCAGAGCTGGATGCGAAGCTCAACAGCCATACCAGCTCACAATGGCATTTGTCCTGTACAGCCCGAATGGGGCAGGCGAGCGACCGATTTGCGGTGGTGGATTCAAAAGCCAAGGTGCACGGATTGTCTGGGCTGCGGGTTGTGGATGCCTCAATTATGCCCTTTGTCACCAATGGCAACACCAATGCCCCCACGATTATGCTGGCTGAGAAGCTCAGTGACGCCATCCTCGGACGTGCCCCCCTTGCCCCCATGGACCTGCCGGTCTGGAAGAGCCCAAACAACAAACACGCGCAGCGTTAACCTTTGATGGGGGTCACTTTTTTTGGTGAAGATTTTGGAGTTTATGTAGATTTTCTGTGCAAAAGTGGCGGGTAACCCGCTGACCTATGCCGCAGCCGCTTGAATTTTGTGAGGCCTGCCCGCCAATTTACTGCTTATGTCGCTCAGCTATGGCGAACAGATGGCATATACTTACCAATAGCCCTTAAAACCAGGTCAGGTCATTGGCGCAAGAAAAGCGCGGCCATGCCGCCCCACGCGCGAACACACAGCAACGATCCCGATTGGTGTTGAGTATTGTCAGATCACGTCAAGCTATAGCGAATGGTTGTTGTGAGAGTTTGGGCTTCTAGTTGCCGTGCACATCCTTAAATGGACAAATGTGATCTTCGAAGGGCACGTAGCGTTGTCTGAAACTCGTATTTCTGTTCGGTGCTGGCGCAGAAATTCTATCCATTCGAAAGTGGCGAAAATTGTCTCGCGCTGGATCCCACGCAACCAAGTACCAAAGTGGTGGCAAAACCAGCATGGCCTGCGGCTCGACCTCGCGGTTTGTGTGATGGCCATTTGCGTCACAGTATTGAAACCCTAGCATCTGTTTTTGTAGGAAAGCGGCTTCAAAAGCGGGCAGAAGAGCTGGGTCTATTGGCCCTAAATTAGAGGCATCCTGCTTCGGAGACAGTTTTCCAATGTGAAGGCAGCGCAAGAATTGGCGGAGCTCTCGAACTTTGTCCGCAGGGAGTGTTTTCTCAATTTTGGAAAACCCAGCGTCAGCAAGGTTTGAGAACGGCAGTTGGCCAGCGATACGCATTGTCTCAACGCTGATGAGCAGTGCAAAAACTTCAGTGACCGAAAGGCGGGTGGTTGTTTGCACAGATTGTGGGTCAAGCTGTAGCCCGCCTCCGCGTCCCGGTTCAGAATAGATTGTGAAGCCCTGATCGCGCAGAGCGCAAATATCACGTAGAATTATCCTACGAGAGGTCCCGACCTCCTTGGCCAGTTCATCAACCGTTGAAACACCCTTTCGGCGAAGGCTGCGGATGATTGCGTCATGTCTGTCTCTGATTGTAATTCCATGAGCCTATCACAAATAGTGACAAAATTTGGCACTGTTCTGTTTTAAATGGAAATTGTAAGTCATAATAGAGAAATCGACAATGCAACGTACCCCTATTAATCCTTGGGATTGGTCTTTGAAACTTGGATATAATCAGGCGGAAATTATCGAAGGCAACTCCCGTCAGCTCATTTGTGCCGGCCAAACGGCAGTTGATGAATGCGGAAAGCCTCAGCATCTCGGTGATATGCGCTGCCAAATTGATTTGGCATTAAAAAATTTAGAGGCCGTTCTCACGAAAGCGGATATGAGTTTGAAGGATGTCATTCGGCTTGGAATTTTCACCACCGATACCGAAGAAGCCATAAAAAACTTTGATCTTCTTGGGATGCGTTTTGGTTCGATACATTGTGCTCCGCCGATGACATTACTGGGCGTGAGGCAGCTCGCGATTCCTGGTTTATTGTTTGAGATCGAAGCTACAGCTGCGTGTTGAATACAATCAGGGCGTCGCAAGCCTGCTGCGGCGCTTTCTGAACCAGATATATACCCCAGGTGGAGGGTGACGTGGGGTGATTATCTCCCGTCCATTGTACCCTACAGTCTTGCTGCCAATCGCCGCACAGCTGTTATGTTTTGGCGAAGACCTGGCGAAAATGCTTCCACAGCGTCAGCTCAGGCGAGATGACATGGCAAGGCCGATGGTAGAGAGCCTATCGGCGCCTCCTACTGTCTCGCTTTTGCGCAAATTTAGGCGTTCCGATGTGATCTGACGGTTGGCCAGTCGGCACCACCACATGCTGCCATGATGCCCCGCTTTATTGCGACCACCATAAAGTCGCAGGCGCGCTATGCGCAACATGTGGCGTGACTTCCTACTAAACCACTGATTTAAAATATAAAAATAGGTAAATTTGCGGGAAAAAATTTGATGAAGTTGGTCGATTTATGAAAGTTTTGTGAAAGTGGTGGGCGACCCTGGAATCGAACCAGGCGTGCGTCTCCGCGAGGGAGTTACAGTCCCCTGCCACACCTTGCGGCCTGTCGCCCACTTAAACAGAGGCGATTGCCTCGGTTTGGGCACGAGTACGACTTAGAAAATCGCGCGTCAACCCGAAAATTGTCTTTGGTGGGGTGATGTGGGAATAAGCGTTAAACCCAGTTTCGGTCGGGGCATTCTGGGATCGAATTTTGTGCCCTCAGATGCGATACGGGCCGATGGGGACTTGCACTATTGGGCAGGTAAGCGGTCCCGACAGCGTTGTAATTATTGGAAAAATTACTTAACCTTATTTCAGTCGTCGATTCGGTGTGTAGACTTGCATCGTATGGGACTCAATTTGAGTGATCTCCACTCTGTCTGGACGCCCTAAATTTTTGGGCAGTTCCTGCACAGGGCGGTTATATTTAAGTAATAAAAACGATATTTAATTAATTTGTGTGCATCATCTAATGACCGATTTGAGACCCAACTTAGCCGATGATGAAATTGACCTTCGCGAATTATTCGTTGAGCTGTGGCGCGGGAAATGGTTGATTCTATTATATATTTTCCGGGTCTTAGATTGCTGACAAGTGTCAGCCTTATTTCAGTCATCATCACCATCATTGTCAGCGGCGGGATCTGCCATGCGGTTAACTTACTTGATGGGCTGAACGGATTGTCCATCTGTTGGGCGATCTGCGCTGCAATCGCGATGGCTGTCATGGCCCTAAGCGTGAATGACATGGCAGTTTTTCGGCTGCTGATACTCCTTATCGGTGCTTCGATCGGAATTTTAGTCTGGAATTTTCCTTTGGGAAAAATATTTCTCGGTGACGCCGGCGCTTATACTTTGGGGCATGTTTTGGCCTGGATGGCACTGCTCCTTATGAACCGTCACCCCGAGATTTCGCCGCTGGCCCTTCTGTTGATCTTTGTCTGGCCAATTACCGATATGTTGCTGTCGATGCTGCGACGCAAAAAATCTGGAAGACCCATCGGGCAGCCGGATCGGTTGCATTTTCATCAGATGGTCATGCGTGTCTTAGAGATAAAATTTTTTACTCGTGCAAGGCGGAACCTGACCAACCCATTGGGTACACTTATTATTTTGCCAATGGCCACTGTGCCAATGGTGGTGGCCATTGAGTTTAAAACGCAAACGGGCCCGGCGTTTATCGCGTTTTGTGGGTTTGTCGCCCTATTTGTGGTGACCTATAGCTGGGCCCTTCGGCGGGCAGGTCAGTGCGTACATCGTAAATCTCCAAAGCTCAACCAGCCATAGCAGCTGGGCCCATGGCCAGACTTGGCGCGCCAGGGGGCTGGGGATCCCATATTAACTGAAAAACGCTATAGAATTTAACTTGCGCTCTGCCGAGACACCGCTGCATAAGGCCTCAGCGGCCAGGATCGGAAGACAGATGAAAAAACCCACATGGATTGTTCAAAAAGAACGTGAAAAACGCGAGGCTGCCGCCCAGACCATTTGGCTCTTTGGCATTCATGCGGTGCGCGACGCGCTATTGAACCCCAAGAGGACCAAGCTGCGCTTGCTTGTGACCAAAAACGCCTGTGACCGCCTCGGTGAGGCCATCGCAGAGGCAGGGTTGGAGCCTCAAATCGTAGATCCCCGCAAGTTTTCGGCACCGATTGATCCTCAGTCGGTGCATCAAGGGGCGGCTTTGGAGGTTAAAGCTCTGGATTGGGGGCCTTTGAATGAAGTGGCGGCGGTGCGGCCCGGAGAGGCGCCTGTGATTTTGCTGCTGGATCGGGTAACTGATCCTCACAACGTGGGGGCGATCTTGCGATCGGCTGAGGTCTTTGGCGCCGCAGCTGTCATCGCACCGCATCGCCATTCTGCACCGGAAACCGGAGCCTTGGCCAAAACAGCCAGCGGTGCTTTAGAGCGGCAGCCCTATCTTCGGGTGCAAAACCTGGCCGATACGATGGAGAGGCTCAAGACGATGGGTTATTTCATCTTTGGGTTGGACGGGGAAGCCGAAGCAACATTGGAGGCGACATTGGGCCAGCACAAAGGTCCAACGGCGCTGGTGTTGGGCGCTGAAGGGCCCGGCCTGCGCGACCGCACGAAAGACACTTGTGATGCTCTGGTGAAAATTTCAGCGGCCGGGGGATTTGGCTCGCTCAATGTTTCCAATGCCGCGGCCGTCGGCCTTTATGCGGTGACCCGTCAGTAGCGCAATTTGCCCTAGCGTTTGGCTTTTTCCTCAAGGCCCGATTGGGCTGTGCGGCGCGATAGCTCTGCCAATACATCGTCTAAGGCGACATCGCGAGAGGCCAGCATCACCAGGAGGTGATAAAGCACATCGGCCGCCTCAGATGTGAGAGCGACGGGATCGCCTTTGACCGCCTCAATCAGCGCTTCAACAGCCTCTTCCCCAAATTTTTCGGCGCATTTGTCCGGGCCCTTTGACAAGAGCTGCGCAGTCCAGCTGCTGCTGGGGTCTGCGGATTTACGCGCAATGATCGTCTGTTCCAGCTCGTGTAATATCATGACATCCTCATCGGAATTCCTGCTGCGGCCATATGGGCTTTGGCGTCTTGAATGGTAAAATCTCCAAAATGGAAAATTGAAGCGGCCAAAACCGCGCTGGCGCCCCCTTGGGTGACCCCCTCGACCAGGTGTTCCAAACGTCCCACGCCGCCGGAGGCAATTACAGGCACCGAAACCGCATCTGATACAGCGCGGGTGAGCGGCAGGTTGAAGCCCGCGCGCGTGCCGTCGCGATCCATCGAGGTGAGCAATAATTCACCAGCGCCCTTTGCGACAACCGTCCGGGCAAATTCTATCGCGTCAATCCCGGTGGCGCGCCGCCCGCCATGGGTGAAAATTTCCCATTTGCCGGGCGCTACAGTTTTGGCATCTATGGCAACAACAATACATTGGCTACCAAAATGATTTGCCGATTGGGCAATGACATCAGGATCAGCTACAGCCGCGGAATTGAAACTGACCTTATCTGCGCCTGCCAGCAGTAGGTTGCGCACATCCGCCGGGCTGCGCACGCCGCCGCCAACGGTTAGGGGCATGAAACATTGCTCGGCTGTGCGCCGGGCCAGATCAAACAGCGTACCGCGATTTTCATGGGTGGCTTTGATGTCAAGGAAGCACAATTCATCAGCCCCCGCCGCATCATAGGCCCGTGCCGCCTCTACCGGGTCGCCAGCGTCCACCAGATCGACGAAATTCACCCCTTTGACCACGCGGCCCTCCGCCACATCTAAGCAGGGTATGATCCGAGTTTTTAGCATGAGCGGTCTCCTGCGCGCGCGTTATGGGTCATGCCAGCGCCGCCAAGGCCTGCGGCAAGTCAATCGCCCCATCATAGAGAGCCCGCCCTGAAATGGCGCCAGAGATCACCCCCGTGGCCTGTAAGTCAAGTAAATCTCGCAGGCTGGAGACCCCGCCGGAGGCAATCACCGGGATGGATACGGCGCGCGCTAAGGCTTCGGTGGCGGCGATATTTGGTCCGCCCATGGCACCATCGCGATTGATATCTGTATAGATAATCGCGGCAATTCCGTCTTGTTCAAACTGTTTGGCCAAATCTGTCACCAAAATGTCGGTTTCTGTGGCCCAGCCGCGGGTCGCCACGCGGCCTTCGCGGGCATCCAGCCCCACGGCAATTTTCCCCGGAAAAGCCCTTGCGGCTTCGCGCACTAAGGCCGGGTTTTCGACAGCCACTGTGCCGAGTATGACGCGTGACAACCCAAGATCAATCCAGGCTGCAATCGTTTCCATATCGCGTATGCCGCCGCCCAATTGGCAGGGCACGCCAACCGTTGAGAGTATATCGCGCACGCTGGCATCGTTCACAGGCGTGCCGGCAAAGGCGCCATTGAGATCCACCAGATGGATCCAGCTACAGCCGGCCTGTTCAAAAGCCAGTGCTTGATCGGCGGGGCTGTCGTTAAACACAGTCGCCTGGTCCATTTCGCCCTTGTACAGGCGCACGGCTTGGCCGTCTTTGAGGTCAATTGCGGGATAAAGGATCATAGGGTCTCGCCTTGCGTAAAGTCGGGCCGCTAGGGGCGCCAATTGAGAAAATTTGAGATCAGGCGAAGCCCGGTACTTTGGCTTTTTTCTGGATGAAATTGCATGCCGATGCGCGTGCCCGAGCTGACAATCGCCGAGATTTCAGCGCCATAGTCCACATGCGCCAATCTGTGCGCCTGGTCTTTGAGAACAAAGTGATAGGAATGCACAAAATAGGCGTGATCGCCATTTCTGAGCCCGGCCAGTACCGGGTGCGTTCCTGTAATCACCAGATCATTCCAGCCCATATGTGGCACTTTCAGGCTTGGATCGGTCGGCTCAATTGGCTCGATATCTCCGGCGATCCAATCTAAGCCCTTGGTGGTTTGATATTCATGGCCAAAGCTCGCCATCATCTGCATGCCGACGCAAATACCCAAAAAGGGTTTGGCGTCTATTTCGACCGCCTCCAGAAGGGCATCATATAGGCCAGTTTTCTCGACCAAGGCCGCTTTGCAGGCGGGAAAGGCACCGTCACCCGGTAAGACCAGACGATCCGCACGGCGCAGCATGTCTGGATCCGAGGTGACAATAACCTTTTCATTGGGCGCTTCTGCTGCCATGCGCTCAAAGGCCTTTTGCGCTGAATGCAAATTTCCACTCTCGTAATCTATTAAGGCTGTCAGCATGAGATTAGAGGCTGCCTTTGGTCGAGGGAATCGCATCAGATGTGCGTGGATCGGTTTCTAGCGCATCGCGAAGGGCCCGAGCGACTGACTTGAACGCCGCCTCTGCTATATGGTGGCTATTTATGCCATTCAATTTGTCGACATGCAGGGTCATGCCGCTGTGGGTCGAGAAGGCTTGGAAAAATTCGCGCAAGAGTTCGGTATCGAACGTGCCGATTTTTTGGGTGGGCAGATCGAGGTTCCACACCAAATAGGGGCGGCCCGAGAGATCGAGCGCGCAGCGCACCAAAGCGTCATCCATAGCCAGCAGGCAATCGCCGTAGCGCCGAATGCCGCGTTTATCGCCGAGAGCCTGGCTCAAGGCCTGCCCCAAGGCGATGCCCACATCTTCGACCGTATGGTGGTCATCAATGTGCAAATCTCCCGTGCAGCGGATGGTCATGTCCATCAAAGCATGGCGGGCCAGCTGATCGAGCATGTGATCGAAAAAGCCAACGCCGGTCTGATTGTCGTATAGGCCGCTGCCGTCGAGATTGAGCTCAACTGAGATTTTGGTCTCTGCGGTATCGCGGGAAATATGGACTTTACGCATGGTCTACCCTTTATGTTCCGGGGCCTTATAATCGGCTTGCGGGCCGTTGAGAAGGGGCAAGCGTGACAAGTGCTGCACCGCTTGGCGATGGCTCGGAATTTTTGGCAAAATAAGGTGGCATTACCGCTATGGGAGGCGCGCATGTCAGAATGTAAATTTAATCTGTTTTGGCGCAATTGTGACGCGCAACACGCCGGGAGGGCGACGCCTGCGATGCGGCATAAAAAAACCCGCGTTGAACGCGGGTGTCTTTGACCAATTGGAGCGGGCGAAGAGATTCGAACTCTCGACCCTAACCTTGGCAAGGTTATGCTCTACCCCTGAGCTACGCCCGCATCCGTTTGGTGAGGCTGAAATAGCCCCAGTGGCTGTGTCCTGCAAGGGGTAAAATGCCATAATTGTCAGATTATTTTTGCTCAGGCCGCTTTGCGGGATTTGTATCTAAGACTCGCCATCGAATGCGACTGGGCATTCGGGCAGGTCAACATCCACATGATGCAGCAGAGGCGAGAGCGGATCCAAAAGTAAAACCCCATAGCCGCCCGGTTCTGCGACTGAGAGGCTTGAGGCCCCGGCACCCAGAACCATAGGCATTTGATGGCAGGGGCTTTTGATCATTGCATGGGTGACGCCGCGGTAGGATGAGACGATAATCCGATGGATGTGACCGTTGATGACCATCTGGCAGCGCCCGGAGGCGGCAATCATATCGGCCACTTCGGTGCCGTTTCTAAGATGGATGGCATCCATCCCATCAAAGCCGGAGCGCAGCATGTGGTGGTGGGATAAGATGACCAAAGGCCGCTTGCTTGCCATCAGCTGAGTTTGCAGCCAGTCCAGACGCGCGCGACAAAGGCAACCGCTGTGCCGGTCATGGGCTTGCTCATCAAGCGTGTCGAGAAACAGCACCTCAGTTTCGCCAAAGCTTTGACGCCCGTGGCGGAACCCGGCCGCACACTCTGGGAAGACCTCGGCAAATGCCCCGCGCCTATCATGATTGCCCAGCATGAGCGTGACAGGGAAGGGTTGATCGGCAAGGCATTGTTTGAAAATCTCATATTGGCTGACACGCCCGTGATGCGCTAAATCGCCCATGATGAATAGATGCGCAGCATCCGCATGATGCTCGGCGGCATGCTCCAAGCAGCGCCGAAACCGGGCTGCTGGATCTAGACCAATGATCTGATTGCCCGGCTCCGTGATGTGAATATCTGACATCAAAAGGATTTTTGCAGCCATGAGGCTCTCCTTACGGGGCGATTTAATTACTCGAATTCGATCAGCAAATCCTTGGCATCAATCTGAGCGCCGGGGGTGACATGAACGGCTTTGATGACCGCGTCGCGCTCTGCATGGAGGCCGGTCTCCATTTTCATGGCCTCAATCGTCAGCAGCAAATCCCCGGCGCGCACCTGCGCTCCGCTCAAGGCGGCCACAGAGGCAACAACACCGGGCATCGGCGCTCCGATGTGATTGGCATTGCCATTTTCGGCTTTCGGCCGGGCGGCGCTTGTGGATTTGACCTTGCGATTGGGCACGCGGATCACCCGGGGCTGCCCGTTTAGCTCAAAGAACACCCGCGCATCGCCCGCGTCATTGGTCTCACCAACGGCTTGCAACAAGATTTCAAGGGTTTTGCCGGGATCGATTTCAGCGGTGATCTCCTCACCTGGCTGCATACCATAAAAGAAGGTTTGGGTGGGCAGCGCTCGCACAGGACCATAGGTGCGGTGGCGGCCCATATAATCGAGAAACACCTTTGGATACATTAAATAGCCGTTCAAATCCTCATCATCGACCTGTTTGCCCTCCAAAAGCGCGCTGACCTCGGCACGCAAGGCCTCCAGATCGGCGGCTGGCATGGATTTGCCCGGCCGCTCGGTCATAGGGGGCTGCCCCTTGAGGATTTTGGCAGAGATGCTTGCAGGAAATCCGCCGGGGGGCTGTCCAAGATTGCCGCGCATCATATCGACCACGCTGTCAGGAAAGGCCACATCATGCTCCGGGTCTTCGACCTCCGCGCGGGTCAATCCCTGTGACACCATCATGAGCGCCATGTCGCCAACCACTTTTGAACTGGGCGTCACTTTTACAATATCGCCAAACATTTGGTTCACATCCGCATAGGTCTGCGCCACATCCTCCCAGCGATCTTCCAGGCCCAAAGAGCGGGCTTGGGCTTTGAGGTTGGTAAATTGGCCGCCGGGCATTTCATGCAGGTAGACCTCAGAGGCCGGCGCTTGTAACCCGCTTTCAAAAGCGCTGTATTGCGCGCGGACTTGCTCCCAATAGCCGCTAATCTTGCGGATCTCAGCGATATCTAAACCCGTGTCCCGTCCGGTATGGGCCAGAGCCTCAACGATGGAGCCCAAAGCCGGTTGCGATGTGCCGCCGGCAAAGGCATCCATCGCCGCATCCACTGCATCCACACCGGCTTCGGCCGCCGCCAGAACCGTGGCTCCAGAAATGCCCGAGGTGTCATGGGTATGGAAATGAATGGGCAGGCCGACTTCTTGCTTCAGGGCGCCAATCAAAGCCTTGGCCGCCGCGGGCTTCAGCAGTCCCGCCATATCTTTGAGCCCCAGCACATGCGCACCGGCAGCTTCTAGCTCCTTGGCCATCGAGACATAGTATTTCAGATCATATTTTGCGCGATCGGGATTTAGAATATCACCGGTGTAACAGATCGTGCCTTCGCAGACCCGATCCGCTTCGATCACAGCGTCCATAGCGACGCGCATATTTTCCACCCAATTGAGGCTGTCAAACACGCGGAAGACGTCCACACCCGTCTGCGCTGCTTGTTGCACAAAAAATTGCACCACATTGTCAGGATAGTTGGTATAGCCCACCCCGTTGCTGGCGCGCAACAGCATCTGGGTCATGACATTGGGCATGGCCGCGCGCAAATCGCGCAAGCGTTGCCAAGGGCATTCTTGCAAAAAGCGATAGGCCACATCAAAGGTCGCGCCGCCCCAGCATTCAACCGAAAACAGCCCAGGTAGCCCCGCCGCGTAGGCGGGCGCAATTTTTACCATGTCATGGCTGCGCATGCGGGTTGCCAAAAGCGACTGATGCCCGTCGCGCATGGTGGTGTCGGTCAGCAAGAGGCGGTCTTGCGCCTTCATCCAATCGGCCAGACCCTTCGGACCCCGCGCAGTCAGAATATCCTTAGTCCCCTCCGCGCGGTCACCGAGGGCAACTGGCACTTTAGGTGGCTTGATATCGCCGGCAGGGCGGGCCCGATCTTGGGTTTCAGGATGCCCGTTGACCGTAATATCTGCGATATAGGTCAAGATCTTTGTGGCCCGGTCGCGCCGCTTGCTGAATTTGAACAGGTCAGCTGTCGTGTCGATAAAGCTGGTGGTATATTCATAATTTAAGAATGTCGGATGCTTGAGCAGATTCTCCACGAAGGCGATATTGGTGCTGACACCACGAATCCGAAATTCGCGCAACGCGCGGTCCATCCGTGCAATGGCCGCCTCAGGTGTTGGGGCCCAAGCGGTGACCTTTTCTAGCAGGCTGTCATAATAGCGGGTGATGACAGCGCCAGAATAGGCCGTGCCGCCATCCAGGCGAATACCCATGCCCGTCGCGCCACGATAGGCGGTGATGCGCCCATAATCTGGGATGAAATTATTTGACGGATCTTCGGTGGTCACGCGGCATTGAATCGCGTGCCCGTCCAGCCGTACATCGTCTTGGCAGCCCGTGCCGGTGGCTTCGGCCAGAGGTTTTCCCTCAGCGATAAGGATCTGCGCCCGCACGATGTCGATGCCGGTGACCTCTTCTGTCACCGTATGTTCCACCTGCACCCGCGGGTTCACCTCAATGAAATAGAACTCTTGACTGTCCATATCCATTAAGAACTCAACGGTGCCGGCACATTCATAATTTACATGGGCACAGATTTTCTTTCCCAAAGCGCAAATTTCAGCCCGTTGGGCCTCAGTCAAATAGGGGGCTGGCGCGCGCTCGACAACTTTTTGGTTACGGCGCTGAACGGAGCAATCGCGCTCATAGAGGTGATAAATATCGCCAAATTTATCGCCTAAGATTTGCACTTCAACATGGCGTGCACGCTCGATCATCCGCTCCAGATAGCCCTCACCATTGCCAAAGGCCGCCTCTGCTTCACGCCGGCCTTCCAAAACTTTCTCTTCCAATTCCTCGGCATTATGTATCGGACGCATGCCGCGCCCGCCGCCGCCCCAGCTGGCTTTCAGCATCAAAGGATAGCCAATGCGCGCCGCCTCTGCTCGGATTGCATCCATATCATTGCCAAGCACATCGGTGGCTGGAACAACCGGAACTTGTGCGTCAATCGCCACGCGGCGCGCGCTCGCCTTATCGCCCAACTGGCGCATGGTCTCGGCCTTCGGACCAATAAAAGCGATGTTCGCTGCCGTGCAGGCATCTACAAAATCGGGGTTCTCTGACAAAAGACCATAGCCGGGATGGATAGCATCCGCGCCGCAGGCCTTGGCCACGCGTAAAATTTCTTCAATGCTCAAATAGGCTGCAACCGGCCCCAGGCCTTCGCCGATCTTATAGGCTTCATCGGCTTTGAAACGATGTAGGCCGAGCTTGTCCTCTTCGGCATAGACAGCCACCGTGCGCTTGCCCAATTCATTTGCCGCGCGCATGATGCGAATTGCAATTTCACCACGATTGGCAATCAGAATTTTTTTGAAGTCAGCCATGAGTATTCCTCGTTGCAATGCGCCTGCAGCATTTAAAGCTAGAATTCCCAGAGTTACAAATTGTTTTTGAGCCCGTATCGCCAGAATTCGCGCGTAAATCGGATTTTATTCTCAGGAAAACTCGAATTCCTATCCAATCAAATATGCGAATAAATCAATATTTATGCAGCAAATCGGGCAAGTCACTCAGATGGGTCGCGGCAATCTGGATCATATTTGACGTCAAATCATCCACCAACATATCATATAAATGCGCCGGTCCCTTTGTACCAACAGCCCCAAGCGCATAGTGCCAAGCGCGCCCCATCATGACGAAATCCGCGCCCAATGCGAGCGCCCGCAGCATGTCCAAGCCCCCCTCAATACCGCTGTCAAAAATAAGTGGGAGATTGGTGGCTGCTTTGACGGCCGGCAGCATATCAATCGCTGCCGGGCTGCCGGCAAATTGCCGACCGGCGTGGTTGGAGACCCAAACCGCATCCACGCCGAGCCCCTCTAAGGGCGCGGCATCATCTGGGCACATCACGCCCTTGACAATTAAAGGTCCATCCCACGCGTCGCGCAACAGTTTCACATAGCTGTGATCTGGTGCGGTGCGCAGCAGGTAACCCACGTGGTTGTTAGAGGGCAGGGAGGCCACGCTCTCCATGACCGCCTTGCCGTAGGTTTCAATCATTTTCATGCGTGGCTTGCCGTTAAGCGCCGTGCGCAGGGCCCATTCAGGACAGCCGGCCACCTGTGCTAAAATGCGGAGGGTGAGGCGCGGTGGCTGTACCAGCCCGCCGCGAATCTGCCGTTCGCGCCGCGATTGCGCTGGCACGTCGATGGTCACCACCAAAGTGGTAAAGCCCGCGTCTTTCACCCGCTGGATCATATCATTGCGAATAGCTTCATCGCGGGGCGGGTACATCTGAAACCATCCCATATCACCCAGATGAGGGGCCACATCTTCGGGTGTGGTGGTCGCAACCGTTGACATGCCGTAGGGAATTTTCGCGCCCGCCGCAAACCCGGCCAGCGCTTTTTCGGCGCCCGGCCACATCAAACCTGACATGCCAACCGGCGCAATGCCGAAGGGGGCGGAATATGATCTGCCCAGAAATTCCGTCGCCAATTGCGGTTTGATTTCGCCGCGAAGCCCGCGCGGGACGAAATGGATCGCGTCCAATGAGGATCGGTTGCGATGCAATGTGCTTTCATCACCTGTGGCGCTGTCGAGATATTCCCAAGCAAAATGCGGAATTCTCTTACGCGCTTTCGTGCGTAAGTCTGAAATGGCGGGGTATTTTGAGTTGAGATCCATATGCAAGCGCTTACATCATTTAATTTGCGAGTTTAAGCCTTATTTTCGCTTCGATTTGCATTTTTATGAAAACATAAGAACACAACGCGAACAATTGTTTCACTTTGGGGCAAATAACGCTAGATTGCCCGTATGAGCAGTTTTGATGAATCAGAGGCCTTTGAGGCCGCCGCATCCCCCAGCTTGAGTCAAATGGCCATGGCTGCCCGCCCGACGCCCTATATGGACGGGCTGAACCCGGCGCAACGCGCGGCGGTGGAGCAGTTGAGCGGACCGGTTTTGATGCTGGCGGGAGCAGGGACCGGTAAAACCAAAGCGCTCACCGCGCGCATCGCGCATTTGCTCAATACGGGCACGGCGCGTCCGAATGAAATTCTCTCGGTCACTTTTACCAATAAGGCCGCGCGAGAGATGAAAGATCGGGTGGGTCATTTGATTGGTCAGGTCGAGGGCATGCCTTGGATGGGCACGTTTCACTCGATCTGTGTGAAAATCCTGCGCCGACATGCGGAATTGGTGGGTTTGAAAAGCAATTTCACCATCCTGGACAGCGACGATCAGCTGCGGTTGATGAAGCAATTGATTTCAGCGGCGCAGATTGACGACAAACGCTGGCCTGCGCGGCAATTGGCAAGCATCATTGATGGTTGGAAAAACAGAGCCTGGACACCAGGGCAAGTTCCGGCCTCAGAGGCTGGCGCTTATGACCACAAGGGCGTTGAGCTTTACGCGCAATATCAAAATCGCCTGCGCGATTTGAATGCCGCAGATTTCGGTGACTTGCTTTTGCATGTGGTGACAATTTTTCAAGACCACAGCGAAGTTTTGGCCCAATACCAGAGGTTCTTTCGCTATATTTTGGTGGATGAGTATCAAGATACCAATGTGGCGCAATATTTGTGGCTAAGGCTATTGGCGCAGGGGCATCAGAATATTTGCTGTGTGGGCGATGATGATCAGTCGATTTACGGCTGGCGCGGTGCAGAGGTGGGAAATATTCTGCGGTTTGAGACAGATTTTCCCGGCTCACATGTGGTGCGCTTGGAGCAAAACTACCGCTCCACCCCGCATATTCTTGCGGCGGCCAGCGCGGTGATCGACGGCAATAAAGGCCGTTTGGGCAAAACGCTTTGGACCGAAAAGGACGAGGGCGAAAAGCTGCGCCTGATCGGCCATTGGGATGGCGAAGAAGAGGCCCGTTGGATCGGCGAGGAGATCGAAGCGGCACAGCGCGGCACGCGCGGGCAAGCGGCTTTTGATCTCGACAGCATGGCCATTTTGGTGCGTGCCTCCCATCAAATGCGCGCGTTCGAAGACCGGTTTTTGACCATCGGTTTGCCCTATCGTGTGATTGGTGGCCCTCGGTTTTATGAGCGGATGGAAATTCGAGATGCCATGGCCTATTTTCGCCTGGCGGTCAGCACCGATGACGATCTGGCCTTTGAGCGCATTGTCAACACGCCGAAGCGCGGGCTCGGGGATAAGGCGCAGCAGAAAATCCAAACCGCTGCGCGTAGCAATGGCGTGTCCTTGGTGGAGGGCGCGCGAATTTTGCTGGCGGCGAAAGATCTGGGTGGCAAAGGGGCCGTGGAGCTGGCGCGCCTGATAGATGGTATTGATCGTTGGCACGCGCAGGTCCGCCAGCAGGCTGATACCCATGTGGAGTTGGCCGAAATTATTCTCGATGAAAGTGGCTACACCGCCCATTGGCAAAATGACAAAACGCCAGAGGCACCGGGGCGCTTGGAAAACCTCAAAGAGCTGGTCAAGGCGTTGGAAGGGTTTGAGAACCTGCAAGGGTTTTTGGAACATGTCAGCCTGATCATGGACAATGAACAGCAATCAGATGGGGCAAAGGTCTCGATCATGACGCTACATGCGGCCAAGGGGCTGGAATTCCCGATGGTGTTTTTGCCGGGTTGGGAAGATGGTCTCTTTCCCTCGCAGCGCTCCATGGACGAAAGCGGCCTGAAGGGATTGGAGGAGGAGCGGCGCCTGGCCTATGTGGGCATTACCCGCGCCGAAGAAATTTGCACGATTTCTTTTGCGGCAAATCGCCGGGTCTATGGGCAATGGCAATCGGCGTTGCCAAGCCGGTTTATCGACGAGCTGCCGAGCGCGCATGTGGATGTACTCACCCCGCCTGGGCTTTATGGTGGCAGCTTTGGGGCCGCCGGTATGGCGTCCAGCGCCAACCCTGCGGTGCAGGAGGCGTCGGGCAGTGGTATTTTTGAACGGGCCAGCAAAGCGGATGTGTATAATTCACCGGGCTGGCGGCGCTTACAAGAGCGCAGCAGTCAACGCGGTGTGCGCCAACCACAGCAAGCAACCCATATGACCATCGACATGACAGCGGTCTCAGCCTTTTGCGTTGGCGATCGCGTGTTTCACCAAAAATTTGGCTATGGCGAAGTTTTAACAATTGAGGGCGACAAGTTGGATATCGAATTTGACAAAGCGGGCTCAAAGAAGGTGGTCGCGCAATATATCCAAAGTGCCGATGCGGTTGGCGACCCGCCGTTTTAGGCTCCGGTTGGTGGATTTGTCTTGAGTGGATTGCGAACATGCGCCACAAAATCTGCATGTTCTTATCCTGAAGGCGCGCGGCCATGATTGCTAATGAAGAACCTGTAATCGCCAATTCACTTTGGTCGGCCACTGCGCGGCCGTCCGAGCCCTGTGCGGAGCTGCAGGGGGATGTGTCAGCGGATGTGGCGATTGTGGGCGCGGGGTTTACGGGCCTTTCGGCGGCGCTGCACCTGGCACAAATGGGCCGTTCTGTTGTGGTTTTGGAGGCGCAAACTCCGGGGTGGGGCGCGTCAGGGCGTAATGGAGGGCAGGTCAATCCGGGATTGATCGCGCCACCCAATGACGCCATTGCGCGCTTTGGCCCCGAGATGGGCCTGCGGATGATCCGGCTGTCAGGTGAGGCTGGGCAGCTGGTATTTGACTTGATCGCCCAGCACAAAATTCAATGTGATGCGCGCCCGGTGGGTTGGCTGCGTGCGGCTCATAACCGTGGCGGCATGACGTCTTTGGCACAAAAAGCCGAACAATGGGCGCAACACGGCGCAGAGTTGACGCTCTTATCGCAAACAGAAGTGGCCCAGGCCATTGGCACGAAGGCCTATATCGGTGGGCTGATCGACCCACGCGGCGGCAATTTGCATCCGCTCAACTATGCTTTGGGCCTATGTGAGGCCGTCCGAGCTGCTGGGGTGCGGATCTTTGGGGGCTCGCGGGTCGAAAAATTGCAACGCCGCGGTCAAGAGCATCTGCTGGTTACGCAAGGCGGGCAGCTGCGCGCTGGGCGGGTGCTGCTATGCACCAACGGCTACAGTGGTCCTTTACATCGGGGCTTGCAACAATCCGTGGTGCCGATCCGCTCGGTACAAGTGGCGACAGAGCCGCTCTCAAAAGAGCTGCGCGACCATATCCTGCCGGGACGCCATGCACCTTCTGATACCCGCCGGCTCCTGTCCTATTTTCGGATGGATGCGGCCGGGCGTTTTGTGATGGGCGCGCGCGGTGGCTATTCTGTTCAGGCCACACGGGCCCGTCTCGCCCAAGCGCGCGCATGGTCGATCAAGCTCTTTCCTCAATTGGCAGGGGTGCGTTGGGAGTTTGAGTGGGGCGGTTTCATTGCCGCCACCGCTGATCAATACCCGCATTTGCATGATTTCGGAAATGGCATGGCTGCGGGGCTTGGGTATAACGGGCGTGGGGTGGCCATGGCGACCGCCATGGGGAAGGTTTTGGCCGCTTGGGCTGTGGGCAGGCCCCACGCGGATCTGGATTTTCCGGTGACGCGCCTGCGGAAAATTCCTTTTCATCCATTCTATCCCCTGGGGGTCGAGGCCAGGGTTGCCTATTATCGCCTTTGCGATGGATTGGGGCTTTAGCGGCCTGACCGTTTGCCGCTCAGTTTAACGTTGCAATCGGCGCGAGAGACAGAAGCAAAAGTCCCGCCATCGTCCAGTTAAAGCCGCGCAGCCGTGCTGGCGTTGTCAAAAACCGTCGCATTTTCAGCCCGAGCACCAGCCAGACGCTGATGCAGGGCAGGTTAATGGTGCCGAAAATAAGGGCAACAGTGATGACGTCTGTATTGGTCACGGGCTGGGGCGCATAAACCGTCACCGCAGCCAGGGCCATGGTCCAGGCCTTTGGGTTTACCCATTGAAAGGCCGCGGCTTGCCAGAATGTAATGGGCTTGCCCGTGGGTTCTGGGCTGTCTAGATTTGTGCTGGCCGTTGCGGTTTTATAGGCCAAATAAATCAGATAGATGACCGAGATTCCGCCCAGCAGCTGATGCGCCACAGGATAGGCTTCAAAGAGCTGCGCCACACCCAATCCGATGGCGATAATCATGAAGGTAAATCCCAAAACAATCCCGGATGCATGGGGCAGCGCGCGCCGCGCACCGAAATTGGCTCCAGTGGCCATAAGCATCAAGTTGTTGGGCCCGGGCGTGATCGAGGAAACAAAGCAAAAGAGCACGAGACCGGTCAGCAAAGAATAAGTCATAGGCTGGAGGTATTACCGCAGCCGGCAAAACTCAACAACCCGTAGGATCGAATATCGAACAAAAAACGGCGCCATCCGGGAGAAAGATGGCGCCGTTTTATGCAGGCTTCAGGGAGGAGAAAGCCTCGTTCACAGATCCAAGGCTTAGGCGCTGGATCTGCAAAATCTATGTCTGGCTTATTTGCCGAATGCGGCTTCCAGAGCGATGCCTTTGATCGCGGAGCGATGAATGCCAAGATCCGCCAGCTCGCAGCCGGTCAAAGATTGCAATTCGGAAATTGTTTTGCGGTACAGGGCACGTTTGGCCATTTGCTCACGCAAAGCGGTCCAGCGCGCTACGATCGCAGCGCTGAAAGAAGGGGCGGTTACATTGAAATCTGTTACTATTGTCATCGTTCTATCCTCTATATCAACCGGAGTGTTGATGCGCTCTATGTGGAGCGCGTGGCCAAGTTTCGCAACGCATGTTTGGGAATTGCCGCTATGCAGCATTTGCATGGCTCTCGCGGCATAGCGCGCCTGGGCTTGCATCAGGGGATTTGCGCGGGCATAGCTGCGCAAAGGATTGAGGAGAGCTTGGATGCCAATCGACCGTTCTGATATTTTGGCCGCTTTGGCCCGTCTGCAATTGCCCGATGGGGGGGATCTGGTGAGCCGCGATTTCATTCGCGCGGTTGTCGTGGAGGGGGAGGCGGTGCGCTTCGTCATTGAAGCGCCAACGCCAGAGATCGCCGGCAAGCTGGCGGACATTCGCGCCGCCGCGGAGCAAATTGTGATTCAGCTCGACGGAGTGTCCAGCGTCACCGCTGTGGTCACGGCACATGAGCAAAAGCCGGCTCCGCCCAATTTGAAAGTGGGGGGCCATCCCAAACCGCAAGACGGGCCGCTCAAAGTGCCGGGTGTGGATCGCGTGGTGGCGATTGCCTCAGGCAAGGGCGGTGTTGGTAAATCTACGGTATCTTCCAATTTGGCAGTGGCCTTGGCCAAGCAAGGCCGAAGGGTCGGGCTGCTTGATGCAGATATATATGGTCCGAGCCAGCCGCGTATGATGGGCGTGAGCAAACGCCCGGCCAGTCCCGATGGTAAGGTTATTATTCCGCTCCAGGCCCATGGCGTTACGATGATGTCGATCGGTCTGATGGTCGATCCGAATAAGGCGGTTGTCTGGCGCGGTCCGATGCTGATGGGCGCATTGCAGCAGATGCTCAATCAGGTGCAATGGGGGGAATTGGACGTCTTGATCATCGACTTGCCGCCCGGCACCGGCGATGTTCAGCTGACACTGTGCCAGAAGACTGAGCTGACTGGCGCCATTGTGGTCTCTACCCCGCAGGATGTCGCGCTGTTGGATGCGCGCAAGGCTTTGGATATGTTCGCCACGTTGCACACGCCCATTTTGGGCATGATTGAGAATATGAGCCAATATATCTGCCCCAAATGCGGCCATGAAGCACATATATTCGGGCATGGGGGCGTGGCCTTGGAGGCGCAGAAGTTGGGAGTGCCGCTCCTGGGCTCTTTGCCATTGGATCTGGACGTGCGTCTTGCAGGTGACAGTGGCACCCCAGCCGCGGCGGGCGATGGGCCGATGGCTCAGGCATATGCGGAGCTGGCGCGCGGGCTGATTGCTTCGGATATTGCCTAAACTGCCGGCGGGGCTGGATGCGCAGAGCGGTCTCGGGATCTCTGGGCCTTGCACTCATTTTTAGGCAAGCCTGCGATGGAAAGCCTGCGATCTGGGAAACCATGGGAGGTTTTCGCGCGGCCCTCGTTCTCAGCTGACCGACCAGCGATTCCGCGGCTGCGCGACGCCTTTTTGCATATTTTGACGCGAAATATGATATATTTTTCCCAAATACTCTCATTTTCTCAAAAAAAATGGAAAATCATGTCCCAT
>Ga0233438_10000739_pt1 | contig 39647 bp, 31 predicted proteins | sample SI_123_September_FD_182720 | JGI IMG/M metagenome (GOLD analysis project Ga0233438, IMG submission 182720) | Seawater microbial communities from Saanich Inlet, British Columbia, Canada - SI_123_September2016_10_MG | ecosystem: Environmental > Aquatic > Marine > Inlet | place: Canada: British...
AATATCTGTTCATGAGGACCATCAAATCAAAAACAGATATTTCGAATATTCAAGAATTCACTGTTGAATGTAATCCGGAAGACATCCACTCTGATCTTATTGAAAACCTAAAACAACTTGGCGTAAACCGTGTCAGTCTTGGATTGCAATCTTTAAATGAGATAGAGTTAAAAGCAATGAACAGAGCTCATTCCAAAGAGCAAAGCCTGTCTGCGTTAGCACTCTTGAATAAAGAAAAGTCTATTACCCTTTCGGTTGATCTTATTTACGGAACCCCTTGGAAATCTGAAGAAGAGTGGCAAAGAGAGTTGAATTTTATTAAGAAATTCTCCACCATCAAACACCTATCTGCTTATGCACTGACAGTAGAAGAAAAAACCGTTTTAGCTCATCAGGTAAATAAAAATATCATCCCACCTATTGATGAAGACAAAGCAGCGTTGCAGTTTGATATACTACAAAATCACATAAAAAAAATCGGTTGGGAAGCATACGAAATCAGTAATTACTGTGCAGAGGGCTATCGAGCAATTCATAATTCCAATTACTGGAACTTCTTACCTTACTACGGTTTTGGTCCATCTGCACATTCTTATGATGGTGATTCTCTTAGATATTGGAATGAGCCTAACAATGCCAAGTATGTTTCAGCCATTGAGAATCATTCATTTCCAAGAGAAATAGAAAAGCTCACGGAAAATGACCGTCTAAATGAGTACGTCATGGTAAAACTCAGAACCAAAGAGGGAATTCAGTGGTCAGACATAGAATTGCTTAAAATGTCTTGGCGCAAAGAAAAAAAGACCATGTTGGAGCACTACAAATCAAATGGATGGATCGATATAGATGAATCCGGTTTTTATTTAACAAACAAGGGCAGATTGATTGGAGATGAACTGAGTTCGAATTTGTTCGAATCATAAGAATCTCATTGTTCATTGCAACGGATTGTTTAATATTTGCGTCTAATCTGCATATAAAATTCAAACAAAATGACATTTGCCACCTTACATAACAGAAAATCAATCATTGCAGTTTTATTCTTTTTATTTGGTGTTTCTTTATTACGCGCACAGTCCAATTCACCTGGAATTAGCTTAACGAGTAAATGTCTTGAAGTTCATGCCGTTGCAAAATATATCGACAGTAGCTGTGAGTCTGTGGCTTGGTATGTAGGAAACACCTCTACACCAACTGCCAAAGGGCTTTCCTTGAAAACTACGTTTAAAACGGCCGGTACCTATAAAATTTGTATGCAGGTATATAATTTCTGTAAGCGTTCGGACACCACCATTTGTTCATCTGTTACCGTTAAGGGTTGTGATCCTTGTGACAGTGTCGACAAAAAGCTATACATAACCAAAGATTCAAGTAAATGTGGCCTTTACTATTTTAGAGCAAAGCCCTTATATAACAGCGGTTTTAGTCCTACCTATAAATGGCAATTTGGTGACGGTTCATCTTCTACCAATGACGACCCCAATCACCAATACAAAAAAGACAGCACATACCGAATGTGTGTATTGGTTGGATACACGGTGAGCAATAAAAAGTGTTCAACCACTTTATGCGAAACCATAAAAGTCAATTGTAACACTAAAACCACCAAATGTAACTGGAAAGAAAAAAATATATACACATCAAACAACTGCAATAAATGGGTTTTTGAAGCACCAAACTATGAAGACTCTTGCATGCAATACAAATGGACCATTAACGGAAAATATTACTACGACCGCGTGGCAAGGGTAACCTTCGAAAAGAAAGACTCATTTGTGGTTTGTTTGACACTCAAAAATGCTTGTACGGGATGCGATACCACTTTCTGCGATATCGTTTCAAATTCATGCCTTCCTAATAAAAAGTGTAATTGGAAGGAATACGACCTAAGCATCGGACATGCGCTAAGTAAAGATAAATGTGGCTCAGCCATTTTTGAGGCCACCTACCAAAAGGACACCTGTATCAAAACAGAATTCTACTTTGATGGCAAATTAACTTCAGGTAGATATAAAACTCATCAATTCAAAGAAAACGGACGATATAAATATGGCTTTAGGTACGTAAATAGCTGTACGGGTTGTGACACCATCATTTATAAATGGATTGAAATCGGTTGTTTTGAATCAAAAAAATGTGAGTGGCCAGATAAACTTGGCTTCACCATTAATAAGTCCAACTGTCCGTTGATTAAAATATGGATAAATGAATTCATGGATTCTTGTTTTGAATACGTGGTCACCGTAAACGGCAAAGCAGCCTCACTGGATAGGCAATACAGGAGACTATTCCGTTATGAAATTCCTGAAAATGGGAAGTACACCGTTTGCGTTAAATTTTATAATAATTGTACGGGTTGTGACACCACACTGTGCTCAACCTTTACGACCGATTGCATTTCTTCAAAGAATTGTGACTGGAGCAAGTTAAAACTATCCTATACCCCGCTCCGCGAGAACTGCATGAAATATATTTTTGAGATGACGAATTACGAGGATAGTTGCATTCAACAGAAACTAAAAATTGTTTCTGGCAACACCGTTATTTATCAAGAATACGGAAGGATTCATGATTTCCTTTTCAAGGAAAACGGATACTACAATGTATGCATGTGGGCATATGACGAATGTTTAAAATGCGATACTTGGATTTGCGAAACTGTATTTGTCAATTGTGAGCCAGCAAAAATAAAATCATTCAATAAAACCGGAATTCAGTTTTCACCAAACCCAAGCCATGGAAATCTCCATTTGAATATTTCCACTCCTACCCGGATCAGCATTACGTCGCTCGAGGGTAAGGTTTTAATCCAATACCATCTAGTTGAGTCAGACAAAAACATCGACTTACAGCACTTGTCTGCGGGAACCTATATTTTTACCTCATCTAATGAGTTGGGGACCTATTCGCAAAAGCTCGTAATCCAAGCAGAATAACATATATGATAATTATCACTTTCTCTTATACATACTCGCTGTATATTTGAATACAGATTGCTATGGTAAACAGAAATACAAATAACCAAATTTTAGTGCCCACGGATTTCTCTGAAATTGCACGAATTGCCGTGGGACATGCTGCTAAAGTAGCCAAGGCCTATGGAAATGAAATCACCCTCATTTACATAGTAGAGGAAGGATTCATGGGAGGTTTCTTTTCCAAAAACCAATCTGCTATCATGAAAGATGCGATTGAAACTAAACTTGCTGCAAGAGCTGACGAAGTTTCCAAAGAATTTGGCATTAAAGTGCACCACCGAGTAGAAACTGGTAAGGTTTACAAAAAAATTGCCGAGATCGCCAACAACGAAGCATACGACTCTATTATTATGGGAAGTCATGGAGCGAGTGGATTGGAGCAAATCATGGGCTCTAATGCTTCACGTACGCTACAATACGCAGAGGTACCCGTGGTTGTAGTTAAGGGAATGAGCATTTCTGAAAAAGGTTATCAGAAAATTGTTATGCCATTTGATCTAACCATTGAAAGTCGTCAAAAACTCAATTGGGGTATTGATATAGCAAAGCGTTTCGGATCCGAAATTCACATTGTATATTCAGATTCAAGTGATGAGTACCTAGATCGCAAAATGAAAAACAACATTGCGATGATTCGCGGTGCCATGGAAAAGAACAAGGTAAAACATGTTATGTACGAATTCAAAGATGGGGTGTTTGACAATTTTGCAAACGAAGTACATAATTATGCTAGGATCATCGATGGGGACCTCATAGTTGCTATGACACACCAAGAAAAGGGACTAGGCGAACTTATCATTGGAACCATGACACAGCAATTGGTCAATCAAGCAGAAAAAGTAGCTGTTATGTGTATCCCCCCTACCGAAACTGGTTTCAACTATGATTATTGATTTTTAAAAAACATCATAAAAAAAGGAGCCTATTTGGCTCCTTTTTTTATGTACAATTTCTAAGTTAAAAATCAAGAATAATCCCGATGGTAGGTAAAACCGTACCTGTTTCGTTAGGTATATAATCCGCAGAATAAAATCCAGGATTATTAGGATCCGCCACTGGCTTACCGTTTTCGTCTTGAGCTGCAATTAATGTTTCCGGTCCGAAGTACTTCGCATTAAAGAAGTTCTGAATATCTAAATACAGATTCAAAGACCATTTTTTCTTGTACCATACCTTATCAACCCGGATATCAAACTGATTGAAATTGCTCAACCGCTCCGCATTTAATCTGGTGTAATCTGGGAAAGCCACATTTCGTACATTCCAATTAGCGATTTGGAGGCTTCTCTGAATATCATCCGGTGTATAAGGCCTTCCTGTTACCAAACGCCACTTGGCTCCAATTTCCCAGTTTTTACCCAACGGTTTACCCGCCGTCAAACTCACGGTATGTCGGCTATCCCAAGAACTAGCGATATAGTCGCCATTTTTATCTTCAAATTGCGACCAAGCGAGAGTGTAACTCACAATACCATACAAACCGCTTCTAGATCTACGTTGAATAAGGAATTCCATTCCATAGGCACGTCCCATACCAAAAGATGAGGTGGGTTGATTCCCAACCACTCCGAAGTCTGCCCCTAAATTGGCAAGATTTATACTATCATCTAGCTCAAACGGATAATTGCTGTAGGCTTTGTAGAATCCCTCTAAGGTGATTTTGGTTTCTTGACCTTTATTATATTGGAATCCAGCGGAAACCATTCGATTTCTGATATATTTGGTACGATCTAAATTGTCCAATTCGTTTTGGTCATTTCGAAATCCTAAAATGGAGTAAGTCGGTAATTGATGAAACTGCCCCACGTTCGCATTGAAGAAAATCCTTCTGCTAAGGGGTACAGACGTTGATAAGGATATGGTGGGCTGATTTAAAGGATTCTGCATATGAGAATCGTACGAACTCCCGTCCAATCTCATACTAGCACTAACCAAGGTACCAGAGAAACTCCGTGAAAATTGCCCAAATGCAGAATATTTGAAAATGTCCAAATTCGAAACGAACATTCTTTCTTGAGGGCCAGCAACCGTTACAAATCGATTGGTATTATCTATGCCATATTGAGCAAATTCTGTTCCGCCACCGAACATAAATTTCCAACGTTTGAATCGACCGGAATGCTCCACTCTTAATTTGTTTTCCTCTTCGGTACTCACATAGTTTAGTATCAGATTATCTGGATCTGAATCGTCGTTATCAACATATTTATTTGTTTCATTATAGAGCATGTTTCGGCTCAGAAATACTTGGGTTTTATTCTTTTTACCAAAGTGAGTGTAAACCGTTCCAAAAGCGTAGTTCCATTGATTGTAATCCGGTAGATATCCCAAGATATATCGATTGCTTTTCAATTGAACGCTGTCGGTGATATTATCGTTCACTCCTTTATTGAGACGGAAAAAGTCAAAGGCACCCACCGTTATAATGCTCAACTTATCGCGCTTGCCTAAATCGATGTTCACTTTCCCTTGGTAGTCGAGGAAGTTGGGCAGAAAAGGCAATCCCAATACGGTAAATAACCCTTGTAAGTAACTCTGTCTAGCTGAAAAAATATACGTTGCCTTCTTCCCAATTGGGCCGTCAGCGGTTAATCCCAAATCACTGCTACCTATGGTAAAACGGTACTTCCCCTTCTCTTTGTTTCCTTCGATTTGCTGGAAATCTATAACGGAACTTAAACCATTTGATTTATTCACTGGATATGCCCCAGTAAAAAAATCTACTTTTTTAATAAAATTGACATTCAATAAACCTACGGGTCCACCTGTACTTCCTTGGGTTTGAAAATGATTAATGACAGGTATTTCAATGCCATCGAGGTAAAATTTGTTTTCAGCAGGGGCACCGCCTCGGATGACCACATCGTTTCTAAAACCTGGGATTGAAATAACACCCGGTAAAGATTGGATAATTTTTGAAATATCACGATTACCACCAGGGTTTCTTTCGATTTCGCGTATGGATAACTCTTGAGCCGAAACAGGACTACCCGCGTTTCTTTTTTGCAATGAAGATCTACGGATGTTCACCTCTCCTATTTGATCAGCTATAGACTCCAAACTGATGGTTATTTTATTCCGTTTATCGTATGTGATAAGCTGTTCTTCAGCGCTGGCCTGATTAAACCCTGGCGCAGTTGCGCTTATTACATAGAATCCAGGCTCGGGTAATATAAAGGAGAAAACCCCTTCATTATTGGTTTTTACCGTATCCGTTGACTTGTACCTAAAAACACTTGCTTGGGGAATGGGTTTGTTAGTTTGTGCGTCTATCACAATACCTTCAATCGCTAAACTCTTATCGTCTTGCGCACTTATTCTAATTACAGAAAAAAGTGCTGTTAAGATGGCTAAAAACTTCAAACTTCTCATCGTTTCGTTTTGTTTAACAATCAAGACCACAAAGGGTTTAAAAATCAAACAAACAGCTTAAAACACCGATGAAGTTCCTGTATTATTTCCTTGAATGCATCTTAAAAAGATTAACTTTGTTGTCTTTAAATTTATGTTTGGTAACGTACTAGGAAGCATCGCTAAAATATTTGGTGGAAGCGCCCAAGAAAAATCTCTAAAGGAACTCCAACCTGCTGTAGAAGAGATCAATACTCACTTTCAATCTTTTACCACGTTAAGTCACGATGAATTACGCGGTAAAACAAACGAATTCCGTCAGAGAATTACAGATTACTTAAAAGATATTGATACCGAGATTCAAGAGAAAAACGAGAAGGTGGAATCTCTACCGAATGAAGCGGCTCTAGAAAAGGAAGAAATATACGAGGAGATTACAAATCTTGAGAAATCAAGAGATGAAAAGCTCGAAGAAATTTTAGAGGAACTGCTGCCCGAAGCCTTTGCCGTAGTGAAAGAAAGTGCCAGAAGATTCACAGAAAACGTAATCATTGAATCTACGGCTACTGAATTAGATCGAGAACTCGCAACTGAATTCCAAAACATCCGTGTTGAGGGAGACTCGGTTTTTTATGCAAACGAATGGGAAGCAGCTGGTGGTATGATTAAGTGGAACATGATTCACTACGATGTTCAGTTAATTGGTGGTATCGCCTTGCATCAGGGGAACATTGCCGAAATGTCAACAGGTGAGGGTAAAACCCTAGTGAGTACCCTCCCGGCCTATCTTAATGCGCTTGGTGACCGTGGTGTTCACATGGTTACGGTGAACGATTATTTGGCACGAAGGGATGCTGAGTGGAATGCTCCTTTATTTAACTTTTTAGGTCTTACAGTTGACTGTCTAGAGTATCATTCTCCTAATAGTTCTGCACGACGAGAAGCTTACAAAGCAAACATCACTTATGGAACCAACAATGAATTTGGATTTGACTATCTGAGAGACAATATGTCTCACCAACCAGGTGAATTAGTCCAACAAAAACACCATTATGCCATCATAGATGAGGTTGATAGTGTATTAATTGATGATGCCAGAACTCCGCTTATTATTAGTGGACCCACGCCTAAAGGAGATATCCAACAGTTTGATGCCTTAAAACCGCGTATCCAACAACTGGTAGAGGCGCAAAAGAAATACGCAGTTTCTAGCCTTTCTGAAGCGAAAAAATTAATCGCCGCCGGAAACGATGGGCCAAAAGAAGGAGAAGGTGGTTTAGCATTATTCCGCGCACATCGTGCTTTACCAAAGAACAAAGCGTTGATTAAATTCTTGGGTGAGCCTGGGATGCGCTCTTTACTCACGAAGACTGAGAGTTATTACCTTCAGGATCAACAAAAAGAGATGCCTAAGGCTGACGCACCTTTGTTTTTCACAATTGATGAAAAGAGCAACAGCGTAGATCTAACCGAAAAGGGAATCGAGCTTATCACCAAAGCCGGTGAAGATAGTGAGTTCTTCATCTTACCCGACGTTGGAGGTGAAATTGCACGAATTGAAAAAGAATCAGTTGAAGAATCACAAAAGCTAGAGATGAAAAATCAGTTAATGCAGGATTTTTCAGAAAAGAGTGAACGTATTCATTCAGTACAACAGCTTTTGAAAGCATATACTATGTTTGAACGCGACATTGAGTACATCCTACAAGACAACAAAGTCAAAATTGTGGATGAACAAACCGGTCGTGTAATGGATGGTAGAAGATATTCCGACGGTCTGCATCAAGCTATTGAGGCAAAAGAGAACGTACGTGTAGAAGCGGCAACCCAAACCTATGCCTCGATAACACTTCAGAACTACTTCAGAATGTACCACAAACTCTCAGGAATGACAGGTACTGCAGAAACTGAGGCACAAGAACTTTGGGATATTTATAAACTCGGTGTAAAATTAATCCCAACAAACAAGCCCATCATTCGCGATGACCGTGATGACTTGGTATATAAAACCAAAAGAGAGAAGTACAATGCGGTGATTGATCTGGTCAAAGAATTTGTTGAAAAGGGCCGACCCGTTTTGGTTGGAACAACAAATGTGGAAGTGAGTGAGGTTTTATCAAAAATGTTGAAACTACGTGGTGTCAAACACAACGTTTTGAACGCCAAACAGCACCAAAAGGAAGCAGAAATCGTTGCAGAAGCTGGAAATCCAGGTGCCGTAACCATTGCAACCAATATGGCGGGACGTGGTACCGACATCAAAATATCAGAGGAAGTAAAACAAGCCGGTGGTTTGGCGATTATCGGAACGGAACGTCACGAAAGTCGCCGTGTGGATCGCCAGTTGCGTGGACGTGCAGGTCGACAAGGAGACTCGGGTAGCTCGGTGTTCTTCGTAAGTTTGGAAGATGACTTAATGAGGATTTTTGGTTCGGAAAAGGTGGCCAACTTCATGGATAAATTTGGTTACAAGGAAGGAGATGTGATTGAGCACTCCTGGATGACCAAAACCATCGAACGAAACCAAAAGCGTGTGGAACAAAACAACTTTGGTATTCGTAAACGTCTATTGGAATACGATGATGTGATGAATCAGCAAAGAACAGGCATCTACCGTATTCGCCGTAACGCATTATTTGGTGATAAGTTATCCATCGATTTGAGAAACATGCTCGGTAATTGGTGTGAGGAAATCGTGGGTCATTTTAAGGGGCTTGGTAGCTATCAAGAATTTGAAATGGATGTGATTAGAACAGTGTCCATGGCACCTCCATTTGATGAGGAAGCATTTACAAATCAAGACGAAGCTAGTTTGGCCGATCAATTATTTGAAAGTTTAAGCCAGCAATACAACGAAAAAACGAAGGCCATGTCGGAACAAGCGTACCCGGTTTTCAATCAAATACGCGCTGCACAAGGTGAAAAAATTGAGAATGTCGTTGTGCCTTTAACCGACGGAACACAGCAATATCAAATAACGGTCCCAATGCAAAAGGCCCTGGATTCTCAATGCATGTCCATGATACGAGACCTTGAAAAGTCTTTCACTTTACAAAGTATTGATGAGGAATGGAAAGAGCATCTAAGAGAGTTGGATGACTTAAAACAGAGTACGTCTAACGCTCAATACGAGCAGAAAGATCCATTACTGATTTATAAGATTGAGAGTTTTGAGCTTTATGGTCAAATGCTGCAACGCTTGAACCAGAAAATTATTGGTACACTATACAAAACAAGAATCTATGCCGAAGGCGAGGTAAGTGAAGCAAAAGCCCCCGCAAGACAAAGAGCTCCGAAAACCATAGAAAGCAAAGATAAAATCCAATCTAGCATGGATGCCAATCAGCAAGCGATTGAGAGCAATGCACCAAAAGCCCCGCAAGCCCCTATTCGTAGCGAAATCAAGGTAGGACGTAATGAGCCATGTCCATGTGGAAGTGGCAAGAAGTTCAAGCAATGCCATGGACGGGCATAAAGCGAAGGTTGACCACAAAGCGGACTTTTACATGGAAGACGGCTTCTGTGTATTCACGGAAAAATTCCTCCTTAAAAAAGAATCTTGCTGTGGAAGTGGATGTCGGCATTGCCCTTACGATCCACCTCACGTCAAAAATACGATGAAGGTTAGAGAGGAAGTTCTTCAAAATTTGTAAACAATCGGGCAGAAGCACACAGCACTAAACTACATTTGTATTCGTGATTTATCGTATTCAATCCGCTTTAATATCTGTTTTTAGCAAAGAAGGTCTTGAACCACTACTTACAGAATTACATAATCATGGAGTTGCATTTTACTCAACTGGTGGTACTCAAAAGTTTATCGAAGACGCTGGTTTCCCATGTACTTCCATTGAATCAGTAACTGGCTACCCTAGTATTTTAGACGGCCGGGTAAAAACACTTCATCCGAAAGTATTTGGAGGAATCTTAGCAAAGAAAGAGGATAACAGCCATCAAGAGCAAATGAAAGAGTACGATCTTCCTTCGTTTGACATGGTCGTGGTGGACCTATACCCATTCGCTGAAACAGTCTCAGCTGGCGGGACCGAGTCAGAAATTATAGAAAAAATTGATATTGGAGGAATTTCACTGATTCGTGCGGCTGCTAAAAATTTCAACTACTCAACCATCGTATCGCACAGAAGCCAGTACCCAAAGGTGCTTGAAATGATTCAAAAACAAGGAGTTGAACTAAATTCAGAAAGTAGAAAAAGTCTGGCTACCGAGGCGTTTTACGTAACCCAAGAGTATGATAATCAAATCAATCGTTGGTTTACGGGTCAAAAAACATATACACTTCGTTACGGTGAAAACCCACATCAGAAGGGATATTTCATTGGTGATCTAGAAGATCTTTTTGATAAAATACAGGGCAAAGAACTAAGTTATAACAACTTATTGGATATTGACGCGGCTTGCGGATTACTACAAGAGTTTGATAAATCCAACGGTACCACCTTTGTAATTGTAAAACATAATAATGCCTGCGGTCTTGCGGTAAGGCCAACAACCCTGGAGGCTTGGAAATCCGCCTTAGAATGTGACCCTGTGAGCGCTTTTGGAGGAATTTTGGCCTGTAACTATACCATTGATGAAGCAACCGCTAAGGAAATCAATGGCTTATTTTTTGAAGTTCTAATAGCTCCAGAATATTCTGCAGAAGCACTCGAAATACTGAAGGTAAAAACCAATAGAATTCTATTGAAATCTAATGCTCTTTCTCAAGTCAACCGCATTATTAAAAGATCTGCATTGAACGGTGAATTGATTCAAGATCGTGACCATTCAACCGAACTAGAAAACAATATGAAAACCGTAACTCAAGCATCTCCTTCTGAAGAAGAATACAGAGACTTAGAGTTTGCGGTAAAGATTGTCAAGCATACAAAAAGCAACACCATTGTACTCGCAAAGGGAGGTCAATTATTGGCTAGTGGTACGGGCCAAACAAGCCGTGTTGATGCTTTACAACAAGCCATTGAAAAAGCCAATAAATTTGGGTTTGAACTCACCGGTGCAGTAATGGCGAGTGATGCTTTTTTCCCCTTCCCCGATTGTGTAGAAATTGCAGACAAAGCGGGAATCACCTCAGTTGTTCAACCAGGAGGTAGTGTTAAGGATAAAGCAAGCATTGAGTATTGTGATGACAATAACATGTCTATGGTTTTTACAGGCATTCGTCATTTTAAACATTAAAATACGCCGTAAATTATTTGAACTGCCCCAACATATATGTATAATCTAATTAAGTTTTTCCTCTTCTTACTGCCTCCAGAAAAGGCACATGATGTAGCGTTAAACTTAATCCGGATTGGACTCAAAACACCTGTATTAGGAGGTTTATTAAGGAACAGTTTTAACTCTGGAAAACAAAAGGGCATTGAGTTTGCTGGTATTAAATTCCCAAATGTCATTGGATTGGCGGCTGGTTTCGATAAAGATGCCAAACATTTGGCCCTTTGGAAACAATTGGGTTTTGGACATGTTGAAGTCGGCACGGTAACTCCAAAAGCACAACCAGGTAACCCAAAACCACGACTTTTTAGATTAGTATCTGATCAAGCCATCATCAATCGAATGGGCTTTAACAATGAAGGAGTTGACGGAATGGTTGAAAGATTAAAGTACCGTCCAGAAAATTTAATTGTTGGAGGGAATATTGGAAAGAACAAAAACACTCCTAACGATGCTGCGATTGAAGACTACAGAATATGCTTTGAGAAGCTCTATGACTACGTAGATTACATAACAGTGAATGTCTCAAGTCCTAATACTCCCGGCTTGAGAGACCTTCAATCTGAAGAGTTCCTCGTACCATTATTTCAAACATTGGATACCATTAGAAAAACTAAATCCGAATTCAAACCTATCTTTTTAAAAATTGCGCCTGACTTCCAACGGAGCGGCTTAAAAATACTAGGTGCAACCATTAAAAAATTAAATATTCAAGGACTCATCGCAACCAATACAACCGTATCAAGAAACAGACTTGATATGAGCGAAAAAGAAATTCAGAAGTTTGGTCCTGGTGGACTTTCAGGTGCTCCACTTTTAGAAGATAGCAATGCAATTTTAGCCGCTTTAAGTATTGAAGTTGGGTCGAATATACCGATTATTGGGGTTGGCGGTATCTTTAACGGAATCGATGCCACCGAGAAGCTTGAAAGAGGTGCATCCCTTGTACAAATTTACAGTGGATTTGTATATGAGGGCCCATGGATTGTGCGCAATATCCTTCGCGATATCACGTACAACGATTAACCTATTTTAATCTAAATTATTTCCTTTCTTTACCACATGAATGCAAAGCGTAAGGTTCTCGTTTACATAATCGGTTTTTGGATTGCCCAACTTGGAGCTCAACAAAACCTCTGTCTCCCTTCAGTATCCGCGAAAGAAAAGATAACAAAACATAGGGCGTATTATACGAGCTATAGTCATTCCATGGGTCAACCTCTTTGGGTTGCATATGAATTACACCGGACACGTCTAATTAAAGTAGCAAAGCGAGCAGGAAGGTTTAAAACTGATCCCTTAATTTCACCCAAAACGGTTAGCCATGATGATTATACGCACTCTGGTTTTGATCGAGGACATTTAGCACCTGCGGCTGACATGGCTTGGTCATCAGTAACCATGAAAGAGAGTTTTTACACGAGTAATATTTGCCCACAAAGACCAGGGTTCAACCAGGGAATCTGGAAGAATTTAGAGTCCTTAATCCGAAATTGGGCATCAGATGAAAGCCATTTATTCATTGTAACTGGTCCAATATTTAAAAACGACGCTACTCAAATTGGTAAAACCTCTAAAATTTCGGTGCCATCACATTTCTTTAAAGCCGTGTTGGACACAGCAGGTGAAGATAAATGTCTTGCATTTGTAATTCCCAATTACAAGTCGAAGTCTCCTATTGAGAGTTACGCTGTGAGCGTCGATCAATTAGAAGAAATGCTCGGTCGTGATTTATTTCCTGCATTAGATGACGAAGTAGAATCACGCATAGAAAGTGCCTATCGATTTGAAGATTGGGACTAGCGCGGTAATATTCAGTTTTTGTAAATCCGAACCTTCCCGGTGAAATACCATTGATTCTTCCATTTGAAGAAATCCAAACGGAGAACAAACCGGTCTTTTCTAGATTCCAATGGGATTTCTAATCTTGAAGTAGGAGTAACTCCATTACGATCATATCGAATGATTTTAGATTTTGGAATATTCAATCGGTTTGATCGTATACTGTTTTTCTTTCCATACTTAATGGTCTTTTTGAAGCTCTTTTTGAATCGGTAATGATATTGAAGCCAATTACCGTGAATGTTTTGGTCGTTTATCACCGTGTCTGTCATCCTCGTGAGGGCACGAAAGTTTTTCTCAGATAATAAGCCATGATTCTTGTAAGTAGATCTTCGATTAAACAACCAACTCACCATACTATCAATGGCTAACTCCGGATCATTAAAACCCTTGGTTGTATCTGAAGTATCCGTTACAAGTCTAGTTTCAGAACTTCTAGAAGTTTGAGATAAGAGTGTATTAAATCCCCATAAAGTTACAAGGGCAATACATACAAACTTCCGACCTTTGATGTTCACATCACGAAAGTACCCAATTGATGAGTAATAATGACAATCCACCCAATAGACTGATCGGATGCACAAGTCCGTACCTTCTCCAACATGCGCATAACCCTGTAGACTGGCAACCTTGGGGCAACAACGCTTGGAGCGAAGCAAAAGATAAAAACAGACTTGTATTGGTAAGCATTGGATACAGCACCTGTCATTGGTGTCATGTGATGGAGAAAGAATCCTTTGAGGATAACGAAACCGCAGAAATCATGAATATGGGTATGATTTCCATCAAAGTAGATCGTGAGGAACGACCGGATGTGGATATGGTGTACATGGATGCCTGCCAACTAATGACGGGTAAAGGTGGCTGGCCATTGAATGTCATTTGCCTCCCCGATGGCCGGCCTGTATATGCGGGAACCTATTTCCCTAAACCGCAATGGCAACAAATCATCGTACAATTAACCACCCAATACCGTTCAAATCCAGAAAAATTTGAAGAATACGCGATCCAACTGCATCAAGAAATGCAGAAAATGAATCAGCAGCCAAATTCAATGGAATTGGATTTTTATAGGAGAAATGCCTTTGAAATTTTTGAGAAGTATTCGGCTGATATTGATTGGATAGAAGGCGGCAAACAACGAACCCCTAAATTCATGGTTCCATGTCAGTTTGAGTATGCCTTGGATTTTCACCTTTGCACGGGCGATGAATCTGCTAAGGAGTACGTTCAACTGAGTTTGCTTAAAATGTCCAACGGTGGTTTATATGACCATTTGAGAGGTGGCTTTTTCAGGTATAGTACAGACGGAAAATGGTTTGCACCTCATTTTGAAAAAATGCTTTATGATAATGCCCAATTGATAAGACTTTATTCTCGGGCTTATGCATGGCTAAATGCAGAAAACTTCAAAGAAGTCACCCAGCAAACCATCGACTTCTGTTTAAGAGAATTAAAAGCACCCGAAGGCGGTTTTTACAGCGGACTAGATGCAGACAGCGAAGGTCAAGAAGGTCGATTCTATACCTTTACCTATAATGAATTACAAAGTTCACTCACTAAAGATGAACTGCAATGGATTACCGAATATTCCAACATTCAACCAAATGGGAACTGGGAAGCCAAATTAAATATCATTCACGCGAATAAAGCGCCTTTGCAGGTATTAGAGTCGTTAAAAATCACAGCTGAAGAATATCACACGCTGAAAAAATCTGTGTTAAAAAAGCTTTTCAAAGCCCAAGAGATAAAAGAACGGCCTTCTTTAGACTACAAAATCATTACCTCTTGGAATGGCTTGATGCTTCAAGGATTGGCCACTGCTTATTTATACACGCAAGTAGATCTTTACCGTAATGAAGCCAATGAACTAGCTAACTGGCTTACAAACAATGCACTTGCCAATGGCACCGTATACAGAATAAACGCAAAAGGCAAACAGCATACCGAGGGCTTTCTAGATGATTATGCAGCATTGGCCCTTGGTCTTGTGACTTTATTTAAAGCAACCCAAGATGCACAATGGATTGAAAAAGCAAAGTACATTGCTGATATTGCCATAGAACTATTCTACAAAGAGGGCACTTTTAATTATGTTTCAAAGGAGGCTGAATCACTTATTGTGACCAAATCGGACAACACCGATGATGTTATCCCGAGTTCTAATGCAATGATGGCCGAAGTCTTAGAAGCTTTATTTATGCATTACTCAGAACCTAGATATTTCGAATTATTCAAAGAATCATTAAATGGGAATGCGCAGTTTTTATCTGAATATCCCGGTTGGTATTCAGCATGGGCTCGACTTCACCTTATGCAAACCTGTGGAAACGCACATGTAGCTATTCACAACGAACTACCATTCCCAAATCATCTTGAATTGGCGCAATGGCCTTCATGGATCACCATTGGAAAAATGGATACACAATCGCCATTATCTTGGCTTAGCAACAACAAAAAGGGATATTTCCTATGTTCTGGGACCCATTGCTACGAAGGCGTTCGTAATTGGGAAGATACATCCGAACTACTTGAGGAGCTATACGGAGGCAAACACTAATTAGAAGTGGTAATTTAATACCAAATTGTAATTGGAGACATCCACTTTGTTGAAAATCAAATTGGGCTTTTCAGGGTTCCCGTTAACAGGCATCTTGTGAGCAAATAGAAGTTGACCCTCCAAACCAGATAAAATTCCTGTAAACTGATGACGCACGTCGATATTGAATTGCGTATACGATGGGAAGGCGTATTTATTTAAATGGGTATTACTAACCTCTGGTAAATCAAAATATCCTGCCATAGTGGTTAACGATACCCTATTTTTTGTCCAGTGATGCGTATACTTAGTGGTAAAGGCGTTTACCCCGCCGAGTCCCTCATTTCTTTCTCGGGGTATAAAGGTATAAAATGGATCTCTACCCCATTCTCGGGGCATCAAATACCGTCCTTGGTCTGTAATATGCGTATAATTCAAGTACCATCGATTAGCGTCTTTTTTTATTCCTAAACGAGCGGAGTACACTTGTGATTGATGATTATCTGGCACATACTTATATCCTGTTGTGTCGTTTCCACCGTTACCCACACCCACCTGACTGATTGCCTGAACACCAAATAATGCTTCGTGACCCTTGTTCTTTAAAGGGATAGTCACGTCGGCCTGAAACATGGCTGAATTGAATAAATTATCAACGTAGAAGTCCCAAACATGTGCCTTGATTTTTTCATTAAAAAAAGATCGATGAAGTCCCAAAGTGGCTACATAATGACTTTCCGTGTGCCCCGGATAAAGTGAGGGAGAACCATCAACATCCGATCCTGCGCCGTATAAACCGATAGATTCACCCATGTAATACCAACGAACGGTACTTCTAGGGGATATTGCCCAAAGCAAACCACCTTCCAATTTGGTATTCTTAATATCTTCAGAGACCAGCCATGCTCCTTCCACACCCGTAGGCCGCATTCTACCATCTTGAAGATTAATAAATGGAGTATTGATCAATTGACGACCCAGTGTAATACTTGATTTAGATTTTGTGTATTTCAAGTAAAATTCCTCAAGACGATCGAGATCTTTTTTATTCTCTGGGTCTTCAAGATCGAAAAGGCCTAATTCATATCTACTTTTAGATCCGCTTAAACTATCGGGAATTCCTAGGTCTGAAGAAGCTAAATTGAAAATATAAAATCCACTCACCGCAAACTGAAGCCCGTGATAAGGGGCTGTTTCATATCGAATACCTCCCCCACCAGCTAATGCGTAATAATCGGAAAGTTGCGCTTGATTATCCGTAAACATCGAAAAGTACCGAAAATGACCTTGCATGACACCATACTGAAAAGCCTTACTAATGGCACCGGTATCATAAAACTTTGTAGACTTCCCTTTCCACATCTTTGGTTTTTCGGGAACCTCCTGATGCTGAGCTCCCCCCCGACCAATTGTCAAGAATATGGAGATTGCTAACAAAAAGACTTTCCAATAACGATGCGACATTTTGGGTAAATTCATGAACCGCGAATAAAAAACTTTTGAATGAATGAGATAGTAACTTTAATCACAATAGAGAAAAAAGCCGCGGTTATCTTTGCTCTATGAAAGAACATTGGGATGCTCGATACAGAGAAATAGAATTTGCTTACGGCGAAACGCCAAACGTTTGGGTTAAGGACTGTTTGAGTAAAATTGAACCCGATGGCACACTTCTATTTCCTGCTGAGGGCGAAGGCCGAAACAGTGTGTTTGCGGAAACCTTGGGTTGGAAAACTAAATCCTTTGATATGAGTGAGGGCGGAAAAGAGAAGGCACTTCAGCTCGCTGATAAGAATGGTCTCACCCATCTTGATTATGAAGTTATCACATTCCAAGAAGTACAACTCGAAGAAGCCAGCTTTGATGGTGTAATTTTTAATTATACCCATTTCCCTGAATCAATGAAATCAAGCTTTTTCGAAAAAATGCTTCGCGCTGTGAAGCCAAAGGGATATGTGGTTTTTGAATGTTTCAGTAAAAACAACCTTCCATTTCGTAAGAAAAACCCCAAAGTTGGTGGTCCGGATAAAGAGGAGATGCTCTACACGGTGGATGAATTAACCCAGTTATTCGGATCGCGTTTCAGAGGGGATATTTTTGAGACCCAAACCACCTTAAACGAGGGCAAATATCACATCGGTGAAGCCATGGTTATCCGTGCCTTTGGCAGATTAGATTGATGACATTTAATTGACAGTATTCGGCCATTAGGACGTGTTAATTTCGCCGCCAAATGGATTGGATTTACTACATCCCACTTGCGACCTTTACGGTATCGGTCGTTTTTTCTTTCATCCTATTCAAACACTATCTCCAAAAGACTTCCGCTACCTATATTCTTTGGTGGTTTATTGGTGTATTGACATATGGAGCTGGAACTCTAACAGAGAGTATTAACACAGTTATTGGTTGGTCAGAACTCAATTTTCGTTGGTGGTATATCACTGGAGCCCTTTTAGGAGGAGCGCCACTCGCACAAGGAACGGTTTACCTCATCTTAAAAAAATCACACGCACATATTTTAACTAGTTTGCTAGTCATTACTGTGCTCATCGCTTCATACTTTGTATTAAAGTCACCTATCAATTTTGATTTAGTTGAGAAGGAAAGAATGTCTGGAAGTGTATTTCAATGGCAATGGGTCCGTAGGTTTTCACCATTCATTAATATTTATGCTGTTTTATTCTTGGTTGGCGGTGCTATATACTCCGCACTAAAATATTGGAAATCCAATGGAAGCAGCAAACGTTTTTGGGGGAATTTGCTGATTGCAATAGGCGCAATATTGCCTGGAATTGGTGGTAGTTTCACGCGATTCGGTTATGTAGAGGTATTGTATGTAACGGAATTCACGGGATTGGTTATGATTATTTGGGCCTATTCAATCATGAAAACGGACCAATCCATTACCGTCCATGACGCACAAAAGGCCGATAGCAGTACTACTTCTTCGAATGATTAAATAACCAAGGCAGTAGTTCCGGGTCAGAGAATATGGTATCCCAAGCGTTGTGATTTACACCAGGGTGGAGATTCCAAACCACCTCAGCACCTGAATCACGCAATGCGTCGACCATTTTCTTGGATAATATGTAAGGCACAACATCATCGACTTCTCCATGATCAATTCTAAATGGTGTGTGATTGATACGCTTTGCTATAGCGGGATTAGCTCCTCCACAAATGGCAAAGGCAGCAGCAAACTTCTGCGGATTTCGATATACCATTTCAAATGTTCCCATGCCTCCCATCGATAAACCGCCGATGTACATTCTGTTCTCATCAAAATGATACAACGAGTCTAAATGAGATAATAAATCCGTGAGTACATCGAGAGTCAAGTTTGAATCTGGTTTATCCGCATATACAAACTTATTTGGGCCCTCTCTACTCAAAACCGTAGCCCAATATTTACCTTCCGAACATTGTGGAAACAATACGAATGCCGGGAATCTTTTGCGAATATTTGAGTCTAAAAACAAACTACTCCCATGGCTTAGCTGTGAAATGTTATCATCACCTCGTTCACCTGCACCATGCAATACTAAAACCAAGGGGTAATTGATATTAGGATTAAAATTAATTGGTTTGAGGAGCTGATATGGCATAACCTCTCCTTGTTCAGATTTAAATATTTCTGGCTGAAATTGAGCCGTTACATTCTTGGAATTGAAACACAAAAACAAAACAGCGACAATTCCCTTATTGAAGTTAATAAACCTTAATAACATGGTTCGTTATGAAAGCTGCATGGGTACATCCATCAAAAGGAATTCTGCATTAGAAATAGCTTCTACTTTTAATTCTCCTGTTAGTTTCCTTATGCCCATCCCATCTCTCTTGCCTATTGTTTCATCATTCACTTTTAATTCACCATTCAAAACGAAAATATATACTCCATTTTGACTGCGTTTTGATGTATGGGCAATACTTGACCCTTTTTCCAAATCTGAAAGATAAAACCAAGCATCTTGATGAACCCAAACACCCTCATCTTCAGGGTTAGGGGATAATATTTGTTGCAATTTATTCTTCCTATCCGATCGATTTAACGTTATCTGATCATAACGGGGTTTTACATTGCCTTTATTTGGATAAACCCAAATCTGAAGAAATTGTACTTCTTGATTTTTATTTCTATTGTATTCGCTGTGAGTGATACCAGACCCTGCACTCATCACCTGAATATCTCCGTTTTTAATTACAGCGATATTCCCCATGGAATCCTTGTGTTCTAAATCGCCTTCAAGGGGAATAGAAATTATTTCCATATTGTCATGAGGATGGGTTCCAAAACCCATACCTGCTGCAACCCTGTCATCATTTAACACACGAAGAACGCCGAAGTTCATTCGTTCTGGATTATAGTAGCTAGCGAAACTAAAGCTATGATGCGTATCTAGCCATCCGTGATTGGCATGCCCTCTTGTATCGGCACGATGTATGATGTAATCCATATGATTCTCTTTTTCTCTACTCGGTATATGGTTAAATCCCAGTAGTTTAGATTTATTAGGTTTGAAATCTTGAAGCTCCTCTATATGGTTATCAAGAAATACCGAAGCTTTCCCTTTTTGACTTAGCCAAGCTGCTGCCAACAGACCATTCCGTAAAAAAAACTTCCTTTTCATTGGAGACAAAGTAATTAAAAATATCCCGTCAAAAGAACAATCCTATCATGGAGTTGTTCAAGGAACCTACATCACCGACGGAAACCCAATCCTCTATTCAATCGAATATTCAGATACATCCCCAACAATACGAGAAGCATACCTAAATATTGAATCCAAGAGTAGGTCTCATTGAATAAGAATAACCCAAACCCTGTACCCCAAATAATTCCTGCATAACTAATACCAGATACCAATTTGGTTTCGGCTTCTTGGTAGGATCTTGTCATGAAAAACTGACCCACTTGAGTAAAGACACCCACCAATATCAGCCATATCCATTCGTTATTTTCAGGGGCTCTCCAATCTCCAAAGCCTACAAGAGGGAGTATCAATGAGATGGGCAAGGTAACCAACGGGAAATACAACACAACCACATTGGGATTTTCTTTTCCTTTTAATCTACGGATGGTGTTATAAGCAAGAGCGGAAAATATAGCACCACCCAAACCGGCCAAAACTCCGTCCCAAGTTACAGCAGCAGAAACCCCATTCACAATAACCACGCCCATAAAACTCATGGCAAAAAACAACCACTGTTTCTTTTTTACTTGTTCATCTCCAATGAGGAAAGCAAATAAAGTCGTGAGAATTGGTGACAAATAATGAATTACCAGTGCATTTGACAGAGGCATCACTTGAAGGGAGTAGAAATAGCATAATAACCCCATGGACCCAAAAAAACCTCTCATAATCAATAATTTAGGGTTATTACCAAAGGGCTTTTCCCTCTGAATCCATAGGATTGTCGCTGCTATGATGAGTTGGACGATAGCTCTAAAAAAAACAATTTCCGACACATGCATGCCGGAAATTGATTTAACTGAAACGTTCATGAGCCCGAGGCTTAAACTAGCCACCAGCATCATCCAAACGCCTTTTGATAACATTATAGCGCGCCGTTCATGGTGCGTACTGCCTCTGCTGAAGCAGCAAACTCTGACTTCTCAGAATCGTTCAAGTCTAACTCAACTATTTTCTCCCATCCTGAAGCACCAAGTACTACAGGGACACCTATGCATATATCCTTTTGTCCGTATTCACCCTCGAGAGAAACACAGCAAGGCATCATTTTCTTTTGATCACAAACAATGCTTTGAACTAAATCCGATACAGCTGCACCAGGTGCGTACCAAGCAGAGGTACCTAACATTCCTGTTAAAGTTGCTCCACCTACCATTGTACTTGCTTTAATCTCAGCAAGCTTTTCCTCACTCAAAAACTCAGAAACCGGCACACCCTTATAAGAAGCCAATCTCGTTAAAGGAATCATGGTTTTATCGCCGTGTCCGCCGATCACCATACCTTCAACTTCTTTCGCCGGAACTCCTAAAGCCGTACTTAAGAAATAACGGAACCTTGCGCTGTCAAGTGCTCCACCCATTCCGATGATACGATTCTTTGGTAATCCAGATTTTGATTTAGCCAAATACGTCATCGTATCCATTGGATTCGAAACAATCACAAAAATGGCTTCAGGCGAATGCTCTAAGCAACTAGTCATTACTTGATCAACAATACCCGCGTTAATACCAATTAGTTCCTCACGGGTCATACCTGGTTTACGTGGAATTCCAGAAGTAATCACTACAACATCACTACCTGCAGTTTTACTGTAATCGTTGGTGCTACCTATGATACGGGTTTCGAATCCGTTCAAAGCGGAGGTTTGCATCAAATCCATTGCTTTACCCTCGGCAAAGTTTTCTTTGATATCTAACAATACTACTTCCGCAGCGAAGTTCTTCATGCCGATGTACTCAGCACAGCTTGCACCTACATTTCCGGCGCCGATTACACTAATTTTACTCATTTTATGTATGCGTTTAATTCTCGTTGCAAAATTAGCAAACTAAGGGGCAATTTCTAAGTTCAATGATGAATACTGGAAAAATTCGACTGTTAAATTTAACCAATCATAAAACCAGATAAGTATTTCACTTACATTTGCCAAAATTTTACAATCTAACTCACTTAAATCATGAGAAACAAATACATTGACCTCATTCAACAAACATTTGATTTTCCAGTTGAAGAATTCCAAGTTGATGAATATGGAGATCTTTCATTTCATGATATCCCCCTAATGGAGCTGGTAAAACAATACGGAACTCCTTTAAAGTTTATCTACCTACCTAAGATAAAAGAGAATATTAAAAGAGCACGATCATGGTTTAATGTTGCTATTGCAAAAGCCGACTACAAAGGCAAGTATTACTATTGCTATTGCACCAAGAGCAACCACTTTCAACACGTCTTAGACGAAGTCGTAAAGAATGAAGTCCATATAGAGACCTCTTCTCAGTTTGACATCAACATTATTGAAACTTTAGAGGAACAAGGTAAGATAACCAAAGACAAATTTGTCGTTTGTAACGGATTCAAACGCGATATTTATCTCGAAAATATCGCTGGCCTTATTAATAACGGTTGGACCAACGTGATACCCGTATTTGACAATCAACGTGAGGTAAACCAACTCACCCAGTATACAGATAAAAAATTCAAGTGCGGCATTCGGATTGCTTCTGAGGAGGAGCCAAAATTCGAGTTCTATACAAGTCGATTAGGCATAGGGTATAAAGAAATTCTTCCATTCTATCGATCTGCAGTGAAAACCAACCCACAAGTTGAGTTAAAAATGCTTCATTTTTTTATTAATACAGGCATATACGATACCGCTTATTATTGGAATGAATTACACAAGTGCCTTCGCGTGTACTGTGAGTTAAAAAGAGAATGCCCTGAACTGGACACACTCAATATCGGAGGAGGATTTCCTATCAAGAACAAACTGAATTTTGATTACGACTATGAGTATATGGCCGAAGAAATTGTTTCTCAAATTAAGCAAGTTTGTGAGCAGTATGAAGTTCCTGAACCAGATATTTTTACAGAATTCGGATCATTCACCGTAGGAGAAAGTGGAGGAACCATCTTTAATGTATTGGATCAAAAAGCTCAAAATGATCGTGAGAAATGGAACATGATTGACTCAAGCTTTATGACTCAATTGCCCGATGCATGGGCTATTAACAAGAAGTTTATTTTACTGCCTGTGAATCGGTGGAATCAGGAATACGAACGAGTATTATTAGGTGGTATCACATGCGATTCAGATGATTATTACAATTCAGAGCAGCACGTAAACGCTATTTATCTACCGAAATACGATTACGAAGAACCGCTATATATTGGCTTTTTCCATACCGGGGCTTATCAGGAAAGCATCGGGGGTTTTGGAGGAATACAACACTGTTTAACACCGTCACCAAAGCATGTAATCATTGATCGTGATGAGGATGGTGAATATTCCTTTAAGCTTTTTGCAAAGGAGCAAAGCTATAAGAGTATGTTAAAGACCTTGGGATACTTTTGATCCAACAAATAAACCCAAGAAAGACAGAATCCCGTTGATTAAAATTAGTTCATATCCGAATTGATAGGTCAAGTTCAGGGTTTCAAATCCAAGAAGATCTAATACATAGGTGTATTGCCCAATGCCCCAACTCAATAATGGAGCTAGTATACTTACAATAATTACTTTACCTCCAGAAGGTTTCCTTCGAGTAAACACTCCCAAAGCAAATAAACCAATTAAGGGACCATATGTATAATTTGCAAGACCCAGAACAATATCTATTACGGGTCCCTCCGAGAACTGATTAAAACCTAATATGGATAAAAGTAAAAGTACGGCAAAAGTGCTATGCAGTGCGATACGCCTACTTTTTAATTGACGATCGCTTAGCCCTTTATCTTGAAAACGAAATACATCAAAATAGGTACTGGTTGTTAATGTGGTCAAAACCGAATCCGCACTGCTAAAAGTGGCAGCAGCTAGGCCAAGAACAAAAGCCATCCCCGCCAAACCACCAAGATACTCCAATGCGATTGTTGGGAAGTACAAATCCGAAGCTATCGAACTCACACCGTTCTGTATGATCCCTTTTTGTTGAAGGAAGGCAATCATCACCAACCCAAGAGTCAAGAACACCACATTTACCAACACCACAATAGCTGAAGTACTCAACATATTCCATTGAGCTTCTTTAAGCGTTCGAATACTGAGGTTTTTTTGCATCATATTTTGATCTAAGCCCGTCATAGCAATACAGATAAACATACCTCCTATGAGATGCTTTCCAAAAAAACTTGAGCTTAAAACATTTGTTTCAAATATTTCAGTTCTACCTGCAGATTGAATAACCTGTATAAAACTTAAATGCGATAAAAGATCAGATTGCAACATCGAAACCAATGCGATAACCAATCCTCCGATGAGGAATACACTCTGAATGGCATCGGTAAATACCAATGTTTTAATACCTCCCTTGATTGTATATAATAAAATTAATCCGATAATAACGGCTACAGAAATAGGGAAACTAATCCCCCATGGTTCAAATAGAAATTTTTGAAGGATGACCGCGGCTAAAAATAACCTTCCAGCACTCCCTAATAAACGCGATATCACAAAGACAATGGCTCCCGTTTTCTGCGAAACCGGATTAAACCGACGTTCTAAATACCCATAAATACTCGTGAGCTGATGCTTGTAATAAAGTGGTAGCAGCACGTAGGCAATAACCAAGTAACCCAAAACGTAACCCATCACGATTTGGAAATAATGCAATTGAGTAACGCCTACCGCCCCCGGCACGCTGATAAAACTCACACCACTCATTGAGTCCGACAACATACCCAAAGCCACAAGCCACCAGATACTTTGCTTATTTCCTAAAAAATAACCGTCAGAATCTGCTTTGCGACCTGTGATATATCCAACGAGAAGCAGCATCAAAAAATAGGCAGCGATACCACTAAAAATTAAAACTGGACTCATATTTATCTTCTTTTTGAACGAATACCCAACAACCGACGCAGATCATAATCCACCATTACCTCGGCTGATTCCACTGGCTTTAAATCTATATAAATCAATGTTTGATCGTCGATTCCCAACCGTTGGTAATCCATCCCTTTTAAATAGTAATAATGGGCATCTTTAGATTTAGCGAGAATATATTTAATGGTTCGGTTATTTACTTTCCAATCACAACCATTTTGAGCGTCACATACCTGATAGTTGTAATTTTTCCCGTCCTGACTAACCAGAAACGCCCTTTCTAACTTAAGTGGAATTTTACCTGTTTCGCATAGGAGTAACTTCACTGCATTTCCCTTTATTGGTTGGGGAGTACCCCAACAAAAACGGCCAAAACTCTGAATAAAAAAGCCCCCACGGGAGTACCGTGGTTTTAATCTTCCCATTCCCAACACTTGGTTACTTTGGCTTTCTATTGATTGCTGATACTGAGACTGGCTTAAAGATTTATACCACAGATTTTTTTCACGATAAACTTTCAAATACAGACCAAGCATTTTTCGTTGCCAACGCTTTTGTTCCCGCTCTTTATCGGATTCTGTGAAATCTCTTCTTTCTCTGGGAACTACTAATTTAATAGACCAAGCTTGTCGAGTTGTTTTGAACTCTATATTGGCGCCTTTCCCTGTAGGAACCAACCTTGCGTCTACGATATTCATCCCTTTGAACATCCGTTTTAATTGCTCGTAACTCGCATTCGATTCTACAGCAAAACGTGTTTCACTCAAATACTTCCACTCTGGGAAAAGCTCCAAATCCCGTGGTCTCAACATGAATTCTTGATATGGTGATGGTTTTCGAGGGTTCTTCTTAAAGAAGCGAAAGGTAAAATAATTCTTACCCTTCACCACTCTTTTTTGTTCATCATTGGGCTTAGGGTTCATGTTCAAAAAATAGCCTTTTGCTTTACCCACTTTAGCATGCGTTTGATCGACAGTTAGCAAACATTGATAACCTCTTATATTAAATTGTTCTGAGAGACCTGACTTCTCCCAAGACGTTGAAATAACCCCTGTTTTATTGCCTTGGTAGAACTGATAAAAGTCCGTTGATGCCATCCGTTCTGCATCAAAAGCATAGTCATAATCATAAAAATGCTTCCATTTTTTTTCGTGAAAGGCGTAAAATCGTGAATCCTTTAGGGTTTGAGATACATAACGTATTTGAGCGCGATAACCCGATTTAAGCATTAAGGATTTAGATTCCATATCAAATACCTCAACGTCAATAACAAAGTCAGGCCTAATGACATATGGCCTCTCGGCTGTTGTATCGTAACGCAATGATAATCCCATGGCGGAAATTCGTTCAGGAGAGTTCATGTAATTCACGGATATTTTATATTCTCCTTGGTAGGGAACTCCGTTTTTGTATTGTAAAGAAGATTTGGGGATTAATACAGCCCATTCTGACTCACCTAGAAAAACCATATCTCTGTCCGTAGTGCCTAAATCAGTAGCCTTACCGCTACCAAAATCTTCAATGAGAGGATTCCATTCTGATGTTGAAATTTCTTTATTTACCAATGGTATCGATTCGACAAAATCGAAACTCGAGGGTATCTCATCAAACACAAAACCTTGTTTATCAAAATCGTCTGGCTCTGGAAATAATGATTTTAAAAACCTTTTTTCTTGTGCATATACTTTGGGCTGATCTGAATACCAATAAATGGCTGAAAATATTTTTTTACTCACCCGCCCTTTGTTATTTCCAGTACCTACAGCAACATCAACGGCCCCTCTATAAATGGGTATCTCCACTCTTCCCATTTCTTCAACGGAAATACCTTGAGCCCAAGCGGAACCGTCAATTACACCAAAAATGGTGCTATACATGGGCCTAATAGATTCAGGCAAATCCAGTAGTGATACGAGTGTAATATCCAAATGTTGTAGTCTTGGGAGAAACTGATAAGCAGCATCTATTGCCGCTTTCGCCTCTATTTTATTAAAATCTCCCAGCAACCTTAGATTCTTGGTTGCTTTCCATCCTTTGAAAAAAGTATAGTCTAAAGGTACTTGTTCAAATTCAAGAGTGATTTGATCAATACGCGACCAAATATCATTGAGTAAAATAGCATCCACACGGTTTTCAGGAATATACACATACAGATGTGGGACCCATTCCATCTTTTCCAAATCAAAATCTGAAATTATCCCTTGGTATTGTATAAGTTGTATCTCATCAAGCGCATCAACCTTTCCTCCTAATATGGCAACCTTAGAAATATCGACATCGCCGTTTACTTTGAGCACGTCTACATGCTGCATTTCGGGCAGGTGCGATACAAAATAGTCTAGGTCGGACTGATCTTTAAGTACTACGTGTGATTGAAAAATCGACTTGACTTTTTTTGGAGTAACGAATTCATTTTGGGCCTGCGAGGTAATCACCTCAAAGAGCAAAAAGAGAAGTACGATATGTTTTGTGATGATTCTCAACCAAAAAACTTACCGAACATACCTCCAACTTTTCCCAAAATCCCCATATCAATTCCCAAAAAGTCCATTACTCCTTTTTGATCAATGGAATATCCACCCGCTTGAAATCTATGTTTCAAGCCATCTAGCATAAATACCAATATATCTTGGGCGAGATGTTGTTTCTTTTGATTCTCCCAATCTAGCCCGTAATAATTTTGTACAACTGCCTGCAATAATTCTTGATAATATGGAGAATCCTGAACGGCCGTCGCACCTTGGGTGGCCATATTTTGTATTTCTTTTAATTTCCCAGACATCGCCAATTTTTGGATGTATTTCACCGCTGCATCCATGGTTAAATCCATATGCGCTTCTGACTGGAAACTCTCAAACCCATATTTCCCACCATACAATTTGTGAAAATCTGGCTTCATGTCATCTAAATATTCTTTCAATCTCATATTCGCTTTATACTTTTCAATCGGTGTGTAGGAGCTCCTGTTTGAATGGACTCAATTCCATATCGTATGAATTTATCTATTTTCACCTCACCTGAGGCATGCATGATATAGTCATCATTCAAAACGATGCCCACATGATGTATATTACCTGTATCTGATTCAAAGAATGCCAAATCTCCAAATAATTTATCTTCAAATGATACTTCCACTCCGAGTGTGTATTGTTGAGAAGCATCTCTTGGGATAGCCCTTCCCTTAAAACCCTTATATATTTGAGTAAATCCAGAACAGTCAATTCCCATAACGGATCTCCCTCCCCATAAATAAGGCGCATGGATAAACTGATTGAGAAAATCAATATCATTCATACCCTTAGATTGAGAGTGCTCCTCAAACCAAAAAGAGCCTGGGCTTAAGGTCAAACCTGTAAACTCTCCATTATTAACGATCGTGGTTTTATCTACGCGGTGGAGTGGTTCCAAATCTAACGATAATTCCAACGCTTCGTTTGAAATCCAACCTTCATAGCCATCATGTGAACACTTTACTTTATGCCACAAAGCATTATTCACATTTTCTATAGAATCTATGCACTCAAATGATTCTCCAAAAAGCAAACTCGAAACCATTTCAGACGATTCCGAAGCCATTTCCCTTAGGGGGATAAAAGTAACGCCGCAGCAATAACGGTCTGATGACATTGAGCAAAGATGCAGTGCTCAAAATAAAAAAGCAATTAATCCAAATGAAGTCGCTCTTTTCTGTCGAGCAATACTTCTTCGGTTTCTTCGTGTTCCGGATCAGGCACGCAGCAATCTACGGGACAAACCGCCGCGCATTGGGGCTCTTCGTGAAAGCCCGTACATTCAGTACATTTATCTGGCACGATGTAATATACTTCGTCCGAAACCGGGGCAAATTCTGTCTGAGGATCCACAACATCCCCATTCTTTAACGCAAAATGCTCCGTAACGCCTGTACCATCAGCAATACGCCATTCAACCCCTGCCTCATAAATGGCATTATTCGGGCATTCCGGCTCACATGCTCCACAGTTAATACACTCTTCGGTGATAATTATTGCCATGACTAAGCGCAAATTTACAACCCTTTTGTAACTTCGCCATCTAACTTCATCATGAAAATAGCCATAATTAGCGATGTACATGACAACCTCGACAACCTAGGAAAGGTTTTATATTATTGTGAAGAAAACGATATTACTCGTTTAATCTGTTGCGGTGATTTTTGTTCACCTTTTGTCATTAGTGCTCTTGGGGAAAGTGATATTCATGTGTACGCTGTTTTTGGAAACAATGATGGCGATCGATTTGCGATGAAAGCAATCGCAGAGAACTATCCCAAAATCCAGTTATTTGGGGAGTATATTGGTGAAGAATCCAATTTACTCGTCATCGATGGTCTCAGCTTTGGAGTAACACATTATGAGTTTTATGCCAGAACCATGGTAAAAACGGGTTGGTATGAAGCTGTATTTTTTGGCCACTCCCACACGTATCACAAACAAAAATATGGAAGTTCCTTATTAATGAATCCAGGCGAAGTAGCTGGTTTATTTAATGAAGCAAGCTTCGCTGTATTCGATACTGAAACACGAGGATCTGAGAAAATCCTAATTGATTAACCCTGTAGTTTTTGAATTACGCTAGGATGGGCTAATCTTAAAACCTCATCCATTATTTTATCTATGTTCTTATCCGCACTACCAACGTTTTGGACTACCATGTCGCATTTTCCTTTATGGGGTTCAATAAAGTTCTCATATGCAGGCATTACGTGATATTTCCATTGGTGCAAGCTTCTCTCACGTGGTATGTTCCTCTCTCGCACATCGCGTTCTAATCTACGTTCAAAACACAAATTCGTATCACAATCAACAAAAATGCGATAGTCAAGCATCGCGTCGACTGGACTAAATTCCATAACAAACAGCCCCTCCACTAAAATAATGGGTGCTGGATGTATGGTTTCCATGACTTCCGGTGCGTCATAGTGTTCAAATTGATATTTACGGATGACAATACTATTGTATTTGGTCAATTGGAGTAAGTCTTCATGAAACCGATCTGAATATAAGGCCGTAGGAAGATCATAATTTGCCTCACCATGCTCATCTACTTCCTGTCCTTCTAGTGGTTTATAGTAATCATCAAAACCAACAATGGTCAAATGATCACCTAATTTATTTTTTAATTGATCTACATAATAAGTTTTCCCGGACCCGGACAGGCCAGTGAGACCAATAACAAACGGTTTGATTTCCATGGCTATTCGTGCATTTTTTCTTCCAAGAGCAAACCCTCTTGATCATATTTCTGTGTGAGCAGTAGCTTGCAATTATGATCATAATACTTCCACTCTCCTATCTTAACACCCATTTTATACGCTCCCTCGCGATGTTGGTAACAGCTTTGCTTTCCATATTCCCAAAAGCCATCTGGCAAATCATTTTTATAATAACCCTCTGACTCGACCACTCTAAATTTTTTGGTAATTTTTTCTTCCTGTACTTTTTTAAGTTGGAATTGACCGAAATACCCTTCCTTCTTGCCGTCTTGGTAGTTGGTGATTTTGAGGGTATCACCAAAAATATTCAATTCCACGTGCATTCCTTCTTTCTTGCCTTCTTTCCAATAACCCGAGCGAATCAACTCACAGCTTAGTGCATCCCAAGCACGTTGTATACTATCAAGTTTACCTTTCTTGTAATATTCCTCACGAGCAGCACAACCGGTTCGGTGAAACTCATAAAACGGTCCATTTAAAAATCCACTATCGTCAAAAACCTTGTAGTACATCAAGGTAGAATCTTGGTAATAACCTTTTTGCTCACCTCTTGGATATCCCAGCCTAAAGCGAGAAATGGATAGCAAATTCCCATTTTTATAATATGTCTTGCACACTCCATTTCTTTCACCTTTTGTGTATCGGTTGACATAGTTCAATTCACCTGTTTGATAATACCCTTTTATCACACCATTTAGTACCTCCTGATCATAAGTTCCCATGAATTCCAAACCTCCTGATGGATAGTAATAATAAAACGGTCCATGCTTTATCCCATCCTTGAAGGTCTCTCTAATTTCAAAATCACCATTCGGTTTAAAGTCAGCATATTCACCATGCAGCTTACCATTTTTGAACCCTGCTTTTCGGGCGATCTGTGGCCTAACCCTGGCGTTCTGCCCTTCTGGCTTCGGATAGTACATTTCAGCACTGCCCGTATATGGTTGCCCTTTATAAAGAGCAATACCTCCATCAACTTCTTCAGAAAAGGTAAGCAGGTGCCACCTAATCGTTTTGGTTTTAGTTGAAGATTGAGCTAACAATAATTGGAAACTCAAGGAAAAGAATATCGTTACGATGAACGATTTAGCGTTAAAACGTATGTTGCCCTTCTTCATTGTCTGATATTTTAACCGATGAAAAGTCAAAAATATTGCCATTGTATGCCAAAAAAAGATCCTTCCATCTGTTGTGTGTACAAAGTTAACCTTCATTGATTAGTTTTGCAGACCAATGTTTTTAGAGGACATTATTCAGTTTTGTGGTCAATTGTTAGGGGTTGAAGAAACCTTTCCATTTGATGAGAAAACCCTCGTTTGGAAGGTAATGAACAAGATGTTTTGTTTGGGGGATGTTGAGAATTTTCACTCCATCACGGTAAAGTGCCAACCTGATCGGGCCTTGTTGCTGCGAGAAGAACATCCACAAATAGGTCCTGGATACCATATGAATAACAAACATTGGATCACCATAAACCTTGACGGTATGGACCAGGCGTTGGTTTTTGAACTAATTCAAAATAGCTACCATTTAGTGGTACAAAAATTGCCTGTTAAACAAAGAGAACAATTAAAAGAATTAACTATATGAAAAAGATAAGTTTTTTGCGCAACTTGGCCACCTTTGCCGGTGCTGCTTTATTAAGTGCAACGTCGTTTGCATTATCCAATAAAACCATGAATGATTCAACTATAAATAACGATTTAAAAGAGGGGCTATACGCCCAAATGAATACCAATAAAGGAAGTATCCTCATTGAGCTTCATTACGACAAAACCCCACTTACAGTATGTAATTTTATCGGATTGGCGGAAGGTACTATCACCAATACGTTTAAAGGCGCAGGTGAGGCCTATTACAATGGCTTGACTTTCCACCGTGTCATTGACAATTTCATGATTCAAGGTGGTGACCCCACTGGCTCCGGCGCAGGCGGACCTGGTTACCAATTTGCCGATGAAATTCATCCGGAACTTAAGCATACCGGACCTGGTATTTTATCCATGGCTAACGCCGGCCCAGGTACTAATGGTTCTCAGTTTTTCATTACACACTTAGCCACACCTTGGTTAGACGGAATGCACACGGTATTTGGTAAAGTAGTGTCGGGTATCGATGTAGTGAATGCTATCGCCCAAGGTGACAGTATCGAAACCATCGAAATCATCAGAAAAGGTGATGCTGCTGAAGCATTTAAAGCCAACGACCAAGCCATGAATGAGTACAAAAATGCCATGGCCGAAAAAGCTAAAAAAGCACAAGAAGATGCTGCTAAAGAATTTGATGGGTGGGTAATGCAAAACTATCCCACTGCGCAACAAACCGCTTCCGGGCTATATTACGTTGTGGAACAAGAAGGTACAGGAGAACAAGCTACACCTGGTAAAACCGTAGCGGTTCATTATTCAGGTAAATTAACCAACGGAAATGAGTTTGATAATTCATATCGCCGCGGACAACCCATTGAATTCAAATTAGGTAGTGGTCAGGTTATTCCTGGTTGGGACGAAGGAATTGCTCTAATGAAAGTAGGGTCTAAATACAAGTTAATCATCCCATCAAAGCTGGGATACGGCAAAAGAGGTGCTGGTGGAGTTATTCCACCGAATGCAACCCTCGTATTTGATACTGAGTTGGTATCGGTTAAATAAAAAATCAATAATTGACAAAAAGGGGCATTCAGGAGAGTGCCCCTTTTTTGGGGCTACATGGGGTGAGATTAATATGCACGCGTTATGCTGTTGAAATAATTGAAGTTAGTTAGGTTAGTATGTAAAGCAAATTGTTTGATATCAAACAAACTATTACCCCCGATTCTAAATATACACCCAGACGAAAATATCTTTCAATTGAAAAGCAAAATAATCATCCTTAATGATGGTTTTGCGTATATTTACAATACGTAAATTACTGTATATATGATAAAACGCTTACTCTTTACCATCGGTACTATCATATTTATTACTGGAGTAACCGCCCAAAATGTGGGAATAAATCAAACAGGGTCCGATCCCGATGGAAGTGCCATGCTTGACGTAAGTGCCACTAATAAAGGGCTCTTGGTTCCTAGAATGACCAAAACACAAAAGTTCCTAATCCCAAATCCAGCCAATGGCCTTTTGGTTTACCAAACCGATGATACCGTTGGTTTTTGGTACTATGAAAAAACGCAATGGGTTCCATTAATGCGATCCATTGTATTTGGAAATGGTTTAACGGGAGGCCTAGTTCAAGGAAAAGGAGAGGTTGATATTCAAAAAACGGGAGTGGTTAGCTCTACCTACGGAGATGACGATAATTACCCCATCATTACGGTGAATGATTATGGTCAAGTTACACTAGCGGGGGTGAAGAAGTTCGTGGATAATGATACACTCAACGAGATTCAACAATTATCACTAAAGGGAGACACGGTAAAACTATCAAGGAATGGTGGTTACGTTCATTTGAAGGGCTTTTGGAGTACCGAAGGAAATTCCGGTTTATCCGCAACACAAAACTTTCTGGGAACTACAAATTCAGTCCCTTTGAGATTTAGAGTAAACGATGTTTGGTTTGGTGAATTAAACTCAGGAAACAATAATATTTCATTCGGGCAATACGCCAATCAAAACTCAAGTGGATATTCCAATATTGCGATTGGTAGGGAATCGTTGAGATCCAATAATGGTGGATATTACAACACTGCTGTTGGTTGGCAATCCTTATACGATAACAACTCAGGAAACTACAATACAGCGTTAGGGGCGAAATCTTTATATAACAACACGCGCGGAAACCACAACGTGGGAATTGGTTTTGAGCCCTTAACATCGAACACTTCAGGTTCCTATAATGTGGGAATCGGATTCAGAAGTTTACATCGTAATACGACGGGTAACTACAACGTTGGAATCGGCATGTATACCATGCGTTTTAATACTTCTGGAATCATGAATGTTGCTGCGGGATATTATGCATTAGGAGCTAACGTCTATGGTCATTACAATGCCGGGGTTGGTAACTATTCTCTTTATGCCAATAACTTAGGCCGAGGAAATGCATTTATGGGTTATGCAGCAGGGTATTACAATACATCTGGTTACTACAATCAAGGACTAGGATATTACGCTGGCTTTCAGAACAGAACCGGCTATTACAATGTATCTCTAGGCTATTACAACGGTCCAAATACAACGAACCTAGATAATACAATTGCAGTTGGGTCAGGGACTCGTACATCTGCGAGTAACCAAGCCAGGGTTGGAAATGCGTCCATTTCCAGTATCGGTGGGCCGGTTGCATGGACCAACACAAGTGACGCTCGTTTCAAAACAGATATAAGACGAGATGAAGTGGTAGGATTGGATTTCATCATGAAATTGAAACCAGCTACCTATCGTTTCGACGTGCATAAAATGTACAAGTTCGAAGGCATGCTCAACGATACCATGACTTGGAAGAGTCAATTTGATAAAGAGAAATATCGCTACACGGGATTTATTGCGCAAGAAGTTGAACGTGCTGCCAATGAGGTTGGTTTTGATTTCTCAGGAGTAGATAAACCACAGAATGACAAAGACTACTACGGTCTACGTTACGCTGAATTCGTGGTGCCTATCGTGAAAGCTATTCAAGAGCAACAATCTGAAATTGAAATACTCAAAGAGCAAATTGAGTTGTTAAAAGCATCCAATGAATTACTAAAAGAACAGAACAACCTTCTCAAAAACCAAACGAAATAACCATGTTTCAACGGTTAAAAATAGGGTTTTGGGTTGCCGTATCCCTTTGCGGTAACGGATATGGACAAGGAATTGTTCAGAATGGGGCCAATATTGTATTTTCCAACGGTAGTCACCTTATTGTTAAGGGCAAATACGAAGCCAAAGGAGATGCCATCATTCGATCAAAAAGTGTAGGTTTTTTTAATGTTGATGGAGACTTCGAGAACAACGGAAACACAACTATTTTCAGAGGTAATCGCTTAGAGGTAGATTTATCCGGTGGAACAGTTAATATCGGAGGTAACGCCCTGACCAACTTCCCCAATTTGAGCCTTTCCAGCAACGGAAATATTTCATTAACTAATGATGTCATGGTTGGAGGAGTAAAAGGACTAGGAAGTATGGGAAAGCTAAAAATAAATGGTTCTAAGGTTTTGCTTCTGGGCAGAACACTTATTATGAACAATCCCCTATCAAATGCACTAACCTTTAGTCAAAATGGACATTTCATTTCAGAATCTAATTCCTCTACTGGATACGGATTTATTCAATGGAATATCCGGCAAGGAGATGGAGGGCCAATCTATAATATTCCCCTAGCAAATATAACTGGAGATGATTTATCGGTGAACTTCATCATAAATAACATGGGAAGCTCAATAGCGGATTCGGGATTTGTAAAAATTGCAACCTACCCGACTCCTGATAAGGCAGCTCCAAATAACCGTCCGATGCCCATTGGCGTATTTAACACAGATAATGAATGCGATGGTGAAAACTCTGTGCGTTTGGCAAACCGCTACTGGATAATTGAAGACAATGGATATTCTACGCTACCAGATATTACCTTGGAATATGCCTATTCAGACGTGGATATCCAGGGTTCGAACGACGCCATTACAGAAGATTTTATTGGATTGATTAAATGGAATAGCACGGCGAACAAGTGGATATATCCTCAACGCGGACAAGTCGATGCTAATACGAATCGTATTTCCTACCGAGCGAAACAAGGTTTCTCTGGCATTTGGACTTTGAGTGATACAACTCCTTATCCTAAAGCTCAGTTTAACGTGACAGGCTATTGTCAAAAAGATAGTATTGTATTCGAGGATGCCTCAGTTGAAACCATTGATAAAATTATTCTTCGACAATGGACATTTGGAGATGGTTCATATGGAACTCGTAAAAACGAAGTCCATTACTACCAGACAGCAGGTTCATTTGATACGAAGCTAATCATTCGTTCTCAAGCGGGTTGTCAGGATACTGCAGAAAAACGAATATTGGTACAAGCAGCGCCAACTTCACAGATTTTCTTAAGAGATACATGTGAAAATGAATTTGTAAAGTTTGATTCTAAAAGTTGGCCGGGAGCTGGTTTTATTGAGGATGAATTATGGGATTTTGGTATTAACGGAGCTACAGCTACCGGTCCTAGTGTAAGTTATTATTACGGAGCCGTGGGTATACCAGAAGTACGTTTAATCGTATACAACAGTAAGGGCTGTAAAGACACCATGATACGACCTACGTATATCGCACCCAAACCATTCGCCTATGTACAACACGAAAATGATTGCCAAGGAACACCCATAGACTTTACAAATGGATCAACTCCAGGGTCTGGCACCATTATTTCACATGCATGGAATTTTGGGAATGGTGTACGATCTACTCAATCAGGATCTACCGTTACCTATGAGGAGTTTGGTCCCTTTCCAATTCAATACGTGGTGACCAATAGTTTCGGTTGTAAGGACACATCAAACTCAATGCTGGAAGTATACCCTCGAGCAATTGCGCAGTTCTCTTACAACCCCGATGACCCTAAAATGTTAACGGATGTGTCATTTATAAACGAATCTCAATATTCTGATCGTTGGGATTGGGATTTTGGCGATAGCTATTACTCCACAGATGAAAACCCAAAACACGCTTTCCCTAATCATGCTACATACCAGGTTCAATTAATTGCAAATACCGCTTACAATTGCGCTGACACAACCATACAAAATTTAACCGTAAAGTCTATTCCTTTATATTGGTTTGCTAATGCATTTAGTCCAGGTACAACAGAAGACCGAAACGATGAATTTGGATTGGTCACGCCTTTGACCATACATGAGTATAAGTTAAGCGTGTATAATCGTTGGGGACAAGTCGTGTTTGAATCTGAAAACCCAAATACGAAATGGGATGGTAGAATCAACGGTGAATTATGTCCCGTTGGACAATACATCTATTTCTCCTCATTTAAAAGCCCAGAAAATGAGATCATGACCTACAAAGGCAGTGTTCTTTTAATTCGATAATGCAAATAAAAAGTCTATTAGTAGCAGCGGCGATATTCATTCAAATAGTGCAATTCTCTTCTTGTAAAAAGGAAAAAGAAGATAATGAACCAAAGTCTTGTGAAATAAATAAAACCGGTACCATCAATTTTAATTTGAGTGGAAGGCTTAGTATAGACCCTGTTGATGTCTTTGTAAACGGTGAGTTTGTTGATTCTTTATTCGTATATGCCATGAATGAAAATGAGAAAGACAAAATCACCCTGACAAAATCATCTGGCGACTATAACATCGAATACCGCGAAACAGCGAGTAATGGTGGAACATTGGTGGTTGCTTGGGATACTACTTTGAATGTATGTGAAAACATGGAGATCAGCTACTTCAAAAGTAGATGAAGGTAAATTTAACTATGAAAACAAAGAAGGAAATCGTAGACAATTGGCTTGTTAGATATACGGGAGTGGAACTTGAAAAGTTTGGACGATACATCTTACTTACCAATTTTCAGCATTACGTTGATTTGTTTTCTACGATTACAGGGTGTGAAGTGGATGGTACTGATAAAAGTATGAGCAGTGCCACCCATGATGGTATCACGATCATCAACTTTGGAATGGGCTCACCTAATGCAGCTACCATCATGGACCTACTTACGGCAATTAATCCTGAGGCTGTATTATTTCTTGGAAAATGTGGAGGTTTAAAAAAACGCAACTCCATTGGTGACCTAATATTACCCATAGGAGCAATAAGGGGCGAAGGAACGTCCAATGATTATTTCCCACCAGAAGTTCCTGCGATGCCATCTTTTGCTTTACAAAAAGCCGTATCTACAACAATAAGAGATCATAACATTAATTATTGGACTGGTACGGTGTACACGACAAATCGTAGGGTTTGGGAATTTGATGACAAATTCAAGTCCTATCTCAATAATATACGCGCATACGCTATCGATATGGAAACCGCTACACTTTTTACTGTGGGATTCCACAATCAAATCCCCACTGGCGCATTGTTACTTGTTTCTGATTCTCCAATGGTACCGGACGGAGTTAAAACCCTAGAAAAGGATAAAGTGAATTCAAAAATGTTTGATGAAACACATATCAAACTAGGTATCAAAAGTTTAGAACAACTGATCAATAAAGGCGAAACCATCAGACATTTGAAGTTCTAATAGGTTTAACGCTTTGCTTTTTAGAGGGTTTAGACTTCGTGGTTTCTAATCTCTAGTTTCTAGTCTCTGTTACTTTGAGCTTTCAATTTCGAGCTTTATATAGGTTACTAGGAACTAGCAACTAGGAACCAGGAACTATGAACTAGGAACATGTAACCGAGCGAGGTATAAAAAAAACCCGAGTGTTGGACTCGGGTTTTTACTTTAAAAAGAATGGCGGCGACATACTTTCCCAGGGATTAACCAAGTATCATCTGCGCTGAGGGGCTTAACTTCTCTGTTCGGAATGGGAAGAGGTGGACTCCCTCGCCATAGCCACCATATGATCTTTATGACTCTTTTAACAATGTCGGAAATAAAATAAATAACTACTAAATAAAGCGATAGGTAAGTTTACGGGTAATTAGTACTACTCGGCTTTGACGTTACCGCCTGTACACCTGTAGCCTATCAACGTGGTCATCTTCCACGACCCTTAAAGGAAAACTCATCTTGAGGTTAGTTTCGCGCTTAGATGCTTTCAGCGCTTATCTAGTCCATACGTAGCTACTCTGCACTGCAGCTGGCGCCACAACAGATACACCAGAGGTATGTCCAACTCGGTCCTCTCGTACTAAAGTCAGATCCTCGCAATTTTCCTACGCCCACAACAGATAGAGACCGAACTGTCTCACGACGTTCTGAACCCAGCTCGCGTGCCACTTTAATGGGCGAACAGCCCAACCCTTGGGACCTTCTCCAGCCCCAGGATGTGACGAGCCGACATC
>Ga0233438_10000740_pt1 | contig 39627 bp, 30 predicted proteins | sample SI_123_September_FD_182720 | JGI IMG/M metagenome (GOLD analysis project Ga0233438, IMG submission 182720) | Seawater microbial communities from Saanich Inlet, British Columbia, Canada - SI_123_September2016_10_MG | ecosystem: Environmental > Aquatic > Marine > Inlet | place: Canada: British...
CATCTCCAGTTTCAATGTTTTCTGGTGCATTTAGTGCCAAAGTTACTCTAGGAGTTTTCAATGCTGGTTTTAGTAAGTATGTTGGTAATTCAAATGTTGTAATTTCTTCTCCTGCTTCATTTATCACTGCAAGACTCAACTCATGTTCACCATTAGCCCATGAATCATAGGTAAGACTAGCATTTGACTGCCCACTGAAAGACATTAATTGTGTTTCAACTACTTGTTGACCTTTGTGGATTCCAAATAATCGCAACTCTAAGTTTACAAAATTATCAGTCGTCGACATCACTACTACCACACGTATTGAATCGATATCTCCATCTTGATTGGTATCTAGAGTATCATTTCGAAGAGCAATTAATGTCAACCCTGCTTCGCCAAGTGGGTCTTCTGACTCCGATGTTTCGGCAAATACACCCCCAGTCATTTGAGGAATTACCAAAGAAGTAAGCAAAACCATTAGCATGATTAGACTCTTACTGACCTTTTTATCACTCATTGATTTCACCTCCTTCCAATCCTTGTTCTGGCATCGGAACTGGTGGTAACTGGTCTAGTGGAATCATTGCTTCCATAGGCAGATTACCTTCAGTCAATGTTTCGAAGTCTGCGGGTTGCTTTGAATCAAACATTTCTTCTTCAGTAAGCTCATTATCCTCCCTAGACATTTTTACAATAAGAGCGAATAGAGCCCCTATTATAAATCCAAAACCAATTACCAGGTAGGTCAACCATGAAGCAGCAGGGTCTTCCCCAAGGATTGCAATCGCTGCATTTAGGCCACCGTATTCATCAGACCAGCCATCGCCATTTGCATCTGGACATCCTTGTAGGTCTCTAATAGACTCGCCAGGTTCTGAAGGACAATCGTCTCTCATCGAACCTAGGGCAACATCACCAAAACCATCACCGTCAGTATCTCGCCATTGTAATGCCTCATTAGGGAAAGAGTCTGCAGCACCGAATGGATGGGCTTGCCATGAATTTGTTGGGTCAGACCAGCCGTCTCCATCAGTATCTCTGCATCCTAAACGATCAAGTATCGAGGTTCCTCTTAATTCAGGGCACGCATCGCCTTGATTACCGTTTATAGAGTCTCCATAGCCATCACCATCTGTATCTCGCCACTGTGTAGGTTCGTGGATAAATGAGTCACCTAAGTCAGACCAACCATCACCGTCAGTGTCGATACAGCCCCATCGGTCTCCGCCTTTGGCTGGGCCAACTGAAGTTCCAGCATCATCGGGACAAACGTCTGCAGTAGTTCCAAGCGGATTGTCACCTCTGCCATCTCCATCTCTGTCATGCCATTGCGTAGAATCCTCAGGCCAAGCATCTCCAGAGCCACCAGGGCTTGCAAGCCATGTTGAAGTTGAATCTGACCAACCATCTAAGTCTGTATCTGGACAGCCCCATCGGTCAAAAGTTGAAGACCCGACAGTAGTTTTACATCCATCTCCTCTAAATGATTCCCTCCAAGTTTGACCATCGAAATATTCCATATGGTCTCCAAAACCATCAGAATCTGTATCATGCCATTGACTACGCTCTTCTGGGAATGCGTCTGCAAAACCATCAGGGTGAGAAATCCAATCTTCAGTGGGGTTAGAATAACCATCTTTGTCGACATCTCTGCATCCTAGTCTATCAAACATAGAAATCCAACCTGATTCGACTTCTTCAGGTGTAGAAAATACACATACATCTCCTTCAAAACCAAGGAGGTTGTCTCCATAACCATCGCCATCTGTGTCTCGATACTGGGATTCAACAAATGGGAAATCATCTATTTGTGATGCCCCATATGTTTGATTGTCACCCCAGCCATCATCATCAGTATCTCTCCATTGAGTAGGGTTATCTGGGAAGTCATCGATGAATAATGCTCCAAATGTTTGGTTGTCACCCCAGCCATCATAGTCTCTATCGCTCCATTGTGAAGGTTCAGTAGGGAATGCATCTGAACCATTGTCGACAGTCCAGTTTACGTCACCATCTGAGTATGAATCAGAATCAGAATCAGTACAACCAAAGCGATCTGTAGAAGATGAACCGGTGATAAAGGGGCAAGCATCGGGTTCTGTAGCATTGATAAGCCACTGCCCAATTCCCCATGCCTGATGAGTATCATTCCAACTTCCATCTTCCCAATTATCGCCGTAGCCGTCACCATCGGTATCTGTCCATTGAGTCTCATCATAAGGGAATGCATCAGCAAGTCCAATTGGGTGAGCAAACCATTCTGTAATTCCATCTAAACCTCCAGGGTCTGCATCAGAATAACCATCTCCGTCATTATCTAAGCAACCATATCTATCGATTGAAGAGTATCCTCTCTTAAATGGGCAGAAGTCGCCCTCAAATCCATCCACATTATCTCCATAGCCGTCATTGTCAGTATCTTGCCATTGGGTCGGTTCGTTTGCAAAAGCATCAGCACCATTATTGGTGCTCCAGCCTGTTTCGGGATTTGAATAACCATCAGAATCGGTGTCAATGCATCCCTTTCTATCATAAACTGAAGTTCCTGGGACATTATCACAATCGTCTTCTGAATCAATAAATCCATCTTCGTCTGTATCTCTATCCCCTGAATCAATAGATGCTGTCAATGTATACTGAATTGCATCGTTACACCAACTGTCCTTACCTTTGACTTTCACGTAAACCCAGTCTGCTGTAGACATCGTCTTACTTAGAGAAGCAGAAGGATTGTCATCGCTCAAAGAAAGAGAAGCCACCTGACTTCCTGATGAATCATGAATTGAGTAGTCTCCTTCCCAACCATCACCTGGACACCACCAAGCTGGATTTGGAATACTTCCTGAAAATGAGACTTCAACTATATCTCCTCTATATGCATAGACTTTCCACCAGTCTACTTCATCACCCGGGGAGCATTCATCATCATAGCAAACATATCCGCTGGAAGAAACCCCCTCGGTGAGAATATTTGCACTCTGAAGATTATTATCTGCAGAAACTGGAAGCGTGAATGAAATCATCAGCGCGGCCAAAGCCAACACCATGAATCGCTTCGCGACCATGTGGGCGAATCTGCATACTACCTATGAAATACCCGCCTCTACGAATTTGATTGATATCATCAAAATTTCACATTCGGGAAGCAATAATCAGTTGATTTGGCTCAAACCAAGGGATTTTCGATACTTTTGCTTGAGATGACGACTCAGCAATGCTATGTGATGAAGAAATATCACCTCGAACGAACTTTATGTATCTCTGTTCTTCATTTTCTTCAAACGGATGTTCGCCTACATTTTCTTGATATGCTATTCCAATCCAATCGCCATCTGGAGACATTACTGTTTCAAAAAAGTCGTGCAGTGCGTGAGTATCTCCTTCTGATTGCTCATATGAAGTAACAGTATGAAGTGGAGTTGGGTCTACTACTTTAAAATCCCAAGTATCATTTTCCATCGGACTTCTCAAAGCACCTGCATAAAGGTACCATTTTTTGCCTTCTACGTAGCCGTCTTGACTGTTATCTTGATCAAAATCAAGACCATAAAAAGAGATACTGACTATATTATCTTCAGTAATAGAAACAAAAGGATACATTGCAATTCCTCTGTCAAAAGGTGTTGCATTCCAATTTGACCAGTTAGTACCATTATCATAAGAAACTGCTACATTCATTTCCCAAGGACCTGTATTTCCATTTGGACAATCTGCCCAAGTAACTACTACCATTCCCCCTTCATTGTTATTTACAACGGGGTAACCTTCAGGACAGTTTCCAGTTCTTGGCCCAACTGTTACCGGTTCTAACCATGTTCCATCACTTGGGCCTGGACCAGTTCCCCTTCCATATTCTGGGCTGACTCTAACTTGAACTGTACCGCTATCACTGTCTGCATCTTCTTGAGCAACAAAGACGTATGGGCCATTATTCTGACTTGAAATTGTAGACCATCCACCCGGCATAGCATAGCATTGAGAGAAAGGCGCTCCACCCGATTCAGAATGGTAATACCAGTATCTACCGACGTCTGCCGTACATTCTGGAGGTGAAGCCCCAGAATTTCCTAAATAATGTATAATTCCGTCACCTTGTGCAGAAACCCATGGTCTGTCATCTGCTGCCATAGTCTGCATTCTCTCACAGACTGATGGAGAAATGTATGTATTTCCGCCATCGGTGAACTTATGCCACCAATTATCTTCTAAAGTTGTGTCTAAGTAGTAAACAACATCATTCGCGTCAACAGCGATATCGCCTTCATCACCAAGACACTCGGAGCCAGAACCTGAAACTGAACCTACTGCAGAATTTACTAAATTACCCGGAGTTGGTTCAAAATTTTCACCATGGCCCCAAGTTTCTCCACCATCATTTGAAATCCAAAACCAAGAAGCCCAATAATCCCATGAAGTCATTTCTCCATCTTCACAAGCATACCAAGTATCGAGATTACCACCAATTACAGGAGCAAAAGGGTTTCCTTCACCGCCCCAACGTAAATCCTTGTGTGCTGTGACAAATAAGTTACCTTCACTATCTATCGAAAGGCTAGGTTCGTAACCAATTCCATAACCAATATATCCTTCATCTTGGCCATTATTTGGGTCTATACATTCTTCATGCCTAGGCATATATTCAGGCTCTGACCATGAAAAATAGATCTGTTCACCTTGGAGATTATCTCCGCTATTAGCCGGATTGAGGTCTTTGGTTATCGATGAACCTATCAAAGCTGAAAGTAAAATGAAAATTATCGAAACTGCTATCGTTCCACCAAGTGCAAGATTTGAACTATTATCGCCCAAATTAATGTCAACAGGCTCAATCAATTCTGCCTCAAGGACTTGACTCGCCATGTATCTCTCATTAGACTGAGACTATTGGATATTGTCATTAGTCGAATATTATTTATTGATGATAGATTTATAGATTCTTTCAAAATCTTCTGCATTGTGTTCATATGTATAATTTGATAATACTCTCTCCCTACCTGCTTTAGCCTTATTGATTCTCTGCTCTGGAGCGTCTAACATTCTACATACAGACTTCGCCAAATCAATTGAGTCTCCTGATTTGAATAGGTCACCGACCGAATTATCAATCATCTCAGTTAAAGGAGGTTGATTTACTGTTACAACTGGAGTTCCACTGGCCAATGATTCTAGTGGAATCAGCCCCTGCCCTTCATAGTAAGACGGATAGACAACTAGATCTGCAGAACGGAAGTGTTGTGCTAAATCTTCAAAAGACATACTACTGCGAATAAATAATGCATGTTCGACTCCTAACTTTCGAGCATTTTTTAGTAATCTTTTCTTCATATGTCCTCTGCCCACTATGACCAATCTTGCACCAGGGTGCTCTTGTAAAATAGCGGGGAGTGATCTAATCAAAGTCATGTAACCTTTTCTGGCTACGAGTCTTCCGACTGCTAAAATCATCGGAGTTTTGGTCTCTGCCATATAACTCAAAGCAAGCTCGTCTCCACAGTCATAGGATGAACGTATTTTCTCATGACTTAATTGCTCTTCCTCATCATCCTGATTCGGAGGTCTAAACACCTTATGGTCGCAACCCCATAAAACAACTTCGCAGTTAAAATCCTCAGATGGCTCATACCAATTTTCAAATTCTGAAAGCGTCGATTTAGAATTAGAAACACAAATACTTGACTCCAGAATCCCTGCTCTTTCATATTTTGAATAATACTTACCAGTCAACCTTATCGCCAGGTCATTTGGATTTCTCCAAGTAGCGGATTCATTCGCCTTTGCTGCTCTAATAACCCCTTGCTTCTCACCTAACCAAGAGCCATGTAAAGATGAACAAACCGGAGCGATATTCTGTTCCATAAATCTAAATTCTTTTCTAGAAAAAGATGCTAATGGCAAATGAATATGTATCACATCTACCGCTTCTAAACTATGGAGATGCTTCAGGGCTTTTAAGGAGTTTTTAGCATAAGAACGAGTAAAAGCCATTGGGGCTTTTAGCCAAGGTACCTCTATGACAGAAACACCCGACTGTACAGGTGTTTTGCCCTTGTGAGAACGCGTGATTACGCTAACTTGGTGACCACATGTTGCTAAATGACCAGCAAGATGGAATACCACGGAACCAATACCACCCCATCTTGGAGGGTATTCTCCAGCAATCATAGCGATGTGCATTGTGTTCCCCACGAGAGTCTTGCGTTTGAATGTCTCCATAATAGGAGTATGAATAATTGAGTTCTTTAGCCAATGCTTTCAATACTGTTCGCTAATTGGCACTGGTATGGCCGATTCACTGCCAGTTACTGTCACAGTTATTCTCCCCACTAAAAATGAGGAAGAAGCAATTGAACCTACAATTGATTCAATTCCTAGAGGATGGTGTAAAGACCTCGAAATAATGATAGTCGATGGAAATTCAAGTGATAGAACAAGAGAACTCGCTCTAAAAAAGGGTGCACGTGTCCACTTAGAAGATAGAAAAGGATACGGTAGAGCATACAGAACTGGATTTGATGTCGCAAAAAATGATATCATAGTTACAATGGATGCTGATTGTACTTATCCTGCTGAGTTAGTTCCAAAGTTAGTCAAGAGGTTATTGGATGATGACCTTGATTTCATCACATGTGACCGTTTATCACTCGCTGAAAGTGGCTCTATGTCTGGATTACATGGTTTTGGAAATTGGGCTTTATCTTTCACAGCAAGACTACTATTTGGTTATGGAATCAAAGATTCACAATCCGGAATGTGGGTGTTTAGAAAATCCATTTTTCAAGATGAAAAAATGAAGCCTACAAATGATGGTATGCCTCTATCTGAGGAAATGAAAATCCTCTCAAGAAGACATATCGGTAAGAAAAAGGCTATTGAAATCTCAGTCCCTTACAGGCCAAGAGTCGGGGATGCTGAAATCCATACTTGGGGTGATGGTTGGAAGAATTTTAAATTCCTTTTTGCTAAGAGAGTTGGACTAAATCGAACTAAAACTCCTTGGGGTGGAAGGGATTCAAACCCCGACTCAATCAACAATAACTTACCTGAACAATGATTTACTTATTCAAGTAATTCATCTACGCTAAAACTGTCTTGTTCCTCTGATTGAACTTCGGCAGCACCGTCAATAATTCCACCTTCTAATTTTGGAATATCTTTTGGTTGATTAGGCTCCTGTGCGTTGCTACTACCGAATGCAGGCCATGATTCCATCAATTCTAATTCATCAAACTTCTTTCTTCTTCTAGCAGATATTAAAGGAATTAATACAAGAAGAATAAGAACTCCCGAACCTATTGCTATGAACAATGAGGATGCCCCATCTTCTTCTAAATCATTGACTATCACTGTTCTAGAGATTTGATCGATGTTCGCATCATCACCAACACCATCCCTTGCAGTAATTTTCAGATTTGGTCTTCCAGATTGGTCTGGTCTAATCTTTATGCTTCCTTCCCAAGTATCATCATTATCATCATCACTTAGGTTGAAATTCCAAACTTGTAAATTATGAGTAAGTGTTGCTCTGACATCACTCGTTGTTCCATCTGGATCGAGTAACATTATGCTAACTTCGAATAATACCAGTTCATCTGTTATCATTTCAGTAGGTGAGATAACTAACGATTGGTCATTAAATTCAGGGTCTGTATTCGTAACAGTAATTCTAACCTGTTCGTCATCTTGATTGCCCAAACTATCTCTTATTACCAACTGAATATCATATTCACCTGGGGCTAGAGTTATTTTCTCCATACTCGCTGAATAAGTTACTAAAGGAGAGAAACTTCCAGACTGGTATATTCTCCACTCTCTAAATGAGATATCATTATCTGCATCTAATGACGACTCTTCGAGAGTTATCTCATCTCCGCCAGTGAATGATTGAAGGTTTGATGGAGTGATGATTACAGCATCTGGTGCAGAGGTCTGAACATATAGAGTGATAAAAGTCGAGACAGACTTGCCGGTTTCATCATTAAGCTGAACTTCGATAGAATGAGTACCTGCCGGCAATTGCGAAATATGAGTTTCTGATGTTGAAACAGAATCTAGTAGAGGTTCATCTAGTAAATCACTCCTAACTGTCATAGTAAAATTATCACCATCGAAGTCTTGAGAATTAACAGCATTCCAAAATATATAATCTGAAGATTTGAAAGTTTGTCCATTTGTTGGAGTTACTAAATCTAAGTGAGGTGCTGATTGATCGACTAGAACTGTTATTGAAGTCTCGACTGGTTGATGTATTCCATCATCGACTGATAATGTGAGTACATGAGTTCCTGCTGAAAGTCTACCTTCAAACATTAACCAATCTTCATCTGAAGGAATCAATCGACCATCTAAATCACTGTCCCACGATACTAAAAGATACTCAGAACCCATTGCTGGTTCAACCTCTGAACAGTGCCAAAATCCTTCGCTAGGAAATGTGGAACAAGATGAATCATAATCTCCAGAACCATTAGCAGAGAATTGAATTAATTCAGAAGAGTCATAGGTCTGAGAAGAAAGTGGAGTCGTAATAATAGATTTAGGATAGGAATTTTCTACTTCGATTTGAACTGACGTTACTTCTGTTTGGTTAACATGTTCTAACACATCATCACCTACTCGCATCTCAATAGTATGGAATCCACGAGATAAATGACCTTGCCATACTTTTCCAGCCTCCTCGTCTGACCATTGTAACACCCCATCTATACTCGACCAATATTCAATTTCGAGATTATCACCCTCAGGGTCAACGGTTAGCGAGCCATCTAAAGTCACTACATCTTCACTATAATTGGAATTCCTAATAACCGTAAACTGAGGCGTAGGTATCTCATTGAATAATTCTACATCAAACTCCCATTCCACTGGAGTATTAATTCCGTCATCAAGCCAAATGGAGAGAGAAAAGGAATCTGAAGGCGGTGCTGGATTACCCGAACTCGAAGACATTGGGAATGTATAATTAAACATGTAAGGACAGTTTTGAGAGATACTCGCAGGATACTGTAGTCCATAAGAAGTGGTCATCCAACACGAAAATTGATCACCTTCGGGGTCATAAGAGCCGTTTAAATTAACCTGAACTAAACCAGTTCTAGGCATTTCCAGAATACTCCAAGGGTTCAACACAGGTTCAAAGTTAACGACAAGAACTGGTTGCTGATTAACTAATTCTATTGCTCTAGATTGTTGGACACAATTGTTAGAATCATCACAAACCTTAGCAATAATTGTATGAACTCCATCGCTTAGTGCTTGTGAGGATAACTCATTAACAGTGAAATTAGATTCTGATCCTATCACCCCATCGATCGATGAAGTCCATTCCCATATTAGCGGGTCATTGTCTAAATCCCAAGATCTACTTGCATTGAATTCAACAATTGAACCGCTAGGGAATATTTCTTGATCAATTGGAGTGTCCCAATTCAAAAATGGTGCTTGATTACCTAAAGGTAGTAAGCAGTATACCACCCGATCTTGGTCCAATAGAACCGAACTACTGTTTGAAATTCCATCGTAAGTGCAGTCTATAGTGACTGAAGTGACAGATGAAGGTCCTGATTGAGTCCACTGTTGACCAATATAATTAGGGAATTTGACGAATCCAACTTCACTTGTTGGTTCTTGAGCAGATGATTCAAATTGGTCAAATGTCAAGTCGATAATTGCTTGAGGAATTCCATTTGAATTATTATTGACTGCCCAAACTTCAATATCCCAAGCAGTATCAATGGTAGCGGAAGGTGCAATTATTGCATTGCTTAAACTGACTTGACTTGGCTTGTGTAAGTGAAGAGATGAAAATGAATCTAAGTTTAGCACCGTACTTGAGGTTAAATCAACTAACCCAGACCAATTAACGTCACTATTTTGAAATGTCAAGGAGCCAGTACACTCAGGTGTTATCGAATTATCTTGGCCTGATAAAGAAATATGGTCACTCAACATCAAACAAGACGAACCAGAAAACTGAACCCTACTCATGCTGGAATCAAAGTTGCCATTATTGTCAGCATTCCAAATAATTCCAGTATGATTACCACTCATGGTAACTAAATCAATGTAGGCTGCGGCTTTATTCAATTCTAAAGCAGGACCGGATTGTGGTCCTATTCTTTCCGTATCGATTTGAATATCATGTAAATGTAATCTACCTCCCTGTTGCCCGATAGTTAATCCACTATTATCTATCGATAAAGGTGCATAGTCTGGATTATTATCTTCTAAAATCAAATGATTGAGCCATAAGTCAACCGAATCTTTAACCAAAACACCTGCGCCCAGAGATTGTTTTACAGTACAGTCATTACAGGTTACATCACCAGAATTAGACTCTAAGTCGTTGGATTTCTCAAAGTAAATTCCCGCCTTTTGACTATCTAAAACACCAGATACACCGTTACCTAAAGATGTAACATTTGACAAATCCACATAGCGAGCATCAAAGACATGAATGCCAGAATATCCATTATCTGAAAGATGTAGATCATCTAAAATTAGAGTTGAGGAATCTACATATAAGCCCTGCTTGGAGTTATTGTGAAGATACCAATCATTACCTTGCATTGCTCCTCCTGAAGTTGAAGATACTGCTGGACCAACAGAACCTGAAATCTCCAATCCCTCAAAATTAGGGGCGAAAAATGAAGACCTAATCGCAAGTCCTGCTTCATGGGCTCCTTGGCCTGGGTCTCCTGAATTAATTATCGTTAGGTCTCTGAAGGTTGTTGATGAGTCTACGAAGTACAGCCTAACTCCTACGGTAGTAGAATCTTGAACTGTGGTATTTTCAAACCAAGCACCTGTAGCGTTGACCTCTATTCCTGCATATGCAATGTTTGCAGTTTTAGCACCACTGCCGCCTGTTCCTCTAACAATGGTATTGGTGAAATCTGCTGTTTCATAATTGGTGTAGTTAGTATGATTAGCCTTATCGAGATATATGCCTCTGTACATTGAATTAGAAACTACACAATCTCTAACCACTGCTCTAGTATAACCTCCATCGTCAATATGACGGATTAAAATCCCATAATCTGTTTTATCAACACTAATGTTGGTGATCAAAGGTTGACTATCTTCAACCCATACCCCTGCTGATAGTGCATTAGCACCCTCAGCAGTCACATTGTTGATTACTATGTTTCTAAACATTCCACCTGAGCCACCCCATATATTCAAACCTCTAATTCTCAAATCTGTCATATAGGCACCATCTATTATCGGCGTTGAACCAGCACCAACCGAGACTCCAAGTCCATATCTCCAATCAGAATAACTTACTTGACGACCGGCTTGGTCGATATATAGGTCATGAATAATTGGGGCTGAATTGGTAAATAAGTCAATACCTACTCTTGAAGGATTAATTATTGTGATGTTGTTAATTCTAGGATTAGAATTATACATTGTAATTCCGTAAACTGAATTTTCAATGGTAATATTATCCATCAAAGAACCACGGCCATTAGAACTTGAATTAAATTGAATTCCATAATGCGACCCTGTGGTCAATTGAGTGAAAATGACAGGGCAAGTTGAAGTCCCTTGTGCAGTGATTCTTCCTTCAACATAAATTCTTACGCTCGGACTCAACTTAACAACTGTACACGGAGAAAGGACAAGTTCATCGGTGACATTGACTGTATAAGACGAGGTTAATTCTACAACTCCACTCCACACAATCTGAGAGCGAGCACTTGTATTCTCGGACTCTTGTGATTGTAAATCTGTTTGTCCTGAGTTTTCCACCAAAACTGTCATTGGAGTTGTAAATAATATGAACAAAACAGAGAAAATCAATAATCTCGAGGTTCTACTGCTCTGCATAATTGGTCTTAAGTCAGTAATGCACTTCAATGGTTCGCCTAATTGAACATTTTTTAAATCAAATAATTAATATCAGTAAGTGATAAAACCCCTATTCCAGTGGAATAAAATATGCCAGAAGCATTTGTGCTTTTCAAAACCTTACCCTCGCATGAGAGAAATGTGTATTTGACCCTTACAAACCATTCATCTGTCGTAGAGGTACATGCTCTATATGGAGAATATGACTTGATTGTAAGAATTAGTGCAGACGATTCCAAGAAATTATCAGGAATGTTAATGACTGAATTTCGACAAATAGATGGCGTCAAAGATACTCAAACTTTGATTGCAGTAGAATATTGAGGTGATATTATGGCTATCGGATTCGTATTAATAACAACAAAACCAGGACAAGAAAAAGTAGTTCGAGAAAATCTCGAAAAAATAGATTTTGTAACATCTGGATGGATTCTATTTGGAGAGTATGACTTGATTGCTAGAGTACAAGCTGATGATGAGTTTCTGTTAACTAGATGTATTGTAGAGGAGATTCGCCCAATGGATGGAATCGCCGATACAAAAACATTGATTGGCGCTGAACTCTAAATCAAAGAATGTAATCTTCTTTCCAAGGATTTGGCGGCTCGAGGACAACCTGAAAGTTTGTGCTGAGAAATTGATTCACGCAAAGAAGTTAGTCTGTTCGAAGGCTCTATTATTGATTTACACAGCCACCATCTAGCCACATATCGATTATAGGTATTCAATCTAATATCATAGTCTGGTTGGCTAAGTAACTCAAATTGAACTTTGGCTAGTTCGATATTTGAGGAAGTTAAAGCCTCAACAAAATTTAGGCGAATTGAATCTTTGTAAAGATGGTTGGTTTGAACAGAGATAGCCCTCTCGAGGAATTGCTTCGTTTCTTCAACTGACTTAAGTCCATTCTTGAATTCGAAAATAATTTCTTTTGAGCGCATGTTTAATACCAATGGCTCTGCTTCTAATCCTAAATTTTGAATACTCTCTGTAATTTTTTGTGCTGCTAAAAGGTCTTGCTGAAGCAAGGAAAGTGAATGTTTTATCAGTGAAATTGCAATAATCAATGCTGACTTGCCTGATTTGTGAACTTTACCAATATCAACTTGAGAAAGATAGTGATTAGTTTCTTTGATTATTTTATCATCTATTTTGTCATCAAAAATTCTATCTTCTAATCTTCTAGAAGCAGCAGAAATCGATAACCGATTAGACTGTCCATGGTCTGAATTTTTGAGACTTTCTAGAAACAGCTCATCTGCATCTTCAAGCCTTCCTTCAAGTAAAGCGAGATCGAATTTTAATCCAATACTCCTTTCATCTTGGATATTTTCAATATGATGTTTGAGGTAATCTACTTCACATCTTTTAGCCGCAACTTTGGCAGCAAAGTAATGCAAATCCGAGTTTTGTGGAATTTGGTCAATTGCTTGTCCGATTAAGACCGCTAAAATATTAGACCTATGGGGGGATAAATTAGATAATTGTTGTTCGATTAATTCGATGATGTTTTCTTCGGAACTTGCTATCTGGTGAAATAACAAAACGAGGTCTTCGTCTTCGCTTCGGTCAATACCTTGCCAGTGATTTGCTAATGATTTATGCATCTGTATCTGCTCATCTACGCCAATAAAGGACCTTCTTACATTCCTGATTAAGTGGTGTAGTTCAACCTTAGAATTTTTAGAACTCCATCTTAACAGTGCTTGGTCATCGAAGGCTCCTATCATTTCACTTACCAAGGAATTATTTGAATCGATGGGAATCGGTTCTAATGATAATAAGTTCAACGAAGATTTTTCCTTCTTTGATAGGTTAGAGAGCACTATTTTTTCGACATAATTTTGGACATCTGTGGATTGTTCAGGTAATTCTGATTCCGGTTGATAAAGCTGTAAAGCAAGTGGATGGCCACCCAGTCTTCTGGAAATCGACAACCTTTCGTCTAAATCTTGTTCTTCTCCAAGAATTTGAGCACCATATTCGTCATCTAAAGGTAGAATTTGTATTTTTTCTAGATAAGAATAACCCGTGATTGGTTCACGTCCAATAAGTACTATTCTTAACAATCCCTGGTTATTCAAATTTTGACATAATTCATCAATCGATGCACTATGTCTATCAGAAATTTGATGTATATCATCGATTACAAGTAATTGGTTTTTGCAATTCTCCATAATCAAACTCTCTAGAGCAGTATTATCTTGAGGTAGTGTAGTACTAATTTCCCATTGAGTACAAAGATCGTAAACATCTGTAAAATCACTTGCTGTAGCCCATCTAATAGTTTTCTCTTGCCCTAATAATTGACGACTAAAGGCACTTATAAGTGCGGTTTTACCAATACCTGGAAGTCCGCAGATTAACAATGAAGTTTCTTCGACCAATTCACTAATTTTGGAAATAGTGTCATCGCGACCAAAAACCTGAACATGATTGGGCATATTACCAAAAATCTTCCCAGTTTTAGATTTTTTATTCAATTTAGACTCATGGTTGGAAATATATTCCCTACCTTTCTCGGTTATGTGAAATACCTGTCTTCGTCTAGAACCTCCTCCAATGACATGACCCATGCGTTTGAAAACCATACCCGAGTTTTCAAGTTTCTTCAGTGGGCCGTTAAGAGCAGAACGAACTACTCCAAGACCATCAGCAATCCCAGGCAATGCTATATCTCTGCTGACATCCCATGAATTTTCAATATCTGACGAAAATTGACTTAGCCATGTGAGTATCCTTTTTTGGGATGATGATACCATGGCTAACGTCAATGGGAAGTACTCCGCCCTAACAAATACTGCGAAGTTTTGTTTAGCCCATACTCTAGGTATGGTTGTCCTTTTGTGTATCGCCGTCAACGGCATAATATGCCGGTGGAGTATGATGCAAGTTCATTTCCAAAAAAAGCCGGTGTGTATCTTTTCAAAACTGAACAAGGAAGAGTTCTATATGTCGGTAAAGCAACAAGAATAAATGAAAGAGTCCGCTCGTATTTTGCTTCAAATCCAGATAGAAAAATGATTACTGAATTAGTTTCAAGAGCTGACAAGATTGAGTATATCATTACGACATCGCCCAAAGAAGCCTTAATTCTAGAAAGACAACTCATCAAAGAGCATAAGCCTCGATACAATTCAAGGTTAAAAGATGATAAATCATATCCATATATTATTTTGACAAGTGAGCAATTCCCACGAATAATGTATACTAGACATCCTCCCAAAGATGCTAAACGTTGGGGGCCATTTCCTCACGCAGGTGCTGCTAAGCAGGTAATGCAATTATTGAGAAAACAATTTGGTATTAGAGACAAAGATTGCCGTGGTAAAGATGGTTGTCTTGCAATGCATATTGGATTATGTCGAGGGCCTTGCTTAGACCCAAACGGATACGATACAATTGTCAATATAGTCACCGAAGTTCTAAATGGTAAAGCAGGTAAACTGGTCGATGAATTAACTAAGAAAATGGATGAGTTATCTGAAAAGATGGAGTATGAAAAAGCGGCCAGACAGCGTGATATGATTAGAGCCGTTAGAATAACAACTAGTCAGCATGTTGTTTCCAGTAAAGTATACCGAGATTGTGATGCAATCGGTATTGCATGGAAAGGCGACCATGCAGCAATTGTTGTACTTCATGCTGATGAAGGTGTGGTCAAAGGACAAGAGGCTTGGCCGATTATCTATCGAGGTGATATTGGTGAGACGGTTTCTATGTTCATCTCTTCACATTATCAGAATCGTTGTCCTCCAAGATTACTATTGAGCCCAACTCCATTATTCGATGGAACTACTGAGTGGCTAAATGGAAGACGACAATCTCAAGTGGAAGTAAGAACTCCTACTCGAGGAGACTTAGTGACTCTACAAAACTTGGCAACTCAGAACGCGGAGATTCAATTATCTCGCTTCATAGACAAAGCAAGCGGCTCACTCGAACAAAGAGCTGCTGACGAATGTGCAGAACTACTAGGTATGGAGAAATTGAATTACATAGTTTGCTTTGATATGGCTCAGTTGATTGGTGAAAACCGAGTTGGAGCCAGTGTATCTTTTAGAAACGGCAGACCAAATAAAAAAGAATATCGAAAATACACTGTCAAAGGTGAAGCCATAGATGACCTTAGAATGATGAGTGAGGTTGTAGAAAGATGGGTAAAGAGGCAAGATGAATGGCCTGATTTACTTCTCATTGATGGAGGAGAAACTCATTTGAATACCATTCGTAAAGTCTTAGAAAGTAATGAAGTTCTAGGTGAATTTGAACTTGCAGCGATAGCAAAACGAGAAGAAACACTATTTCGTTTAGAAAAAGAACCAATTATCCTTGATAGAAAAGGACGAGTGCTGGTGCACTCTAGAGATGAGGCACATAGATTCGTTAATACATTTCATAGAAAACAAAGAAACCGTGATAAAATCAAGGACCCATTGCAGGATGTACTTGGATTAGGTGCTAAGAAAATGCAAACTTTACTGAGATATTTTGGTGGACGAAAAGGTATTGAGCATGCAAGTATCAAAGACCTCCAAACAGTACCTGGAATCGGTAATTCCTTGGCTAAAAGAATTCATGAAGCGATTAATCATTAATCAAAAAGGTCATCGCCAACTTCTGATATCGGTTTCGATGAAGCATTCGAATAATCTTTGAATTGTTCCAGGTCACCATGCATTCCATCGCTATGGAAACCTTGTAAATCTGAGAATTCTCTGTCCCCAATTCCCACCTTGGTAGCCTGAGCAGAATTTACTTCTCTACGCTGCTTCCTAGACTTCTTCTTTCTTCGACGTCTTCGTATCATCAAGAATATAAGTGATATTATAATAGTAGGATAAACCCAAAATTGAGCCAAAAGATAAATCCAAGAAACCTTCACTCTAAACGTCACAGTATCTTCGAACTCTCCATTTGGAATGGTGTAAGTTATTTTTTGTCTACCATCAATTTCTTTGATCTCTAAGTTTCCAGATGTAGACTTTGCTTCCTCTATGGTGATTCCTTTTGGAAGTGTGATAGAAATAGGCCCACTAAGTTCTGCTTCGAATTCTTCATTGACTGAAGCATTACCAGAGAAAGTATAACTTAACTCGGATTGTTCAGGGTCTGGGAAAGTCAATCCTTCTCCAGAAACAAGACTGTTGGATAGAGATGCACCCATAGCGTCTGCAACATCAGCCATTGGACTTAGGAAATAACTGGACATTGTATTTGCCAAGAAGGACACTTCCAAACTTTCCATGTCACCGCCAATAATCTCACCCAAATTTCCATCAATATCTAACTCGAATTCAACCATAGGAATTTCGACACTGAGAGTAATTGGTTCATCATCACCGATGTTTAGGTCTGGGGCTCCAATTCCACTTACTGCAGTCTTTATTTGAAAACCGCTTAAGTCTACATTAGTCAGTGGTGAATCCTCTTGATTAGGAAGGTCTTCACCTACTTGCTGGATATATGCGGTCAAAACATCTCCAACATTTTCAGAGAAATCTGTCAGGCCTTGTTCTGTGAAACTGAACGATAAATCTTCATCGCAAACTTCCATGTCTTGGTCCGCACTACAGATGTTATCGGGTCCATCAATAACGTGTGGTTCATTCAACCGACTCGCTATGTCAAGCCCCAATCTAATCAAATCAGAAGGTAGTGCTTCCATGTGAACTTGTGTTGAACCTGCTTGGTCTAATCGGTCTAGAGGTACTGTTATTCTGTGAATTGAAAGTTCGGCTTCTAAGGCGAAGTCTACTGATACAGACTGAGTCCATTCATTTATTCTAAATGCTGAAACATCAAAATCAATAGAAGTCGAAACGCAAGTTCTCTGCAAAGTGGTACAAACAACTTCACCATCGCTATTTTTTATTTCGTTTCTCCAGTCATATGGGTTGGTTCCTGCAAATGATATCTCAGAATCAGAATTATCTTCCAATGAGTGAGTCAACACAATACTGTTTTGCCCATCAATAGTTCTGACCCATGTTGGTAAAATAATCTCTAAAGTCAACTCTGAAGGTGGTAAATTAGAAGGTATAATTTCTTCAAGATAGTCTGATGACAAAGCGGTTTCGATTGAGAGTCCGCTGTTTAGAACTCTTCTGAAATCATCTTCTGTAATCACGTCAAGGAATTTCTCAATATTGTCATCACCATTGTTCTCTTTCAAAATATCGATTAAGCGCATTGAAAATGGTTGGCTAGTGGTTCTCAAGAATACTGGATATTCTTCGGTCATAGCTGAGGGACCCTCGACGCAATAATGTAAATCAACACCAGGGGATGCTGTTTCTGAACAACCGGTAGAGTGAGAATAATTCAATCCCCCGGCAGTAGACAAGCCATCTTCCAGAGCATCTGAGACCCAATACATATCATTCATCTGAATTTGCTCAATACCGGCAACTGTGGATGAGATACCATCTGCAATAGATTCCACTGGAAATTGTGAAGTGAATTCTGTTAAATCAGCCAGGCCGTTGTGGTACGCAAGACGGATTCCATCTGAAGTGATAACAGGTAAAGTAGCCTTATCTGTAACGCTTACAAGAGAAATATCCCATTCATTCAAAATGGATTCATCTAAGTAAGCCATCTCAACTATGAAGTCTAACGTTGCTGCTGACTCATCTGTTAAATCTAATTTAATATTCAAGTCGATTGCTTTACTAGTATTATCAATACTTACTGTGCTGGTTGACGGCCTGTCGCGATTGGCTATATCCACAGAGATTGGCGTTACTAGGTCACTTGCACCCGGTGGAGCATTTCTATGGTCGATGTCCCATTGACCCGCAAAATATGCTGGACTACCAGCCTTTGATACGATTGATCCATTATCATCAACGCCCATTATATTTGCATAGTCTGGAGGAGAGAATGAATAGTTACCTTGGTGACCAGGAAGGGTTAGTAGCGAAAAATCAGTGGTAATCTTTGCGCCCATTACCAATAATCCTTGATAGGTACGTTCCAAGTCAAAAGATGATGATGAATTAAGACTAAAGGCACTCTCTGTCAATTCGATTACTACAGTTGAAGATAGACATAGAGGAGGCATGAAGGCATTGTTTTGTGAAGCTCCTTCAGATGAATAGACTGAATCTATCGAAGAGTCTGTTGTGCATGTTGTTGTTACTCCACCCTGTGTTATTGATGAAACATAATCAGTGTTCATATCAATAACATCACCAAAACCAGATTCAAGTGATGATTCTAATGCTGAATCCACTTCTTGCCTCAATTGTATTCCAACTGTATTAGTCCCAGCACCTGCTGGAGAGGTATCAAAGAAATTCCTAATCAAGTCAGCAGGCACTCCATCTTCAGGGCCCAAACCATCAACGGCTAAATCAGAATCAAAATTATCTAAACCTAAAGCAGAACGGTCAAACTCATGAATTGCCCATGTCAAATCAAGTTGAATATTTGAGGTGTTAATCAATTTAAAATCATATGTTCCATTTATCCAGTCGGGTTGGTTTGGACTTGCGTCATGTGATGAGTTATAATCATCACAAGTTCCACCTAAATTAGAACATGTAGTCATTCCATCTGCACTTGCAAGTGGCACAAATATCTGTAATAGGAGAATGGATTGGATTAAAAAAATCATGACTTTCGAACTTCTTCTGCTAGTGATTCTCTTAACCGTCATGTGCTACGCTATGTGAGTGACATTCAAAGCAATTACCCTCGTGAGCATACTATGAGCGATTCAAAGCAAACCATATCTAGTAATGTGGCTATTTTGATACCGCTTGAGTTTTCACCTAAGGTTAAGCAGATTCTTATCAGAAAAAACATCTATAATGATGAATTACGACCTAAAAGAATCTCCCAAAAATTAGCATTACCTATCGATGGAGATTTCGATACTCTAACCGAAGATTTGTGTAGAGAAATACCCGATATATTAGGTGATATTTCGATTGAAGAGTTAGTGTTAGAAAAAAATTCTCCTAAATTAACACCCGCACAGTTAATGTCTGCAAACATATCGATTTGGTTAGATGGTTTGAAACATCAAAACAATAAACAGATTCTACTAAGTTATCTACCTCAAAAGTGGGAATTACTCGGAGACATGGTGCTTTTACCAACTATATCATTTAAGCAAAAAGAGTGGTTAGAACTCTTCTCACACTGCTCAGAGACTGAAATATACGAACTGTGGGGAGTAATCTGCGATTCACTGAATGTAAATCGGCTAGGTCGTCAACAACCCATATCAGATGACATAATGAGAACTTCACAAGTTGAATTATTACTTGGCCAAGAAGGTTGGGTAGAACTACTCGACCATGGTGTTCATTTTGGATTCGATGCAACAAAAGTAATGTATTCTTCAGGTAATGTAACCGAACGTCACCGAATAGGTAATATCAATATGGAAGGCGAGGTAGTAATCGATGCATTTGCTGGAATTGGATACTATAGTTTACCCATGTTAGTTAGAAGTAATGTCAAGCATTTACATGCTTGTGAGATTAATACTAATTCTATAGAAGGATTGATTTGGGGTGCAAAAAGGAATGAGGTATCTCAGAGACTAACTATTCATGAGGGCGATAATAATATCACTCTAGCAAATCTAAAAAATACTTCTGACCGGTGTCATCTTGGGATTCTACCGTCTTCTGAGAGAGTTTGGAGTTTGGCATTAGAGTGCTTAAAAAGTGAAGGCGGATGGTTACATATTCATATGAATGTAGCCGAAGAAAAAATAGCAACATGGGTCGAAGAGACAATTACTAAACTCGAAATTATAACTCAAAACATTGGTCGTCAATGGAAGATAGAAGCAAAACACTTGGAGAAAGTGAAATGGTATTCACCACACACCAGGCACGTTGTTCTAGATGTTTACTGCTCTGAGTAATCTATTGAAAAGAACCCGGCGGAGGTGGACCTGTTGGTTTTTCAGGTACAGAATTATCTTCTTCTGCAGCTTCTAACATTACTTCATCGCTATATTGATGCCAAGGAATCGGTTGCTTAATTTCTGATTTCTTTTTCATCGTAAATAATACTACACCGATAATTCCACCAACCAGTATTATTCTGAAAATTAAATCAAACCAAGAATCCATATTTTCATTATCGGGGAACGGGTCATAAGAATTGGCCAAGCCATCCCCATCATCATCGTATTTGGCTTTTGGATCTCTCGGGAAAAGGTCCTGATTATCCCCTAATCCATCACCATCTGTATCATTCCACTCAGACCTATCGTCAGGAAACATATCTAAATTATCTCCAATTCCATCTACATCTCTGTCGAAACATTCTGAAGGGTCAAGGGGCCAAACATCGGCATTATCTCCACACCCATCACCGTCACTATCTAGCCATTCAGTAGGGTCATCTGGGAAAGCGTCGGAATTATCTCCAACCGTATCACCGTCTGTATCATTCCATTCAGATGGGTCACTAGCAAATCTATCCCTATTATCGCCATATGAATCATTATCTAAATCAGCCCAATCAGTTTCGTCATCAGGGAATAAATCAGTATTATCGCCGTATCCATCACCATCAGAATCATACCAGTCATCTGGGTCACTAGGGAATATGTCTGTATCATCGGAAAATCCATCACCATCTCTGTCAGGACAACCTTCTGGAGAAAGAGAATTACCTGAAACTAATGGGCATGCATCTCGGTTATTACCAAATCCATCACCATCGATGTCTAACCATTCTGAAACATCTGCTGGGAAAGCGTCCGAGTTATCGCCATATCCATCACCATCTAAATCGCTGCACTCACTGGAATCAGTCGGGAATGCATCAGAGTTGTCTCCACAACCGTCTGAGTCGCTATCATACCATTCAGTCGGGTCTAACGGAAATTCATCAATTCCATCAATAAATCCGTCATCATCAGTATCTTCATCAAGGGGATCTGTACCTATATCCGCTTCATTGAGGTTGGGCAACTGGTCTCCGTCCATATCGACATCCTCGATATCCCTGCAACCATCCAAATCATAGTCCTTGGAGTGGTTACCAATCATACCTTTAGGGCAATTATCATCAACATCTAAAACAGAATCATTATCATCATCTAAATCAATGTCATCTGTACATCCATCTGAATCATGGTCGTTTAGTAATTCACTAAATGGACACGGGTCAATCGCGTCGTTGAGTCCATCTTCATCGGAGTCTCTCTGCTCTGCAGAACATCCTTCGACATCGACAATAGCGCCTATCATTGTTGAAGGACATTTATCATTTCCATTGACTACGTTGTCTTGGTCATCATCCAATTGTTCCCAAGAACAACCTTCTAAATCAACAGATTTACCGTTCTCTGTCCAAGGGCACAGATCATAATTATCGATTACTCCATCACCATCTGTTTCACCATAACCAATGGATTGAATGGCAAAATAAGAGATAAATTTGTGCATTACTCTCGTTGGATGGGCTTTATCGAAGAAAAGATACTCATCAGGGTTAGCAGCCAGAGTGGATGCACTATTACATATCGGAAGAGGTAGTAAAGACGCTGACGCTGAGCATGCTGAATCTTGGGTATTCACAATTCCTAACGCCATGCTATTATCGACAATGTCATTAAATAATGTCCACGCATCAATGAAGTGAATGACTAATCCCAATTCTACCGATATACTTCCTATTAAAGACGATAATTTCTGATTATAGGATACTACTTCGGAGGCTATCGTGTTTTGCTGATTTTGACTTCTACCTAATATTTCAGGGGTTTTCTCTAGCGGAGGTAAGTTCGGCATAATAAATTCAGTCGCCCCTGCTGCTGCTAATTCTCTAATATGTGCCTCCATATTAGCGACAATAGTATCTGAGTTGGCTGTTCCATAAAGGAAATCATTACCTCCTGCCCATAATGAAACTATGTTATTTGGAGGGATTGTAGACTGTACATTTGCTAGATAATTTGTGATTTGAGTACCTACGTTAGGAAGTAAGAGGTATGAGAATCCTGCTCCAGTTTGTGAGCCACCAAATGCCCGATTATCTCCTTGGTCAATTCCTGAACCTATAGTGGTCGATAATCCATAGGCCTGTGAAACATATTCAATCCAAACCTGACCATTTGAAAATCTGCCTTGCCAATATGGAGGTACATCAGGAACATTAAGAATTGAATTTTTGGCATTACCCATATCGCTCAATGAATCACCAAATGCTAGAAGATTATTTTTTTGAGGCATTTTTGTATTTTGAAATACCATGAATGGGAGTTCTCCATCGCCAATTTCTGCACCTGAAGAATCTATAATTTCAATAGAAAAAAAGTAAAAATTCTCACCACTGAAAAAATGTTTCACATACAGATTAAACTGTGTCACAGAGCCTATCGCTTGGAATATATGAGTCCCATTGGCTACAATATCATCGTTAAAATCCTTGACTTCCCAGTTGCCATAAAGGTCGACTCCAAAAGGAGAATTAGAAACTTTAACGCTAACTGAAACCGTTTCATTAGAGAACCAGTCATATTTAGCAACTGAAATTTCTACATTTGCTGAACGGCCACTATCAGCTTTCACAATTGGAACATTGAGTTGTACGAAAAGTAGCAATAATATTACAAATACTACCTTTCGCATGCCTCGCCTACAACATCGAACTTGAAAGTACTTCCCTTTATCGGCTAATCATTATTATCTTTTGAAATTGCAATATTTGTACTCATTTCATATGGGTCATTAGACTGGTCATACAGTACTGCATCTAAAACTAAATTAGACTCATCATCTAAAGTCGAAGGAGGGTCGATTTGAGTCATATAAAGTAAGGCTCCAATTAGTAAAATCGCTATAATGAAAGTGATTGAAGTAACTACTCTCGTATCGAAGTCTCTAATGGTATCATCAAAAGTTTGCGAATCAAATTCTTGGGGATTGATTGTACCGTATGGGTCTGAGACTCCAATCATGGATACTGATAAAATTTCAACCTCATATATCGGCCTACCTGCTGAGGATGCTGGATTTTGAATATCTTCATCGCCTGTTGGGTCATCACTAGTTGGAGTTATGGCAATATTTCGTATATGTTGCATTCCATGTCTGACAATTCCGAAGGTTGCATATCCCTCATCCTCTCTATTTTCTGGGTCTAGGCCATGGGCTTCAGTTTCGGCAATATACCATTGAGAATCGGCTGAATCTGGATTTGTATCTCTAGCCATTCCAATTGCACCATCTACGTGAGATAAATTTTCATGATGTTCTAAAACAATAGTAGTGCCTGTTCCACCACTACCACATTCTGGGCTTGTGAAAGGATATACACCCAATTTCTTGCATGTTGGGTCTCCTGCTTGAGTGACAAAGTCATCTATAACTCTGTGGAAAAATATACCGTCATAAATTCCTGCTTCAACATTTTTTATCATATTTTTAGTCGTAATCGGTGCCCACTGTTCGAAAAGTTCGATAATCACTGTGCCATCTTCTCTTGAAGCACCATGTTCCTTAACATAAGAAACCTCTATTGAAACAATTGCATTACCCTCATAAGTTTCATTCATTGGAGTGTCTTCTTTATCTGGACCATCTGTCCAAGTTTCAGGGTCTATACCGATAGTTCGCCATTCTGGCACCTCATCTTGTGCGATAGAGGAAGGAGCTACTGAAAGCAAGAGGAAATTGAGGACAACTAGAGTGGCAAATCGACCTCGCATGTCGCGACGATGAGTTCTCCATCAAAGAATTATATGCAAAAAAGCGTCATACTCATGACCAAGTAGTGATTGGTATGTACATGGCAGGAGATGATTTGGCAGGTGAAGAGGGTTTTCTTGTCGCAGAAATTGTGCCACAAACATCTTCCAGTCGAAGAGATTTGAATTTCTCAGCAATATCAACAATTGCTGTTGCTATCGTGTTCTTACTGATGGCGATGACTTTTGGTGAGACTATTTTCAATAGTATGGATTTAGAAGAAGAATATGAATGGTGGGAAACTCCACTACATCTACGTCATGAAATGGATTTACCAATGGATACATTGCGAGCCCAATTACCGGTAAATGGGACTTATGAACCGCTTCCTTATTCTGAACATTTTATTGAAGTAGAACTACCCGCTAGTGAGCAAGATGCTGGAGTTCCTGGAGATGCTTTGATGCATGTAGCTCTGTGGCTACCTGATGTCCCGGAGGGCACAACTGTACCAGTAATTATGACAATTCACCCATACTATGACTTCGGTGGAGAAGGGTTACCTGGAGCAGGTGATGATTCGTCACCAAATACAGTACCAGATGGTGGTGTTGGAAAGTGGGTTTACGATACTTTTGTCCCTCATGGATATGCTTTAGCACAAGCATCCACTTTCGGTACTGGACAATCAACTCACTGTCAAGATGTCAAGGGTTTGGGTGAACAGACTGGCATCCAAGCGGTAGTAGATTGGTTAGGGCAACAAGAATGGTCTAACGGAAATGTTGGATTAATGGGTAAATCATATGCAGGTACAACCAACTGGGAGGCTGCTCAACAACCTTCTGACTATCTCAAGACTATCGTGCCAATTTCTGGATCCATAGGTGTTCAAGAAATGTTCTATCGTAATGGTTCATCTGAAACTCGAGCAATGTTGTATGATGCACTCTATGAAGGTGCAACTACCGATGCTGGAACTGATGATATGCGTATGTGCACCGATGATTTAATCGGCCCACTAAATCCTTTTTCAACATGGGCTGGTGCAGAATTTGGTGGTGCTGAATGGAATGACTATTGGGATGAGAGGAGACATCTCCCCGATGTTCTAGAAAACTATCGAGGTAGCGTTTATCTGGTTTGGGGACTACAAGACTGGAATGTCGATCCATACCATGCTTTCCCGACTTACCAACTGTTGAGAGATGCTGGCATCAACGCCCGCGCTATTTCAGGCCAGTGGGCACATAATTATCCAGACCAACCTGACCGGCACAGTGAACTTGAATCTGGTTACGGGAAAGAAGCATATCCGAATATGAGTAGAATGGATTGGGCCGTAGAATTATATCAGTGGTTCAACTACTACCTCAAAGATATCGGAGAAGAACCCGAACCAATGGTACAAATTCAAACAAATGATGGAAGATGGCATGTTGAAGAAACTTGGCCTCCTGAAGACATGACTTGGGTACTACAAGACATCTCAAGTGATTGGGATGGTGCTAGTGGAACTGTAAATGGACTGGGTTCATCAGTGACAATAACCAGCGGAGTATTTGAGGAAGAAACCCATGTTTCTGGTCTACCTACTCTACATCTTGATGTTACAACTCAAGCGTGTCAAGGTGGACAAATATTTGCTACAATGTATGATGATACTGCTAACCTAAGACTTGGCCATGCTACAATGGATATAAGATACCGTGATGGCGGATATGAAGCAAAGGCTACATCTCCAGCAAGTCAATACACAATGCTGATGGAATTTAATCCATTAGATATTGTGATACCTGCTGGGCACTCTCTAAGAATTGAATTGACTGAAACTGGAGAAGATTATCTTCCAAGTCCTTGTGCTACAAATCCATTAGGTGGACTCACCATAAATGGTGGTGTAATCGGGCTTCCAATAATAGACCGTTCTCCATCTCATGAGGCTTGGTTTGAGGCTCCTCACTGGTGGGACCAACAGCCAATTCCAGCATAATCTACCATTTAGGTAGGATTATATGATACTAATATGACGGGAAGTTATGCACACAGTTGGTAAAGTATTCATGGCAATAGGCCTCGTGATTCTAATTTTTGGTGGGATTCTCCTTGCAGTCGGTAGTAATAATATCGATGAAGGCGTAGAATCTTTGGAAGAAGATGAATGGGCCTTAGAAAGGGTGACTTCTGGCTCTATAGAGATTATTGATGATGACGGGAGAGGAGAACTTGGATTCTCAATTTTTATTGAAGGCACATATGAAGATATTAATGGAGATGATGTTTGGGATTTCTGTGAAGAATTCGATCAAAGCGAAGGACAAACAGATTTTACTACCACTCATTCAGAAGATACAACCAATAGTTTCGTCTATGCATGTTCCACTGATTGGGACTGGGAAGACGAACGTCAAGAAGGTTCTAAGATTCTCGTCAAGATTGGAGATAGTGCATATGAATATACAAATGGTACGGCAACAGTTACCTGTGCTTCAGCATGTTGGGTTCAATATGATGATAAAGTGCTAGATGACGTTCTTTCTGATATTGGACAAGCAGCTGGTGGAGTCTTACAAGGATTAGGCGGAGGAATGCTACTATGTTGTGGTGGTGTTTTGTTAGTCTTTGGTTTAATTTTAGGACTTGTAGTTGGCGAAAGTGGACAGAAAATTACGGTCATCCAAAATGGTGGAATGCCAATGGGTGGACAAATGATGCAAGGGGGTCAAATGGTTCAAGGTGGTCAAATGATGCAACAAACTAGTATGCAACAGCCTGTTTACCAACAGGTCGCCCAAACACCGGTTCAACCTCAAACTACCATGCAGCAACCTGCTGAACAAACAGTGTGGGACCAGAACTCACCTGAAAACCCATTCTGATTGAAATATTGATTCAATTGGGTCACAATGATTCAGCATTGAGGATTTATACCAATCTATATGCTTTCGAATTTTATTTGGTTAATTCAATACTTGGGTTTTTTGAATCCCATGTTGCAATTATTCCCAATAAAAATCCTAGAGGAGCCACCATCATCGAAAGAATTAGTATTGGTGTGGAGAGATAAATAGGCCTATCCAAATCTATCATCCTTTTCCAAATATATCTGCCAGCCAATATATCAAATGCTAAGAAATGAAGCCAACCAATTAGAATGACATCGTCGTCTTGGAAGAATTCTATAACCAAATCTGGTGTAGGCATTTCACTACCAAGAGTGATGAAGATGTCCAAAATATTTGGTATAACCAATATTGCATAAGGTATCAATAGAGGAAGAATACAGATACGTATGTCATTCATCACTCTTGAAGTAATTTCGTGTTTAGGTAAGAACCACATTAAACTCCACAACGGGATTATCCAAATCGAAGAAAACCAAAATAGGATTTCAATGAGTTGCATCACTCTTCCTCCATCATATACTTCTTCGCATCTCTCTTCAAAAACGGCGTATAGAAGGCTGGAATTAGTATCAAACTTGATAGAAGGGCCAAAGTGATAGCTACGACGAAAGCCTGACCAAATAGTCTCAATGGGAGTAGTGCTGATAGATTAAGAACAGCGAAACCACCTGCAGTTGTTAGTGCTGCACCATACATTGCTCTGCCTGTGGTTGCTGAAGCATTTTCAACCCATACTTTTTGCCCAGCAGAAGGATTATGCTCTACTTCTTCTTCTAAACGGATTGTATAATGCACAGCGTAATCGACACCCAATCCTAATGATAATGCGCCGATAGTAACTGTTTGAGGGTTAATTTGGTAACCGGTATAACCCATTATTCCATACACCCAACCTACTACCATCATCAAAGGAATCCAAGAAACAAAGCCCCGCGCCAATCCTTGTTGCAGGTCTTTCTGCCTTACTGTATGAATTGAAACTAACATTACTAAAATCACGATGGCTACAATTGCAGTAGATTGAATAGATGAAGCGGCTACATCTGAGGTAGTTTGAGCATTGATTAGGCTTCTACCACTCAGTCTTAGCTCTCCATCTCCTGCAAACCCATCTTCTGTTAGTTGTAATAATTCGTTAATTCTAGCATCTAAGTCGACTGTTGCTTGCCAGTCAAGGGTATTGGCTTGGAAGGAAATCAAGGTCTGTTGTCCATTTGAGTGAAGTATTCCGTCTGTCAAATCTCGGCCGCTTGGGTTATTTAGTAACCAGTCAGAAAGAGCAGCCCAACTACCAGATTCATTATTGTCAACTCCATTCATCAGACCTTCAAGCGCCTCATCTTGCAATCTTGATTCGTCCAGTACATTCCACAACCCGCTAGGAATTCCATTGGAATCAGGACTTTCACTAATCGCTGCCATAGTTAAATTCCATGACTCTCGTCCATCAGGAGAAATAATATCTCCGTCATATACAATGTAAAGAGGTGAGCGACTACTTTGGAAATCATCTGAAAGCATGATGAAGTCTGCAACTACCTCAATACTTGGGTCAAATTGATCCCTTTGTTCAAAGCCAACTTCGAGTTGCTGAAAACCGAAATACATCGGCATTAACAATATTATAGCAATTATACCAACCTTCCAAGGCTTGGTCGATAATTCTCCTAAACCTTTAGCAATTGGTCCTACTTCGATTTTACTGGCTTTGTTGATGGATATTTTCTTCGGAGGAATAATGGTCATCAAAGCAGGTAATGCTGAGATACTAAGTATGTAGATGAAAAATAATCCAATTGCAATAACTGTTCCAAATACTTGTAGGAATGAAAGTGATGAGAATCTGAATGAGAGGAAACCCACCATATCGGTAAAAATTGCAATTAATAGAGCGATGGATGTGAATATTGTACCTCTTCGAATGGCGACTTTTCTGGCTTCAAGACTGAAATCTCTAAGTGTCTCGCGTGAAACATCATCTTTAGAGTCCGCTACCTTCAGTTCTTCGCGAATCCTTAACACTACGTGTAGACCATAATCTACCCCAATTGCGAGTAATAGTACTGGAATCGAATTCATGGCTGCATTGAAAGTCATGTTGACACCTAAGGTTTGTAGCCAGCCAGATAGACCATAGGTGGCCGCGATTGCAAAAATAGTCAAAGTCATGACGTATGCAGTCTCCCTGACACTGCGGAAATTAAACCATAGAATAATCGCTAGAAGCATAAATGCTGAACCAGTCAAAATTCCGATTTCTTTACCAAGAGTTTCTGTGGAGCCAACTCCAAACTGAGAGAATGAAAAGGTTCGAATTTCTGAATCTCCGGTGGCTTCTTGTAAATCTTCAAGTAAAAGTTTGGACCAATCATTGATATTTTCCTCAACAATTGCAAATTGATTTGCTTCTAGACCATATACTTCAGGGTCAGAACTTACCGCAAGGGTAGTGATTACAGGGCCTGACATATTCCATGGGTCCTCTCTTTCTCCGACTGGGATACTCGAAAGCATGATTCCTCTGTAGTCTATTGATTGTTGGCCCTTGAGAGCGTATAGATCAGAAATCATAGATTCTAATCTTTCATTCATCAAATCTTTTTGAACATCACTTTTTGCAGAATTAAAACCAAAAAGTGAATATGTTTTCCAAATTGTTTCATTAATTGATTCAGTTAAATTTTGGCCACTATCGAGACGTGGCAGCCACTCGTTCGGGTCACCTGGTTGCCAGTCAATCAAACTTTCAGAAGTGACCGGCTCTAATTTTGGAATGATTTTAGCGATTTCAGTAAGATTATCTAGTGACTCATTAAATGAAGAATCATTTGAATTTCTCAATGTTTCCGTGGCCAATGATACTTGAGATAGCCAAATTTGCGCAGTTAATGGGTCTTGTATCGACTGCCACTGAATTGCCGAACCCGCCATACCAAAGTTAGCTTGTGAACCAAAAATAGGATATTGATATTCTTTGAAGTTTGAATCATTTAGTAGCATTGCCTCACTCAAGGCTAACTGCTGCCAAGTATCAGTAAGTAGAAGTTCACCTTCATCCATTTCATCAATAACTCTAATAAAATCTACAGAGGCTTGATACTCATCTTCAATCTCGTTGAGTAAATCTACTGTTTCATTATCTGGAAAAAATCCATCTTCACTATTATCAAAAACCAGTTGACTGGCTCCCGAAGATAGCGCCAAAATGACTACAAATATTATCGCTAATGTAGACTTAGGTTTGTCAACACTTCTACTAGTCAACATAAAAAATGGATTTCTCATAAGCCATTGACATGAATTGGTGTTTATAGTAATGTGCTATAATCCGTGAGCAAAGTTAAGGAATTTTATAATCATAGTTTTCACGAAGCGTAAAAAATACAATACTATAAGCCACTCTTTTCAGCCAAGTTTGTGGCAGAAATATTTGGTTATGGTGATAAAGACCAAGACAAGTTGACTTACTTTGTTGTCGCTTTAGTATCTGTTATATGTGTCGTTTTCGTAAATTACTTTGAGGTTTTAAATATTTTAGATTCAACAATAATCGCAGTAGAATCTTCTATTGTTCCAGGAATTATTCTGACTATATTTAGAACTGGAGCAACCATTCTTGCATTCTATACCATCTTTGTTTTGATGATATTTGATGAAAATGGCGGATACATGAATCCATTATTTAGAAAAGAAAGAGAATCACTACCACACAAAACCATAGGAATAGAGAGAATGGTTCCTTTCAGTAGTTGGAATCTAATCGTCTGTGGGCTATGCTTCCTTTCCATGTCCGTTCTAGGATGGTATGAATTTTTTGAGATTGGAGCCCCCAAACTCCTAACCATGTTCTCCGGAATATTACTGCCTATGGCCCTTGGAATGGGGATGTTGACTTCAACTGTAGTGACTTATGTCATCGTCCCTCAAGAGACCCGCTCTGACCGTAACTATGACCATCTGTTTGAACCTCATGAGATGGTTATGCATAATTGGGCAATTATCCTGTTGGCAATTGATTTATTCATCTCGAGGCCTAACCTCAGTTGGGAACTGGCAATTTTTGGATTGATAATTGGTATCATTTACTCAATCTTTGCATACATGTATGCCGTATTTGGAGGAGGTTACTATGTATACACATTTATCGACCCAAGAATCAAGTATAGTCCGATGATAATGACTATTCTAGCATTAGCAATTTCGTTATTCTACATCTTTATTTGGATGATATCTAAATTGATTGAATACAATCAATGGGTTGGAGGAATAGCATTGCTCATCTGTGTTTACACAGTGATTCTTTTCAAACAGCCAGAAAGAATTCACTCTTCGTGAGGAAGCCAGTCTTCTTCTCCAACTAGACGGTACCACCAGTATCCATCTTCATCTTCGAACCATTCTGTACCGTCTTCGTCGATTGAGTAACCATCGGGAATGTCGTCCTCAGCATTGGGGTCTTCCATTCCGGTCTCTTCGGATATTGATTTTTTCAATTGTTGAACTTCTTCATCAGCATCTGCAAAAACGCGGTTCACTGTCCCAATATTAGCCGAATGATCCCCCTCTCTAACTGCTTTATCTGATTCTTGAAGGAAATCCTGAGTCATTTTATCGCGGAATTCTTGATACTCGTCTCTACCGTAACTTCCAGTGAATTCATTTCCTTTAGATTTCATCAACTGGTCAAGATTCTTCCTTTTCCCAAGATTCAGTTTGGGTGCTTCAGGGCTATCTCCCATATAGAATGAGTCTTCATCATCAGAAACTTTTCCAAAAACTCGATTTTGGGGGTCGACTTCTTCGATTGCTTCAACAATCAAATCGTGCTCTTCCTCATCGATTTTTTCTTCTTCATAATTTTGCCCTGTAATCTTAACAAGTTTGACGAGATTTTTTCCAAGAATGCTGTCATCTTCACTGGTTTCCACCAGTTTGTCAACCTGTTTTATCAAACGCTCGTAAGGGCTACCTGTAATCGCTCCAAAGAGCCTTCCCAAGCGCCCCTTCTTCTTCGCCATGAAAAGCGGTCAACAACAAATATTATCAATTTAGTCATCATTAGTACATACTTTTCATCAACGAGATGTACTTAGCAGGTTTGATTGAGATGGTTGAACTGTGGTTGGAGGAACTGATGGTATCATACAATCATGATTCATTGAATTCGAAAAACTCCTATGCTGCACAGATTCATCTCAAAGGAGACTTGTTCGAGAACTTGATTTGGTGGGGACTTCAATCACTGCCTGATGAAATTCTTGTTGGAATGGATATTGATTCCAATTCTCCTCACTTATCAGAAGTAGAGGAATTGTTTCGTAGTGAGCAGCATGTGGAAGGACTATTTCAGAGTCAAGGTTTCGTAATAAATGAAGCACACATAGTCAATAGAGGTAATTCTTTTTCTGTTCACCACTTACCTGAAGATTGGACTGATGATATGTTTTCGTCTAATAGAGGTTCAAGAGCTGGTAGATTTACTCACTGGCTGCACACACATCCAAATGCTCCAGCAATCCCCAGTGAAGCAGACGCTGATGCTGCTCAAGAAACCCCAGGTGTTGACATGATTTTGGGATTAAGATTCTCCCCCGAAGGACCAATGCCTTGGTTCAATGATGTCGAAGGTACAAGGAGAAGACTTGGCGAAGAAGCCAGACCAGTGAAACCAAAGAAATCTAAACGTAGGATTTTTGGCTCCAGCCAAAATCTATCTGTAATCGGTGTGGCGCCAAGTGGGCATAAAATACACGAGATACAACTGATCGCATTCCATAAGTCCGGCTTAGGAATAAACATAGTACTAGTCGACAATGAAGGTGTTCCATATGGTTGGAATGATTTGAAAAAATTAGGCAATTAAAGTTTGGTAAATTTGGTCTAACCTATCTGGATTGACACCTATATCTCCTCTACCTAGTCTAGATTGGGAATGCATTTCTATAACACAACTATCGGTGGTATCTGTGATTGAAATTACTATATCGTCAGGGAATTGCCAGAAAGAGGTTTTCTCGACAAAATGAACATAATAACTCGTATTAGTGGTGGACTCAACCAAAATATTAGCATCATTATCATCGATATAGTCAACAAGTTTTGCTATTACTTCTGTATAATTTATTTCTAATAATGTTGCCATTGATGAGTCCATACGGTAAGTATCTCCTCCTCCAAGATGTGCACAATTTCCACTATCCGATTCACAGTCTGGCATTGTATCTATTTTTTCATCAGGGGCTAAAAGTGCAATCCCCATCTGCGTCAATAGCCAAGGTGAAATCAATAAACCAACGACTGCTAACAATTTTATCGTTTTTGATGCTTTACTTAGAGGCATTGACATAAAAACCACTAGAAGTTCTAATTTAAAAAATGGAGTTTTTGTTATTATTCAATTCTCGACCATTTAGAATCTTCAAATTTGTATATGATTGGCACACCAGTGGGCACTTCCAAAGACAATACCTGTTCTCTAGATAAACCCTCTAAATCCATAATGATACTTCTAAGAGAGTTACCATGAGCAACGATAAAAATATTCTTACCATCCTCCATCTTTGGGATAATTGATGATTTGAGATATGGCAAGGTTCTGTCCGCAGTCAACTCCAATGATTCACCATTTGGAGGTGGAACATCATATGAGCGACGCCAAATATGAACTTGCTCGTCACCATATTTTTCTCTAGTTGCGTCTTTGTTCAAACCTTGAAGGTCACCATACATTCTCTCATTAAGTTGCCAAGAAACGTATACAGGCAAGATGTTTTCTTGGCCAGTATCACCCTGGATTTGTGACCACTCAACCATTTTTGCTTCATTTTCTGAAACATTATCAAGACCATTCTCTGGGGCTGAATACTGAAACACAGGTGTTTTTCCACCCCCATGCTGAGATAGAGCCAACATTGCTGTCATTTGCGCACGAATCAATGTCGAAACATGAACTTCATCAATCGGTAACTTAGAAATTTCTTTACCGCCATTTATTGCTTCCTGAATACCCTTGTCGGTAAGTGGAACGTCAACCCAGCCAGTGAAAAGTTTAGCAGCATTCCACATGGATTGGCCGTGGCGCATCAAAATGAGTAGTGACAAATTATTCCCTCAAACCAATGCAGAAGTCTAATGAACATCAATATAATGGAGAATCAAAGTATTTTTGGCAGGAACCAAAGAACAAATATTGGTATTACCCCCATTGCCAAATCTCTCGAAAAGAGAAGTAGAAGTGTTTTTGAGTTTATGTTGGCTAATTTGTCAAATTCCTGTTGCATTTTCTTATCGACAATATCCGAGGCTCTTTCTGCTCCGCTTCTAGCAACTTCAACAGCAGCGCCATAAGCAAGGCTAGATAGTAATCCAGCAGGAGTTAATCGGCGAGCGAGTAAGACCCTTGCTCCCCAAAGTTTCAGACTCGATTTCGCAACTCTACTTCCGGTTTGTTTTACTAGAGCGTTGTTATCTTTAGGGGCTTCATCATCTTGTTTTCGCCCAAATTTTCTCAACCAACCTCTTAGCGAAAGACCTGTTTCAGCGACTTTACGTAATTTATTTACATCATGTTTTTCAATTGCTTTGAGCATTCTTCTGACTCTAGCAATTCTAAGCATATCCAAAGCAATCCATATGAATAGACACAAAAGTAACACTGAGCCGCCTAAATTGGAAACATCTGACCATTCCTGCCAGCCAATAGGATCACTCATAAATCTAAGCATAAGAACTAGTAATGGTGGAATCAAAAATGCTAGAATTTCATTCAGTGCAAGTAAACCAAAACCACGTACTGGGAGACTTTTCAATTGCTTCAAAGCCCACCCTGTGTGTGGAGCTAATTTAGCAATCGCTTTTCTAAAGGGTACAATTAAGAATAAAATTCTCAGGATTAAAGGTAACCAAATAATTACTAGAACATAAGAATCCCAAGGCCCAGAAGGAGGGATTTCGGGCATAGCAATTGCCTTAGTAGCCATGGCTTTCACACTCTGCTGATTGATTAACTCTTCAAACCTACGCCCATAATGTTCCGAATTAATCATGAAGTAGATGGTATTGGGGGAGTCATGGTCTTCACTCATGACATGTCTGACTGGTTGAGTTTCAATATCGATAGAGATTGGTTGGACAAGAATATTTCTTGGCGGGATTTTGAAACAGGTGTCAAGTTGGGTAAACTAAAGCGAGAAGACAAAACCTCTCTAGTGCTATATGAGGCAGACTCAGAAGTTACTGTAGACGCTTTCATGCCACACATGCATCCAGGAGGTGAGGCTTATCTTGTTCTTGAAGGAGAAGTTTGGGACGAAGAAGGCACATACCCCACCGGTTCAATAGTTTGGATGAATAGGGAAACAACACATACGCCAAAAACCCGTGGAAAAACTCTGATTCTAGTTCTGTGGCCCGAAGGCGTAAAGTCTGCATGAAACTAATTTCACTCTAAATTATTAGATTCAACCCAAGTAAATAGATTCCTAAGAACCGGACCTAGTGACTTTCCTTTCTTGGATAATGAATATTCAACTCTAGCAGGAACCTCGGCAAATACTTCTCTTATGACAAGCCCTAAGTCAACGAAGTCCTCTAAGCGACGACTCAAAGTGGTCGCAGTAATGGAGAGCTCTCTCTTTAGTATATTGAAACGCAATGGCTTATTCTGACTGGCCATAAAATGAAGCATTTGCAAAACATGTGACCTCCCCAGTAAGTCGATGAAATTTCTACTTGCAGATTTTAGGCATACTGGTTTATCTTCGAGCCCTGGTTGCATGAAACTACCAAGTGCACGAAGTATATCAATCAAGAAGTATCAACCACAATACTATGGTTGCTAGAGAGAAACTTTCATTCATTAATACCTAAGCATAATGCGATATGCAAGGAGGAATGAAAAACATGAGTAAATGTGGATGCGGAAGATCGCCAACTGGAATGTGTAAAGGATGGCATGGACTGAGCAAAGAAGAATTTGAAGCTAAATTAAAAGAACATCAAGATAGTACCAAGGAGGAATGAATTTGGCCAAGAATTGGAATACAATTCTTAGGTGGGTTCATCTAACATTTGGAATGATGGTATCAATATATTTTGCCAGAATCACCTTCACTGGTAATGTCGATGCTTGGGATGCCGACCCATGGGTTACAATGCTTGTAGGACAGGCAATAATGGCCATTGTATTCTGGACAGGGGTCATAAAATGGCAACTACCAAGAATAAAAAAGTGGAATCGCAACAGAAAGAAAAAAGCTGCTGCAAATAATTGATTAAGATACACATAGAAATATTTCTTTGTTATGAAAAGATACGATTCTTTTTGAAGAGGAATTGCTACCTTGGTTTATGGACGAGGAGGAACTATCAATTACTGATAGTAAATTTGAGTCTAAGATGATATCAATTGGGATTGTAATATCTGGGTTTATCGCTTCGGTAATTCAGCCAGTTGTGCTATTTTTATCTGGAAAGGACGTCAATGATGCCGTTTGGCCACATGCTTACAGAGCACTGCAAGCAACCATGTGGCTTAGAGAGAATTTGACATTGATGTTCTTTTTTGTCCTGCTGATGTTATTTGCATCTCTTGTATCTGTAAATAATAAATTCAAAGGAAAGAATATCCACCAAATTCATCGTGCAATTCTCTTATTTGTGATCGGCTTATTCAGCGGATTTACTGTACTTTATTTCCTACTTGATTTTTTCTACCTTAGAGGTGCTTTTTTACTACTGCCTACATTGTATGGAGTTATCTTACTCTCTAGCATACTTACAGTGAATGGCTTGCCGACTCTACCTCTTCGTAATCCAAAAAAATCTGCAATCGGTAGTATAGCCCATTTAATCGGCGTTTTCTTCGCTGCATGGCTAGTTATGCCGGGAATCCCTGCAATGGTTGGATTCGCACCTTCACCACCGGAAGTTCCGAAGATTGGATATGGGGCGGAGCCTGGTCCATTTGAGACTACAATGACTGTTCATGCATATGAGATGCCCAGTGATGTTGAAAATATCATTATGGAAAGAGAACAAGATATTGAGTTCTCAGTCTATCTAACACTACCAGAATTATCGTCTGATATTCCTTTGGATTCAATCCCATTAGCGCTATTGAGCCACGGTTGGGGATATCCAATTTATGAGGAATATACTGACTGGATAACCCATTTATCAGCCCGAGGGATGGCTGTGGCTTTTGTCCAGTATCCATCCCACATAGACCCTATTATTCCAGACGGATTAGTCGGTGAAGATATTGAAGGAGCATCTAATTATCCTCACCATGAATATCGTGCACAAGCGATTGCATCTGCATTGGATACCGTTAACGAAGTCGCCTTGAGTGAACAAAGACATCCAAGTGTAGATTTAGCTCTCAAAAATGTGACTATTGACTCAAGCCATCTTTGGATTGGAGGGCATAGTTTAGGAGGAGCCTATACTTTTATTCAGTTATATGAATCGATGGAAAGAGGTTGGGGTAATCAAACATTATTCATTGATATTGAATCTGGATGGACGCGTCCAAATCAACAACACTTACAACCGAATTTTACTCGCATGCCAGATGATACGATGATACATATTGCACGTGGAGTTGATGATATGACTGTTGATGCTTGCTACAGTGTTCATCATCAACAAGCGTTTAGTCACTTACCCAAAGAGCATGTATTGTATATTGAATTACAAAGTGATCTATACGGATTTCCTCGCTTGGTTGGAACGCATTATTTACCAACAAATTCGGTTCATGATATACTTGCCGATTTCGGAGTTTATCGTAGAATAGATGCACAAGCAGACTGGGTGACTGCTAGAAGTCGAGGAGACACAATTACCGAAGATTGGGCTTATCAGCACTTAATCGATAGTGAATTACTGCGCTCGATGGGCAAATGGTCTGATGGAACAGAAGTTTTGCCCTTATTGGTTTACGAGAATGCTCTCAATGATTATAATAAATTTGAATATTGTAATACTTTTGAAGGTACACTATGAATTAAAAAATAATCAATTATGTCAGCTCTAATACTCTGGAAGTGTGTTTTATAATATTATTAGACTATAATACCATAATTATTAATGTTCTAAAAAGGATTATTATCTAAGGCAGCGTGCCTAAACCATGAACCGCCGAACCTCACAGAATCAGAGGAAAATCCGTATGCCAGGTATTTTCCGTCGCCAACCTAAAAAGGAGAAGGCGAAGGTGGAAGAGGTCGTCGCTAAAACCGAGGATGCTTCTTGTCAAACTCGTGGCTGCGGTTGCGGAAATTGAGAATTAAACTCTGTTTCAAGTTCGAAATAACTGATTCGAACCTTCAAGTCTTCAATAAAAAGGCTGTTTTTCAATTGTGTTGAATAATCATAAGTAAGCGCCTACTAGGCATACTGTTATTAGAATTGGTAGAACAATTGCCGGAAGCTTAGGTACTGCTTCGGTGAATCCTCTAAGATTGGCTCCAACTATTGTTACTAAGAATATACTCAATCCAACGGCACTGGCAGTAAGTAAGGCAGCCATTGAATCAGAGTCATCCATTGAGAAACTACAAATCAAATTTATCGCAGAGACGGCAAGTACGCCCCCTCCAACAGCCATTCTCATTGCATTCATTTCTCCAAGAGCACTTTCATGAGCCTCTTTGCCAAATATATCTTCGTTGAACCCTTTCGGATTAATGTTCATTTTCATTCCAATTAGCAGACTTACTACTCCGACAATCTGCATGGCTATTGCTTCATCCATAGAATTAATTTGGCAAGTCAGTTGATAATGGATACTGTCAAAATATTAGTATTGACTGGGTTTATAATACTCAATATTTTTACTCAATTGCCAGTAATTTGATTGTTAAATTCAACTTTTTCCTAATTACCAATAAACCAAAGGTACCCAAAAATCACAACAAGCACTGCAAATAGTATGTCAAATATCATGCCGGTAATAGAACCTGCAGAAGATTGTCCTGTTGAAGATTGCCAATCTGCCTTCCCTTTGTAAAAAATAGCATCAAAAACAAATGTTCCAATAATTGACAAACAACAAATTCCCTCGCTTAGGAAATTAAGAAGCCTGCCAGTATCACCATCTGTACTTACACTGGACAGCACAAATGATGTTGCGATACCTAATCCAAATATTATGTAAGAAAGATACCGGAAATTAAATTCAGGAGCAAATTTAGCATTGAGAATGATTATTTGTT
>Ga0233438_10000741_pt1 | contig 39583 bp, 35 predicted proteins | sample SI_123_September_FD_182720 | JGI IMG/M metagenome (GOLD analysis project Ga0233438, IMG submission 182720) | Seawater microbial communities from Saanich Inlet, British Columbia, Canada - SI_123_September2016_10_MG | ecosystem: Environmental > Aquatic > Marine > Inlet | place: Canada: British...
CAAGAAACCTCATCTTTGAATATAACTTATGTTAAATCTAACAGAAGTTGAATTAGTACTAGACCCTTTTATGGGAAGTGGAACTACTGGTAGAGTTAGTGATAAATTGGATAGGAGATTTGTGGGGTATGATTTGAAAGGGTATTAAAATTTGTGATTTTAATTCAGTTTAAATAAATTTGATTTTTAATTAAAATATATATCCCTCTGATAAAATGAAAAATCTTTCAATCCTGTTAATTTCACTAACTATTTTTTTCTATAGTTGTTCATCTAATGATGATGATACTACTACCCTAACAACTGAATATACCTTAATAGTTAAAGTTGGAGAAGGAGGAACTGTCTCTACAGAAGGAGGAACTTATGATGAAGGAACAGAACTTTTAATATCTGCTTTAGCAAATGAGGGTTATGAATTTTTGGGTTGGCAAGGAATTGAAAATAACTCAAGTAGTATAAATATTACATTAAATTCAAATTTAACTATTACAGCATTATTTGGAAAAATTTCACTGAATCTAAATGTCCCTTTTGGTAATGTGGATTTTGTTAACTCATCCACAAATTGTCCACTATTAACTTCTTTAGGTGTTCCAGGTATGTGTGGAACGTTTGAATACGGAGATGATGTTACAATTTCTGCATTAATACCCAATTGTTCTCAATTAGTTGGATGGGAAGGGTATGATTCTAACCAACAAACGATTACAATAACCCTTACAGAGAATATTACTTTAAATCCGATTTTTGAAAGTACATCAGAATACAGTTTTGAAATTTTAAAATCTGGAGAAGGAAATGTATATAATATTACAGGAAATGTTGAAAGTGGATTTCAATTTAATGAATTTAGTGGTGGATGTTTTTCGGGAGGAGAGGAAATAATGTTAACAGCTGTAGCTGCTGATGGGTATATTTTTGACGGGTGGATAGATGATGAAAACGAAAGATTATATGATTTAAATCCCCACAGAAACTTTTTTGGTGATGATTATGTTCCACCCTTGAAACTAAGATCAAAATTTATAATTAATGAATATCTTAATGACACCTTATATGGAAGGTTGACAAATGATTCAACACCACTAGATTTTGTAAATGTTTTTTTGGATGAAGCAGAGGCGTATGGTTATAATTTTAAAGAAACCGTTCAAAATATAATAATAGATAATAACCCTGGAGCCTATTCTTTAGCTACTTGTAAAGAAAATAATTACATACATATCAACTTAAACCAGAATGGTGGAGGAGATTCTTGGACTACATGGGATTTTGCTCAAAAATTGAGAGTAGTTTATCATGAATTAGGACACGATTTACTTCACTTATGGCATGTTTGTAAACCTGGACAACACATGACTGGTTGGGACAATTGTATGGAGTTATATGGGAATACTGATGATTTATTGTACAATGGTGTAGAAGTGAACCAAAACCGTTTAAAATATAATGCTGATGACCCAATGTTCGATTGGGGAAGGGCAACTAGAGACATGTTTGAAATAAATCTTCAAAATCCATATGATTGTGGTATTTTTTAAATAATATTTAAAAAATTTATATTAATCATTTAAACATCAAATATTTTTTAACTACCCTTCGAAGGTAAAATTAACTCCGATATAAAAACCACTCCGATACCCATTTTAAGAAAAAGTGTTTTCTCAGTTACAAGAAACCTCATCTTTGAATATAACTTCTGTTAAATCTAACAGAAGTTGAATTAGTATTAGACCCATTCATGGGAAGTGGAACTACTGGTAGAGTTAGTGATAAATTGGATAGGAGATTTGTGGGGTATGATTTGAAAGGGTATTAAAATGTGTGATTTTAATTCATTTTAAATAAATTTGATTTTTAATTAAAATATATATCCCTCTGATAAAATGAAAAATCTTTCAATCCTGTTAATTTCACTAACTATTTTTTTCTATAGTTGTTCATCTAATGATGATGATACTACTACCCTAACAACTGAATATACCTTAATAGTTAAAGTTGGAGAAGGAGGAACTGTCTCTACAGAAGGAGGAACTTATGATGAAGGAACAGAACTTTTAATATCTGCTTTAGCAAATGAGGGTTATGAATTTTTGGGTTGGCAAGGAATTGAAAATAACTCAAGTAGTATAAATATTACATTAAATTCAAATTTAACTATTACAGCATTATTTGGAAAAATTTCACTGAATCTAAATGTCCCTTTTGGTAATGTGGATTTTGTTAACTCATCCACAAATTGTCCACTATTAACTTCTTTAGGTGTTCCAGGTATGTGTGGAACGTTTGAATACGGAGATGATGTTACAATTTCTGCATTAATACCCAATTGTTCTCAATTAGTTGGATGGGAAGGGTATGATTCTAACCAACAAACGATTACAATAACCCTTACAGAGAATATTACTTTAAATCCGATTTTTGAAAGTACATCAGAATACAGTTTTGAAATTTTAAAATCTGGAGAAGGAAATGTATATAATATTACAGGAAATGTTGAAAGTGGATTTCAATTTAATGAATTTAGTGGTGGATGTTTTTCGGGAGGAGAGGAAATAATGTTAACAGCTGTAGCTGCTGATGGGTATATTTTTGACGGGTGGATAGATGATGAAAACGAAAGATTATATGATTTAAATCCCCACAGAAACTTTTTTGGTGATGATTATGTTCCACCCTTGAAACTAAGATCAAAATTTATAATTAATGAATATCTTAATGACACCTTATATGGAAGGTTGACAAATGATTCAACACCACTAGATTTTGTAAATGTTTTTTTGGATGAAGCAGAGGCGTATGGTTATAATTTTAAAGAAACCGTTCAAAATATAATAATAGATAATAACCCTGGAGCCTATTCTTTAGCTACTTGTAAAGAAAATAATTACATACATATCAACTTAAACCAGAATGGTGGAGGAGATTCTTGGACTACATGGGATTTTGCTCAAAAATTGAGAGTAGTTTATCATGAATTAGGACATGATTTATTACATCTGGGACACACATGTGAACCGGGTCATCATATGACAGGTTGGGACGAATGTATGAGAAGATTTGGAACAACAGAAAATCTATTATATAATGGAATTGAAGTAAATCAAAATCGATTAAAATATAATTCAGATGACCCAATGTTTGATTGGGGAAGAGCTACTAGAGACATGTTTGAAATAAATCTTCAAAACCCTAGCTGTGAAATATTTTAATTCAATATTTAAAATATTAAATAAAATTTCTATTATAGATTAACTACATCAAATTTTTTGATTTTCCATAGGGTAAAAAATTGACTCCGATAAAAAAACCACTCCGATTAGGGTTTAAGGAAAAAAGTATTTTCTCAGTTACGAGAAACCTCCTCTTTGAAATACTGATAGAGTAATTGAATTATAAATTTATTAGAGAATGTATTATACATTCACACCTCTTCATTCTGATACACTTTGATTATTAAACCTCTAAACTGAAGAATCTTCTTTTAAACTGTTCTCCCACTTTAATAAGTCCTTCTCAGTGATGTATTTTGAATGAGAAGATACTTCTATCATATTTAATCCTCTGTTTCTTCTCCAGTCCTCGATAGTGATTCTATCTACTCCATAGAGTTTCATTAAATCCTTTTTACTCAATCTTCTTTCCATATACTTTTATCTCTTCTTTCTCTAATAGTTCTTTAAACTTCTTGTTATAGGTCTCTCTATCTCCACTTATTCTGTACTTCTCTAACTTATCTGAGAAATTCTTTACTAAGATGGATTTCTTCTTTAATAGTTCTACCATATGTTTTGCTTCTTCCTTACTTATGTTTTCTATCATATTATTTGCTTTCAGATTTAATTAAAAATGTAATAACCTCGTACTTGTAATACTATATCAGTTCGAGGTTGATACTCTTTCTTTAAACTTTTAATAATTGTTCAGTATAAATTAGATACACCAAACCCCTTAGAGTTTTCAAACTCTCTATAAACTTGAATCTTACACTTCTTCTGACCAGTTCATTGTTCCCCATATCAGATTTATAATAAAATCATTTTTGTAACTACCGGTGAAACCTCAACTATTATTTATAATCTACTAACCGATGTCTTTCCCACTAACTAACTTTCGTCCCTCATGGGTGAACTCCTCTTTACCCCATGTTGGAGAGAAGGTTACACTTATAAGTATAGAAAGTTTTAGAAAACGATAAAAAATGATTGAAAATAGTTCAGAATTAACTTCTGTTAGATTTAACAGAGGTTGTTAGTACCCCACCAAATAACTTAGTACCCAAAAGGGACTAAAACAGTACCCCGGGGTACTATAGGTTCATTTATATATACTGTAAATCAAGCAGTTATAAATATTAATGAGTACAGGTGGGACCACCAACAAAGAAAGGCGTTAACAGCGATTTTGCTGTTTGCGTCTTTTTTATTTGTCCACATATTTGTCCCCAGTTTCCTATACATTTTTGTATACCCCCTGATTTTGGATTAGTCTTTGAAGTACCTTTATTGTCAACAATAACGGTAGTTGCAAGCGTTTATAGGTGTATAATAACGAAAACACCCTAACCCTTGCTATTGCATAAACTTAAGAGAATGAATTTATCTAATGATTACGCAGACTTCATCCAGCAATTTCAATGGAACTACTTTGCAACTTGTAGAACACCTTACAAGATTCACACAATGACAGTGAGAAACTGGCTTACAAAGCTTTTACAGCGCTCTAACAAGGTAGAACAAGTATTCTATGCCTCTGAGAGAGATAAAGGAGATTACAATAACAAACACGTACATATACTTATTGGCACTAATACAGACATGACATACCAGGAAGTGAAGCATGGAATGGGCAATGTATCAGTAGGAGACTATCAACCCATCTATGATAGTGAAGCAGTATGCAAGTATGTAACAAAGCATATAGGTAAAGATGTGGACTAGTTTTATTTCTACTTGTTTTTTTGGGCTGTACGTCTAAGGAAACTACTTCAGAAACCCTCCCCAATGTAATTTATATTCTGGCCGATGATCTGGGCTATGGAGATGTGTCCTTTTACAATCCTGAATCAAAAATCCGAACGCCCTATTTGGACCAAATGGCGCGTGAAGGGATGCGTTTTACTGACATGCATTCCACTTCAGCCGTTTGTACTCCTACACGCTACAGCATCCTTACAGGGGAATACGCCTGGCGAACCCCGTTAAAAAGAGGGGTTTTGTGGAGCTATGGCCCCTTAATGATTCCTGAGAATAAAGAAACCGTACCCAAGCTTTTTAAAAGGAACAACTACCAAACGGCAGTAATTGGGAAATGGCATTTGGGGTTGGATTGGGTATTAAAAACACCCTATGACAGTACTCTTGTCAATAAAAACAAACAAGGACTGATTATAGATTATAACGAAAAACAGATCGATTTCTCTCAACCCCCAACAGAGGGTCCTTTTCAGGTGGGATTTGATTACAGCTACATTATACCCGCCTCCTTAGACATTCCTCCTTATGTGTATATTGAAAACGGTCAATTTACCTATGCGGTCAACGGCTACACTCAAGGCAGCAATTTAAATGCGGATTATGATGGTGCTTTTTGGCGTCCGGGCCCCCTTTCAGAGAACTTTGATTTTTATGATGTCTTGCCGAGTTTTATCTCAAAAGCAAAAGCTTACATCAGTAAAGCAAAAGAACAAGCAAACCCGTTTTTTCTTTATTTGCCACTTGCGGCCCCTCATACGCCTTGGGTGCCAACAGACGACCAAAAAGGACTTTCCGAAGCAGGGATGTATGGAGACTTTGTCAATATGGTGGACCGGTATGTGGGAGAACTACTAGCCCATGTAGATCAGCTTGGATTAAAAGAAGAAACCTTGATTGTCTTTACGAGTGATAACGGACCCTATTGGAAAGAAAAATACATCAAAACGTTTCAACACAAAGCATCTGGAAATTTAAGAGGGATGAAGGGAGACATCTATGAAGGAGGACATCGGATTCCTTTTATCGTCCGTTGGCCCGGAAAGGTAAAAGCGGGAACTGAAAGTAAAAACCCAAATATCTTGGCAAATTTTTACGCAACAATGGCGGAGTTTTTTGGAGCCCCTTCTTCTCCACGGGATAGTTTTAGTATTTTTAAGGAACTCACAGACGAAGCACATACACCCCTGCTGAAACCCATTGTTCACCATTCTTCAAACGGGCATTTTGCACTCAGAAAAGGACCCTGGAAATACATTGAAAAATTAGGATCGGGTGGATTTTCTAAACCCGCTTCTATTAAAACCCTGGACGGGGTTTCTCAAGAGGGGCTATGCAATCTTGAAGAAGACCTCGCAGAACAAGTAGATCTTTCAACACAGAACCCTGCAGAATTGAATCGGTTAAAACAAATGTTAGATTCGGTTCGGAGTTTGAGGTAGTAGAGTCGAATAAAAGCCTCTTTTTCCTAGTTTAATTAATAGTAGAATCAGCAAAATCACAAAAGTTTATTTTGTAATTTTGTGAAAACAAAAATTGAATTTTTTATGGCTTTTGATATCGAAATGATCAAAGCAGTGTATGCGCGACTGGAAGAGCGCGTAGAAGCAGCAAGAAAACTTACTGGAAAACCTTTAACAGCCTCAGAAAAGATATTGTATTCCCACCTTTGGGATGGGAAATCGGACCGCACATTTAATCGAGGAAAAGATTATGTGGACTTTGCTCCAGACCGTATTGCGTGTCAGGACGCTACGGCGCAAATGGCTTTATTGCAATTCATGCAAGCGGGAAAACCCAAAGTAGCGGTTCCTACAACAGTACACTGTGACCACCTAATTCAAGCCAAAACGGGGGCAATGGAAGATTTAAAATCTGCCAACAGCACCTCTGCAGAGGTTTTTAACTTTTTAGAATCGGTATCGAACAAATACGGCATCGGTTTCTGGAAACCCGGAGCGGGAATCATCCACCAAGTGGTGTTAGAAAACTATGCTTTTCCAGGCGGCATGATGATCGGAACAGACTCCCACACAGTAAACGCAGGCGGATTGGGAATGGTTGCCATCGGTGTTGGAGGTGCAGACGCAGTAGATGTAATGGCAGACATGCCGTGGGAACTGAAATTTCCAAAATTGATAGGGGTTAAACTCACCGGAAAATTAAACGGTTGGACCGCGCCCAAAGATGTGATTTTAAAAGTTGCAGGGATTCTTACCGTTAAAGGAGGAACTGGAGCCATCATCGAATATTTTGGCGAAGGCGCAGAATCCATGTCCTGTACGGGTAAAGGAACTATCTGTAATATGGGAGCAGAGGTAGGTGCTACAACTTCAACCTTTGGCTACGACGCTTCTATGGAGCGTTATTTACGTGCCACAGACAGAGATGATGTGGCCGACGCCGCCAATGCTGTAAAAGAACACCTCACTGCAGACCCGGAAGTATACCAAAACCCAGAACAGTATTTCGACCAAGTCATTGAAATCGACTTAGATACGTTAAGCCCTCACGTCAACGGGCCTTTTACGCCAGACTTGGCAACCCCAGTGGCAGAAATGTCTAAAGTGGCAAAAGAAAACGACTGGCCGCTTCAAGTGGAATGGGGATTGATCGGATCCTGTACCAACTCGTCTTACGAAGACCTTTCTCGGGCTGCCTCCATTGCCAAACAGGCAGTAGAAAAAAACTTAGTTACCAAGGCCGAATTCGGAATTAACCCAGGTTCGGAACAAGTGCGTTACACATCGGAAAGAGATGGATTACTGGAAATCTTTGAAGATTTAAACGCCAAAATATTTACCAATGCCTGTGGTCCTTGTATTGGACAATGGGCTAGAGAAGGAGCAGACAAGCAGGAGAAAAACTCCATCATTCACTCCTTTAATAGAAACTTTTCTAAACGTGCGGATGGCAATCCCAATACCCACGCCTTTGTAGCCTCCCCCGAAATGGTGGCTGCTGTAGCTATTTCTGGAAGATTGGATTTCAACCCACTCACAGACACTTTGATCAACCAAAAGGGAGAAGAAGTAAAACTAGACCCTCCTACTGGATTGGAATTACCACCGTTGGGATTTGATGTTATAGATAACGGGTACCTCGCTCCTGTTGAAGACGGGTCTCAAGTGCAGGTAAATGTCAAAGAAGATTCCGAAAGATTACAACTATTAACACCTTTTGCCCCTTGGGACGGGGAAAACCTGACGGGAGCAAAACTGCTTATAAAAGCACACGGGAAATGTACTACAGACCACATTTCTATGGCAGGACCATGGTTGCGTTTTCGTGGGCACTTGGACAACATTTCCAACAACTGCCTCATTGGAGCAGTTAATGCATACAATCAAAAAACAAACTTTGTCAAAAACCAATTGACAGGGGAATACGGTGGTGTCCCCGATGTACAACGTGCATACAAAGCTGCGGGAATCGAAACTGTTGTTGTAGGAGATCACAACTATGGAGAAGGATCCTCTCGGGAACACGCAGCAATGGAGCCTCGTTTCTTAGGAGTCAAAGTGGTGATTGTAAAATCATTTGCTCGTATCCACGAAACGAACTTAAAGAAACAAGGAATGTTGGGAATTACTTTTGCGAAGGAGTCAGATTACGACCTTATTCAAGAAGATGACACCTTTAACTTTGTCGATTTAAAAGACTTCGCTCCTGGAAAACTTCTTACTATAGAAGTGGTTCACGCCGATGGATCAAAAGACACCATAAAGGCGAACCATACCTATAACGAAGCTCAAATTGAATGGTTTAAAGCAGGTTCTGCACTGAATCTAATCAAGGAGCAAAACAGCGCTGCTTAGATCAGGTGATCTAGTTTTTCGTCAATGGCTTTTCTGAGGACTTGATACCCTTCTGCACTAAGATGAAGTCCATCTTGAAGGAAATAGATTTCATTGATACGCTTATTTTTAAGTAAAGATTCGTAAAAATCTACCTGGTATACGTTGGGAAGTGTTTCTATTTTTTCTCCAAGCTGTGCATTGATCTCTTTGATTTTTTTTAGCTCGTATTGCCGCTCAAAAGAAGGTTTTATAGAAATATTTAAAATTTTAGTGTTTGGGAATTGTGCCTGTACTCTGTCTATAAAACTTACTATTTCTGCAACTATTTTTGAGGCGGTAAAACCTAATGTTAAATCGTTCCCGCCGAGGTAAAGGACAATTACTTTGGGCTGCACGTCCCTAAAGAGTTCTTCAAAATAGTCGTTTAATGAATGAATAAATGCCCCCCCAAAGCCTAAGTTTAGTGTATCCCATCTTGGAAAATCCTGAGCAACGTTTTTCCACAAGCGCAGGGTTGAACTTCCATAAAACACAAGGAGCTCTTTTTTACTCTTCTTTTTAGCCATATTTTTTTTAAGTACAGCTATTTCACCCTTAAAATTTTGATCTTCTCTGGATAATTCTTTTACGCCTATTTTAAAGGTGTCGTTTATTTTTTGAACTGCATTGTTCAGGAGATCGCTCTCTGGACTAGTGACTCCAAAATCTCGCATGCGAAAAGGAGGTAGAATTTGACACTTATAGGGAGCTTCAGAAGCGAGTTTGTCGAAGTTGACCAGTACAATGGGAACGAGAAGGGGTTGCTGTTTGAGACTACTTGCCAATTTAAAAATCCCTTTTAGAAAGGGTCCCGGCGATTCATCTGTGTAATAGGAAGCACCTTCTGGGCTAAACACCAAATTGATATTGTTTTCTAACGCCGCTGCAGCTTGTAGATAAAATTGTTTATTCGCTTTTTTTATCTCCTTTTTAGTAAGCTCTTTTGGAATAAAGTTGTTTGCATAGACACGGATGTATCCAAACTTATCGTAATAGTTTCTGTGATTTTTTTCATCTGGCAACGAATAGCGAACCACTCGAGTCCCCGGATTTTTGTAGTACTTTTCTAGAATTGAACTACTTATAAAGTGACTGTCCAAGGTAATTTGAAAATCTTCAGCTACAGTAAAAAAGGGATGGTTACGAAGGTGATTATAAATGAAAATTACCCCTTGTTCAGAAGGCAAGTTTTCTGAGCCTTTGATTTCTACTCTGAAAGAAGAGAAGGCTTGTTGTACTAGTTTAGCGCTAAGCGCACGCATTTCATTGGAAGGAATTTCTTTAGGAGCACGAACAATTTCATTAAAGCTGTTGCGCAATGCTTCCAACAACCTACTGTCTGGATTCATTAAATCGTGGCTAAAGTTGATAATAACGCTTCTATGATCGCTTTTCCTTGGGGATGATAGTGATTTAACTCCTCATCTAGATCGCCCCGAAATTGAAATAAACGGGTACCGACATCTCTTTTGATTTCTTCGGGCCCTAGAATCTCGGCTACTGTTCCTGTGGCTTGCCGTCTCCATACTTCAAATTGAAACAAACGATCTTGGGCAGCCGCATAGCCTTGAGCAAAAAAGAGATCGTTTTGATTTTGAGCATAAATGTGATTGACACCCCATTGATCTCGAAAAATTTCAACGCTCTGTTGAAGCCCCTTCACATTAATTTCTTCTGTGGGGAAAGGGTTTTCTGAAGTGGTACAACCGATCCATAATAGGATAAACGGAAGCAATAAAAAGTTTCGCATGTTTCGAGTGATTTAAAGTTCGTGGGAAGCTTTGATAAAGCGAGTTTTGAGATCCACCTTTTCTAGATTTTTGTCTAAGGGAAACATCGGTCTTTGGATTCTTTTATAGTCCAAGCGTTCCAAATCCTGATCCACCCCTCCTGGAGTCAAGGCCATTATCCAATCCCCGCGAAGGTCGTAAAGCTCTGGAACTAAATAGCCAATTTTAACAACCAGAATATCGGCTTTGCGTGGGTCCAGTTCCAATTGCGTAAAATCCTTTTCTCGGTGGTAGGGTTTGCGTTTTTTGGTCACGATAACGTTGATACTTCCTACCCTAACAACCACTTCGGTTTCTGCATGCACATCTCCTTGATGTATTGCTTTTACAACACCTTCCAGCAAAAGTGGAGGTGCATAGCGGTCATCTACTAGCGCACCTACTTTGGCAGAAACAGTATTATTTACTCCAGCTTTAAGTGCCGCTTCGATGAGTTCGGGACCGGGGATAGAAGCGTAAATCAATTCGGGTCCAGAGGATTTCTTAAAAGCTTTGTTGTTCAATAATTCGCGAAGGGTCCAGGTGACATCTCCTGCTCCGCCAGCGGTAGGATTGTCTCCCATATCGCTGATAACGTAGGGTTTTTTATCCGATGTTAATGCATAGGAAAGGCTGGTGTCTAAATCTGCCGTTGGGGCGACAAATTCAAATTCGTTTCGCACCTTCCAAAAATGTGCTGCTAGGGTTTCTGCACTTTCGCTTACTGCCTTTTGATCGTCTCCCGTGACCATGACCACAGCGTGATTTCTAGGCTCGTCCGCCCAGGCATACCCAATCCAGATCGCTGCATCGATGACCCCTTCCTTTTCGGTCATGGGTTGTACTTTGGCATACAGACTCTTTCCAGGTTCAATTCGCGTGCTGGTTTTTTCACCTGGAAGTAAAATGGGTACAGGAATCCAGGCTTTGTATCTGGGCTTCCCTTTTCCAGACTGCAACCGTTCCAAAAGGTTGTCCACGGCACGTTGTTTGGACTCCAAAACATCTTCATGGGGAGCCATCCGATAACAGGTGATCAAGTCGGTGTGTTGTGCCAATCGTTTAGAAACATTTCCATGGAGATCCATGGAAGTGGAAATAAGGGTTTCCGTACCAATTAAGTCTCGAATTTTTTGGATAAAATCGCCCTCAGGATCGTCTATCCCTTCCACACTCATTGCGCCGTGAATATCGAAAAAGAGCCCATCTAGAGGCAATTCTTTTTCCAACAAGGCTAAGGTTTTTCCGACTAAGGAGTCATAGGCTTTGCGAGTGACAATCCCTCCAGGGAGGGCATGACCACGAAGGGTGGGAGCCCAATTTGCAGCCCGTCTCTGAGGCTGCTCCTCTTGTAAAAAAGGATAATAATCAAAAACGGCGACTCCTTCTCTAGCCAAAAAAGCAGCAGCGTCTGTGGTGGCTGGAGAAAAAGTGCTGGATTCTATCGCCAACCCAGCGATGGCTATTTTGGGTTTTTTAATGGACTTTGAATTGCTGTTCGAGTCACAACTCAATAGGAAAAGAACAATAGCAAAAGCAGAAAGAACAGTTTTATATTTTGAGACCATAATAAAAATGAATTTAACTAAAGATATAACTTTCAAAGAGAAATCGTGTTCGAATGGACTTTTGTAGAAGGTGTTAAAGTTTATTTTTATCAGATCCATTCTGCCCTTATTTTAATGAAATACGTACCTTGATTTAGCCTATAATTGAATTTAACTAAAAAATTAATCAGAATGAAACAAGTTTTCTATTGGTCGTTGGTGGCTGCATTAGCTGGGTTTTTATTTGGTTTTGATACGGTAGTAATCTCAGGAGCGGACAAAAAACTCCAAAGTTTATGGCAGTCTTCAGCTGCGTTTCACGGCAGTGTCGTTATGGCAATGGCACTTTGGGGAACAGTAGCGGGCTCTCTTTTTGGCGCAATGCCTACCCAACGTTTGGGTCGAAAAATAACCTTGCTTTGGGTAGGAGTTTTTTATACCGTCTCAGCCCTAGGTTCTGCGTTGGCAAACGATCCGATTAGTTTTGCAGCGTTCCGTTTTATTGGGGGAATAGGCGTTGGAGTTTCAGCCATTGCAGCACCTGCTTATATTTCTGAAATAGCTCCTGCCAAAAGTCGGGGCCGATTGGTGGGGCTCTATCAGTTTAGTTTGGTGCTGGGAATTTTAATTGCTTTTATTTCAAATTATTTGCTAAGTGATATCGGTGAAAACGCCTGGCGCTGGATGATGGGAGTGGAAGCTATTCCTGCAATTCTTTATACCCTGTTGTGTTTGGGTATTCCAAAAAGCCCAAGATGGCTCATTACTCGGGGGGAACTGGATCAAGCGAGGCAAATTCACAATCGAGTTGACCCGGAGGGTTCTTTTGATCAGTTGGTTCATGAGATGACTCAAACTTCGAAGGAGGACCAAAACGAATCCATTTTTGACAAAAAATACCGTTTCCCGCTGAAGTTGGCCTTTTTGGTTGCCTTTTTCAATCAATTGTCTGGGATCAATGCTTTTTTGTATTACGCCCCTAGAATTTTTGAAGAAGGAGGTCTGGGAGAAAGCACCTCTCTGCTCAGCAGTGTAGGAATTGGAATTACAAATTTGGTTTTTACCATTATAGGGGTTGCTTTAATCGACAAACAAGGAAGAAGAAATTTAATGTATTACGGCTCTTTTGGATATATTATTTCTTTGAGCTTAGTGGCTTGTGCCTTTTTCTTTCAGTGGGGAGGCCTGTTGATTCCTATTTTTCTTTTCCTTTTCATTGCGGCTCATGCCATTGGTCAGGGAGCCATTATTTGGGTTTATATATCTGAGATATTTCCAAACCACCTTCGCAATTCCGGTCAGGCGTTTGGGGTTAGTGTACATTGGATTTTAGCAGCTATTATTCCCTCTTTTGTCCCCCTTTTATTCACGAGTATTGGTGCAGGGGTTGTGTTTTCTGTTTTTGCCTTTTTTATGGTGTTACAACTTGTTTTTGTCCATTATATGATGCCCGAAACTCGAGGAATTTCTTTAGAAGAACTGAGTAAAAAATTAATTTCAGAAAATGAGGCGAACTAAACAGAATCCTGTTCTTTCGGAATTGACTCCTCACGGAGTAGTAAAATAAAAAGAGAAGTAAACGAAATTAGGATTGATAAAATGTACATCCTTAAAAATTAAAATAAGGATAGCGTATTTTAAAGTTGAAGAATTAAAAAAAGCAAACTAAATTTAATGCTTTAAAATCAAGTATGAAAATAAGCTTTTACAAGGTAGCGCTGAAGAAGCGCTTTCCGTTAGCCATAAGCCGGGGAATACGTTATAATTCAGAAAATTTATTTATTCGTTACGAAAAAGACGGTTGTGTAGGTTGGGGCGAGGCGGCTCCTGGAAAAACAGAAGGTGCAGATACACCAGAAGCCGTTCAAGAAGAATTGGAAAAATTTATCGCCACAGGAATAGATGGCGTATCGATTCAGGGGCTTTACGATCGGGCGAGAGCGCTGGAAGTTCCTCCCTGTGCCTATGTAGGGTTGGATACTGCACTTTGGGATTGGACAGCCAAAAAAGCAGGGATGCCTTTGTTTCAAATGCTGGGTTTTCCAAGACCCTATACTCCCACCTCGGTGACTTTAGGAATCAACCCGCCGGAGGTGGTCAAAGAACGAATTCCCCTTCTTTTGGACGGAACCACAGTAAAGTCTTTAAAAATCAAGTTGGGATCACCCGAGGGTATAGAGGCAGACAAAGCCATGTTCCAACAAGTACTTGAAAGCACCCGGAAGTACGATGTAAAAATTCGTGTGGATGCAAACGGAGGCTGGGATGTTGGAGCGGCAAAACAGATGATGCAATGGCTGGCCGACAGAAAGGTAGACTATATTGAACAGCCCCTAAAAGAAGGAGAAGAAGATCGATTAAAAGAACTTTATGAAAACCGACCACTCCCTATTTACGTAGATGAGTCTTGTCGATTTTCAGAAAACATCCCCGGTTTTGCCGCTCATGTGGATGGAGTTAATATGAAATTAATGAAATGTGGTGGAATTACAGAAGCGTTACGGATTATTTCCACCGCACGTGCTCATGGTTTAAAAACCATGATTGGGTGTATGAGTGAATCTTCTGTAGCAATTGCTGCTGCAGCTGCTTTAACGGGTGGGATTGATCATATCGATTTGGACTCTCATTACAACCTGGCTCCTGATCCTTCTCAAGGGGCACCTATGGTGGACGGGGTGACCCTCCCTCTTGAAGTTCCCGGACACGGGGCAGAACTAAAAAAAGAATTTTATGTTAGATCCTAAGTTAAAAGTTGCCGTCTACATGGAAGACCATATCGATAGTGATTATGGTAAAATGGGTATGGGCGTGGTGCGCTATTTAAAAAACCCTATTGTAGGAGTGGTTGATAAAACGTTTGCAGGCAAATCCATGCGCGATTTTATGAACCTTGAAAGAGAAGTTCCTATTTTAAAAAACCTCGAAGCCGCTATTGAGCAGGGTTCTGAAGTTTTAATTTTGGGCATCGCCCCTTCTGGCGGGAGAATCCCAGAGTCGTGGAATTCAATTATTGTAGAAGCGCTCGAAGCAGGCTTGAGCATTGTAAACGGCCTTCACGACTTGTTAGCACCTAGATGGGCAACTCAAATAAAAAATCCAGAAACTCAATGGATTTGGGATGTTCGAGTTCCTCAATTTATCCCTGCTATTGCTACAGGTAAAGCAGCCTCATTGACAAATAAACGCGTCCTCTTTATCGGTACCGATATGGCGGTAGGAAAGATGACTTCAGGCTTAGAACTTTACGATGATCTTTTGAAACGAGAAGCAAATGTAGGTTTTATTGCTACGGGTCAAATAGGAATTACTCTTATGGGGAAAGGGATTCCTTTGGATGCCTATAAATTAGATCATGCTTGTGGTGCGGTAGAGCAAATTGTAATAGAAGCAGCTGAAAATGAAATCGTAATTGTAGAAGGTCAGGGATCTTTATTACATCCGGGAAGTTCTGCAACCCTTCCTCTGATGCGCGGAAGTTGTCCTACCCACTTGGTCTTATGTATTCGTGCAGACAAGAAAACCTTGCGAAGCCCAGAGCATATTGCTGTTCCAGACCTGAATGAATTTATCGCGCTAAACGAAGCGCTCGCGACAGTAGTGGGGACTTATCCACAGGCAAAAGTAATCGGGATATGTGCCAACACCAGCATGTTACCCGAAGCACAAGCCCAACAGTTTATCAGTGACCTTAGTGAGAAGACGGGAATTGAAGTGACAGATCCAGTTCGCTTTGGAGTAACAGGTATTTCAGAACTTCTTTTAAAAGATTAATACATTTTTTCGCGGCTCACTTGCTGGGGTAAAGGCAATCCTTTTTCAAGGCGTTCAAAACAGTCCAACACTTGGTAAGTGCTCTCTTTGGGATAGGTCAAACTAGCAATATGAGGAGTGATTTTTACTTTGGGGTGTGCCCACAGCAGACTTGATTTAGGAAGCGGTTCTTCTTCAAAAACATCTAAGAATGCACCCGATAGGAGTCCCGTATTTAAGGCTTTTACGATATCTTTTTCAACTTGAACAGCTCCCCTGGAAACATTGATGAGGTAGGTAGGTTCTTTAAACTTTTCAAAGAGTTGATAATTCAACAAGCCATGTGTTTTTGGGGTGTAGGGAACGGTACACACCAAGACATTGATTTGGCTGATAAAGTCCTCAAACTGATCCCCAGAGAAGGAAGGGAAAGCGGTTTCTTTAGGCGAATTAGAATATCCTATTACGGGAAAACCCAAATGATGAATTTTATTGGCAGCATCCCTACCCAAATGCCCGATGCCCAAAACACCTACTTTAACCGGACGCTCTATAAATTCAAATTGCGCCCAGTGTTTGTTTTGTTGTGCGGCTTGAAACTCATACCAAGAGCGGTGGTGATTTAAAAGCGCCATAAGGATGTAATTGCTCATGGAGAAGGCCATTTGTGGATCTACAACTCGGCAAACCGGAATGTGCTTTGGAATGGTTTCATCGGAGAGGACATGATCCACTCCTGCACCCATAGAAAAGATTAATTTTAAATTTTTAAAGCGAGTCAGCGCTCCTTTGGGTTGCTTCCAAACCATGACGCAAACCACATCCTCGGGATGTTCTGTTTCCAAACCAATCAACAGCGGAATATGGGGAGCAATTCGTTCAAAATTCTCCTTCCATTTTTGTGTGGGTACTGGGGGAGCGATGATTGCAAAACGCATGAGTAAAAGTTTAATAGATCCGAATTAAAGATAGACTAAATTTGTATTTTTGTGCAAAATACTTTCTTATGAATGTTTTAAATGCTTTTCAAAGAATGCTATTGTTTTTTTTCATGATCTCTTTACTATCCTGTTCCAAAGACGCAGATGAGGAAACCTTGTCCACCTTAAACACAAAAGAGCAAATCGCAGAGCAAATTTTAATTAAGACCAATGCAATACGTAGAGCAAATGGATTGACAGATTTGACTCAAAATGATGAAATGGATCAACTGGCGGGGTTGCACAGTGAGAATATGATAACATTCAATTTTTTTGATCACGTAGACCATGAAAACAAATCCCCCTCAGACCGAGCAGACGATCTAAACTATGGATGGTCTCGTATTGCAGAAAATATTGGACAGGTACCTTGGTTTGAAAATGTCAACGGCTGCGGAGATACGCGTTCTGCGGAGGTCATTTCGGATTGTGTTGTAGAAGGATGGAGGAACTCACCAGGACATTATGCGAATATGATTGGCGACTTTGAAGAGTTGGGTGTGGGTGTCGCTTTTACAAAAGACAGCATTGCCTATTTCACCCAAGTGTTTCGAACCCCTTAGGTTATTTACAATGATAATCTGCGGCGCGGGTTGCAATTTGGTTATTGGGTTTTACGTTCACCTTGTAGCCCAGTGAATTTGCCCAGCCTTTTGCTGCAGAAATTAACTTGTGAGACTGAAAGCTTTCGTCTCCATTATAGTCCATGTCAATTTGAACTTTAATTGTGATTTTTTGGGTCAACCACTCTGCTAGATCGATACTGAATTCGGCTTCCTTCCAGAGGCGAGTCCACATGTCCCGGATGATCTTTGTGCTGCTTTTACTAAAAATATAATGTACTCCCCTAGTACCTAACCGGTAGGCGATGACAGTGGTGTAACGAGTTTCTTTGTTAATGTTTTGAGAATCAGTACCAATATGAATTTCCGCATAGGGGTAATTTTTAATCACCTCGAGGGTATGGTCTACAGGATCGATACGATCTCCCTTTATATTTCTAAATAGCAGCATAATTTATGCTCTAATTTAAAAATACTATTTTGGCTTTAACGATTAATTTCACTTTTATGACTGTTCTTTTTTTCAATCTGTGTAATACGGCAATTTTGGTTGCCTGGGCAGCGATTCTTTTTTCCCCAAAAAGCACCGTATCAAAACCCTTGATTTCGTTTCCGTGGATTCCCTTGGGGATTAGCTTCTTTTACTCCTATTTTATTATCGCATCCGGAGGACTAGCAGAGGCAGATTTTTCCAGTTTAGAAGGGATTTTGGTTTTATTTCAAAATGCAACACCAGAATCAGCAGCTGCAGGCTGGTTGCATTATTTGGCCTTTGACTTTTGGGTGGGGACTTGGATCGTTCGACACAGCCAAAAGAATCAAATAAAACATGGGTATATTGTCCTGCCTTTGTTGTGTACTTTTATGTTGGGCCCCGTGGGGATTATGGTATACAGCCTGATTTATTTTGGCACTAAAAAACTTAGGAAGGCCAGTTAAAACTAATGTTTTGATTCAGATCGGGATGAAGCGAATACGCTACAGGACAAGTAAGTGCAGCGCGTTCAAGTAGGGTTTGCGTTTTGGGATCAAAACCTTTTGAAAAAGAAACCTCCACATGAATTTCAGCAATCCTCCGAGGGTTGCTTGCCATAACTTTGGTTACGGCTGCGGAAGTCCCTTTGAGATCAACTCCGAGATCCTGTGCTTTGATTCCCATTAGGGTCAGTAAACATGATGCCAAAGCAGTGGCAACAGTGTCTGTAGGAGAAAAAGCTTCGCCTTTCCCTTGGTTGTCCAGAGGAGCATCGGTAATAAAAGTATTTTTTGAAGCCATATGTGTCGCTTCTGTTCTAAGGTCACCTAGATAGATTACGCTACTCGTCATAGTTATAAATTAAAAATTTTTGAAAATAAAAGATCCCCAAGCAAGGCGCCAGAACCTAGAATCAAGGGATACAGTAAAAAAAGCCAAAGTCCATCTTTAAGACGAAGAGTGCTCCAGAAACTTGGTGAATTTGTAAGACCTTTTAAAAAATCATACCAGCTTAGTAATTCAAGCTTGGAAGCCATTAGATTTGCTAAAATGGCAATTAATAAGATAAAAACTCCTAGAAAATAAATTCGAACCATATTCAAAAATAAAGAAGTTTTACGCGCGAATGTTTACTTTAGTTAAAAACTAAAAAGGAAACTTTCTAAGCCCCAGCATCAGGGACAATGAGGAATATGAATTTGGATGTTTCATTTTAAAAACAATAAATAGTAACAGATGAAATTAGGTTGGATACTTAAAGTTGTATTGGGTCTTGGAGCCCTACTTTGTTTTATTGTGGTGGGCCTGATGTTCACCAAATTGTCATTTATCGATTGGCCTTATGCGATAGGGGGCATAATTTTACTAACTTTAACACTTGCGATTCCGATAAAAAAACATAAAAACAAATAGACGATAATGAAAAAATTTATTTTCGGGGCTTTGACGCTACTGGCATTGGCCCCCCTTCAAGGACAAAACTTGAAAACCATCAAAAATGATATTCAAACTTCAATAGACGCTAAAAAAGAAAGTCTAACCACAATAAGTGACGGAATTTGGGAGGCCGCAGAAACCTCTTTAGAAGAATTTACTTCTTCACAACTTTTAAAAGATTACGCACGTGAAAATGGATTTGAAGTGACGGAAAATGTTGCAGATATTCCTACCGCTTTTATGGCCAAATACGGTTCAGGAAAACCGGTTATTGGGATTTTAGGAGAATTTGATGCCAATGCAGGAATCTCTCAAAAAAGAATACCCAAAAAAGAAGCTCGGGTACCTGGTGGTGCTGGTCATGGCTGTGGACATAATCTTTTTGGAACCGCTAGTCTTGCAGCTGCAGTTGCAATCAAAGAACAGATAGAAAAAGGAACCCTGAAAGGAACTGTTATTTTTTATGGAACACCTGCAGAGGAAACCATTTTTGCTAAAGTGTGGATGGTCAGAGCAGGCGTTTTTGACCAACTGGATGTGTGTATGGATTGGCACCCTGGAGACAATATCGTATCGGGAACAGAAACTAGTAAAGCATTAGTTGACTTTCGTGTTATGTTTTATGGGGACACCTCTCATGCTTCGGCGGATCCGTGGAATGGAAATAGCGCCGTAGATGCTATGGAGCTTTATACCACAGGATTAAACTATTACAGAGAACATATCCTGCCCACCTCAAGAATTCATTACCAAATTGAAAAAGCAGGAGATGTTGTAAACGTAGTTCCCGATTATGCAAAGATCTGGACTCGCTTAAGAGAGAATAGCGTAGAAAAGGTTGATGTACTTTACGAACGCGCGTTGAATATAGCAAAAGGAGCAGCACTGATGACAGGTACAAAATATGAAACTAAATTGATCTCTGGGATTTATGAAATTTTAGTCAACCGGACGGGAGCAGAAATCATGCAAGAAAACCTAGAGACACTGGGTGAAATTTCGTATACTAACCAGGAAATTACTTATGCAAATGCTATTCTAAAAGAGGCTGGTAAACCCCAGCTTGGAATCAATGGGAAAGTAACTCCTATACAGGAAACACTACCCGCACAAGGCGGCTCTACGGACGTGGGGGATGTAAGTCAAGTGGTTCCTACCATTCGAATGTCCGCTACCGTCGCTGCAGAAGGGGGTCCGTGGCACTCTTGGGCAGTTGTAGCTTGTACAGGAATGTCTATAGGACATAAAGGGATGATTTACGCTGCAAAAGCACTGTCAATGACCATGGCAGATTTGTATAAAAATCCAAAATTAGTGGAAGCAGTTAAAGCAGATTATAAAAAAAACAAAACGTCAGAACCTTATAAACCACGTATCCTTCCTGGTCCTCCGAGCCTAGAATAATTTGTTATAAGGAAGGTTTACTGTAACCATTTTCGATCCTGCATTTCTTTTTTGACATGGCGGGAAAGATAGACCAGAGCGATCATATTTGGGATGCACATCAATGCAAAGGAGAGGTCGATGATTCCTATGACAACTTCTACTGTGGCTAATGCGGAAAAAATGATACTTCCTATATAGAAATAATTGTAGAGGTTTCCCCACTTAAGTTGGGTCAGGTAACCAAAACATTTTACCCCGTAATAGGAATAGGTAAACAAGGTAGAGATCCCAAAAACAAAAACCATGAGCATCAGCAGTTGATCGCCAAATCCAAAAAAGAGGCGTCTAAAGGCTTCTAGTGTAAGCACGATGCCGTTGAGTCCTTCCACTTCATATGCCCCGCTGATGATAACGACTAGACCCGTTACAGTACATACCAAAACGGTGTCGAGCAAGGGGCCTAACATTGCGACCAAACCTTCATCGGTTCCTTTGGAGCTTTGAGATTGCCCGTGATACATAGGTGCGTTGCCCACGCCGCTTTCATTGGAAAACACTGCACGGCGAACCCCCAAAAGAACCAAGCCCCAAAATCCCCCCGTCACCACCGTTTGGAAGTCAAAGGCACTCGAAAAAATAAGACCAAAAGTGGGCAACACCTGTCCGGCATTGGAAAGTAATATATAGAGCCCGAGAAAAAAGTACAAACCCACCATCAAGGGGACTAAGCTGGAAGTTACTTTTACGATCGATTGTAAGCCACCAAAAATAACTACTGCACTAGCGAGGGATAGTACTATTCCGACAATTAGTTTCCATTGAAATTCACCTAGTAGGAGAAAGGAATCGGGCTGAATCACATCCATAAAAGTTTGGGTCAACTGATTGGCCGTAAATGCGGGGAGTACCCCAAAAAGCCCCGCTATTGAAAACCAAATAGCCATGGGTTTTCCCCATTTTTTTATTCCGAGTTGCATATAGTACATGGGTCCACCCAGTGGATTTCCTTGGGCTTCTGTTACTCTGAGTTGGACAGCTAAAGAGCAGGAGTAAAACTTGATGATCATTCCAATAAGTGCCGTAATCCACATCCAGACCAAAACCCCTGGCCCCCCCATATGAATTGCGATGGCCACCCCGGAGATATTTCCCAATCCTACTGTTGCTGCAAGCACCGCAGTAAGTGCTTGAAAACGAGAAATTCCTTTATTTTGTTCCTTGGAAAAAAGTAGTTGAAATGCGGTTTTGATTTTGATCAAAGGGTAGCCTTTACTGTGAACAAATAAATAAAGCCCCCCTCCTAGCACGACAAAGAGCATGACCCATTCTAGGCGGCTAATCAATAGTTGTAAAAATGATTCTAAGGAAACAATCCAAACGGTCATCTTGAAAAATAACAATTAATTTTCAGTTTCAATCAAAAAAGCTAACTTTAGAAAACTTTGAATTGTATTAAAAAGTACAAACATGAAAAAAAATCATAAATCATGCAGAACCGAAGAGACTGGTTGCGTTCTTCCCTAGGAATCGGAGGCTTGCTTTTGGCACCTTCCAACCTATTGACCGCACAGGAAAAAATAGACTTTAATCCACGACCCTTAGAGCCCGTGATTCGATTGAGCTCGAATGAAAACCCTTACGGCCCATCAAAAAGAGTTCAGGAGCGAATTAAAAATTCGTTTGTCCACGGCTGTCGTTACCCTTATGCCTATTCGGATGACTTGGAATCTATTTTAGCAAAAAAACACGGAGTCTCCCCAGAATCGATCATAGTGACGGGCGGATCTACAGAAGGACTTAAAATTGCAGGGCTTACCTTTGCTTCCAATGGAGGGGAAATTATTTCAGGCCAACCCACGTTTCTCGCAATGATGGATTATGCCAAGCAATGGGGCGCCTCGGTCAATTGGGTTCCCGTAGGAGCAGATAAGGGATATGATTTAGACGAAATTGAAAAACGGATTTCCTCCAAAACGAAACTGGTTTTTCTGTGTAATCCGAACAATCCTACAGGAACGTTGGTACCCGCAAAAAAACTAGTTGATTTTTGCAACGCAGCAAGTCAGAAAACCATCGTTTTTTCTGATGAAGCCTATTACGACTTTATTGAAACACCCAATTATCCCAGTATGGTGGAAGCCGTAAAACGCGGAGATAATATCATTGTCTCCAAAACCTTTTCAAAGGTCTATGGCATGGCAGGTTTGCGCATAGGCTATCTGATTGCCAAACCTGAACTTGCGGCTCAAATTCGGAAAAACATTGTGGCCATGAGTAATGTTTTAGCGGTAGAAGCTGCCAAAGAAGCACTTCAAGATGAAGCGTTTTACCAGTTTTCTTTGGCAAAAAACAAAGAAGCGAAAAAGAACATCTATACACTTTTGGATCATCTCAAGTTGGAATATGTTCCTTCGCACACCAATTTTGTGTTTTTCCACTCTAAAAAAGACATTCGCGAATTAGGACCCAAGATGTTGGAAAAAGGGGTTCGCATTGGGAGACCCTTTCCCCCTTTTTACGACTGGTGTCGTATCAGTACGGGAACTTTAGATGAGGTAGATGCCTTTATCAAAGGTATGTTGGAAGTGTACGAAGGATAGAACTACTTTTCCTTTACGATGATATATGTCGCTTTGACGCCAGTGGCTAGATTCCAGCGATTGGATCCTACCAGTTTTCCTTCATCGTCAAAAACACGAACCTCCGCTGTGTTGGGTCCCGAGGTACCTTGGTTTAAAGCAATAAAATCAATCTTGTTAAAGCCCATTTCCAAATTGATAGCAATACTTTTAAAGCGCTCTTGCAGGAGTACACGTGGTACGACCTCTTTGTCGTTGAGCATGATTCGGATCAAATCACCGTCGGGAGATTCGTGATCTCGTACTGCGATTTGGACAAATTTACCGTTGTTGCGAAAGTCGCCCAAGTATTGATCGGATTTAAATAGGTTGGGGTTTTTTTTGTTTTCAGGGGTACGGTTTAGCTTGTTTTCATAGCGTTTCCCTGGATTCAGGAATTGTTCGTTTTCACCAAAAAGTAAACGGGGATTTTCTATGTCTCTTTTAGGATCTTTAAACTCGATTTGAGGATTAAAATAGTCTTCAGAAAGAAAGGATTTGTTCTCTTTGGGCTGAATCAAACTCGGCCCTTTTTCTTTGGGTGGGTCAATACTAAATTTGGGAGGTTTGTTCAATTCCGTGGATTTTTGACCCCATATAAGTCCAAGACCTAGGAGAAAAAAAAGTAAGAAGTGCCTTTTAAGCGAAATCATCACGGCGATTTTTTAACAAACCTAGTAGGAAATCTTCTGAAACTCAAGGGTTTTAACAACAAATTAATGTGCTCGAGTGATTTTTATTTACCTTTATTCAAATCAAATGAATTGACTTATGCAAATTGCAACTTTTGACTGGCTGATTATTATCCTATTTTTTGTGATTTCTTTGGGGATTGGGATTTATGTTTCGAAATCTTCTGGAAAGAGTGCCAATCAATTTTTCTTATCGGGCAGGAATATGCCGTGGTGGCTTCTTGGCCTTTCTATGGTAGCGACCACTTTTTCTACAGACACTCCGAATTTGGTCACCGACATTGTCCGTACCAACGGGGTTTCGGGAAATTGGGTTTGGTGGGCCTTTTTGATAACGGGCCTTTTAACTGTTTTTGTGTATGCCAAACTGTGGCGTAAATCGAATGTAAAAACAGATTTGGAATTTTATGAATTGCGCTATGGCGGAAAACCTGCAAAGTTTTTACGAAAATTTAGAGCCATTTATCTGGGGATTATATTTAATGTGATCACTATGTCCGCGGTAACTCTAGCAGCAATCAAGATCGGGGGCATTATGCTGGGGCTTGAACCCTGGCAAACAGTTCTTACCGCCGGTTTAGTGACCGTAACCTTCAGTGCTATAGGCGGGTTTAAAGGAGTAGTATATACGGACGTTATTTTGTTTTTTGTCGCTATGGGGGGAGCCATAGGAGCGGCAGTTTATTTAGTAAATCTTCCCGAAGTGGGTGGAATTGAAGCCTTGCTGGCCAATGAAAATGTGGTTGGAAAAATTTCAATTCTTCCGGACTTTGGTGATCGAGAAGCGTTAATTGCTTTGCTGATCATTCCCCTTGCAGTGCAGTGGTGGAGTTCGTGGTACCCCGGAGCCGAACCTGGAGGAGGAGGGTATATCGCACAACGGATGTTTGCTGCGAAAAACGAAAACCACGCTATTGGTGCGACCTTCTTTTTTAATATCATGCACTACGCCTTGCGCCCTTGGCCTTGGATTTTGGTCGCTTTAGCTTCCCTTGTGGTTTTTCCCGACTTGGACAGTATTCAACAAGCCTTTCCAAACATTACAGCCGACAAATTAGGAAATGATTTGGCCTATCCTGCAATGTTAACCAAACTTCCTACGGGACTTTTGGGCTTGGTGCTGGCGTCTTTGATTTCTGCCTACATGAGTACAATATCTACCCAGCTCAACTGGGGATCTTCGTATATCGTTTATGATTTTTACCAAACCCAAATCAACCCTGATGCTTCCGAAAAACGGTTAGTTGCCGTTGGGAGAATTTCCACTATTATTTTAATGGTGCTCAGTACAATTTTGGCTTTAGCACTTCAAAACGCAATGCAGTTGTTTAACCTCCTTTTGGTCTTTGGAGCGGGAACAGGCTTGATTTTTATACTGCGTTGGTTTTGGTGGAGGATCAATGCATGGAGTGAAATCACAGCCATGGTAGCCTCCGGTTTAATTTCCTTGATTTTGACCATACCCTCTGTAAAGGCAAGTCTTTTTGGGGCAGAAGGAGTTTTTCCTGCTTGGGCAGAGTTTCCTTTTGTCGTTGCGGTGACAACAAGTCTATGGGTACTGGCTACCTTTATTACACCTCCAGAAGATTCTTCTGTTTTACGATCCTTTTACAAGACCACACAAGCAGGAGGACCCGGCTGGGCCAAGGTCATTGATGAGGCCAAAAAAGAAGCGATTGACCTAGTGGATGACGACCAAGGGTGGAGTGTTCCTTCAGGGATTGTAGCGATGTTATTGGGCTGTTCGATGATTTACAGTACTATGTTCTGTACGGGGTATTTTATTTATGGCAATTATAACTTGGCCTTTCCTTTGTTGGGATTAGCAGTGGTTTCAGGATTTTTATTAATTAAAATTTGGAAAAAAATCAAGGTTAACGCACTCTAGAATTAGCCTAAAATGATCCCAGCAATAGTCGCAGACATCAACGAAACTAAGGATCCACCGACCATGGCTTTAAAGCCCAGTTCGGTCAATAGTTTTTTGGTTTTTGGGGCAATGATTCCGATCCCTCCAATCTGAATCCCAATAGAAGCAAAATTGGCAAATCCACAAAGCATATAGGTTGCCATAATCACTGATTTTTGATAGGAAAAATGCGTGGCACTCATTCCGTCTTTTAAGCTAACGAGCTGTGTATAGCCCACAAATTCACTTGCTACAAGTTTGACCCCTAGAAGTTGCCCCATCAGTGCGATGTCTTCCGTAGCCACTCCGATAATCCACATCAAGGGAGCAAACAAATACCCCAACAAAAATTCAATGGAAAAACTGTCGTACACCGTGTTGGCTGCAATCCAGCTATTGAGTCCGATAAAGTCACCAATTCCCGAAAAAATACTGCTTAACATGGCGATTAAAGCGATAAAGACCAAAAGCATTGCCGCTACATTAACTGCCATTTTAATTCCTTCTCCCGTACCGATAGAGATGGCAGAAAGTAAATTGGATCCAATTTTGTCGTTGGAAATAGAAATGTCTGTTACGATATCCTCTGTCTGAGGATAAATAATTTTAGCCATAACAATTGCTCCAGGGGCTGCCATTACTGAAGCTGCAAGGAGACTTTTGGCGAATTCCAAACGTTGTACCGGATCATTGCCTCCCAGAAAACCAATGTAGGCACCTAGGACACTTCCCGCCACAGTAGCCATTCCGCCTACCATGACCAGAAAAATCTCCGAACGGTTCATTTTTTCCAAATAGGCTTTGATCAGCAAAGGCGCTTCGGTCTGTCCCAAAAAGATGTTACCCGCCACCGAAAGACTTTCGGCACCAGAGATTTTGAAAATTTTTGTGAGCAGCCATGCCAAAAAACCAACAACCTTTTGAATCACTCCAAAATAATACAGTATGGAACTCAGAGCAGAAAAGAAAATGATCACGGGAAGGGCTTGAAAAACAAATATAAAGCCATAGGTCTCAGTATTCCCAAATTCACCTAAAAGCATTTTTGTCCCTTCCCCTGTATATTCCAAAACCTTGATAAAGAAATTTCCCAAGGTTTCAAAAACCCGCTTGACCCACTCGATTTTTAAAACCCCAATGGCAATAACTACCTGTATCAGCAATCCAATACCTACCGTCTTCCAGGCAATGGCTTTGCGATTGTTACTAAAAAGATAAGCGATAAAAATCAAGACTGACATGCCTAGGCAACCTCGGAGTAAAGAGGAGAGCGAAAGTCCAGCGCTGGGAATTAATTCCATTGTTTGATGTAAGAAGCAGTAAAGATAAGAAAACGGGATACTTTCAAATCAAAATTCAGTTTTTTAGGGGAAGCAACTTAAAAACGTGAAAGAAACCTGATACACTTAGCGGTTAAAATTCTGTTTCGAGAACTTTACGGATGACATCCCTTGTTGTCATCAGTTTAATTTTATGGACACTGTCAATATAATTTCTCTGAGCAATTTTGTTTTCTATGTGCATGAGGAGTTCTTGAGCGGAGGGTTGCGACATTTTAATCATTTTTAGGAACTTCTATCAATAAAATTCTACTGTGGGGATTCGCTTTTAGACTAAAACCATCAGTGTCCCAAACCCCAAGGGCATCTCTTTTCTGAAGCGTTTCTCCTGCTATTTCTGCGGTTCCTTCAATCAGAAAGGCATAGACCCCATTCCCTTTTTTGTGGAGGTCGTATTCCAGCTCAGTGGTGATATCAAAATCACCCATGTGAAACCAAGCGTCTTGGTGGATCCACATCCCTGGCGCTTCTGGGTCTGGGGTAACCACTGGATAGAGGGCGTTGACCTTTTTGAGGTCTTTGATGTTTTTTTGATCGTAGCGGGGTTTTACATTTTGTTCATTAGGAAAAACCCAGATTTGAAGCAGGCTTAAGGCTTGGTCTTTGTTTCTATTGTATTCACTGTGATACACTCCTGTTCCGGCACTCATCACCTGAATTTCATCGGCTTCTATTACTCCGACGTTTTCCATGCTGTCTTTGTGTTCCAATGCGCCTTCTAGAGGGATGGTGATGATTTCCATATTGTCATGAGGATGTGTGCCAAACCCCATTCCCGGAGCAACGGTGTCGTCATTTAAGACACGAAGCGCTCCAAACTGAATCCGCTCCGGATTAAAATAATTTGCAAAACTAAAAGAATGTTTGGCGTGTAGCCAGCCATGGTTGGCCTCTCCTCGTGTGGATGAACCGTGGAATATTTTTTTCATAGCAAATAATTTATAACTGTTGTAGGTACAAATGTAGTGTTTATTTTTTATTGTTTTTTTCCTCTAATGCTTTTTTGGCCTTCGCGAAGGTGTCTATCAATTTCTTTTTGGTATTTAGATATTCGATTAAGGTTTTGATTTTCGTTTCGTTTTCTTTTTTTTCGGTTTGTTTTTGTTTCTCCTCTGCTATGGTGTTTTTGATTTCCATATAGGTACTCACAACAAATCCAATGACGATGGCGATACAAACTATATAAGCGATAATTTCTTCTGCTTCGGACAGGTACATAATTGTTTATCTTAGCACAAATTTAAAGATAAGGAGCTATGAAGGGGTATTGGAACAGAAATTTTTATAGGAGGGTTTCTGTGGTTGGCATTGTTTTTTCTACCTTTTGGGTTCAGGCACAAAACCAAAGTGCTTTAGCAACGATTACCTTAAGTGAAGTTGCCCTTGAAGCTCCAAAAACACAAACCCCTCGGGCACAACTTCCATTTTCGTTAAGTGTACAATCGGTGAATGAATTTCAGAAGATCTACCAACAGCTTTCCTTACAGGAATATCTAGTGGCTGTTCCGGGTTTGTTTACCCAAAATGCGAACAATTATGCTCAAGATTTGAGAATTTCTTTACGTGGTTTTGGTGCTCGAGCTGCTTTTGGGATACGGGGGATTAAACTTATTGTAGATGGTATTCCAGAGACCACACCAGATGGTCAGGGACAGTTGGATAATCTTCCTCTGGCATTGCTTAGCAGTGTTGAAGTACTTCGAGGTCCTTCGGCTAGTTTGTATGGCAATGCCTCGGGGGGAGTCCTCTACTTGAACACCCTAGACCAGTTGGAAAATGAAACGATCCAGTTGCAAAGTCGATTGGGAGCCTTTGGATTCCAATCCTATCAACTGAACACTTCATTAAAAGGGAAAAAAACCGTAGCATTACTTCATATGAATCGAACAAAAACAGATGGTTTTCGACAAAACAGCGGCTTTGAGCAAACTCTTTTCAACACCAAAATCAAGCATAGTTTTAGTCCTAAATCGAGATTGCAGCTCCAATTGAATTACACCGACAGTCCCAGAGCAGAAGACGCAGGCGGAATCAAATTAAAAGATACGGAAGCAGATTGGAGCCAAGCGAGACAGCGCAATGTTGAGTATGACACGTATGAGAGCATAAAACAGTTTAAATCCGGACTTCGGTGGCAAAAAAATTGGGGAGATCAGTGGAATTTGGACACATATGGTTTTTATATATTCCGAGATTTTTATGGAAAACTCCCTTTTGAAAATGGTGGAATCGTTGACCTTGCAAGAAATTATTATGGATTTGGATCTCGATTGAATTACAAACAAGACATGCATCGTTGGCAAATTGGTATTGAAACCGCACAACAAGCAGACCAGCGCGATCGTTATTTAAACCTCAAGGGAGCTCAGGGGAGCTTGAGTTTTTCTCAGCTAGAATCCTTTGACAGTTTTGGGTTTTACATTTTAGATGAGATACGATGGGAAAAAGTATTATTGAGAACTAGCTTGCGGTACGATGATTTACGTCTCGGAGCAGACACTGTTTCTGAAGACCAGACATATCAAGTTTTAAACCCAAGTGTGGGACTAAGCTACGAAGTAGCATCACAACAGCGCTTATTTGCCAATTTTTCTTCCAGTTTTGAAACCCCTGCCTTATCGGAACTCTCAGCAAACCCCAGTGGAGCGGAAGGGCTGAACCTCGAGTTAGAACCTGCTAGGGCATTGAATTACGAATTGGGATGGAAAGGACTATGGGCAAAAAACAGAATGGAAGCGAATGTCTTTTTTATTAAAAGTACGAATGAAATTTTGCCTTATGAGTTGGAAGCATTTCCAGGGAGAGCATTTTACAGAAATGCAGGTGCAACCCAGCGTTGGGGGGTTGAAGTTTTTGGATCTTATCAATGGGAAAAGTTGGAACTTCAAGCTAGTATGACCCAGGCTCAGTATCGTTTTGCTGAAAACGGTACATTAAAAGACACTACGCTACCAGGAATTCCCAATAGTCAGTTTTTTCTACAATTAGGTTATACTTCACTAGAGAACTGGCAATTTCAACTGACAGGGGAACATATCGGGAGTTTGTATGCAGATACCGCTAATGCAGTACAAATAGAAGCTTTTCAAAAGGTGAGACTCCAAGGAGGTAAAACGACTGCTTTGGGAGACCTTGAACTCAATCTTTTTGCAGGGATTAACAATCTTTTTGATGTACGTTATTTTGACAATATCAGGCTTAATGCCTTTGGAGGCCGATACTATGAACCTGCACCTGGCAGAAATTTTTTTGTTGGGCTATCTTTAGGGATATAAAAATCAATTTTTCAACTTAGGGTTTATATAAAAAACTCTTATTATTTTTATTCCTATGGGGAAATATTTATTTTTTTTATTGCTTTCTTTTTCCTTTTGTTACGGCCAGTCATTTCTTGAACTTAGATTAAAAAGGCAGTTGCGTAAAATCCCTGCTTTAAATGAAGCTTTTGTCGGAGTGAGTGTCTTTGAACTCGAGACTTCTAAACCCCTTGTTTCCTTAAATGAAACTAAATACATGACTCCAGCCTCCAATACCAAACTCCTTACCTATCTTGGCGCCATCCAAAATTTTGACTCCCTGCCCAGTTTGTTCTATTCAATTAAAAATGACTCGGTAATTCAGTTTAAATCCTCAGGCTATCCGCTTTTATTTCATCCCTTTTATCTAGATCCTAAGCTTACTGCTTTTTTTAAACAAGATTATAATTTTGAATATGTCGCTCCCACTGTTGCTCCCAAACCTCAAGGTCCTGGATGGTCCTGGGACGACTATTCATACTACTATGCCTCTGAGCGGAGCGTTTTCCCAATTTATGGCAATGCTGTTGGGATTACAAAGGCGAATAATGAAATTAAAACACTCCCTTCAGGTTTTGAGTTTACTTCAATTAGCGATTCTTTAGCTCCAGTGGCTTTGCGTGTTAAAGATGCCAATCGTTTTGAAATCAACCCTTTAAAATTGATAGAAGGTGACACCCTTTATCGTCCCTTTATCACTTCAGACTCTCTTTTTGTAAAGCTACTTGGAGAGGCTTTGGGAAAAGAGCTTACAGTAAATAAAGCTGAAGACAAAGCCGTTTGGACTCCCCTTTACACGCAGGGCGAAGAGATTCTTTATAAAGGCCTACTTCAAAATAGTGACAACGGAATTGCAGAGGCCCTGCTACTGATGATAGCTGAGAATAATAAAGGGGTTTTACTTGCCAAACAAGCAATCGACTCATTACAAAAAAAATGGTCACAATGGACTCCAGATCCATTTATTTGGGTGGACGGCTCTGGGGTGTCCCGATACAATATGATTACCCCAAGATCACTTGTTGCCGTGTTAAAAGAGATTTATAAGAATTCTTCCTGGAATCAGATCATTCAGCGTTTTCCTAAAGCAGGTGTTTCAGGAACATTAAAGGCTTATAAGGTAGATCAGGTATATGCGAAAACAGGGACTTTACGACACAACCACAACCTCTCAGGTTATCTGATCACCAAAACAGGAAAAACACTTGTCTTTTCTATAATGGTAAATCATTTTACTTATCCAACTTCTGAAATACGTTCAGGTATTGGAAAAGTACTTAGCTGGTTGAAGCGAAAAGTAAAATAACCTGTTTCTATTTTGCTTTTTGAAGCTCACTTGCAACTTTAGCAGTCTCGTCTAAAACGCGAAGTAAATTACCGCTCCAGATTTTAGCAATCTCCTCTTCATTATAGCCTCTTCGAACAAGCTCTAGGGTTACATTAAATGTCTGTGAAGCGTCTTCCCAACCCTCAACACCTCCACCACCGTCAAAGTCTGAACTGATTCCTACATGGTCAATTCCGATCTTATTTTTGATGTAATCGATCTGATCCACAAAATCAGCTACATCTACCGGGGGGAATTCTTTTTTTAATGCGGCTAAAGCCTTCATGTCTTCTGGGTTCTCTAAGTTTTTTAAAGCTTGTTGATATTTTTCATGCTTTTCTTTGTTTACAAATAGTGCGAGTGCAACAGTTTGAACCACTCCATTACTCTGTTTAACCCATTGAAGCTGCTCATCGTCTAAATTTCTGGGGTGATCTGAAAGTGCTCTCGCTGCTGAGTGTGAAGCGATAATAGGTGCTTTGGAATGGGCGATGGTCTGTCGGATTGCTTCCTTTGAAGGATGGGAAATATCCACCATAATCCCGTAATAATTCATGGAGTCAATTACTTTTTTACCCAATTCACTAATTCCGTTGTGCTTTGCGGTATTATCAAATTCTCCCGTATTGGAATCCGAAAATTGGTTGTGTCCGTTGTGTGCAAGGGACATATATCGCGCTCCCAGATCGAAGTAGCGTTTCACTTCGTTGAGGTTTTCTCCCAGGGGATAGGCATTTTCCACTCCGATCATCGCTACTTTTTTCCCTATTTTTTGAAGGCTATCAACGTCTTTGGAAGAAACAGCGAGTCCTATTTTGTTTGGCGCATACTCTTTTACCAAACGATGAATTGCATCAAACTTAGCTTGTGCGTTTTCAGCTGCTTTTTTATAACCTTTTTTGTTTAAGTCTCCTTGGCCGGTATAAACGATAAACCAAGCCACATCTAGTGCACCTTGCTCCATTTTGGGGAGGTTCACTTGGGTGTTGGTATTTTGGGTATAATTAAGAGTGTCTGTAAAATAGTTTACGTTGATATCATCATGAGTGTCTAATGTTGTCGTGTTCAAGTGAATTTGTTGCGCATTTTGTAAGAGCTGTTCTTCAGTACTGGCATTTGTTTTTTTGGTTTGACAACTCGTCCAAAACAGGCCTAAACTCAATAAAATGATAGCTTTTTTCATAAAAAGAGGTGTTTTTTGTTTTTTTAAAGGTAGCTAAAATTAAAAAAACAGAATATTTTTTCGATTTTGTTAATAGTACTATACAATTATAATCTATTTAAAGAATTGATTTTAAGCTTGTTAAAAAAAATTATATTATCTACTGTTTATTTTTTAACAAATATTTAAGTTTGGCACGAAACTTGTAATCATTATTAAGTGCAATAGTGCACACTATTTTTAATTAATTAAATTTTTATCAAATGAAAAAAGGTTTATTATCAATTTTGGCAGGATCGCTACTTGTAGTGGGATGTCAAAATTATGACGATCAATTTGATCAACTTGAGAGCCAAATTTCTGCATTGTCTTCGACAGTTGCTGGTTTGACTCAGGTTCAAAGTGATCTAGCAACATTAGCCGGGACGGTAAACTCTCTCCAGAGTTCTTTATCTAGTCAAATCGACACAGCTCTTGCTGACGGTCTTGCTGATATTGATGAAGCAGTTGCTGATTTAAATTCTGCTGCTGAAAATGTTGCAAATGCAGATGATGTTCAAGACATTCAAGATGCTATTCAAGAAAATCAAGATGATCTTGAAGAATTATTAGCTCAATCATCTGTTTATACAGGGGATGTTCTTATTAATTCTATTCCAACTCTTGACGCATATCACAGTATGGGAGATAACTTAGCCATTGTTAATGGTAATGTTATTATTCAGCCATCTACTGATATGGATATGGCTAAAGTTCAAGAAGTTGCTGACGTTATCTTAACAGTTACAAAAGACATCACTGTAACTTCTGCTGCTAGTACTATCCAAGAAATTGTATTTAATAATCTTTCTGGTGTTGCTACTTTAACTATGGAACAAGCAGGTGGATATCATTTCCCAGTTCTTAAGTCTGCTGCAAGTATTAACTTGAGTGATAAGTTCGAAAGCACAATTACAAGAGTTAATTTCCCTGCTTTGACTTCAGTTAACTCAATGGGTACTGACACTAATAACGGTAATACTATTGAATTTACTAAAGCTACAGAGATGAGCTTTGCTGCTCTTCCTCGTTATGCGCCAGGTACAATTACATTTAAAACTAAAAAAGGGAAAGCTGAAGATGGAAAAACATCAACTCTTGACATATCTGCACTAAGAGACGTTGATACTGCAGGTGAGGTTACGGCTTTAAATTTGACTATTAACGGACCTAATACTGTAGCTGTTTCTTCGATTGATGGTAAAGGTGGTTCTTTAACACTTGAAAACGTTCTTACTGCAACTGTAAGTGACTATGACGGTACTATAACTGTTAACGGTGGTGTTGAAACATTTACCGCAAACAACGTAGTTGAACTAGCGGGAACAATGTCAGATGTTGTTACTGTTGACATTAAAGGTGTTATTGATCCTAACAACACAAAGGATAAAAGTGGACCGGCAATTAACCTTGACGGAAAATCTGATTTAGTTACACTTCATTTAGATGGTAACCTTGCTTCAGTTGACATTAAAAATAATGGAAATGTTGAAACAATACTTTTAAAACCAACTTTAGTTGTTAATAACGGAGACGTAGATATCTCCACTAACTCAGACTTAGAAACCCTAACAATGACTGGTGCGAGCATGAGTGGTATTATCATTAATGCAAATAACTCTCTTGTTAATGCTACTGTAGATGCTACTTATATTAAAACGTTAGCTACAGCTGCTACTCTAGATGGCTCTATTGCAGTTACAAACAATACAGATCTTGAGACTCTTACCTTAAGTGGTTCTAATGTTTCTGTTTTAACTGTTACAGGAAATGTTGATCTAGAAACTATTAATGGTACAGGTTTAACTTCTCTTGGAGCTACAGCAAAGTCAAACAATGTTACTATTTCTGGTAATAAGCTTGTTGCTTCTATCGCTCAAGACAAAACTAATGCAACTAGTTGTACTAAGTGTGCTAACCTTGAAGCAAATGACTTAGGTGGATTTACTACAACATCTGGTATGGCTACTATGAAGAATTATTTAGCTCTTGTAGCTGCTAATACTTCCGGTGCTGCATCTGTTTATTTTGACACTGTAGAATCTACTACAAACGCTACTGGCGTTGAAACTACTGGTGAGACTACTGGTCAAAATGATACTACAGTTATCTTAGCTTTAATTGCTGAAGATGCCACTGCTGCTAAGGGAGAGATCGCTGCTAGAAGAGCATTTATTCTTGATGTTTCTGCAGGGGGTACTTTTGGATTTACTAAAGGAGCAGTCCAGTTATTTAGTGACGGTACTTCTGCATCAACCGCAGACACGCCTTCTATATCCACTAACTTAGACCTTATGATAGCTGATATTAAGTCAGCAGCTAATATAGCTCGTTTTGATGCTTATGGCATTACGCTAAATGCAGCTAGAGGAGGTAACTCTACTGGTGTAGTGAGTTTAATTTTCCACGTGGCTAACGGATCTACTGTAGTTGTAGGTCAAAATTATACTACAAAAGCGCTATTAACAGCAGCTATTAGTGGATCTGTCGCAACCGTTTCTGGAACTATCGGAGCTGATGATACAGTTACTATGACAGTTGGTGGAAACTCAGTATCAACTTCTGGTACTGCACATTCAGATCCTACTACTTTAGCTTCAAAATTAGCTGCTAGATGGACTACTGTATATGGACCAACAGGTACTAAATCATCTTCTGCTGTTGCAAGTGTTGTTGTAGGATCTACAGCAGGTACACTTTCAATTACTATGCTTGATATAGGTACAGCTGGTTATGCTCAAGATGTAAATATTACAATCGGTGGTGGAACAACCGATACTTCAACTACCGGAAAACTTCTGGACTGGGTTATCGGTGATACAAGATTAGAATCTGATGATGCTACTGTTGATTCAGATGTTGTTATTCACTTAACTTCTAATGACGCTGGTACGATACTTAACCAAGTGAGTGGTGTTACTTCTAACAGTACTGCAACTAGCTTAATTGAGTTAACTACAGATAAAACAGTTAACACAGCTGATTCAAATGCTGGAACTGCTCAACCAAGCGCAACTAGATCTGCAGATGCTATCAATGCTGAGGATGGAAGTCCTAAAGTTGTTAATACTGCTGCTCAGAATAAGTCTAGAGTTCACTGGTTAGCTGGATAAATTATTTAATTTATTTTGTGTATTTCACTTAATAAATAAATAAAAATTAAAACCCTCCTTTAAGGAGGGTTTTTTATTTTTGCATAATGAATAATAATATTTTATTTAAATTCTCTTACGAAAAGCTCTTAATAATACTGACACTAGGGGCTTATTTTATTCCAAATTTTTATGCCATTGACCGTATTGGAAATCAATGGTTTTACCTTAGCATTATTTCTATTGTATCATTCTTTTACTTAATATTTGCTAATAAAATAAATAGAAACATAAAATTTTTATTTCAAAGAAGAGAAATTTTATTTTATTTCTTCTTTATAATATGGGCCTTAATTTCAATTTTTTTTAGTCTTAATAAGACCGAAGCATTAGCTACATTTAATCAATATTTTACAGTTTTTGCTTGCTACATTCTGTTAAGAATTTTTTTAAATAAAATTGAGCATGGAGAAAAGTTTATTTTGAATTTGTTATTTGTATTTCTAATAATTGAGATTTTTTTATCATTTATGCCAATTATAAGTGATTTAGAAGAAAAGGGTTTAGCTTTTAGATCTGTAAAATATTCTGGGGCCACGGCTAATGTGAATATAACAGCATTTTCATTTCTTTATAAATTACCTATAGTATTATACTTTTTAATTAGCACAAATAATAATTTGAAAAAGTTTTTTTTAACTATTTTGATTTTTGTTATGACATTTATCATCACTATTTTGGGCTCAAGGGCTTCATTTTTAGGGTTGGCTATATGCTTATTGGGTTTTACTTATTATTTAATAGTATGTAATAAAGATTACATATTTAGAATAAAACATCTGTTTTGGGTACTCTTACCTTTAATTATGGCGGGATTATTAAACCTATATTTATTAAAAAATAACGATAATAATTTTCTTTCAAGAGCATCTACAATAAATATTAATACGACAGATGGATCCGTTGATCAAAGATTGAAATACTACAGCCATACATTAAAACAATTTGCAAAAACTCCGCTAACTGGTGTAGGGGTGGGAAATTGGAAATTCTACTCTATAGACTATAATAAAAAAGATATAAATGGCTTTATTGTTCCCTATCATGCGCATAACGACTTTTTGCAAATTCTTGCTGAGCTTGGAATTATTGGATTATTTCTTTATGGCTTTTTCTTGTTTTTTTCCATTAAAATATTGTTTAGTAGTAATAAGTTTTCTGATAATCTGAATATTTTTTTATTTGCTTCAGTATTAGTTTTTTTACTGGATAGCTCATTAAACTTCCCTATTGCAAGACCTGTTTCACAATTATTTCTAATTTCACTTTTAGGATTGATATCATTGTATGAAAAAAAATCAATTGGTTAAACTATTTTATTTAGCTCTTAGCTTTATACTTTTTGGATCCACTTACATAAATTATAAAGTTTTAAGTTCATATATTGATCAAGCAGCCCTGCTATATGAATTTAATGCCTATCAAATTAAGCTGCCTTTAAAGACAATTGAGAAATATGATTATAATTTTCCAAACACCACTGTTACAACTCTTTCCCTAAAATTTTTGATGGCTAGGTATTATCTTAGGGATGGTCTTGAAGAAAAAGCATTAGCCCTATTATATGATGCAAGAAAAGACAATCCTTTCTTAAAAACTGCAGAATTTGAATTAGCTAAATATCATTATATCAAAAAAAATCTTGATTCAGCTGAATATTATTCAAAAAGAGCTTTCATGGCATTGCCTAGGAACTATATATACAGCCGACAATATTTTCAAATTTTAACTAAACAAAAAAAAGTAAATAAGCTAGATAGTGCATTTAATCAGATTAGGGATAACTATATTATTGATCAATGGAGGGATTATATGTTTTCTAAAATTGAAATTGATAAGGATTCTAAAAATGAATTATTAGATCTTCTGAATGAAGCTAAACAGAATATTTCAGATAAAAACCAACTTTCTACGATTGAGACTATCCTAGAGGTAGGGTATGAAAACCTTGATGATTTAGGTAAAATAATTATAGATGCCGAAACTTTTTACAAACAAGACAACTTTACAGAAGCTGCTAATTTATATGAAAGAGCAGCAAGGATGAACGTTGCAGAATATACTCATTATGAAAATGCAGCTTTAAGTTTTTATAGAGGGGATAATTTTGAACAAGCAGAAAAATTATTTAGATATGTATTAAGCTCTTTTGATGTCAAAAATGGTAAGTCAGAATTTTACCTAGGGTTACTTTTATACGAGAAAAAAGAATTAGAGAATGCCTGTAATTTTTGGAATATTGCAATCGATAAAAACTATCCTTTGGCCCTTAAAGTAAAACGAACATTTTGTAAATAAAAAGCGCAACCAACAGATCAAAAACAGTTATTATTAGAACAGATGTATTTTTATGAAATTTTTGAATAAGTAAATGATGCAGGTGTTTCATGTCTGGCTCAAAAGGAGACCTCTTGTTTTTTATTCTAATTAAAAAGACCCTTAACAAATCAATAATTGGATATAGGATTACAAGTATTGAAAACAAAGTTTTATTTATGTAAAATCCAGTCTTGAAAGTAAATAGATCTCCTAGAATATAAAAACAATATATTGATACAATTGTACCCAAAAACAGTGACCCCCCGTCACCAAGGAAGACCTTTGTTTTCTTTTTAAAATTGAAATAGTATAAGGGTATAATACTACTTATAAGCATTAAGCTTAACAAAGATAGATCTGTACTTTGAGAAAAAAATTCAACCAGTAGGATTGTTTTGATTACTTGTGTTATTGCTAAGCCATCAATTCCATCAATAAAGTTTATGGAATTTACAATTACTAAGAAAACAAAAACTGTAGTGAGTTGAGCTAGAATCCTTGGGACTTCATAAAGTCCAAAAAGGCCATGGTAATTCGAAATGATAAAGTCCTGATCAATTAATATCTTAGCAACTATAATTTGCAGTAAAAATTTGAGCTTAAAATCCGCATTATACAAATCATCATATACTCCTACTATAAACATAATTCCGAAAGGAATAAATAATGAGTAATCAAAAAGCTCAATGTCTTGAAAATAGTAATAAAGCGAAATTATAAATACTGATAAAAAGATTCCTATACCACCTGTGCGAGTTGCTAAGGTCTTGTGTGAGCTGCGATGATTAAAATCATCAAAACGTTTATAATTAATAAAAAGTTTCTGAACTCCAAAGTGAAGAGTAGAAGCAATAATAAAGGTTGCTATTAGTATGGTTACTTCCATAGTGTAAAGATAGTCTTTATTGATTTTTGGTCTTGTTTAAAAGTAGTATTTTAGTTTTCTAATACAATTCAATGGTTAAAAACCGAACAAATACTTTTGATTCATTCCAGTTTTTCTC
>Ga0233438_10000742_pt1 | contig 39541 bp, 44 predicted proteins | sample SI_123_September_FD_182720 | JGI IMG/M metagenome (GOLD analysis project Ga0233438, IMG submission 182720) | Seawater microbial communities from Saanich Inlet, British Columbia, Canada - SI_123_September2016_10_MG | ecosystem: Environmental > Aquatic > Marine > Inlet | place: Canada: British...
TTCCCTCGAAAAGTAAGTGTTCAAAAAAATGAGCAAAACCAGTTCTGTCTGGTTGTTCGTCTTTTGCTCCTACGTGATACATCACAGAGGTTGTTACCACAGGGGCATTATTGTCTTGGTGTAAGATGACGTGTAAACCATTGTCTAAATCGTATTCTTCAAAAGAAACCGATTGAGCGACACACAAAAACAATGGACAAAACAACATTAGGGTTATTTTTTTTGTCATGGATATTAAAATTTAAAGTTAATCTATAAATATACAAATTATTGGCTCTAAAGTATAATAACTTTTTGAAGAGATAAAAATTGTGATATAAGCAGACAAGATTGTATATTTGCAGCCGATAAAAAGCAAAGTAATAAAGTAATGTATGCAATCGTAGATATAGCTGGGCAGCAATTTAAAGTTGCGAAAGACCAAAAAGTATACGTACATCGTTTGGACGCAAAAACAGGAACAAAAGTTTCTTTTGATCAGGTTTTATTGTTGGACGATGGCGATAAGGTTACTATTGGCGCCCCTGCTATCGCCAATGCTTCTGTAGAAGCAAAAGTGGTCAAGCACTTAAAGGATGACAAGGTCATCGTATTTAAGAAAAAACGACGTAAGGGATATCGTGTCAAAAATGGACACCGTCAGTCTCTCACGGAAATCGTAATCGAATCCATCGGGACTTCAGCAAAAAAGAAAGCAGCACCTACTGCCAAAGCTGAAAAAGAAGCTGTAAAAGCCAAACCCGCCGCAAAAAAGGAAACTGCTAAAGCAGCTCCGAAAAAAGCCGCTGCAAAGCCAAGTGCAGATTTGAACAGCAAGACAGTTGTTGAGCTCAAAGCAATGGCAAAGGATGCGGGTGTTTCAGGATATACGAGTTTGAAAAAAGCAGAATTAATCGCGGCATTATCCGCTAAATAAATTATACCATGGCACACAAAAAAGGAGTAGGTAGCTCGAAAAACGGAAGAGAATCCGAATCGAAACGATTGGGCGTAAAGATTTTTGGTGGTCAGCCCGCCATCGCTGGTAATATCATTGTTCGCCAACGCGGTACACAGCATCACCCAGGTGAAAATGTTTATATTGGTAAAGATCACACTCTTCATGCAAGAGTAGATGGTACCGTTGTTTTTACCAAAAAGAAAAATAATCGGTCGTATGTGTCGATTGAACCCAATGCGTAAACCGTTACGTTAACCAATTACAAAGCCCTTTGTGAAAGCAAAGGGCTTTTTTGTTTAGAATTGTGTAAAAAAAACCGAGAGGTCTGCCTCGGTTTTATATTTCTAAGTTAAAACAATTATTAGTATCTGTAATATTCTGGCTTATACGGCCCTGCAACAGGAACGCTTATATAATCCGCTTGGTCTTTATCAAGTTCTTCAAGCTCTACACCGAGTTTGTCTAGGTGTAAACGTGCAACTTTTTCGTCCAAATGCTTAGGAAGCATATAGACTTTATTTTCATAACGGTCACTGTGTTTCCATAACTCAATCTGCGCCAAGGTTTGGTTGGAAAAGGAGTTGCTCATCACAAAACTTGGATGTCCTGTTGCACAACCCAAATTCACCAATCGCCCTTCGGCAAGTATGATAATGTCTTTGCCTTCTATAGTGTATTTATCCACCTGTGGTTTGATTTCTACTTTGCTATCTCCATAGTTTTTGTTTAGCCACGTCATATCGATTTCGTTGTCAAAGTGTCCGATATTACAAACAATTGCTTTGTCTTTCATAGCGCGGAAATGCTGCTCAGCAACGATGTCTTTGTTTCCAGTGGCAGTAACAATAATATCTGCATTGGCAATTACGGTATCTAATTTTTTCACTTCAAAACCGTCCATAGATGCTTGAAGTGCACAAATTGGATCGATTTCGGTAACGGTAACAATCGCACCTGCCCCTTGGAATGAAGCGACAGTTCCTTTGCCAACATCTCCATATCCAGCAACAACAACACGCTTTCCGGCGAGCATGATATCGGTAGCTCTGCGCACAGCATCAACCGCTGATTCTTTACATCCATATTTGTTGTCAAACTTCGATTTGGTAACCGAGTCGTTGACATTGATAGCAGGTAATGGCAATGTTCCGTTTTGCATGCGTTCATACAGGCGATGAACACCTGTAGTGGTTTCTTCGGACAATCCTTTGATGCCAGAGGCAAGCTCTGGGAATTCATCAAGAATCATATTGGTTAGATCACCACCATCATCCAAAATTAAATTTAAAGGTTTACGATCTTCACCAAAAAATATCGTTTGTTCGATACACCAGTTAAATTCTTCCTCATTCATTCCTTTCCACGCATAAACGGGAATGCCAGCAGCAGCAATGGCAGCAGCAGCGTGATCCTGTGTTGAGAAAATATTACATGAACTCCACGTAACTTCTGCACCAAGTGCTGTTAGAGTTTCAATAAGAACTGCTGTTTGAATGGTCATGTGTAAACATCCTGCAATACGCGAACCCTTTAGGGGTTGCGCTGCTCCGTACTCTTCACGTAGTGCCATAAGACCTGGCATTTCTGCTTCAGCAAGTTCAATTTCTTTGCGTCCCCATTCCGCCAAAGCAATGTCTTTGACCTTATATGGAACATAAGATGTAGTTTTAGTAGCCATAGTTGTATATTTGAATCTTAGCAATTTGCTGACAAAATTACGTTATTCCATGCCCATTTACAAACATCAACAAGTGAATTCTATTGCGAAGCTCTGGGTTTGGCATATCGCTGAGAATGAACAGAGTTTGACTAAAAACGTATCCTTAACAACTCATTGTAATCAACGTCTCCAAGCGATGTCTCATAGCAATCAACGGAAAGGATTTTTGGCTGTACGCTCTTTAGTTGAAGCTGCTGGTCTTTCTCTCGATCAGCTTCGGTACACCACAGACGGGAAACCCTATATTGAGCATGGCCCCCACATATCTTTTAGTCATACTAGGGACTTTGCCGCAGTAGCCATTGGTAAAGGCCCGATTGGGGTAGACGTAGAACGTCACCGAGCCAAGGTCAAACGTGTCGCAAAAAAGTTTGTCAATCCTGCTGATCAAGCTCCTCAACAAACTATCGCTGAGCTAACCGACCTGTGGTGTACTAAAGAATCCATGTATAAAGCCATCTCTATGCCCGGAATTCGATTTAGCAAGGACATTTTTGTTGACCTATCGACACCCGAAAAGGAGATTGCAATTTATAGAGACCAAACCTATGATCTTTTCCGTTATGCATGGCAAGGGCATAGTTGTGCCGTAGCCATTAAAAACCAAGTATGAATATATCTGTAGAGCTTACATTTACACCATTACACGACCAATACAGAGATCGGATCAAAAACTTTATTTTGGACTTGCGAAATGGAGGATTTACAATTTCAGAAACCCCACTGAGCACCCAACTATATGGTTCTTACGATGCCCTAATGCCCTTTTTGATGAAAACCATCAAAACAGCCCTCGGCAATGAGGAAAAGGGAATCATGCATCTTAAAATTTACAACGCTGACCGCAGTAGCTATGTCTCCGATTTTTGAATCTCTTTTTGCGCAATACGCCACCTATGAACCTCTTGATATCACCCTAGAGATTACGGGTGTTGTTTTTGGCTTGCTAAGTGTTTGGCTTGCCAAAAAAAATCATATTGGAGTCTTTCCAACAGGAATGATTTCAACTTCAATCTTTGTTTATCTCTTGCTCAAGTGGGGCTTGGTCGGAGATATGCTGATCAATGCATACTATTTTGGAATGTCAGTCTATGGCTGGGTGATTTGGACGCGTATCAATGATCAGGAACAAGCGATTCCAATCTCGAGAATTAATCAACAAGAATGGCGATATCTTCTTCTGCTTTTTGTTGGAAGTTTGGGCTTTGTCTATGGCGTTTATCAATGGTTTGGGCTTTGGAATTCATCAACGGCAATGATTGATACGCTGACAACAGCGATCTTTTTTTCGGGAATGTGGCTGATGGCTCGGCGCAAAATAGAAAACTGGATTTTTTGGATTGTTGGCGATATCATTTCTGTACCTTTGTACCTGATTAAAGGCTTTAGCTTTACAAGCTTACAATACTTGATTTTCACTTTTATTGCCATCTATGGATATCTCGAATGGAAAAAGATTTTGGACAATCACCCTGCAACTGTAGGAAAGTAGTTTTGTTTGGTCCGGAATCAACCGGAAAAACGACACTTGCAAAACAATTGGCCTCCCATTTCAACTCAGATTGGGTGCCAGAGTACGCACGTGCATACCTCCAAAACAAATGGGACAAGATGAAAGAAATTTGCTCCAAAGAAGATTTGCCGATAATTGCAGCTGGGCAAATGGCACTTGAAAATCAAAAAGCGAGCAACAACGATACGATCTTGTTTTGTGATACCGATTTGCTTGTTACCAAAATTTATTCGGAGGTTTACTTCAACGGTTATTGTGACCCCGATTTACACCATTTCGCAGTCAACAATCACTATGACCTCTATTTACTATTGGACATTGATATCCCTTGGGTCGCTGACGACTTGCGCGACAAACCTGACGAAAGAGATCAAATGCTAATGCAATTTAAAAAAGCACTTCAATCACTCAATCGACCCCATATACTCATTCAAGGTCAGGGGGAAGGTCGATTCCAATCTGCCATACACGCAATTCAATCCCAGTTTACCCATGTTTGAATTTTCAGAACACCAAACCAACCAACTCAAAGTGCGTGGGATTTCGATCTCTGATGCTAGGGCAATGATTGCCAATATCAACCAGCGATCTGCATATTGCCAGATTCATCGACCAGCAACCATGGGAGATGGCATAAGGGAGTTTAGCGATCGTGATCTAAAGCATTATGTAAAGTTTTATGATGATTCTGTCGTCAACCGTCGTGTGACTCGGTTTATTCCAGCTTCAGGGATGGCCACGCGTATGTTTGATTTTTTATTTCCACTTTTCGTAGAGAATAAGCAAGATTTTAAAACCGCCCTTGATACCCATCAAGACAACCCCAAAGTGAAACGTTTTATCGATGGAGCTCAGCATTTTCCATTTTATGAAATGGCAAAAGAGCATATCGAAAATGAACACGGTTATTTGATTGACGAAACAGATTTTTTACAAGCTTTTGTCGCATATGTGGTAAAACATTACGCCAACAAACCCAAATCATTTGTGCCCTTCCACAAATACAATAAAATCCTAAAAACCGCCATTGAGGAGCAGTTGAATTATGCGATTCAATTTTCGCTTGCCAATGATCTTCTTGCTCATCATTTCACCGTCACACCGGGCTATGAAAACGCTTTTGATCAACACATTCAAAAAACTCGTCTGGAACTTGAGCGCGCTCATGATTGCAAGGTTGATGTTGATTATTCAGTACAAGAGGCATCAACAGATTCCTTGGTAATGGATTCAGAAGGTCGATTGCTTACAGATGATAAGGGTCAATTGGTCTTTCGGGCAGCAGGTCATGGGTCGTTAATCCAAAACCTCAACCGAATTGAAGCGGATATCGTTTTTATCAATAACATTGATAATGTCGCTCCAAAAGCCCAGCATGAAGAGTCTGGCATGTATAAGCGCGCACTGGCGGGCTTTCTGTTGGAGATGCAACAACAGATTTTTCGACTTCTCCGTTCTATCGATGACGATGGGGTGTTGGACGAAGCAATTCACTTTTTGGATCAACAGTTTCATTTTCATATTCATGAAGAGGATATGGAATTGATAAAACAGAAGGTGGTTGAGCAACTCAACCGTCCGCTGCGGGTATGCGGAATGGTTCCCAATAGTGGAGAGCCAGGTGGAGGTCCGTTTTGGGTAAAAGATCAGATGGGTGTACACTTACAAATTGTAGAAAAAGCCCAAGTGAATGTAAGCGATTCATCACAAGCTGCATATTTTCAAGAAGGTACATACTTTAACCCTGTCGAATTGGTTTGTAGCTTGATGAACCATAAAGGAGAAAAGTATGACCTCACACAGTATGTGGACCTGTCAACTTACTTTGTTGTTTCCAAAACCATAAATGGCAACCCAATAAAAGCGATGGAACACCCTGGGCTATGGAACGGAGCAATGGCCTTTTGGAATACCCTTTTTGTGTCGATACCCCCCACCATGTTTACGCCTGTTAAGGAAGTCAATGATTTGTTGCGAAAAACGCATCAAAATCAAAATTAATTCTGTTATCTTTGACCCATCTCAAAGGGGTGCCCAATCGGGCTGAGATTACACCCATTGAACCTGGGCAGGTCATGCTGCCAAGGGATATTTTATAAAAACATCAGAATAATTCCCCCTTTTATTCGTATAATTGATTACGAATGAAATATGCTTTATTGATTTTCTCATGCCTGACATGGGGATATGCACAACAATTACAAGACACCATACAATCAACGATTGACTTAAAAGAAGTCACCATTTCTGCCTTACAAGCAACAAGTGAAACGCCAGTGGCCTATACCAATCTGACCAAAGAAGATTTGGATCAGCGCAACTTGGGAGTGGATATGCCAATTCTCCTTCAATTTCTACCAGGGGTGGTTTCGACCAGTGATGCTGGAGCAGGGATCGGCTACACAGGAATTCGTGTGCGCGGCAGTGATGCCACCCGTATCAATGTCAGTATCAACGGAATTCCATATAACGATGCGGAGTCACAAGGTACGTTTTGGGTAAATCTCCCTGATTTTGGCTCGTCTGTTGGAACTTTACAACTTCAACGTGGCGTTGGGACTTCGACCAATGGAGCAGGAGCTTTTGGTGCTAGTATCAACCTGACAACCGATCGCATGTCAGATGCTGCTTACGTCCAGTTAGGCAACAGTTTTGGGAGTTTTGCCACGCGTAAGCATACGGTGATGTTTTCGACTGGACCGATCTCGGATCAATTCGAATTCTCAGGCCGCCTATCCAAGATAGATTCTGACGGGTATATTGACCGAGCCAGCTCTGATTTGAAGTCCTACTTCTTACAAGGGATATTTAGAGGTAAAAATACCCAAATCAAAGCATTGGCATTTGGGGGATTTGAACGCATCTACCAATCTTGGTTTGGAATTGATGAGACGACCTTAAAAACCGACCGAACCTATAATCCGGCAGGGGAAAACTACGACAGCCAAGGAAATGTTGTCGGGTTTTATGAAGATCAAGTGGACAATTACAATCAAGATCATTATCAGCTGCATTGGGGGCAAGCAGTCAACGCCTATTGGTCCTTAGCCCTTGGTTTGAATTATACCTATGGGAGAGGATACTATCAAGAACTCAATGATATATGGTACGATCAAAATATTGGATTTTCAGGGAATACTTCTGCCAATTATTTGCAATTGCCTCAAGCCGATGCAGTGGATACGGAAAACATCACCCAAAAATGGTTGGACAATGACTTTTATGTGGCCAATTTGATGGCAGCTTTTGAAAAAGGAACGCAGAAACTCAACCTTGGATTTTCATATAGCAGCTATGTTGGGAATCATTTTGGAACGTTGATTTGGGGGCAAAACGCTGGCGGGGCACTACCAAACCATCGGTTTTACGAAAACAAAGGAGAAAAAACAGACACCAATGTATTTGCTAAGCTCACACATGCAGTTGGTCGTCAATGGACGGTTTATGCAGATGCGCAATACCGTTGGATTGACTATGTCGCCAATGGCATGCAGGCAGGGCAAGAGCCGATTAATGTGAATCGAAATTATGGATTTTTTAACCCCAAAGCAGGGGTTACCTTTAGCATAAATCCCAATCATCAACTTTATTTTTCTGTTGCACGAGCGCATAAGGAACCCAATCGAACAGACTTTGAAAACGGAAATCCATTGCCTGAGGAGTTAACCGATTTTGAATTGGGATGGCGTCATCAAAAATCAAGTCTACATTTTGTTGCCAATGCGTATTTTATGGACTACACCAATCAGCTTGTCCTGACAGGGGCGATCGACGAGGTGGGAGCACCTATACGAACCAATAGCGGGAGCAGTTACCGCTTGGGAGTAGAGCTGGACCTCAGCTGGACAATATCCAAACAATGGCAATGGCAATCCAATCTGTCGCTAAGTGAAAATAAGAACCGAGATTTTTTCTTTGAACGCGATGGCGAGTTACAGGCTCTTGGAGATACAAACCTATCATTTTCACCAAATTTGATTGGAGCCAGTCAGCTGCACTACAGCCCCACAAAGGACTTGACGGTGAGTCTATTTAGTAAATATGTTGGGGAGCAGTACCTTGGCAATATCGACTCTGCTTTATCAAAGCTTGCGGCATACATTACACAAGACATTAACATAGAGTACACGATAGCACCATCCTGGTGTGAGTCTTTACAGCTGCAGTTGTTATTGAATAATGTATTGGATGAAGAATATACATCCAATGGATATTTTTATACCTATGACGATGATTGGACGAATCCTGAAATGATTACAACAATTGAAGGCGTGGGGTATTATCCGCAAGCAAGATTTCATTTTCTTGCTGGGATGAGCATAAGATTTTAATTGTACACAAGCACGAGATTGCCAGTACGACGAATGCCGTAGTTGACCAAACCATATTCTACGCCTTCACTTAAAGGTTGGCCAGTGACTAGACTGTAAATGGAATCGTCGCAATTGCAAACGGCCTCTGTGCCATTGGCAATGGTATCAGAGCAGTCGCTTGGTCTTTGATTGGGACAACTTGCTTCCCATGCTAAAATTTGGGAGCCATTGAGATTGTACAGATGTACACCTTTTAATCCCAACTGGTCTACAGTGATAGAACCGCCTGGAAAACGAAGGTTGTCATAGAGGGGTAAATCTAGATTGAGTTCAAATTCAAAGGGCGGCAAATTATTGAGGTAGGGATTTTGCTGTACAGGGTCAACCTGACAGCCAAATACAACACAAACAATAATTGGGAATAACCGCCTCATTTTTCGTTACAAATTACGCTAAAAATTAGTTTTTTGTATATTTGTTTTAAATCCCACGTGTTGGGATTTTTTCTTTCTAAAATCAAAACTATGAGTGCGGTTTCTTATTATACGCCCGAAGGGCTTAAAAAACTTCGCGATGAACTCAACCATCTTAAGGATGTGGAGAGACCAAAGGCATCACAAGCCATTGCTGAAGCTCGTGATAAGGGTGACTTGAGCGAGAATGCTGAGTACGATGCAGCCAAAGAAGCACAAGGACTATTGGAGTTAAAAATTTCAAAACTAGAGGCAACGCTAGCAAGCGCTAGAGTGATTGATGAGTCCCAACTCGATGATTCTAAAGTTCATGTCTTATCGACAGTAAAAATCCGAAATGCGGCCAATAAGATGGAAATGACCTATACATTGGTTGCAGAGAGTGAAGCAGACCTCAAGTCAGGAAAAATATCAGTAAATTCTCCAATTGGCAAAGGCCTTTTGGGAACAAGTGTTGGCGATATAACTGAAGTCAATGTGCCAAATGGGGTGTTGAAGTTTGAAATTTTATCGATTAATCGCTAGCTATGCCCTCTATTTTTACCAGAATCATCAATAGCGAAATCCCTTCTTACACAATCGCTGAAGATGCGCATTGCTACGCCTTTTTGGACATCAATCCCAATGCGATCGGTCATACCCTTTGTGTTCCAAAGCAAGAGGTTAACAAGCTGTTTGACCTTGATGAAAAGACCTATCTACACCTGATGGAGTTTGCCAAGCGAATTGCTGGTGCACTTGAGCAAGCCGTACCTTGCAAGAGAGTGGGAATGGCTGTTGTTGGTCTGGAGGTGCCTCATGCGCATGTCCACCTCATTCCGATCAGCGAAATTAATGAGATGAGTTTTCAAACCAAAGTGAAAATGCAAGCAGATGAGATGATTTCTCTAGTAGAAAAAATCAAATCGAAACTGTAGTCTATTTGTGTAAGACAATTTCAAAATGGGTTCCTTTATCTTTTGAGCTTGTGCGAACTTGTATGCTGCCTTGATGGTAATCCTCAATAATCCTTCGACAAAGAGACAGCCCGAGTCCCCGACCTCTTTTTTTTGTGGTAACCCCTGGTTGGAAGATCCGCTTTACCAATCGCTTTGGAATGCCTTTTCCAGTGTCAATGACATTGATCAGTATCCTGTCTTTTTCTTCCAAAAGGGAAAGTTCAATTTTACATTTGCCCACCACCGCATCAATGGCGTTGTTGAGTAGGTTTTCGACAACCCAGCAATAGAGCTCTTTATTGATTTTCAAATGAATTTCATCTGTACTCGAATAAAATGTAAATGCAATTCCTTTGCTGGCTTTGCCAGCCAGATAATCAAAGACATCACCGGATGCACGGACAATATCTGTATTCTTCTTAACCGGAAGTGATCCGATTTTTGAAAACCGGTTTGTGATGGTTTCTAATCGTTTGAGGTCAGCTTCCATGGGCGTTGTGATGGTGTCTTCAATCCCTTTTGTTTTTAACATGGAAACCCATCCCATTAACTACGATAAGGGTGTGCCAAGTTGATGGGCAGTCTCTTTGGCCATCCCCGTCCAAAGTTTGTTTTGTAAAGCGATTTGGGAGGTCCGCAAATAAAAGAAAACAAGGCCACTAATCGTCAGTAAAAGCAACAATAGTGCACTAGGGTAGAGCTTTAGTTTTTCCAGTATGGTCGACTGCCCATAGTACATGCGTTGATTGACCGCATTTTCAAAAACAATATCTATTGGGTCGTTTTGTTTTTTTAGATCTTTGAGTGTGTTTTTGAGTAGTAAAGAGTCTTCGAGTAGTGCGCGTTGCGGATCAATATTATTGTAGGAAACGATGTTGTCATGCTCATCAACAACAATCATTGGAATACTGTTTTCGCTTGTCAGGACTTCAAATATGAGTGGGTCAACATCGTCGTTGAGATTAATGTCTTTAACAAACTGCTTTTGAGCGAGTGCCCAAACTTCCATGCGATGACGTTCGTCGATCTCGGTTTGTTTGACAAGCTGAAAAAGACTCCAAAGGATAAAGACAACTGTGGCAGTTAATAAGACAAGGATTGCACTTCGAAACCTTGATTTCCAGTCAAAAACAGATGTTTGCATTTGTTAACTAATATAATTGATTTTAAGCAATGTTTTCAAGTACAAAATATGTAAATTTGTGAGAGTAGAATCACATTTTATGGAAGTTTTAGGACGCATCAAACATATATATGAAACCAAAGAATACGGAAGCAATGGTTTTCGAAAACGTGAGCTTGTTGTCACCACAGAAGAACAGTACCCCCAACACATATTGTTAGAATTCGTACAAGACAAATGCGATTTGCTCAATTCCTTTTCGGAGAACGACCGTGTTAAAATTGGGATTAATATCCGTGGGCGTGAATGGCAAAGTCCACAGGGTGAGACCAAATTTTTTAATTCCATTCAAGGATGGCGAATCGATTCTCTAGAGCAATCTGGTACGCCAGAGCCACCACCACCTCCGTTCGACCCTGCAGAAAATACCAACACCGAGGCACCAGACGACTTGCCTTTTTAGAAAGGTTCAAATATGTATCGCTTGACCGATGCTTTATTGTTTCCCTCTCCCGAGCAGGCCTCTGCTGAAGGCATCGTTGCTATAGGGGGAGACTTACAACCCGAGCGGGTGATGCTCGCTTACCGAAAAGGGATTTTTCCATGGTTTGAGTCAGATGATTTTCTACTTTGGTGGAGTCCAGATCCACGTATGGTATTATTTGCCGACCGGCTTAAAATTTCCAAAAGCATGCGAACCGTTTTACGTAAAAAGCAGTTTGAGGTGACCTTTAATAGGGCATTTGATCAAGTTGTAGAGGCCTGTGCCAAAGTCAAGCGGTTTGGCCAAAATAGCACTTGGATTTCCCCTGGGCTCATGGAGGTATATTCGACCTTACACACCCAAGGCCATGCCCATTCTGTGGAGGTCTGGGAAGAAGGGTCTCTTGTCGGGGGGCTATATGGAATTGACTTGGGCACGGTATTCTGCGGAGAAAGTATGTTTTCCAAATCCAGTAATGCAAGTAAAGTCGCTCTTATTTCTCTTGTGAAAGAGCTCAAAAAAAACAAATACGAGTTGATTGATTGTCAGGTCCCCACGCAACACTTAGCCAGTATGGGAGCAGAGCCAATTTCAAGAACCGAATTCTTGACTTTTTTGTCCTAGACTTTTGACTTCTTCATAACGGAAGCAGCTCACCAAGTGGTCATTGACCATGCCCGTTGCTTGCAAATGTGCATAAACGATTGTGCTTCCAACAAATTTAAATCCATGATTTTTCAGAAATAAACTGATCTGATCTGAAAGCGCAGTTTTTGCTGGGACTTCATCCAAGACCTATAAGCATTTTGAATGGGTTTATGGTCAACAAAAGACCACATATATTGCGCGAAAGAGTGGTCGGATTGTTGGATCTTCAAAAAAGCTTGTGCGTTGTTTATTGCAGCTTTGATTTTGAGACGGTTGCGAATGATCCCCTGATCTTGGCATAGAGCATCAATTTTTTCTGCTTTATATCCAGCAATTTTATGTACGTCAAAGTTGTCAAAGGCGACACGAAAATTTTCTCGTTTTTGGAGAACGGTTAACCAGCTCAGTACTGCTTGAAAGGTCTCCAAAAGAAGTGTTTCAAACAGCTTTACATCATCGTATATGGGTACGCCCCATTCGTTATCGTGATAGTGCTGGTAGTCAAGATGGGTTTCACACCAAGTGCATCGATTGTTGTTCATGACGAAGCTTTGAGATTTCTCTCAAAGATATCAATTGACATCGAATCAGCAAGAGTATGGTTTCCGATAGCTGTGCGGCACAAGCTTTTAAGATATCCACCAACCCCAAGCACTTCTCCAAAGTCGTTGGCAATTGATCGGATATAAGTGCCTTTACTACAACGGATACGAAACACTACATCTGGCAAATTGATTTTGGTAATTTCAAATTCATGAACAGTCACTTCTCGATTTTGAATATTGACTTGCTCTCCTGCTCGTGCATGTTCATATAGGCGTTTGCCTTTTTGTTTAATTGCAGAAAAAATAGGCGGTTTTTGCTGAATCCGACCTAGAAACTGTTTGATGGCATCCTTCAGTTCTTGCTCGCTAAGACTAGAAGGGTCGGATTGACGAATGACTTCTGTTTCTAAGTCATAAGAAGGGGTTGTTGCGCCAAGACATATGGTGCCTATATAGGTTTTGTCGGCACCCATAAGGTCTTGAATTTGCTTTGTTTTTTTTCCAGTGCAGATCAGCAGAAGTCCTGTAGCTAGCGGATCTAAAGTGCCAGCATGTCCGACTTTAAGTTTTTTAATGCTGTATTGTTTTCGAATGAGCCAGTGGATTTTATTGACCACCTGAAATGAAGTCCATTCCAAGGGTTTATCGACAAGAAGGACTTGCCCATTTTGGAAATCCTCTAGCGTATACATCACAAAAGAGAGGTCACTAACGCAATCGTTCCAACCAGAGCACAGTAGTAAGCAAAATAGCGCAATTGAGATCGTTTTACCAATGCAATCATCCACCGGCAACCAAGATAACCACTAAAAAAAGCAGCCACAAATCCAGCGAGAAGGGGACTTATAGACAGAACCTCCTGTTCAAGCCCGCCATCAAGAATCTTTTTAGCCATACTGCCAAAAATAAGAGGAACAACCATTAAAAAAGAAAAGCGAGCTGCTCGATCTCTCGCAACACCTAAAAGTAAACTGATGGCAATCGTGGCACCGCTTCGAGAAATCCCAGGAAGAATGGCAAAAGCTTGGGCAATTCCGATCCACCAAGCGTTTGATAGGGATAGGTTTGCCCGATTTTGAGTGGGCTTATCGGCAATGTAAAGTAGCCCTGCAGTAATCCATAACATTAGCCCAACCAAGAGCGTATTGCCAAAAAATTGACTGCTTATGGTGTCTTCAAAAAAGTATCCGACTAATGCGGCAGGAATCATGGACAGTACAATTCGAAGACTAAATTGGGCAGATTCATTATTGGTAAATTGAAACAAACCACGCACAATTGACCAAAGGTCAGCACGAAATACAGCAAGGGTAGCTAAGGCAGTCGCTCCGTGTACCACGATCGTAAAAAGCAGGTTTCCCTCTGCATTGTTTTGATTGCCAAATAGGGCTTGTGCCAATTCCAAATGTCCACTCGACGAAACAGGCAAAAATTCGGTAAGCCCTTGGATAATCCCGAGAATAATCGCTTCGACTACGGACATGCCTATGACTTTTTCGAGTTGTTAAAAGAACGCAAAATCGCTGCAATCTCAATCCCAAAGCCAATGAGAACTAGGGCAGGAGCAAGTCGAATTCGTCTAAAATTAAAGATTTCGGGGTTAAATACATTCGGGTCGTTACTGCTTCCCCCAACCATAAGGATAAAACCCAAAGCGATGACAACAAAGCCAATTAGCATGAGCTTGTAGTTGGCTCTTGAAAAAATAAATTCTTTTTTGCTTTTCATAACTAATACAGAGATTGGGTTTTGAGATTTAAATATCGTTGTGTTGCCCAACTCGCACTGATTGAACTAATGAGCATAGACAACAAAAATACACCGATAAAGCTGATGAGCAAAGTTTGGGGATTCATCAACAAATCGATGCCAGGAAGATAAGTCTGCGCATTGGCCACCAGAGCCCAAACACCAAGACAAGCAATCAAAGCGCTAATCATACCCAGAAGTAAATAGGTGCGGATAAAAGGTCTGCGAATAAAGCGTTTGCGAGCACCCACCAGTTGCATGGTTTTAATGATCATCCGTTTGGCATAAATGGACAAGCGAATGGAGTTATGGATAAGTATAATGGAGAGTGCCAAAAAAAAGAAGCAACAGGCCAACAGCAGGAGTCTAGCTCTCTCTATATTTTCATTTAGTAAATTGACTAAAGGCCGATCAAATACCAACTCGCTGACAAAGGGCTTTTCAGCTAAAAAGGCACTAATACTATCGACTCGATGTGTGGTTACATAGTCGCCTTTTAGTCGAAGGTCGATTGCATCTTTTAGAGGGTTATAACCCAAAAAATCCATGAAGTCTTCTCCGATATCTGCACTGTGTTCCGTTGCCGCCTGTTCCTTGGAAATATAGGCAACAGACCTTGTGAAAGCCGCAAGTTTAAGCATGGTTTCCAACTGGTTCACTTCCACTTCTTTTGCGTTATCGTCGATAAAAATGGTGAGGACAACTTGCTCTTTTACATGTTGAGATACCTGCCGTGCATTGAGCACTAGCAAGCTTAAAACCCCAACAACAAACAAAATCAAACTCACACTAAAAACGATCCCAAAATAGGAACGAAATACCCGTCTGCGTTGATAGCGGTGCGTTTGTTTTGACATGATGGGTTAAAATTACAAAAACGAATGGATAGTCAGAACATGCCTGATGCATTTTCATGGCATAAATTTGGTATTTTTGCCACACAATACTAGACAATGGCATATCCATTTCGATCGATTGAAAACAAGTGGCAATCTTTTTGGGCAACCAACCATACTTTTTCCCCAAACTTTCCCTCCACAAAACCCAAGTATTATGTCTTGGATATGTTCCCCTACCCCTCTGGGGCGGGACTCCATGTTGGTCACCCTTTGGGCTATATTGCCAGCGATGTTGTCGCTCGTTTCAAAAGGCATAAAGGGTTTAATGTATTGCATCCACAAGGATATGATTCTTTTGGATTGCCAGCCGAACAGTACGCCATTCAAACAGGGCAGCATCCTGCTAAAACGACAGAAACCAATATCAATCGATATAGAGAACAACTAGATCGAATCGGGTTTTCTTTTGACTGGAGCAGGGAATTTCGAACCTCAGACCCTTCATATTATCGTTGGACACAATGGATTTTTATGCAGCTTTTTAATGCCTGGTATGACACCAAGGCAGACCAGGCCAAACCCATTGATGAGCTTATTGACCACCTGAGTCAGCATGGTTCCCAAAACTTTGATGCAGACTGTGATGAAAACACACCTTCACTCACTGCTGATGAATGGAATTCATTGTCCAACGATGAGCAACAAACCCATTTGCTACACTACCGCATGACCTATTTGGCCGAGTCCGAAGTCAATTGGTGTCCACAGCTTGGGACTGTGCTGGCCAATGACGAGATTGTCAATGGGGTTTCAGAGCGAGGAGGATATTCAGTAGAGCGAAAGAAAATGACGCAATGGATGATGCGAATCTCGTCCTATGCCGAACGCTTACTCAAAGATCTTGATGGTATTGATTGGCCAGAGCCACTCAAGGAAATGCAGCGCAACTGGATTGGACGTTCTGTTGGAGCGACTGTTCGTTTTCAAGTTTCCAACTACGATGCAAAGATAGAAGTCTTTACCACACGCCCCGACACCTTGTTTGGAGTTACCTTTATGACTTTAGCGCCCGAACACGCATTGGTGAATATGATCACCACGGACGAGCAGCGCGATATGGTTAATCGTTATGTAGAACAAAGCGCCAATCGATCGGAGAGGGATCGGATGTCGGATGTAAAAAACATAACAGGTGTCTTTACAGGGGCCTATGCGATTCATCCGTTGAGCGGTGACAAAGTTCCCATTTGGATAGGGGACTACGTACTTGCGGGCTATGGTACTGGTGCAGTGATGGCCGTGCCATGTGGAGATCAGCGCGATTTTGAATTCGCCAAGCACTATGACATTCCCATTACCAACATTTTTGCAGATGTAGATATTGCAGATTTGGCTCACGTGGAAAAAGGGGAAACGCGTATTGCGAATTCCGATTTTCTAAACGGGCTTTCCGTTGCTGAAGCTACGCAAACAGCAATTGATTATCTGGAAAAAATTGGATTAGGAAAGGCGAAAATTCAGTACCGCTTACGTGATGCGGTCTTTAGTCGTCAACGCTATTGGGGGGAACCAATTCCTATATATTTCAAAAACGGAATCCCACATCTTATCCCTGAACACAGCTTACCGCTCACGTTGCCACAGGTTGAAAAATATCTACCTACCGAAACGGGTGACCCACCTTTAGGGAATGCCACAGAATGGGCTTGGCATGTAGCTGATGAAAAAGTGGTTTCTGTTGACTTAATCGACAACAAAGAGGTTTTTCCTTTAGAACTGAACACCATGCCTGGCTGGGCAGGTAGCTCATGGTATTTTAACCGCTATATGGATCCCAAGAACCAAAACGAATTTGTGCGAAAAGACAAACTTGATTATTGGGGTATGGTTGACTTGTATATCGGCGGGAGCGAACATGCAACGGGGCATTTACTCTACTCTCGTTTTTGGCAAAAAGTCCTTTTTGACCTCGGGTATGCTCCAGTAGATGAATATGCTCAAAAGCTCGTGAACCAAGGGATGATTTTGGGCGAAAGTGCTTTTATTTATCGCAAAACAGGTACACAAACCTATTTCTCAGCAGGATTGATTCAAGACCAAAATGTAGAGCCCATTCATGTGGATGTGGCCTATGTAGATGCCAATAATGTGGTTGCTCATAATGAACTCCACAACTGGCGACCCGAGTTTGGAGAAGCAACATTTGAACTGGAAGACGGACAGCTCATTGCTAAGCGAGAAATCGAAAAAATGTCCAAGTCTAAATACAATGTTGTTAACCCCGATGATATTTGTGATCAGTTTGGTGCAGACACACTTCGAATGTATGAACTCTTTTTGGGGCCAATCGAGCAGGCCAAACCGTGGAATACCGCTGGCATTTCGGGAGTGCATGGATTTCTAAACAAATTTTGGAGACTCTTTCACGACAACGAACAGTTTTCAGTTTCAGATGAACCGCCTCCGTCCGAAATGCTAAAATCACTGCATGCGACCATTCAAAAAGTCACACATGACATTGACCAATTTTCACTAAATACCGCAGTTAGTGCCTTTATGATTTGTGTAAATGAGCTCACAGCTGCCAAGTGTAATCATCGAGTTATTTTGGAACCTTTGACGGTCTTATTAGCGCCCTTTGCGCCGCATATTTGCGAAGAATTATGGGAAAAATTAGGGCACACCCCATCGCTTTCAAATGAACCTTATCCTATTGCTGACCCCATGCATCTCAAAGAGACACAAATTACTTACCCGATTAGCTTTAACGGAAAAATGCGCTTTACGCTTGACCTTGATGCAGAGGCCGCCAAAGAGGAGGTTGAACAAGCAGCCCTAGCCGACGAGCGTACAGCTCAATATCTAGATGGAAAGACGATTCTAAAAGTGATTGTCGTCCCCAGTAAAATCGTAAATATTGTTTGTGGATGATCGACCAAAATGAAACCATCGGACTCATTGCTGCTGTTTGCACGACGTTTGCCTTTATCCCTCAGGTCCTGAAGGTTTGGAAAACCAAACAGACCATGGACTTGTCATTACGCATGTATTCCATCATGTTTATCGGAATACTCCTATGGTTGGTTTACGGTATTCTTATCGATAGCTTATCAATAATATTGGCCAATGTGGTAACTGCAATCTTAGCTGGTACGATTTTGGTGTTTATTATTCAAGGCAAGGATACTAAATAAAAAAGCAATTTTGGGGATACTTGTAGCAATTAAATGTAGCAGTGGCTATAGGCCACCAAACTCTTTGTTGATTAATAGGTTTTACATTTTAGGTATAATTTGATGTATGCATGATATTAATTTTCCTCTAGTTTCACCCATTTTTTGGAAAGTTTAACATGTCCACAGTAAACGCTTGGACCATTTTTTTGTTGCTCATAATCAATATAAAATTTTAACTTCTGATAGTTTTTTATAACAACTCCATGCATCAATTTTTTTGAAAGATTTTCTTCAATTAAACCTTGATTTACAAATAATGAAAACGCTTCAAGGAAGTTTAACATTTTTGTCACTGACGCTTCCAAATCCTTTTCTTCTAGATAACCTAGAAAATTTTTGATTTCTGCTTGTGATAAATCATACTTTTCATCAGCGAAAGCTGTTCTTAATTTTGAAAATACCCTTGCCATTTCATCTTTGTAGACTTGAGAAATGAAATTGACCGTGTATTGTTGTTTTTTATTAAAATACTTTTAGAAAAAAGAAAAAGTGAAATAATAGCAACTAACGCTGTTAACATATGAGAGTAGTCAACCAAATCCTTACCTACCCATTTAAAATAGATAATTGTAAATATGGCTGAGGGTATACCAATCCAAATAAGGGTTTCGGTAAGAGACTTTAAAGCAAAATGTTTCATGCGTAAGATTTAGTAATATTAAATATATAAATTTTATCATTCCCCTTTTTTTATGCCGTCTTGACAGTCTGTTTTCCTTGGCAACATTTTTGCAATATATTCACAAAAAAAAGATATGGGCTATTATTACGGTATTGGTGGAGAATTTTATCTTATCGCCTTTGTTTTTGCTGTGATTAGCATGATTGTGAGTCAACGACTAAAATCAAAATTCAAAACCTATTCAAAAATTCAATTGCGAAATGGTCTTTCGGGAGCTGAAATTGCTGAAAAAATGCTTGCCGACCATGGCATACGAGATGTCAAAGTCGTTTCCGTAAAAGGAATGCTCACCGATCACTACAATCCAATGAAAAAAACGGTCAACCTCAGTGAGAGCGTATATAATGAACGCAACGCTGCTGCCGCCGCTGTTGCAGCCCACGAATGTGGTCATGCTGTACAACACGCCCAAGGCTATGAATGGCTCAAAATGCGATCTGTTTTGGTGCCAATGGTAAGCGTAGCGTCCAATATGTCCATATGGGTTATCATTATTGGTTTGGGCTTGTTTGGCGGAACCCAAAGCTACACCATTGCCAGCATAGGTGTAGCAATGTTTGGTCTGGGGACACTTTTTAGCTTTATCACCCTCCCTGTTGAATATGATGCGAGTAACCGTGCTATGGCTTGGTTGAGACGTAAAAACATGGTCGGTCAACAAGAGTTTGCCGCGGCTAAGGATTCACTAAAGTGGGCAGCACGAACCTATGTGGTAGCTGCCATTGGCTCACTGGCAACGCTCATTTACCTTGCATTGCGCGTCAGTAGTCAACGACGTTGATCAGAACTTGATTTCTCGTTCGATCTGATGCTTGAGGCAGATATAGGTTTCTGTCCGTGATATCCCTGGGATTTTTTGAATTTTATCGCTCAGGAGTGCCGACAAATGATTGTTGTCTCTGCAGGTGAGTTTTATCAACAAGCTCCAACCACCAGTGGTATAGTAACAGGAGGTGACTTCGGGAATTTTGTTTAGCATTGACACTGCTTCGCTATTGTGAGAAGCCTTGTCGAGATAGATACCAATAAAGGCATGGGTGGTGTAGCCAAGTTTTTCCTCATTGATTTTGACATAACTACCTGAAATGATACCAGCTTCTTCCAATTTGCGAACTCGTTGATGGATCGAGGCGCCCGAAGCACCCATATTCCTTGCAATTTCTAAAATGGGTGTACGCGCGTTTTCGGTAAGATAACTTAGGATTTCTTTGTCAATCCCATCGAGAATAAAGTCTTGATTGATGATTTTCATTCGTAGAATATAAAGGGTTCAGAGTAAATGATTTTATGATTTTCAGCTTCAAAGCATATAAACTTACTCAAAAAAGCGACTAAAGGGGCTAATTTTTTACTAAATATAGGGATTTACTAAAAATATTCTTTCAAATTTTGAAGTTATTAGCCAAGCTTGGCCAAGACCCTTTTAGTTGCGCCCATATTTGCCTGAATAAAACGTTGGTTGATGCCCCCTTTTTCTTTTCGAATCCTTTTGTTGTGCATCAATAATTGAAGATTTTTCCTGGCTTCATGTTGTGATGAAATTGAGACAACACCCTCTTGCTGAACAAGGGCAACTGCTTCCGGGAATCGATCGTAATTTTTTCCAATCAAAATGGGAATCCCGGCAGCGGCTGGTTCAAGAATGTTGTGAAGCCCTTTGGTCCCCATGCCGCCACCTATGTAGGCGATTTGTGCATATGGATAGCAAGCCGAAAGTAAACCAACATTGTCGAGGACAAGCACAGGAGTCTGGGGTAAAAACTTCGTATCACACTTGGTGTATTGCTGACTTTTTGGAGGTAGCTCATCCATTAACGATTTAATACGTTGTTTATTAATTTCATGAGGCGCAATCAGCCAACACCAGTCTTTGGGTGTTTGTGCGATGATATTTTTCAGCTCGGTTATATCTTGTGACCAAGTGCTACCTGCAACGATACATTTTCGGTCACCAATAAATACTTTCAAAATAGGCAAGTCTCGCTTTTGTTGTTGCACACGATCAAAACGGGTGTCACCAGAAACGGAAACTTGTTTGATGCCAATAGCTGTAAGCAATTCGTGAGATATTTTGTCCTGGACAAAAATGTGAGAAAATCCTTTGAGGAGTTTACGGAACCATCCCCCCCAAGGTTTAAAAAACACTTGATGAGGTTGAAAGAGCCCCGCAATGAGATGGGTGGGAATCTTTTGTTTTTGAAGTTCAATCAGCAAGTTAGGCCAAAACTCATACTTTACAAAAAGGACTTTGGTGGGTTGTAGTTTCTTGACAAATCGACGTATATCAGTTCGAGTGTCCCATGGTAAATAGATAGTCAGGTCTGCAACTTGATGTGTTTTTTTGACAAGGTATCCAGATGGTGAAAAAAAGCTCACCAAGTAAAACGCTTGGGGATTTTTGGCTTTAAGTGCTTTTAGAACTGGAAGCCCTTGTTCGTATTCGCCGAGAGAGGCACAATGCATCCAAATCACTTCTTTGTTGCTGGGGATGTTTTTGATGTCATCCCAGATGCGCTTTCTACCATCGACAAACTGCTTTGTTTTCCCCGAAATGGGGGCGATATACAGTATGCATCGAATCAACCGAACGGCAAGGATGTACAAAATTTGCATGCCCAAAGATAGGGCTTTCCCAAGAGGAGATTGTTTTTGTAAATTTGCACCAATAAAAAAGCTGCTATGCGAAAAATACAGATGGTCGATTTACAATCGCAATACGCTTTTATTCGTCCTCAAGTCGAAGCGGGGATGGAGCAAGTGTTGTCAAGCGCACAGTTTATCAATGGGCCAGCAGTAAAGTCATTTCAATCCAATTTGGAGGACTACATCGGGGTAAAACACGTGATCCCGTGTGCCAACGGAACCGATGCCTTACAAGTTGCCATGATGGGCCTTGGATTAGAGCCCGGCGATGAGGTGATTACGGCTGACTTCACCTTTGCAGCGACTGTGGAAGTCATCGCCTTGTTAGGTCTTAAACCAGTGTTGGTCGACGTTGATCCCGTTTCCTTCAATATTTATCCAAGTGCGATAGAGCGAGCAATTACGCCCAAAACAAAAGCGATAGTACCTGTACACCTGTTTGGTCAAGTTGCGGATATGGATGCCATTATGGCAATTTCCGAAAAACACAATCTCTATGTAATAGAAGATAATGCCCAAGGTATTGGCGCAACGCATACGGATGCAAATGGGAACACAACCAAAACCGGCGGGATTGGTCATGTGGGTTCGACTTCTTTCTTTCCTTCCAAAAACCTGGGTTGTTATGGAGATGGGGGTGCGATTTTTACCAATGACGATGAACTCGCTCACACCCTGAGAGGAATCGTAAACCACGGGATGTATGAGCGCTATCATCACGATGTGGTTGGTGTCAACTCTCGTTTGGATAGTTTGCAGGCAGTTGTGCTAAACGAAAAGCTCAAGCTACTCGACTACTACAATGAATGCAGGAAGTGGGCGGCGATACGCTATTCACAGTTGCTTTCAGACCATGACAATATCATTACCCCCAAAGTGATTCGCAATTGCGATTCACACGTTTTTCATCAATATACCCTTCGACTGGTTAACTCTGACCGAGATGGGCTTGTGCAGCACTTGCAGAGTAATGGTATTCCATGCGGGGTATATTATCCGATCCCGCTGCATGCGCAAAAAGCCTATCAAAGCGACAAATACGATGAAGCGAATTTTGCAGTGACCAATCAATTGGTCAAAGAGGTCATATCCCTACCGATGCACTCCGAATTGGATGAAGAGCAAATTCAAACAATTTGTCGGGCAGTCCTCGACTTTTTGGGATAAAAGAGTATGGGGTCAACTTCTAGGATTTAGAACAATCCAGCTCGTTGTGTCCTAGTCATTTTGTATTTTGCAATATGAAAACAATCATCGCAAATCGACGCTCGATATTTCCCATTCAATTCTCTGGTAAAGAGGTAACAGACTCCCAACTATACAATCTCTTTGAAGCAGCCAATTGGGCGCCTACCCATCGACGGACAGAACCGTGGCGATTTAAAGTATTTCGAGGGGAAAAGAAAACGGACTTGGGAAGGTTTTTGGTCGATGCTTATAAGAAGACGACACCGAAATTTTCCAAACGGAAAAGCCAAGCTATCGCAGACAAAATTAAGCTTTCAGCTGCGGTTGTTTTGATTTGCATGAAGCGAGATGAAAAAGAGAGTGTGCCCGAATGGGAGGAAATCGCAGCCACTGCTATGGCTGTGCAAAACCTGTGGTTAACTGCAACAGAAATGGGTCTTGGTGGTTATTGGAGCACCCCAGCTTATTTGGATAAAATTGATCAATTGATTACTCTAAAAAATCATGAAAAATGCCTGGGGCTATTTTATATCGGAGCATTTGAGGGGCCTATGCCTGCAAGGGAACCCGGCGATTGGCGTAAAAAAGTACAATGGTATGATTAACCCATCTTTTTAGTCAAGAGCAGCTTGAACTTGGGCATCGCTATCAATCTTGCGGACAAGCCCTTGCAGCACTTTTCCTGGGCCACATTCTACAAAATGAGTTGCTCCTTCATCACGCATTGCTTGAATGGTTTGTGTCCATTTGACAGGACCAGTGAGCTGAGCGATGAGATTTTTTTTGATGACTTCGGTGTCTTGCGTCGGCTGCGCCGTTACGTTTTGATAGATTGGGCAACTCGGCTTGGCAAATGAAGTTTGACGGATCGCATTTGCTAGCTGCTCGCGTGCGGGTTCCATAAGCGGAGAATGAAAAGCACCCCCAACAGGGAGGAGTAATGCGCGTTTGGCTCCTTTTTCTTTGAGCTGTTCGCAGGCCGCTTCTACAGCGGGTACTTCTCCTGAAATCACCAATTGTCCTGGACAATTGTAGTTGGCTGCCACAACGATACCTTCAATATTTGCACAAAGGTCTTCCACAATCTCATCAGCAAGAGCGAGAACGGCAGCCATGGTCCCTTGACTTTGGTTGCAAGCGTCTTGCATGGCCTGAGCTCGCTGTAAAACAAGTCGTAAACCATCGGCAAAAGACAAAGCGCCAATGGCTGTAAGTGCTGAAAATTCGCCAAGAGAGTGACCAGCCACCATTTGTGGCGAAAAGCCATCCCCTAACACGGTTCTAACCGCCAGGGAGTGTACAAAAATAGCGGGTTGGGTTACACGTGTTTGACGGAGGTTTTCCGCGCTGCCACTAAACATGATGTCAGTAAGAGAAAACCCTAAAATGTCATTGGCCTGCGCAAACAAATCAGCAGCTTGATGATGTTGATCTGCAAGGTCTTTGCCCATCCCTTGAAACTGAGAACCTTGTCCAGGAAATACAAAAGCATTCATATTATTTTTTTTGATACCGTAAAAAAGTAAAAGCGTGTGCGTGTTTTTCGTCTGCAGCATGCTCTTCTCGCCAAACTTCTTTCCACTGGTGGGAATTGATTTCTGGGAAAAAGGTATCTGCATCAAAGTCAGCATGCACACGTGTGAGTTCGATTTCATCAGCAATACTCATCGCCTCTTTGTAGATTTCACCTCCCCCGATAATAAATGGTCTAGGGTCGTCTTGGGCAATGGTAAGCGCTTCGGATAATGACGAAGTCACTGTTATATTTTCTACTTGATAGTCTGATTGCCGAGTGATCACGATGTTGGTTCGGTTTGGCAATGCTCTTGGCATAGACTCAAAAGTCTTTCGTCCCATGATGACTGCATGGCCATTGGTCAATGTTTTAAAATGCTGCAAATCCTTGGAGAGGTGCCAGATGAGTTTATTGTCTTTTCCAAGCGCATGATTTGACGCCGCAGCTGCAATGATTGTGATTCGTTGCTTGGGTTTTTCATTTTCCTCTTTATGCCATTCGGCGTCAGCTTGAAAACTTGCTTCTTTATCGAGTTTACGCTTGATTTTTTCGATTCGTGCCTCTTGCAAGCCGACAAGGGTTTTGATTTGCTCTTTTTCCCACGCAGGATTCATAAATCGTCTAGTGACATAGACCTGAAAAACATGTAAAAGCAAAAAAACACCCCAAAGCAATGCTGCGCTCAATACCCATGGGTATCCGAATGGCTGAATCTGGGCACCATAGCCAAGCCCGATATTGAGAATGACCATAACAAGAGACACAAATAAAAAAGCGACAAAGTGAAAGTACAATCGCTTTTTCTGACGAATACGAGCACGCGCATAATCGACCAGATCAATTTGGCGATCATCTATGGTGGTCTTGTTTTTACTTCGAAAAATCATACAGTTGTTTCAAGTGCAAACATAGGGCTTTACAACCTAAAATTAAACTGCTACAGCCCCTTTGATATGTGGGTGGGAGTCATAGTTTTCAATCGTAAAATCCGAGAAGTCAAACGCAAAAAGATCCGTTTTGTTAGGATTGATTTTTAGAGTGGGAAGTGTTTTTGGTTCCCGACTGAGCTGCAACTCGATTTGTTTCATGTGATTGGTGTATATGTGGGCGTCCCCAAAGGTGTGAATAAAGTCTCCTGGCTGATAGCCACATGCCTGTGCCATCATGTGGGTAAACAGCGCGTAAGATGCGATATTGAAGGGAACACCTAAAAAAATATCGGCACTCCGCTGGTAAAGCTGACAGGAAAGCTTACCATCTGAAACATAAAATTGGAAAAAAGCATGGCATGGCGGTAAAGCAGCTTTTCCGTTGGCTACATTTTCAGCAAACGGTTTGGAAGGTTCAGGCATCACACTGGGATTCCATGCTGATACGAGCATTCTTCGACTATCCGGGTTGTGTTTGAGGGTTTGGACAATGTCTTTAATTTGGTCGATATTTTCACTGTTCCAATTGCGCCACTGATGCCCATATACAGGGCCCAAATCTCCATTTTCATCGGCCCATTCGTTCCAGATTCGAACGCCATTTTCTTTGAGATAACCAATATTGGTATCGCCTTTAAGAAACCAAAGAAGTTCGTAAATGATCGATTTGAGATGGAGTTTTTTTGTGGTAACCATGGGAAAACCCTCACTGAGGTCAAATCGCATTTGATAGCCAAAAACACTTTTTATTCCTGTTCCCGTCCGGTCAGACTTTTCGACGCCATGATCAAGTACATGGCGAACCAAATCTAGGTATTGTTTCATTCCAAAATTTTTGATAAAAATAGTGTGCTTTGGCGACAGATTTTCATCTGTAATTTACTTTTTTTCACAGGGTTATCCACCAAATTAGCCAATGATGGCACCCGCAATTACTGCGGAGATTAATGAGGCCAATGTTCCTCCGATAAGCGCACGAATACCAAACTGGGAAAGCACCTTGCGTTGACCTGGTGCGAGAGAGCCAATCCCACCGATTTGTATTCCAATCGAAGCAAAGTTAGCAAACCCACATAGCATATAGGTGGCCATAATAATTGACTTTTGGTATTGTAGATGAATCATATTGAATGGGTCTTTGAGTTCGGCAAGTTGGACATACCCTACGAACTCACTTGCAGCGAGTTTAATACCGAGTAGCTGTCCCATTGGCATGATGTCAGGAGTAGGAACTCCCATAATCCACATCAGGGGTGCGAAAATGAGTCCGAGAATGGCTTCCAAAGAAAAGCCATCATAGGTGGTATTTGCAGCAAACCAATCATTGAGAGTCGTCCAGTCTCCAACCCAACCCAATATTCCATTACACATGGCAATTAGAGCAACAAATACCAGAAGCATACCACCAATTGTGGTTGCGAGTTTGATTCCCTCAACAGTTCCGTTGGAAATGGCATCTAGTGCATTGGATCCAATATTATCTAGGGAAACGCTGACTTCGTTATTTATGGATTCGGTTTGTGGGTAAAGAATTTTAGCAATCACAATTGCGCCGGGTGCAGCCATGACAGAAGCAGCTAACAAATGCTTGGCAAACTCTAAGCGCATTACGGGATCATTTCCGCCCAAAAAACCAATGTATGCGGCAAGGACACCCCCAGCTACAGTTGCCATCCCGCCAATCATAACCAGTAAGATTTCAGACTTGTTCATCCGCTCCAAATAGGCCTTGATCATTAAGGGTGCTTCGGTTTGGCCTAGGAAGATATTCCCGATCACAGACAAGCTTTCTGCTCCAGAAATTTTGAGAATTTTTGTCAGGACTAGTGCAAGAAATTTGATGACAATCTGAATCACTCCCAGGTAGAAGAGAAGTGAGGTCAGGGAAGCAAAAAAGACAATGGTGGGCAAAATCTGAAAAACGAAAATAAAGCCGTAGGAGTCGGCATTCATCAAATCTCCAAATAAGAAAATACTTCCAGCATTGGTAAAATCGAGTATGCTGACAAAGAGCTTACCCATGGTTTCGAAAACACTTTGAATCCATCTAACACGCAAAATGCCAATTGCGAGCATCAATTGAATAAATAACCCGATCCCAACAGTTTTCCATGCAATATTTTTTCGGTCTGCACTGCAGGCAATGGCGATAGCCAATAGAATGAAAAGGCCGAGAAGGCCACGTAAAACACTTTGCAGTCCCAATCCAGCGTTGGGAATAATTTCAGTTTGAATGCTTGCTAATATCAAAGAGTAGTTTTAAGAGTCAGATTCACGCTTGGCGATTTCGTCACGCAATTTAACAGCCAGCTCATATTCCTCTCTTTTGAGGGCTTTCTGGATACGTGCTTGCAGTTCATCTACGCTTAAGTGTTGAATATCGTCCGTTTCTTTTGTTTGGTTTGTCGTTTGGTTGTATAAGCTTTCGTCGTCGATAACGACTGCTGCTTTTTCAAGAACATTTTCGTGGGCAAAAATAGGCGCATGAAAACGCAAAGCTAGTGAGATGGCATCAGAAGTACGAGAATCGATGATTTCTTCAATCTGATCACGTTCACAAATCAAGGTTGAATAAAATACACCATCGACAAGCTTTTGGATGATTACCCGCTTGATCTCAATTTCAAATCGCACCGAAAAGTTGCGAAACAGATCGTGTGTAAATGGGCGTTGAAGTTTGATGTCGTCGTCGAGTGCCACAGCAATAGATTGGGCCTCAAACTCACCAATAATGACGGGAAGTTTGCGAACACCATCCACTTCATCAAGGATTAGCGCATAGGCACCACTTTGATTTTGACTGTGGGATATTCTGTTGACCTGTAGTTTGACTAAACTCATTGTAACGTGTAAACAATTAAAACGAATTTATGGAAAAAAGGCGATTAATCCTCGTCTAGGTTCTTGCTTTTAATTTTTCTATCAACTTTGGTAGAACCTCAAAGGCATCTCCTACGATTCCATAATCTGCTGCCTTAAAGAATGGAGCTTCTGGATCGGTGTTGATAACCACTTTTATTTTAGATGCGTTCACACCAGCCAAATGCTGAATCGCACCCGAAATACCAACAGCGATATACAGGTTTGTTGCCACGGGTTTTCCGGTCTGTCCGACGTGCTCACTATGGGGTCGCCAGCCCATATCGGACACAGGCTTTGAGCAGGCAGTAGCTGCACCCAAAACATCGGCAAGATCTTCAATCAGACCCCAGTTTTCAGGCCCTTTTAGGCCACGCCCTCCAGAAACAACGACATCGGCATCAGCTATGGTTGCCTTTCCCTGACTTTGTTCGATACTCGTTTGTGTGCATTTGATCTGCGTTTGTGCATCTTGCTGCTGTACAACAGTCGATGCGCTTTGTATTGTTTCCTCGTGAACATTATTGGCCAAACCAATAATGTTTGCTGCACCTTCAAGAGTGGTGTTGGCAAACGCTTTGTTGCTAAAAACCGAACGCTTTACCGTTAGGGGTTCACTCTTACTTGGCAATTCCACAACATTGGTAACATAACCAGCTTGCAGTTTGCCAGCCAAAATACCACCCATATACTTGGCATCAGCACTACTGCTGATTACAATGATTTCAGATTTTTCTGTCTTGGTAATTTCAGACAAAGCAGACGCATATGCGTAGGCCTCAAAATAGCCGACATTTACATTGAGGTTGATCAGTTTTGATGCACCATATTGGGCGAGTTGATCTGTTTCTTCACAATTTATGGTAACAATAGTGAGTGAGGTGTTTTGTTGTTGAGCAAGGGCAAATCCATAAGAACAGAGTTCTGCGGAGCCCTTTTTGAGTTTTCCTTGTTGGGATTCGGCAAATAGAAGAATTGACATGGATTATAATACTTTAGCTTCGTTTTGTAATAGGTCGATGAGTTGGCCGATATCGTCGGCAGGGACCATTTTGACTGCTTCTTTTGGAGCTGGTTTTTCAAAACTGTTTATCGCTGTTTTGGATGATGATTCTGTAGCAGGAACAACCGCAAGAGGTTTTTGCCTTGCTTGCATGATTCCTCTCATGTTCGGAATGCGGAGGTCGGTTTCCTCTACAAGTCCTTTTTGACTCCCAATAATCAGCGGGAGTTTAACACGAAGAACTTCCATACCTCCATCCATTTCTCGAGTGGCAGAAGCAGTTGAACCCTCGATTTCTAGTCTAACACAGGTATTGACAAAAGCCAAATCACACTTGGCTGCAACCATACCTGGAACCATAGATCCATTGTAGTCGATAGACTCTCGCCCAGCGATGATCAACTCGTAAGGGTTTGTCTGGATATAGTTTGAAATTTGATCGGAAACGACAAAAGCATCCGTAGCAGGCGTATCGATTCGAATGGCTTTGTCGGCGCCAATAGCAAGTGCTTTTCTAAGGGTAGGATCGGCACTAGCTTCGCCCACATGCAAAACATCAACAGTGGCGCCAATCTTTTCTTTAAACCAAATCGCACGAGTCAGGCCAAATTCATCATTTGGATTGATTACAAATTGAATGCCTTGCTCGTCAAAGACTCTATCATTGTCTTTAAAATTAATTTTTGAAGTTGTATCAGGCACACAACTGATGCAGACTAAAATTTTCATGATTTACAGATATAAAAACAAAGATAGAAAAATAATTGAAATTATTATGCGTGCATAATAATTTATTCAAGTCAAAATAAGTTGGTTCATTCTTGTAAATATTGCTATTTTTGCGCAGTCAAAAAAAAGCATGAGAACAATCCAGTTCAGAGAAGCGATATGCGAAGCGATGTCAGAAGAAATGCGTCGTGACGAAAGCATATATCTGATGGGCGAGGAGGTAGCCGAATACAACGGCGCTTACAAAGCTTCGAAAGGCATGTTAGATGAGTTTGGTGAAAAGCGCGTAATTGACACACCGATTTCCGAACTTGGTTTTGCTGGAATAGGGGTTGGTTCGACCATGACGGGAAATCGTCCGATTATTGAATTTATGACATTCAATTTTGCTTTAGTTGGGATTGATCAAATTATCAATAACGCAGCAAAAATCCGTCAGATGTCAGGCGGTCAGTTTCCTTGTCCCATTGTTTTCCGAGGCCCAACGGCCTCTGCGGGACAGCTTGCAGCAACTCACTCTCAAGCATTTGAAAGTTGGTATGCCAACTGCCCTGGGCTAAAAGTCATTGTGCCCTCTAATCCTTATGATGCCAAGGGTCTACTCAAAGCTGCTATTCGCGATGACGATCCGGTGATTTTTATGGAATCGGAGCAAATGTATGGAGATAAAGGTGAAGTTCCCGACGGAGAATATGTACTTCCCATTGGAGTTGCAGACATCACACGAACAGGAACAGACGTTACACTCGTTTCTTTTGGTAAAATTTTTAAAGAAGCTACTGCTGCTGCAGAAATGCTCGAAAAAGAAAACATTTCCGTTGAGTTGATTGACCTGCGCACAATTCGCCCGCTTGACATCAACACCATCCTCGAATCTGTAAAGAAAACAAATCGATTGGTAATCCTTGAGGAGTCTTGGCCTTTTGGCAATATTTCCACGGAAATCACATATCAAGTACAAAGTCAAATCTTTGATTACCTCGATGCGCCAATTATTAAAATCAATACAGCAGACACACCTGCGCCGTACTCTCCCGTTTTGCTAGCCGAATGGCTACCTAACCATGATGATGTGTTTCGTGCAGTCAAAAAGGTAATGCTCTAATTCAATTCCAACTGAAAATCAATATGGAAAATTTTATTCAATACACCCCTATTCTATTAGCTATTGTAGGACTCATCGTCATGTATATCCAATCTGTTTGGGTCCGAAAACAACCAGCAGGTACAGACAAAATGCAGTCTATTTCGAAGAGTATTAAAGAAGGTGCGCTCGCATTTTTAAACGCAGAATATCGTTTGTTATTGATTTTTGTGATTGCTGCTTCAGGAGCATTATATGGCATATCGACTATGGTCGAAACTACAAGCTGGTTGATTGTGCCAGCATTTGTCGTTGGGGCGATTTTTTCAGCTTTGGCTGGAAACATCGGAATGCGTATTGCTACCGAAGCAAATGCCCGTACAGCTGAAGCTGCAAAAACCAGCTTACCAAAAGCGCTGAAAGTGTCATTTGGTGGAGGTGCAGTCATGGGTCTGGGTGTAGCTGGCTTAGCCGTTTTTGGTCTTGCACTTTGGTTTTTGTTTTTGGTCGGACAGTTTATCGACGGCACTGATTTTTATACAAACATGACCATTGTTCTAGAATCCCTAGCAGGATTTTCACTCGGTGCAGAGTCAATCGCACTCTTTGCTCGTGTGGGTGGTGGAATCTACACCAAAGCAGCGGATGTGGGTGCTGACCTCGTAGGAAAAGTGGAAGCTGGTATTCCCGAAGACGACCCTCGCAACCCTGCGACCATCGCAGATAATGTTGGTGACAATGTAGGAGATGTGGCTGGTATGGGTGCAGATTTGTTTGGCAGTTATGTTGCGACTGTACTCGCCTCTATGGTATTGGGGAACTATATTATTAAGGACATGTCCGAAGCCGGACAGACGCTTGACTCCTTCCAGGGGATGGGTCCGATTCTTCTTCCTTTGGTATTAGCAGGAGTTGGGATTATTGCATCAATTGCAGGAGCACTGTTTATTAAAATCAAAGATAATTCAGCTAGAGAAGCTGAGGTGCAACGCGCACTCAATAGGGGAAATATTTTTTCAATATTACTTACCCTAATCGCTTCTTGGTGTTTGATCGATTACCTATTGCCAGAAACCATTAGTGGTATGAAGTTTTTTGGCGAAGCATCTCGTGACGTGGCATCGACAAATGTATTCTATGCAACGATCGTTGGATTGGGAGTGGGATATTTAATTTCCCTCTTTACAGAGTACTATACTGCTATTGGTAAAAAACCAGTCATGAGCATCGTACAAAACTCATCTACAGGTGCAGCAACCAATATTATCGCAGGTCTTTCCGTGGGAATGATTTCAACAGCATCTTCTGTTCTTCTCTTTGCTGCTGCCATTTGGGGCTCATATGCTTTTGCTGGCTTTTATGGAGTGGCAATAGCTGCTTCTGCCATGATGGCAACGACTGCCATGCAATTGGCCATTGACGCTTTTGGACCGATTGCTGACAACGCAGGCGGAGTTGCTGAAATGAGCGAATTGCCAAGTGAGGTTCGGGAGCGCACCGATATCCTTGATTCTGTCGGAAACACAACCGCAGCGATTGGAAAAGGATTTGCGATTGCTTCCGCAGCACTAACTGCGTTAGCTTTGTTTGCCGCTTATGTAACATTTACAGGAATTGATGGTATCAATATTTTTAAGGCAGATGTATTAGCGGCTTTGTTTATCGGGGGAATGATCCCTGTTGTTTTCTCTGCCCTTGCAATGCAATCGGTTGGGAAAGCCGCAATGGAAATGGTACAAGAAGTTCGTCGCCAGTTTAAAGAAATCCCTGGGATTTTGGAAGGAAAAGGTACACCTGACTATGCCAAGTGTGTTGAGATTTCAACCAAAGCTGCACTTAAAGAAATGTTGCTTCCGGGTTTAATCACGATTGCAACTCCAGTCATTATCGGTTTGTTGATGGGACCTGAAGCCCTAGGAAGTTATATGGCAGGAGTAGCCGTTTCAGGAGTATTATGGGCGATTTTCCAAAATAACGCAGGTGGCGCATGGGACAACGCCAAAAAATCATTTGAAGCAGGTGTTGAAATCAATGGGAAAGTGGAGAAAAAAGGTTCCGACGCGCATAAAGCTGCCGTAACTGGTGATACAGTTGGGGATCCATTTAAAGATACCTCTGGACCATCGATGAACATCTTGATTAAACTGACCTGTTTGGTTGGTTTAGTAATTGCACCCATTCTTGGAGATGGTCATGGCACACAAGTACACCAAGTTGAAGAACAACAAAAAGAAATTCGTGTGAAAGTCACTAACTCGACGGAGGGTGAAACGATCGCTACGATTACCACAGTCACAACCAAAAATGGAGAAACTTCCGAAACCATACAAGAGATTGTCGGGAGTCAAGAATTGATCGACTCTACACTCAATGAAATCAAAGGTTTAAAGAAAGAGTAAGAAGGAAGCTTTCTTTAGATTATATTATAAGTGGACGTCTATTTGGCGTCCATTTTCATTTCCCCAAGTTTGTCGTCAATAACCTCAACTACTTTTTGAAAGTCCTCAGGGTTATCTACAAAATTGAGATCGTCAGCCTCAAGGATGATGAGGTTCTTTTTATCATAGTCATGAATCCATGCCTCATAGCGTTCGTTCAATCGACTGAGGTATATGATGCTGATGGAGTTCTCATAAACACGTCCACGTTTGTGAATTTGATTGACAAGGTTTGGAATTGAGCTTCGAAGGTAAATGAGCAAATCGGGTCCTTTTACCAAAGACTCCATCAGCTGAAATAAAGAACTGTAATTTTCAAAATCGCGATGAGTCATCAGCCCCATAGCATGAAGATTGGGTGCAAAAATATGAGCATCCTCATAAATTGTACGATCCTGTATGACGGTGTTTTTACTGTTATGGATTTCTAGGATTTGTCGGAAACGACTGTTCAAAAAATAAACTTGGAGGTTAAAAGACCAGCGCTCCATTTCGGCATAAAAATCATCTAGATAGGGGTTTTGTACAACATCTTCAAATTGCGGTTCCCAACGGTAATGTTTTGCTAATAGTTCTGTCAATGTTGTTTTCCCTGCTCCAATATTTCCTGCAATCGCGATATGCATACCTTCCATTTTAAGTCGCATAAAAATATAAAATAAACTCAATTCAAGATGCGAATTTGTAGATAGTTTTTATCCATCTGATGGAATTGTTAATAATCGATTTATTCTGTGTATTGAGCACAGCTTCATTTTTAATTTTTTAATTTTGAACAAAATTTAAATCCATGAAAAATTTAATTTTATTAATTATTACCCTGCTCTTGAGTATTACAAGTACAAATGCCCAGTTATTTGACGGCATTGAAAATATCTTATTGACCTCAACTGAAGATGCCCGTGTTCTGGCTGAGGGCTACACTGCTCCAATTGGTAAAACCTTAACGTATGCCTTAAATTCTGGTTGGGCAACGAGTGCGAAAACCCATAAAAAGCTGGGCTTTGGCTTGACCATTGGCGGTGCTGCCCCTTTTGTGCCATCTGCAGATAAAGTTTTTACTCCAACAGGACTTACCTCCTTAAGCGTACCCTCTGGGTCATTGCCAACTGTTTTTGGTGAGGGGGGAGATCAAACTTTGAACTTCACCTTAGTTAGTAATGATATACCTGGCTTGGGCGAACAGCAATATAATGGTGAATTGACATTTCCAGGCGGCTTGAAAGATGAACTGCCTTTGGGAACAGTTCCTGCTCCGATTGTTCAAGCTAGTCTAGGGGTGGTTTTCGATACGGATTTATTGATTCGGTTTATTCCCACAATAGAAATGCAAGGCAGCAAATTTAGTTTAACGGGCTTTGGCTTAAAACACAACATCATGCAGTACTTTGGGCCTTTGGACAAGCTTCCTCTCAATGTGTCTGTATTGGCTGCGATATCCAAAGCGAGCTTTGAGTATGATTTGTCAGACTCTGATTTTGGTGGAGATAGTACCAACAGGAAAATGACATTTGAAGCGGATACATTTACCATTCAAGCACTCGCCTCTATTGACTTGCCTGTCATCAGTGCGTTTGCGGGTTTGGGCTATAACGCTGGAGACTCTCAATTTGATGTGAGTGGAGATTATAGTATTGATTATGAAATTACGGGGATAGGTCCCCGAATCCTTGAAGACCCAATAAGTATCGCTTCTGATGCTTCAGGTGTAATGGGGATTGTCGGAGCTCGACTCAATCTGTTGTTCCTAAAGATTTTTGCTAACTATACAATCCAAGAGTACAACACTTTGATAGCTGGGATTTCTTTTAATTTTCGCTAGTTTGTAAAAAATATTTTGGAATTAGGAATTGCGTTGTATATTTGCCGCGCATAAGAGGAAGGATTTGACTGATTGCAACCTCTCAAAAAAAGTGCTAAAACAGCTTTACTTTTTAGAGACTTATCGTATTTCTTCTTCGCTAAAAAGTAATTATAATGCCATATTTTTTTACATCTGAATCTGTAAGTGAGGGACACCCCGACAAAGTTGCTGATCAAATCAGCGATGCCCTACTCGACAATTTCATTGCTTTTGACTCCCAGAGCAAAGTCGCCTGTGAAACCTTAGTAACTACGGGGCAAGTTATCCTTTCAGGGGAGGTTAAAAGTAAAACCTATTTAGACGTTCAACAGATTGCACGTCAAACCATTAATGACATTGGCTATAGCGATGATGCCTACCAATTTTCTGGAAATTCGTGTGGGGTGATTTCTTTGATTCACGAACAATCATCGGACATCAATCAGGGCGTTGATCGTGAGAAAAAAGAGGAGCAGGGTGCCGGCGATCAAGGAATCATGTTTGGTTATGCCAGCAATGAAACTGAGAACTACATGCCTCTAGCACTTGCTGTTTCTCACAAAATATTAGAAGTATTGGCCGACTTTCGCCGTTCGAAATCGGATATCTCATATTTGCGTCCTGATGCGAAGTCCCAAGTTACTGTTGAGTATAGCGAAGACCACAAACCCATACGCATCGAAACCGTGGTAGTATCCACGCAGCATGATGATTTCGATACTGACGAAAACATGGCTGCCCAAATTCGTCAAGATATTATTAAAAAGGTCATGCCAGAAGTCATTGCCTCATTTTCCCCACAAATACAGTCCTTGTTCTCCAATGATGTGATTTATCACATCAATCCAACCGGGAAGTTTGTCATTGGGGGGCCTCATGGCGATACTGGTCTCACAGGAAGAAAAATCATTGTTGACACCTATGGAGGTAAGGGAGCACATGGCGGAGGTGCCTTCAGTGGTAAAGACCCGAGCAAAGTTGACAGAAGTGCAGCTTATGCGGCTCGGCATATCGCTAAAAATGCAGTAGCTGCAGGAATCGCGGATGAAATCCTCATTCAGTTGAGTTATGCCATTGGTGTCGCTGCACCCACTTCGATTTTTGTGGATACCTACGGAACATCACATGTTGACTTGTCCGACAGCGTAATCGCAAAAAAAATAGAAACGCTTTTTGATTTGACACCTTATGGTATCGAACAACGCCTCAAACTACGAACCCCGATTTACGCGGAGACAGCGGCTTATGGGCACATGGGTCGCACACCAAAAATGATTAAAAAAGTTTTTGAATCTCCATACAATGGAAAAATCGTTCACGAAGTCGAGCTCTTCCCATGGGAAAAACTCGATGCCGTTTCTTTATTACAATCATCATTCACTATCAAATAATTTTATAAAAATGAGCACACAACAACTCTCAACAAACGCATTGCATCAAGGTCATGATGTAACAGCGACACAAGGAACAAGATCGGTTCCTATTTTTCAGTCCACAGCTTACGTGTTTAACGACAGCGATCACGCTGCTAAGCTGTTTTCTTTGGCCGAGCCAGGATACATTTACACCCGTTTGAACAACCCTACGATTGATGTATTGGAGCAACGAATTGCTGCTCTTGAAGGCGGACTTGCTGCGGTAGCTACCGCATCGGGAACATCTGCATTGAGTACAGCCATTTTGGTTTTGCTCAAAGCGGGAGACCATATCGTTGCGTCAAACAGTCTATATGGCGGATCATATAATATGCTGAAAGTATTGTTGCCACGATTGGGTATCACCACGACTTTTGTAGATCCTGATGATCCGAAGAACTTTACAGATGCCGTGCAGGAAAACACACGCCTTTTCTTTGCAGAATCGCTTGGGAACCCAAAATTAGACGTTCTCGATCTCAAGGGAATTTCCAGAGAAGCTAAAGCAGCAAAAGTACCTTTTATGGTTGATAGCACCCTCGCTACTCCTGCTTTACAAAACCCAATCGCACATGGTGTAAACATCGTGATTCACTCCCTCACAAAATATGCCAATGGAAATGGCTCTACGATGGGCGGTGCCATCGTTGACGCTGGTAATTTTGATTGGTCAAGTGGAAAGTTTCCAGAATTCACGACCCCATCAGATGGCTATCATGGGTTGGTACTTCATGATGTCTTAGGCCCAGCTGCCTATATCGCTAAGGTTCGAATTGAAGGCCTTAGAGATTTGGGTGCTGCGATTAGCCCATTCAATGCGTTTCAAATTATTCAAGGACTTGAAACCTTGGAAATCCGTATGAAAAAACACAGTGAAAATGCACTGGCGTTGGCAGAATGGCTAGAAGCACATGAAGATGTTGCATGGGTAAATTACCCAGGACTCAAGTCAAGTAAATACAACGAACTTGCCAAAAAATACCTTCCAGAAGGACAAAGTGGGCTTCTTGCCTTTGGACTTAAAGGGGGGTTTGATGCAGGAAAGACCGTAGCTGACGAAACCAAATTATTTGCACTCGTTGCTAATTTTGGAGATTCTAAGTCTTTGGTTATCCATCCAGCGAGTACAACACATCAACAATTGACTCCTGAAGAGCAAGCTTCAACGGGTGTTACATCTGATTTGATTCGTCTTTCAGTCGGGTTAGAAAATGTTGAAGACCTTAAAGCAGACCTCCAACAAGCATTTGATAAGGTTTAAAGTGTCTCAACTCGCATACATCACGTTTGATCAATACACGACTCTGTCGGGAGAGCAAATGGACTTTAGGTTGTCCTATAATTTATTTGGTCTCCCGTTGGGGAGTGCTTCTGTTGTGTTGGTCAATCATTCGCTTACGGGAGATGCTGATGTGACTGGGGAAAATGGCTGGTGGTCTGAACTCATTGGCCACGGCAAAGTCATCGATACCCAGCAATACACGATTTTAGCATTTAATTTTCCTGGAAACGGAGTGGATAATGATGTAATTGAGCATTATGACCACTTCGTACTTCGTGATGTAGCCAATCTTTTCAAAGAAGCTCTTGATCACTTGGGTGTCGACAGACTTTACGCTGCAATTGGCGGTTCAATTGGCGGTGCCTTGGTTTGGGAAATGGGAGCTAGCTTTCCAGACCTCATCGAAAACTTAATCCCTATCGCTTGCGACTGGAAAACCACCGATTGGGTCTTGGCGAATACGCTGTTGCAAGATCGAATATTGCACAATTCAAAAAATCCGTTGTATGATGCACGTATCCATGCAATTATGTGCTACCGAACACCCGAATCTTTTAAAACGAGGTTTGGAAGATCGATACATGAAGAAAAAGGGATTTTTAATATCGACAGCTGGTTGCTTTATCATGGCGAAAAGCTCGACAATCGATTTCTCCTACAAGCATATAAGTTAATGAACCACTTGCTGCGAACGATTGACATTACAGAAGGCAGGGGGTCATTTGAAAAGGTTGCGTCAAAAATTAAAGGATCGATCCATCTGGTTTCCATCAATACAGATTTGTTTTTTACCGATGCCGAGAATCGCGAAACCTACACGAGATTGATGGAGAAAAAAGCAAATCTTCATTACCATACCATATCGTCTGTTCATGGGCATGATGCCTTTTTGATTGAATATGACCAACTCAATTGTATGTTGTCACCTTTGTTTACGAACATACACATCCAATCATGAAAGTAGAACTAAAACACCAAAACGGATTTCATTCGGTAATATCCAATGACCGTGGTCATCATATTTCAATTGACACAACGTCAAGTGAGGATCCACAAGGGCCAAGTCCCATGGAACTCTTGCTCATGGGCGTTGCTGGCTGTAGCAGTATTGATATTGTATCTATTTTAAACAAGCAAAAAATCAAACCTGACAGTCTTCATATCCAGGTCGATGGAGATCGGATTAAAGGACAAGCCCCTTCTTTATTTACGGCAATACACGCTAAAGTGATTGCCACAGGAGATGTACCTCCGGATCGTTTGTATCGCGCAACCCAATTGTCATTTGAAAAGTATTGCTCAGTTTCAAAAACATTAGAGCATACTGCCACCATCACTTTTTCTATAACTGTAAATGACACCCCTTATGAGCAAGAAAAGCAAGAATGAAACAGCTGCAATTCGCACAC
>Ga0233438_10000743_pt1 | contig 39536 bp, 21 predicted proteins | sample SI_123_September_FD_182720 | JGI IMG/M metagenome (GOLD analysis project Ga0233438, IMG submission 182720) | Seawater microbial communities from Saanich Inlet, British Columbia, Canada - SI_123_September2016_10_MG | ecosystem: Environmental > Aquatic > Marine > Inlet | place: Canada: British...
GACTCACATGAAGCGTATTTTGAGATTAGATGGGACCGTAACAGGTTCCGTCTGACTGAAACAATCTACATGAAACTTAAACATTATTACATTCGTAATAATGCATTTGTTCATATATTATATTATTAAGTTAAACGAAGTGTTTACTTTGAGCGTTAAGCGAAAAGTTGTTTCGTGTAACGAAACATATAAATACATACAACAAGTATTAAGGTATAATAGTATGAACATAAATGATATTCTAAATCTAAATGAAGCAAAAGCTGATCCTGAAGTAGTAGATAAATTTGCTGGTGTAAGTGATAGCCAAAGATCTTATTACATATATCATTGGGCTAAAGAAAAAGGTATTGATTCAGATGATGCTATGGAAATGGCAGGTTATACAAGAGGCTCGTATATAGGTCAAGGATCATACAATTGGCATTACAATCCACCACGTGAAAGTTTAGCAACTGAAGCTCCTGTAGGAATGATGAAGAAAGCAGGACAAGCAATAGGAGCAAAGGCTCTTGGCGCAATTGGCATGAAAGGCAAAGCAAGTAACTTAGCCGGTAAAGCTGACTTATCTGATACAGCAAATACTTTATACAATGAATTTAGACAGTACCTTGGCACACAAGAACTAGATATTAAAAATGCAACAGGAGCATCGTTAGTTGCATTTTTAAAATCTAAGCGTGTTAAAAATATTGGTGCTGTTCCTAAAGGTCCATTAACTAAAGACGTTATGGACAAAGCGTTTATGCAAGCCGCAAAAGAAGCAATGAATAAACAACAAGGTGTTAAAGGACCAGTAGCTAGTCCTGCACAAAACCCTGTTGCTAAAAAAGTTAAAGTATCTAGTGCATATGTAAAAACAAAAGATGCTGCACTTACACTTAATGCAAAAGAGAAAAGAAGACTAATTCAACAGCTTGAAAAAAGTATTAAAGTTAGTCCAGCTAAGACCCCTACTGTTTAAAAATAAGGTAAGCCGGACTTTTTAGTAGTTTCTAAATTTTCCTTAATTATATCAGAAATAATATCTCTATCTTCAGGCGGAAGTTCAAACGTCTCATCCATGGTAAGTGATCCGCGCATGTGCCATGCTAATTTAAACAAATTATAGCGCATTTGCTTCACTTCTTTTTCTAGGACATCAACTTCGTGAAGTATCTGTTCGATGGGTAGGGTTAATATCCTTATACGAAAAAATTTGATTGATCAAATGTTACAGGAACTTCATAAGTTACTGGTACACCTGCTTCTAGCTCTTCCGGAGTAGCATCTACAATTAGTGGCCTAATCTGAAACTTTTCTCTTTGTGCTTCGATGTGATTAGTAACCTTTTCAAACAACCCTTTATCTGTATTAGCAATAAATTCTTTGATATGATTTCTATCAGTTACTACATCTTCGCCCATTGTTATTGATGCAATAGACATTTCAAGTGTTGATATAGTAAGGTCAGTAAGTTTTCTAAAACTTTCAGTAAACGATGATAATTTATCGTTTTCAGATATATTTGAGTCGTTAAGAACATTGAATATTCTTTGCTCGTCAAATGTTGCTTTACTAGTATTAGTAAATTCTTGATATGTTAAAGGTTTTAGTTCAATGCTTAAATCGCCCATTTGAACGATATGATCATAAGTTACATTTGTAAACTGATCTAACATTATTCTTAGATCTAAATCAAAAGACTTTTCTTCGTTGGTTACTGGAACATTAATATTAAGGTCCATCTTTTCACCGTAAGTTGCTATACGAATAGCAATCAAACAAGCATCAAGATCCATTGCTGGCATATTAAATGGTTCTTTAATAGCCGGTATACAACTCTTAATTACACTAACTGTTGCTTCGCCGTTCAATAAAGCATCAGGTGTTTTGATCATTATTTCGTCTCTAGCTGTCATTGGAAATACCGGGTACTCACCTGTTTCTGATATTTCTAAACTTCCAGCGGGGTAATATTTTCCGTTACTTGGTAACGACAAATATATCTTAGGCTGTCTAAAATATTTCTGTAACGGATTAGTGTTTTTGTTTTCCATCTTTTCTCCTGGCTAAATACTATTATAAATGTATATACCATTTTTATTTATATACGCACTTAACTGGATTTGACTATAAATGGCTGACGAAATTAAAATTGAAAACATAGGCGGCGAGAACGGCGTTGCTAGTGAAGTAACACTAGTAAGACTTGTTACAGCTATGGAAAAACTTGCCAAAACTACAGGTGCCGATCCTAAGTCGCAAGCAGCTAAAACACAACAAGCATATAACAAAGCCCAAGAGTCCGGCGTTAAAGTTTCAACTAAGCATAGAGATGCTGTAAAAGACAATACTAACGCTGTAAAAAACAACACCAAACACCTAAACCTAATGGGAAGTGGTTTATTTAAACTAGTATCAATGGGCATAGGCGCAGCCGTTGGCGGACTAAAAGGATTTGCTGACGAATTATTAACAGGCGGTGACAGTTTATCAAGTTTTGCACAACATATACCTATAGTAGGTAGTTCGTTAACTATGTTTACTGGCATGCTAGACAGTAGCTATCAATCATTCCAATTAATGGCCAAATCAGGTGCAGACTTTGGCTACAATCTAGAAGGCATGAGAACTACAGCCGCCACAGCAAGATTAGAATTAAGCGATTTTAGTCAACTAGTAAGTCAAAGCTCTACAATGATGGCTTCATTTGGTGGTACAGTAACACAAGGTGCTAGACGAACAGCAGCACTAACAGATGCCCTTGGCACCGATCTTCGAATACAACTCCAGTCAATGGGTTTGTCCATGGAAGAGATAAACGAGCAAATGGTCATGAATGCTTATTTAAATAGAGCAGGTTCAAGAGCAGAAGTACAAGACAAAGTCTTTGCTGCAGAAGCATCTGCAGAGTTAACAAAGAACATGCTACAACTAGCAAAGTTAACAGGCGAAGATGTAAAAACACAACAAGATAAAATTGCACAAGCTCAAATGGATATTGCATTCCAAATGGAATTAGCAAAACTTGATGTCGATCAGCGAAAGAAAGTAAACCTTGCAATGGCTGAAGCACAAGCCACAGGCGGCAAAGTTGCTGTTGATGCTCTAAAAGCAGAATTCTTAGGAATGCCGCCACTAACAAGAGAGCTACAATTATTTACAGCTACTATGCCTGAAAGTGCTCAGAATGTAAGAGATTTACTTGGTACAGCGTTGAATACAGCAACCACCTATGATATGATGATTGCAGGCCAAGGCGAGAGAATGGCAACTTACTTGGAAAATCAAGTAAAATCAGCTGGTAGCTTAGAAGCAGCTATTAAAGCTGGTGTAATATCAGGCGAAGGTGTTGGTGCAGAAATTGCCGCATTGTTTGGCGGCCAAATTGATAAAATTGCTCCATACTTTACAAAATCTGGTGAAGGTCTTATATTTGCAAAAGACAAATTCCTAGCAGACTTTGAAACAATTACAGCTACACCACCTAAAGATGGTGAACTAGGTGCAATGGCACAATTTTTAGAAACAGTTAAAGAAGCAAAACTAGCGATTGTTACAAATTTAATTAACCCGCTACTAGGTGCAGTAACTGAAGTGTTTGGTCCATTCAATGGTTGGTTTACAGGCTTTATTGGTGAACAAGGTGAAGGATCTACTTTTAAAACAGCGTTGTCAAATATTAGCAAGTATATAACAGGAACAGTTAATCCTGCACTTAAAAGTTTCTTTGAAACAGTTGATGACAAAGGTTTAGGAGAAGCACTTAAAGAAGCATTGTACGGTGACGGCAAAGAAAAGAAGGGATTGATAGAAGAAGTGTTTAAGCCAATAGGAGTAGCATTAGCTGAAGGTATAAAATCTGGCTTTGCAACTTTATTTGATCATCCTTTAGTTGTTGCTGGCGTAGTAACTGCAATAACTGCTTTATTTGCAGGACCTGTTCTTGCAGGTGCAATAGCTGGAAAAATTGCAGCCGGTGCATTAGCCGCTGGTGGCACAGCAGCCGCTGCAACTAAATTAAAAACACCACTAGGTGGTCCTACTGTTGGCAGAGATCCAAAAACAGGTCAGTTCACAAGTTTAAAAAATGCGCCAAAAGCGAATCCTTTACTAAGTTTTGGTAAAGCAGGATTGCGTGGACTTAAATTTGTTCCGGGTATTGGACTTGTTGCCGCTGGCGCAATGGGATTATTTGATAGTGTGTCAGGTTTTAATGCTGATCCGAACGCAGGATTTGGCGAATCATTAGGTAATGCAGGAAGCAGTTTATTAAATGGACTATCATTTGGATTACTTGGGTCAAGTCCAGCAGAAATTAAAGCAGAAGCTGCGGCTAACGCTGAAACTTTACCACCAGAAATTAAAGCAGAAGCTGAAGCTAAAAAACTAGAAGAAGCAGAGAAAAAAGATTTAGCAAAAGATCTAGGGTTAACAACTGAAAGTGCAAAATTACTAGAAAGAATGGCCGGTATCGGCGGCGGGATGGAAAGAGTTGCTAGTGCATTTGAAAGAATTGACAAATTAGACAGATTTAGCGATAATGTAAATGCTATACAAAAAGGACTTGACATATCAGAGCTTTCCAAGTATAATAGTAATATGCAAGAAATAGCAAGGTCCTTAGAAGACATGAATAAAGCGTTAGCAGAAGATAATAAAGGATTATTTGGCGGCACAGGCGTAGCATCAGCTGATTTGCTTAAAAAGATGGGCGGATCAGGTCCTAGTACAGAACTAATAAATTCAATAAATAGTAATATGGATGAGATGAAAAAACAATTGATTAAAGTTGTTGAATTTACTAAAGCAACAGCAGATTATACTAAAGCAACAGCAGATAACACGGACTAAAGGAAAAAAATGAGCTGGAAAAAATACTTTACACCAGTACCAACGGGTACTAACGCAGAAGGAAGCTACAGTCCGTTCAGTAATTACAACGGAGGCTTACAGCCTGGTCCCGCTACTAAAAATTATAATTCGCATCTACCTGATGTGTATGTTGGCAGTCCTAATCGTGTTGAACGCTATGGCCAATACAATACAATGGACAGTGATTCAGAAGTTAACGCAGCATTAGATATCCTTGCTGAATTTTGCACTCAAAAGAATGATCAAAATGGCACAAACTTTGCATTGAGCTTTAAACAGAAAGCAACAAATTCAGAAACAACTATTTTACAAAAATATCTACAACAGTGGTGTAAACTTAATAAGTTTGAAACACGTATGTTTAGAGTAATCCGTAATGCATTTAAGTACGGCGACCAAATTTTTATTAGAGATCCAGAAACTAAAAAGTTATTCCATGTAGATGCAGCAAATTTAACAAAAATTATTGTTAATGAATCAGAAGGTAAGACTCCTGAACAGTATATTGTCAAAGACTTTAATTTAAACTTTGGAGAAATGGTTGCAACTACGCCACACCAAACAAATGGACAGATAAACAATGGCGGAATGGGCAGTTACCAAAGTGCAAGTGCAGGCAAAGGCCACATAGGAGCCAATAGCGGCGGCCAAGCAGGCACTAGATGGAGCAGAGAAGAATCAGAAATTGCTGTAGATGCCAAACACGTTGTACATTTAAGTATGAGTGAAGGCTTAGACACCAATTATCCTTTTGGTAATTCATTATTAGAAACAATTTTTAAAGTATACAAGCAAAAAGAACTATTAGAAGACGCAATTATTATATACAGAGTACAACGTGCTCCTGAAAGACGTGTTTTCTATGTTGACGTAGGTAATATGCCTAGTCACCTTGCTATGCAATTCGTAGAACGTGTAAAAACTGAGATTCACCAAAGACGTATTCCAAGCCAATCAGGCGGGGGTACCAATGTTATAGACAGTAGTTACAACCCGTTAAGCATTAATGAAGATTACTTCTTTCCGCAAACAGCAGAAGGTCGTGGATCTAAAGTAGAAACGTTACCCGGTGGTACAAATTTAGGAGAAATTGATGACCTTAGATATTTTACTAATAAGCTCGTACGCGGTTTACGAATTCCTAGCTCATACCTGCCTACAGGGGCTGAGGATGCAAGTAGCCAATACAATGATGGTAGAGTCGGAACAGCATATATTCAAGAATTAAGGTTTAATACTTACTGTGAGCGTTTACAAGGTATGCTCATTGAAGAATTTGATAAAGAATTTAAAAAATACTTGTTAGAAAAGGGTATGAACGTTGATACATCAATGTTTGACCTTATTTTCCAACCACCACAGAACTTTGCATCGTATAGACAAAGCGAAGTTGACAATGCTCGTGTACCAACATACACACAAATGAGTGCTATTCCTTATATTTCAAATAGATTTGCACTTAAACGCTTCTTAGGAATGACTGAAGAAGAGATTGCTGAGAACGAAAGACTGTGGAGAGAAGAAAATGATGAGAATCTTGAAACACCACCAACAGATGCCGCAGGCGAAATGCGCGGTGGAGGTATTTCAGGAGCAGGAATGGAAGCAGATTTAGGTGGAGTAGAAGATGAAGATGCTTCTGTACCATCAACAGACGGTGGTGAAGCAACACCACCAGATACAACAACAGGAACCGAACTAGGCGCAGGCACACCAACAACTGACCAAACGGTATAAATACAATATGATACTTAGAGAATTATTTTATTTTGATAGAGAAACACTTGAGCCAGTAGAGGATAAAGTCTACGAGCCCGAGCATGATCAGTCTCCGATCAAGGCATCCGACACAAGAAAAACTAGACTAACACTAGGTCAAATCAATAGAATACGAAAAGCATCAGAAACACACCACGAAGAAATGCAAAATGAATTAGATTTTGTACGTCAAATGTATGGTATAGCATCGCAAGCGGAGGTCGGCGGTGTTTAACAATGGCCAAAATTGATAAATCTCTTTACACAAAAGAAGAATGGCTAGTAATACGCAACAGACGTAGACTAGAAAAACAACTCAAAAAACAAAAAGAACAAATATCACGGTCTATAAAAAACAAAGACAATAAAACTGCCTTTGTATTAGGCAATGGTGTAAGTAGATCTTCTATAGATCCAGAACAATTAGCAAAATTAGGTGCAACCTACGGATGTAATGCACTATATAGAACTTTTGCTCCAGATTATCTTATCGCTGTAGATGTAAAAATGATATTAGAAATATCTAGAAGCGGTTATCCTAATACAAATACTGTTTGGACTAATCATAACAAAGCATACACTGAATTAAAGAATATTAATTACTTTCAACCCAGTAAAGGATGGTCAAGCGGTCCTACAGCATTATGGTTAGCGGCTGAACACGGCTATGATAACATTTATATTTTAGGATTTGATTATAAAGGTTTAGACGATCATAGTAAATTTAATAATTTATATGCTGACACTAAAAACTACAAAAGAAGCAACGAAGGCGCCACATTCTACGGTAATTGGCTACGACAAACTAAAACAGTTATAAGAGATAACAAACAAACTAACTTTATTAGAGTTATAGCACCAGATAATTATCAGCCAATTGAACTAAATAATTTTACAAACTTTAGTACAATGGACCTTGGAAATTTCCAAGAAATCTATAAGATCTCGCAATTCTAGCGAAAATGGTTCGTTTTGAGCCTATATCTACATACATTTTGGTATAAATAGTAAATACAAATGACAGCCTTACCATAGGTAAAACTTTTATAGGAGAAATGAAATGGCAGATAGAAATAAGTTCGAAGAAATGCTCGAGCGTCTTGTAAATGAAGACAAAGCTGGTGCAGAAGAACTATTCCACGAAATTGTTGTAGAAAAGTCAAGAGACATCTACGCAAATCTAATTGAATCAGATATTGAAATTGAAGAAGAAGACAAAGAAGTCGAAGAAGCAACTGACGAAGAAGTTGATGAAGCTACTGACGAAGAAGTAGATGAGTCAAGTGATGAAGAAGTTGATGAGTCAAGTGACGAAGAAGTAGACGAAAACTTTGATCTAGACGAATTTGAAGTTGAAGGCGAGCCAGAAATGCCAGGAATTGGCGGCGATGCTGGAGATGACATGATCGGTGACATCGAAATGGGCGGCGACGAAGAAGGTGAAGAAGGCGAAGAAGAGCTTGAAGACCGTGTTGTTGATTTAGAAGATGCACTTGATGACCTTAAAGCAGAATTTGAAAAAATGATGGGTGACGAAGGCGAAGAAGGCGACGATGACGAAGAAGGTGAAGAAGCACCTGAAGAAGAAGCGTTTGCATTTGAAGCAACTGACGAAGAAGTAGACGAAGCATCTGATGAAGAAGTTGACGAAGCTACTGACGAAGAAGTAGACGAAGCTGTAACACCAAAATCAGACAGAGAACAAATGCGTGAGTACGTTGACAAAGTAGCAAGCGGACACGGCGCAGAAAAGAAAAGCACAGGCGATAATGGAGACAGCGGAAAGTCACCAGTAGCAAGTGCAAATAACATGGGTGGTACTTCAGCTAACATCGTAAAAGGTGGAGAAGCAGGAAGTGGCGACCATGCTGGTCTAGGCGAACTGAACGCAAAAGACCAAGACGGCGGAAACATCAATGTACCAGGCGGTAAAGCGTCTAAAGCTGGTAAATCAGAACCAGGTCACGGTGCAGAGAAAAAAGGGAAGCCAGAACAAGCCGATAAGGGTGCAGGTTCACCACTAAACGGCGCTCCTAAAAGAGCAAAATAAGGAAACTGAATGCAAAACTTTCTAAGAGAGCATCTGACATTTGACCAAGCTAACATGGTCGTTGAGTCTGCTGAAAATTCCAATGGAGGAAAAGACTTATACCTAAAAGGTATTTGTATACAAGGCGGGGTGCGTAATGCTAACCAACGTGTATATCCTGTAGAAGAAATTGGCAGGGCTGTCAAAACTCTTAATGACCAAATCCAGGGAGGATATAGTGTTCTTGGAGAAGTAGATCATCCAGAAGGCCTTAACATTAACTTAGACCGTGTATCACACATGATTACAGAAACGTGGATGGACGGACCTAATGGTTATGGTAAATTAAAAGTATTACCAACCCCAATGGGGCAACTAGTGCAAACAATGCTGGAAAGCGGAGTTAAGCTAGGTGTCTCATCTAGGGGATCTGGTAACGTATCAGAAGACGGAAGCGGCAACGTTTCCGACTTTGAAATTATAACAGTGGACGTAGTTGCACAACCTAGTGCTCCTGGAGCGTACCCAACGCCAATATACGAACACTTGATGAACACCCGCGGAGGGTACCAGGCATACGAACTAGCACAGGCAACTAAAGAAGACGCAAAGGCACAAAAATATTTAAAAGAGAGCTTATTAGGAATAATAAGCGGGCTCCGATAACTGAGGAGAATATAATATGTTGGAAGCATTAAAATCACTCTTCGAGAGCAGCGCACTTTCAGAAGAAGTAAAAGCAGAAATACAAACAGCTTGGGACACGAAGATCACTGAGAATCGTCAACAAGTTACCGCTGAACTTCGTGAAGAATTTGCAAAGAAATACGAACACGACAAGTCAACAATGGTTGAAGCCATTGATAGCATGTTATCTGAAAGACTAGCAGAAGAAATTGCTGAATTTTCAGAAGATCGTAAACAACTTGCAGAAGCTAAAGCAAAATACGCCATAGCAATGCGTGAAAACGCAGGACTAATGAAAGATTTTGTTTTGAATCAACTTTCAAAAGAAGTTGGTGAACTACACGAAGACAAGAAAGCAATGGCATCTAAGTATGCACAGCTTGAGGAATTTGTAGTAGAAGCTCTTTCATCTGAGATTGCAGAGTTCTATGAAGATAAGAAAGATTTAGCAGAAACAAAAGTACGTTTAGTACGTGAAGCTAAAGAACACTTCAAGAAAGTTAAAACTGACTTTGTTGAAAGAAGTGCTACGGCAGTATCAGAAACTGTTGATAAAGTTCTCAAAGGAGAAATTAGTCAACTTAAAGAAGATATTGAAGAAGCACGAAGAAACGATTTTGGTCGCAAAATATTTGAATCATTCAGCAATGAATATGCAAATAGCTACCTAAACGAAAAAAGCGAAAGTGCTAAGTTACTTAAAGTTATTGATGTTAAAGATCAGCAACTTAAAGAAGCAAAGGCATTTGCTATTAAAGCTAAAGAACTTGCAGAATCACAGGCAACTGAGAAGAAGCAATTAGTTGAAGCAGCAAACCGCGAAAAGATCATGCGCGATCTAATTGCTCCATTGAGCAGAGATCAGCAAGAGATTATGACAGACTTACTGGAAAGTGTACAAACCACTAGATTACAAAAATCGTTTGATAAGTACCTACCATCAGTTATTGATGGCCAGACTCCAGCAAAGCGTAAGGCAATATTATCAGAAGGCACAGAAGTAACAGGCAACAGAGAAAAAACAACGACACATGTCAAAGCAGACGAATCAAATGTACTTGATATACGCCGTCTTGCTGGATTAAATTAAGGAGAAAATGATGTCAGAACTATTAGAAAGTCGCTGGACAGAAACCAAAGATGCTCTTCTTGAAGGCCTAGACGGTAACAAGAAAAGCGTAATGGCTGCCACACTAGAAAACACTCGCAAGTATTTGTCTGAGAGTGCAACTGCTGGAGCAACAAGTGCAGGTAACGTAGCAACACTTAACCGTGTTATCCTACCAGTTATCAGACGTGTTATGCCAACTGTTATTGCTAACGAGCTAGTTGGTGTACAACCAATGACTGGCCCAGTTGGTCAAATTCACACGTTACGTGTACGTTACGCAGAAGGCTTTAATAGCACAAACGGAACAGACACAACAGCTGGTGAAGAGGCGTTAAGCCCATTCAAGATTGCTGAAGGCTATTCAGGCGCAGCGGACGATAAAGCAGCTACTACAGCAGCTTTAGAAGGCCAAGCTGGACGTAAGTTAAGCATTCAAATCTTGAAGCAAACTGTAGAAGCGAAGTCAAGAAAGCTATCAGCTAGATGGACTTTTGAAGCTGCACAGGATGCACAATCAATGCACGGTATTGACGTTGAAGCAGAAATTATGGCTGCTTTAGCACAAGAAATTACCGCTGAGATTGATCAAGAAGTTTTAGCAAGCCTATCTAGCCTAGCTGGTAATGCTGCTGAAACATATGACCAAGCTGCTGTATCAGGTACAGCTACATTTGTTGGTGACGAACATGCTGCGTTAGCTGTTCAGATCAACCGTGTTGCTAACTTGATTGCACAGCGTACACGTAGAGGCGCAGGTAACTACGCCGTAGTTAGCCCATTTGCGTTAACAATTCTACAAAGTGCGACAACTTCAGCGTTCGCAAGAACAACTGAAGGTACATTCGAAGCACCAACTAACACTAAGATGGTTGGTACATTGAATAACGCAATGAAAGTGTACGTTAACACTTACTCAGCAGATGGTGCTGATGTACTTGTTGGTTACAAAGGTGCAAGCGAATCAGACGCACCAGCGTTCTATTGCCCATACATTCCATTGATGTCAAGTGGTGTTGTATTAGATCCATCAACATTCGAACCTACCGTATCATTTATGACACGTTATGGTTATGTTGAATTGTCTAACACAGCTTCATCGCTTGGTAACGCAGCTGATTACTTAGGTAAAGTTGCAATTACTAATGGTAATGTTAGCTTTAGCTAAGTTTTTATAAACTGAGAAAATAGGACCTTCGGGTCCTATTTTTTTGACTTAAAGTCCTTTACTGGTTTAGATTGATAAATACTATTGTCAAATAGTGTGCCGCAAGGCGGACTTATGCTGTACCCACAGCGTAGCTCATAGAACGGGCATAGGACTACTTTTTATAGGAGAAAAAAAATGGGAAGACCAATTAATAAAAGATTCTTTGGACCAGCTACAGCAGGTGGTAATGAAATCAAAGTAGACTTTCATAACGGCACAGCAGTTAAAGAAGGTTATATCGTAAAGCAAAAAGCATCAAAGAAATTTGTATGTGAAGAAATCGGTACAGGCGGAGAATTTACTTGTACACTAACAACTGGTAAACTACCAGCGGCATTAGCGGCAGGCGAAATGGCTATTAGTGTAAAAGGTGATGACGGTGAAACTTACGGAGTTAGTAAAATTACAGGACGTAAAGCAACTATCATTGCTCATAGTGCCACAGGTGCTAACGCATTAAACGGACAGTCAATTGCTTGGAACTTTAGCACATCTACTACAGATGGCGCAGCACAAGTTGAAGAAGCAGGTGACGATAATACACTTATCGGAACAGACGACGACGACTTCACAGAAGACGCATAAGGAATAACTTATGGACAAGTATTTAAGAGTAGCTGACGGCAACTACAGAGTAGCTGTTAAAAGCGGTGGTAGAATTACACTTGACACAGGAACGGAAGTTGGTGATGTTTACATTACCGGTAACTTAACTGTTGAAGGGACGCAAACTACTCTTGATACTGTTAACACAACAGTTGAAGACAATATAATTGTACTAAACAAAGGCGAAACCGGGAACGGCATCACTAGAGATGGCGCTTCCGGTCTTCGTGTTGACAGAGGTACAATAGAAGACGGCCAATGGCTGTTTGTTGAAAGTGTAAACTGGACAGATACACAAAACAGTGGTACTACAGACTTGGGTGCATGGAGTGTAAGATCTCCAAGCGGTAGAGTTGGAGGTATTGAAACTGTTAGTATTGTTACTCCAGGCGTTGATTTAAATTTATTAGGTCAATATAATTTATCAGGCAATGTAACACCTAACCCTGGTATGTTAACTGTTAAAGGAACATTTGGTTACGAAACACGAGTAACTGACGATGATCATATTCCAAACAAAAAATATGTTGATGATACTGTAACAAACTTCTTTGGTACAGTTGTTCCAAACAGAGTTCAAGTAGGTAACACTAGAGTACAAGTGTATGATGATAGTGTTGCAGGTCCAAGTAGAATTGAAGTAGGAATTGACGGAAACTTAATACAAGATATTCGTCCTACATACTCGGATCAATACGGAATTAGAATAGAACAAACTGTATATGGTACAGAAATAAAAACACTTGGCACAAGTCAAGAAGATTTAATTTTAAGTGCAACAGGAACAGGACATGTTGTTGTTGACGATAATTTAAGATTAGGATATACACCGCATGAAGGCGTTGACGGTGTAACAGATCCTGCAGAACCAGACGATGGGATACTACTATATGCTAAGCCGGCACAAGCGGCAGGCACAGGAATGTATTTCGTTAATGCTGAAAGTCAACGTGATGAAATAATAAGTAAAAATAGAGCACTAGTTTTTAGTATGCTTTTTTAAGGAAACAATATGGCAATAGTAAACCAAGCAATAATTGATCAAGGTGGTGGCGATTACAGACACATTATGTTAACTGTGCCAGCAAATAAATCATATGCTATTACAAACATTTTAATATGCAATACGTATGACCCAAGTGCGTCTACTCCTGAAAATGAAACTTGCGAATTTGATTTGCATTTTGTTCCAGCTGCTGGATCATACAGTGATACAGTTACTTCAGTAGTAAGAAGACTGTCATTACCGGCAGGTGAAACATTCACATTAGACACAGAAAAAATAGTTTTAGATGCAGGCGACAGTGTTCAAGTAAATGGATCTGCACCAGCAAGTGGTACAGGTAGATTAGCTTGTACAGTGAGTTATTTGGATATTACATAATGAGATTACTCAAGGCACAAAATACAAATAGAAGAACTATCTATGGTAGAGGCGTACAATTTGATATAGATGATCAAGTGTATATGGAATCTACTAACAGTATACGTGTGCCTAAAGGTACAACAGCAGAACGTCCTGCTAATCCTGAAAATGGACACTTTAGATATAACACAACAGACAATAGATTCGAAGTATATGAAAACGGAGCATGGGCAGGCGTAAGAAGCGTTGCACCTGTACTAGTTGGAATTACACAACAAGGTCTAGGAAACGGTGATGCAACCGAAACTGTATTTGGTCCACTAGCAAGCGGAGATCCAGAATATCCTGTTCCAGCAGCCGCAGAAAACGTTTTAGTATTTGTTGAAAACGTATTTCAAATTAGCACAACAAACTATACATTAGAACAAAGCGTTTCCAATAGCCTCACCGGCCCTAACGCTCCATATGCCGACGGTTGGTATATTAAATTTTCTTCAGCACCAGACTTAGGTAAACCAATTACTGTACTACATAACTTCGACAAGTAATCCAATAAATACAAGTAGGAGAACTTTAAATGTCGCAAGTAGGTAGAATCTCAGGTCCGTTATTATTTGCCAATCTGGAAAGAAATGGCATTGACCTAGCCTTTGAAACAGACTTAATTTATCTTGATGTAACAGGCAACAAGATAGGTATACGCAATGCTTCACCTAGTAATGAAATACAAATTTTAGACACTACTAGAACAGTATCTTTAATTGCTGATACACAAGCAAACATAGCAAACTTCGACATACAAAACACTACAATACAACCTTTTCCGGGCGATATAATTCTTGATGCAAGATATAAAATTACTAGTAGTAATGTAAAAACAGGCGACATTTTTATTGATGACAATTATATTTCTACAACAAATAGTAGCAGCAATTTAGAACTAAAACCTAACGGAACAGGACGAGTTGAAGTATACAATAACTTAGAAGTAGGCGGAGATATACACGCAGACGGTAATATTACACTTGAAGGTAATATTACATTTGGCGACACGTTATCACAGGATACGGTTACATTTGATACTGATGTTACTAGTGATATTAATCCAGATACTGCTGTAAATTATTCTCCATACGATTTAGGTAAAGCTGATAAACGTTGGTTAGAAACAAACACACGACTAGCAAACGTATCAAGAATTAATGCTACAGACTTTGCACTAGGCGGCGTTGATCTTACACTATCGCCTGGAAAAACTATTTACGTTGCTAAGAATGGTGATAATGACAGCAGTGGTACAAACATACAAGCACCTTTTGAAACAATAGATTATGCTGTAACACAAGCAACTTCAGGAGATACTATATATGTTCTTCCAGGAGAGTACGAAGAAAGTTGTCCTATAGTTGTTCCTGCAGGAGTAACTGTTATAGGCCACGATGTGAGAAATACAATAATTTCTCCACCAAGCAGTGCAAGTACTACAGACATATTTCATCTTAATGGTGAAACAACTGTCCAAAATTTTACAATTAAAGATTTCTTTTATAATAGTGGCACTGATGTAGGGTATGCATTTAGATTTGCACCTAACGCAACTGTTACATCACGTAGTCCTTACATACAAAATATTACAGTAAGCACACAAGGTACAACTACAAGTGCAAGCGATCCAAGAGGATTTGCAAGTGCTGATGCAGGTAAAGGTGCATTAGTTGACGGTGCAAGTGTACTAAGCACAAGCAATGATGCAAGTATGTTATTCCACGCTGTAACATTTATTACACCGGGTGTTGATGCACTTACAATGACTAATGGTGTAAGAGTCGAATGGTTAAATTCATTTACATACTTTGCTAATAGGGGATTGTATGCTGTCAACGGCACCACAGGACATTTAAGTACAGACGGGTCGACAGTACTTTATGGTGCTGAATTAAGATCAATAGGATCAGCAAACGTATATGGAAACAAAGGTGCTGTAGCAGATGGCGCAGACACATTAATGTATCTTATTCAACACAACTTTGGATACATAGGTGCAGGAAAATTTGTTGACAATGATCCAAGTAGAGCAATACAAGTAAACGAAACTGAAGAATTAAATTCAGGTACAATATACTTTAGTTCAACAGACCATTTAGGAAACTTTAGAGTTGGTGAACAGTTTTTTGTTGACCTAGATACAGGAAACAGTACATTAACAATTGACGAATCAACAGTTGATGCACTTGCAGGACTAACTGTTACTACAAACGGCAACATTGCAATTATCGACGGTACAAAAGTACAAAATCAAAATATTAGATTAAGCGGCAATACAATAGAAAGTCTAAGCGGCGGCATAACTATTGATAGTCCTGTATCAACATTTATAAATTTAAATGCTAACACTAGTCTTACTGGTAACTTAGATATTACTGACAACTTTACATTTGACGGCACACTTTCGTTAGCAGGCAACCAGCCAACTGATACAGTTATATTTAATACAGAATTTAGTCAAGACTTAGAACCTAATCAACACGATACTTTTACATTAGGTAAGGAAGATAAGCGTTGGAATTTTGCATATATAAATGATGCAGATTTAAATGGTATAACAATTGAAACAAATTTTATTACTACAACTGATAGTAATGCTGACTTAGAATTAAGACCTAATGGAACTGGCAAAGTAAACATTACCGACGATGTAGGAATTGGCAATGATATTACTGTTGGCGGTACGTCTACATTCCAAAACTTACAAGTTGCTACTATTGATGTTGATGCTGATATTACAGCAACAGACTTTACTATTAGAAACTTTGATATACAAGGTAACTTAGGCCAACTAGGTCGTACACAATTTGAAAATATAGTAATTGACGATAACTTTATTTCTACTACAGTAAGTAATAGTGATTTAGAATTACGTTCTGCAGGAACAGGTGAAGTTACAACTGAAGAATTTGTAAGAATTAATAATACACTATTTAATGAAAGTACAACTACAACTGGTCCTGTAACCGTTTCAGGACAAACAACATTTACTACGTTAACAACAGATGATATTACAATAAACAGTAATAGTATACAAGTTAATAATACTAATCAAGATCTTAATATTAGTGCATCAGGTGATGTAAAAGTTAATAACAGTGATGTTTTAATTGAAGAAAATCTTACAGTAGAAAGTAATACTAACTTTGCTGATTTAAATGTTATAGGCAATCTACAACATACTGGTAACAGAACACAAACTGGTAATTATAATATTGCAGGCGAAATAAGCAACGGCAATATTTTAATTGAAGATAACTTTATTACAGCAACAGAATCAAACAGTGATTTAGAACTTCGTGCTAATGGCACTGGAGAAATTTACATACCTGATAGTGTAACTGTAAACAATAATTTAGATGCAAACGGAACAAGTACATTTAGTAACTTTACTGTTACAGGAACATTTGCACCAGGATTTTCATACGTTGATGGCGATAGAGGGTTTACAGGCAACTTAACAGTTACACAAAATATTGACGTTACACAACAAGCACAGTTTGAAGAAATATTAATTGATGATAATTTTATTACTACTACGTCAAGTAATGCAGATTTAGAACTTCGTGCTGTAGGCACAGGCGAAGTATTAATACCAAACAACAATGTAGAAATTACAAATGATTTAAGTGTAGCAAATGCACAAGTTGTAAATGTTAACATTGCACAAGACTTAGTGTTAAATGAATTAATTATACCACCTAGCATTATAGAAATAGATGATAATTTTATTAGCACAAGAATATCAAATGCTGATTTAGATTTACGTGCAGACGGTAATGGAAATATTGTGTTCACTGATAATACAACTATTACTAACGCACTCAATGTTAACACACTAAGCACTTTAGATGATGTTGAAATTACAGGCATTACAAATATTAATGGCAATACAACATTTAATAATGATTATACTGTTACAGGTACACTTACTACAGACGAACTAGTTCTTACTGAAAGCAAACAAGAATTTGAAGGTATTACTATTGATGGCAACGTTATTAAAAGTGTTAACAGTAATAGTGATTTAGAACTACGTGCAAATGGTACAGGTAAAGTTGTTTTTCAAGAAGATGTTGTTTTTGAAAATGATGTAAGCGCAGATAATCTTACAGCATTTAATATTATTGCAGACCAAGATTTTGAAGCAGCACTATTAGATAGTGACGATGTTGAATTTTTTAATAATGTTGTAACAACTACATTAAGCAATAGTAATTTAGAATTACGTGCAAATGGTACAGGTATAATTGATGTACAAAATGATTTAGATATTACAAACAATTTAACTGTTAATGATCTAACAACAATTAATAATGTTGTAAATATCAGCGATCCAGTTACGGTGAATAATAATGTAACAATGACTGGTAATTTACGAACTACTTCCGGTGCTACAATTAATGGTACACTTACAGTAGAGCATACAACAGACCTTCAATATGATCGAATTGGAAACTTTTATATTGATGATAATCAAATTAGATTATCTACTACAAGCGACCTTACATTAAATGCAAGCGGAACTGGAGTTGTATCTTTAACAGATACAATAGTAAGTCAAGATATGTCAGCAAATGCTGCATCGTTTGGTAGTTTACGAATATTAGATAGTGTTGCACTAGAAAACATGGTCAGTTCAACTGATATTGAAATATTTGACAATGTTATAACAACAACAAATAGTAATAGTAATTTAGAATTACGTGCTGCCGGTGATGTAGAAATTGATAATAATTTTGATGTAACAAGCAACGTAGTAGTTGATGGTGCAAATAGTTTACAAGATACTAATATTAATGCAACACTTAATATAAACTCTAATGTTAATCAAAGCGGCGACAGAGATATTACAGGCAATGTTTCGGTAACAAACTTAACTGTAGATAGACAAACCGATTTAGGAAACTTTACGTTTGAAGACAGTACATTAACAAATAATAATGCTGGTGATTTAACATTTACAGCATCAGGAACAGGTAATGTAGTTATCGAACAAGGCGGTGCTAATAACGTTTCTGCAACTAGAGCATTGAGTGATGGGTTTATTATTAACAATGTTGTTACAGCAAATAAATTTGTAACAACGGATGATATAGAAATATTCCAAAATGTAATTACAACTACAAACAGTAATAGTAATTTAGAGTTGCGTACATCAGGTACTGGCACAGTGTTTATTGAAGATTTAGAATTTGATGCCTCTACGTTAACGTCCAATGATGATATTATAATAACATCTGAAAATGTTATTTTTGATAATGTGCGCTCTATATCACTTCCACAAGGTGATAACTCACAACGTATTGTAGCAACAGGCGGAACGTTTGTACTAGACGGTGGTAACGGAGTTAATGATCCGCATCTATCTACAGTATCAGGCGGAAATGCAACAACTGTGTTTGGTCCGAGTGATGTATTTTATGATGCAGGAACATCATTAGAGCCTAATGGTAATCCGGGTGATTTAAGATTTAATACTGAGTCTAACTTATTTGAAGGATTTAGTCAAGCAAATCAATATTTTGGTGGTGTGTTTAGTGAAGATGCTCGAACTAATGTAAAAACTAATAACAACGAAATAGAATTTACAATATCAGATACAAAAGTAGGTAGTGTTGCATATGACGGTGTAACTATTAATACGTCATTACAAACAGCAAGTTTAATTATTGAAAACAATACTATAACAGCACCTGTTAATACATCATTACAATTAACACCAAATGGCGCGGGTACTGTACAATTCTTTGATCATACTAGATTAAACGATAACAAGATACAAAACTTAGCAAACGACGGTCCGTTAACACTAGAATCTACTGATGACGGTTATATTAAGATCAATACTCTTGTAAACGGGTTTGTAGTTCCAGTTGGTGATGATACAAATAGAGGATTAACACCTGTAGTTGGCGAATTGCGATACAATACTACCGCCGGTGATAATGGCGGCTCTGAAGTTTATAATGGTACTGAATGGGTATCTGTTGCAGGTGACAATAGCCAAGCAGATGCACTTGTTATCGGTGAAGCTATTGACGAATGGACTCTTATACTAGGGTAACTCAACCCTTTTCTCTATAATTGATAAATACTATTAATGCAATGTACGACCATACTTGCAGGGTCAGACTGTGGTTAGCCAGCAAAGAACCGAAAGGGCGAAAATTAGGCTAGAGGGACAGGATCCCCGTGTATAGGAGAGAAAATGGCTGTAGGTCGCATATCGGGTCCACTCTTAAAATCAAATCTAATTCGTAATGGAATAGATTTAGCTTTTGAGACTGACTTATTATATTTAGATGTAAACAATCAGCGTATTGGTGTACGAACTAATACTCCTTCACACGATTTACACGTAAACGGTACAGCACGTACAACAAATTTAATAGTAGATAATATAGCAGAACTTGCTGATATTACTATCTCCGGTAACACAATTCAAAGTGCTAACACACTAAATCTTCTTACAACAGGAGCAGATAGTGTTGTATATCAAAGACAGTTAGACATTCAAAGCATATCAATTTTTGATAATGTTATCAACACCAACGACTCAAATGCAAACTTAGAACTACGTCCAAACGGAACAGGACAAGTTGAAGTATTTTCAAATTTACAAGTAAATGGAGATATACACGCAACTGGTAATATTAGCGCAGACGGTAATATTACACTAGGTGATGCTGACACTGATAATGTAACATTTAATGCAGAAGTAGCAAGTGATATTATTCCAGACACTACTGATACATATAGATTAGGTAACTCAACTAAGCGTTGGGATCAAGTTTGGACAAACACTGTAAATGCAGACACTGTAACCGCAGACAGTTTAGTACTAGATGGTATAGACATGACATTGCGTCAAGGCAACATTTTTTATGTTGCTAAAAATGGCGACGATGCTAGAACAGGAACACATCCACAAGATCCATTCCTTACTATTGGGCAAGCAATAACAGCTGCATCAACTGGCGACACAATTTACATTTACCCAGGTGCTTACGAAGAGATATTTCCACTTACAATTCCGGTAGGAGTAACAGTAAAAGGCCACTCATTAAGAAGTGTTACAATTACACCTACATCTGGTACAAATACAAATGATGCATTTTTACTTAACGGTGAAACAACTGTTGAAGATGTAACAATAAAAGATTTTTATAGCCCAGGCTATGCATTTAAATATGCAAACAATATGCTTGTTTCAAGCAGAAGTCCATACATAAGAAACGTAACGGTTATTACAAAAGGTAGTGTATTAACAGCAGAAGATCCAAGAGGCTTTAATCAAGGCGATGCAGGTGCAGGTGCATACTTAGATGGCAGTGTTGTTAACGCAAGTTCAAAAGAAGCAAGTTGCTTATTTCATGCTGTAACATTTATTACACCAGGCGTTGATACATTAATAGCAACAAATGGTGTTAGAATAGAATGGCTAAACTCATTTACATACTTTGCTAACAAAGGATTGTACGCATTAGACGGAACAGCAGGAAAGTATAACGATGGTAAAACTAAAGTTAGACTTGGCGGCATAGCTGGAGGGTCGTTCGGCGCAGGCGACACAATTACATTTACATCAACAGATACTTCGACAACTATTGTTGTTACAGCAGAAAGTGTTGACAACGACATTATTGTAATTGATGGCAAAAATATACAATTTATAGATTTTGATACAACGCCACAAAGTATTTCAAATGGTGCAGGCGTAACAGCAACAACAATTTTAAATCATGATGTAAGAGACTTTGGTGCTGAAATACGTATGATTGGTAGTGCTAGTGTTTATGGCAACTACGGGTTATATGGTGACGGTCCGGGTGTTATTGTTTATGCTATCGGACAAAACTTAGCATACATTGGTAATGGTAAAGAGATTACTAATGATGCAGGTACTGTATTACAAGATAATGAAGTAATTGAATTAAATGATGCTAAGATAAGGTTTAATACAGTTGACCATAAAGGTGATTTTAGAGTAGGCGATCTATTTTATGTAAACCAAGATGACGGTACTGTAAACTTTGTTGCAAATGCACTTAACGTAGACTTAACAACAGGCGTTACATTTACAAGCGGAGGTAATTCAACTTTTGTAAGTGGTGACAGAATTGACACTGGTAACTTGCGTATTAGTGGAAACACTATTGAAAGTTTAGCAGGTAATATCAATATTAATCCGCTTACACAAACATTAAACTTAAACAGCGATGTAAATGTAGATGGTAGTTTAGATGTAACTGGTAATGTTACAATCGGCGGAAACATTACAATAGGTGACGAAGCAAGTGACACAATACAAATTATAGCAGGTATTGACAGTGATCTAATACCAAACATTGATACAGCATACAACTTAGGTGCTGATAATAAAATGTGGAAGTGGTTGTATGCAAATGGCGCTGACATGGGCGACATTAGAATTACAAACAACTTTATAGAAACTACAGTTTCAAATGCAGATTTAGAATTACGTGCTAGTGGAACAGGTAGAGTTTTAGTTCCTAGTGCAGACGTAGAAATATCAGGTGAGCTTTCAGTAGGCGGCGACAGTGTTTTACAAGATGTAGACATTCAAGGCGACCTAACTATTACAGGTAACATTGTACAAACAGGTGACCAAACAGTTATTGGTGATGTTAACGTAGGTGCTGATCTTACTGTTACTGGACAAGCACAATTTGAAGAAATATTAATTAACGATAACTTTATTACAACTACTTCAAGTAATACAGATTTAGAACTTCGTACTAATGGCACAGGCGAAATATTAATACCAAATGATAATTTTAGAATTAGCAATGATTTATTTGCTAACGCTATAGAAGCAAACACATTAATTGGAACTACAATTGATGCGACAAACTTTACAAATAGCACAATTGATATTAATAACAATAATATTACTGTATTAACACCAAATACAGATCTTAATATTGATGCGGCTGGCTCCGGGGATGTTAAAATTAATGGCAGTGATGTTGTTATAGAACAAAACTTAACAGTCAACGGCACAACTAATTTAAAAGATACAACTGTTAACGGTAGCATTACGCATGTTGGAAATGTTACACAAACAGGCAATTTTAATATTGCAGGCGAAATAAGCAACGGCAATATTTTAATTGAAGACAATTTTATAACAACTACTGACAGTAACAGTCCATTAGAACTACGTGCAAACGGAACAGGAGAAATACTTGTTCCTAATAACAACGTACAGATTAATAATGACCTTACAGTAAGTGGCGACACTGATTTACAGGATACTGTAGTAAACGGAACATTTACACTAACAGGTGATTTTAATCAAACTGGTGACAGTAATATTACTGGTGATGTTAATATTACACAAAACTTAGATGTGTCGGGCCAAGCACAGTTTGAAGAAATATTAATTGATGATAACTTTATCACAACAACTACTTCAAACACTGATTTAGAATTACGTGCTGTAGGAACTGGCAAAGTTCTTGTACCAAATAATGATGTAGAGATTACTAATGATGTAACTGTAGGCGGCACACTAACTGTTAATGATATTACAAGTACAGGTACAATTACAGCAAATAGATTTACTACTGGTGATATTTTAATTGATGATAATTTTATTACCACAACACAAAGTAATAGTAATTTAGAATTACGTGCAAACGGTACAGGCGAAATAATTGTACCTAGCAATGATGTAACATTTAATAATAACATAGATGTTATAGGTTTGTCAACACTTGCTGACACAACTATCAATGGAACACTACAAGTAACTGGCAATGTAACACATACTGGTAATATACAAGTACTTGGCACATCAACACTTGATAGTATTATTGTTAATCAAAAATTACAACTTGAAGAAATATTAATTGACGATAACTTTATCACAACTACTACTTCAAATGCAGATTTAGAACTACGTGCAGCCGGAACTGGTAAAGTTATTGTTCCAAATGACAACGTAGAAATTACAAACGATCTTGATGTTAACGGAACATTTACTGTTAACAATATTACAAGTACAGGAACTATTGTAGCAAATAGTTATTCAACTGGTGACTTACTAGTAGATGATAACTTTATTACTACAACTTTAAGTAACAGTAATTTAGAACTTCGTGCTAATGGCACTGGAGATGTTTTAATACCGAATAATGATGTTACAATAGATAATACCTTAAATGTTGACGGTATAACAACTCTTGCAGCAACTACAATTAACGGAGTAGTTACAGCCTCTAGCGATGTAGAAGTAAACGGAGACTTTACAGTTAATGGTAACCATTTTATTACAGGTGGCACATTTATTAACGGTACAGCACAATTTGAAGATATACAAATAGCTGGCAATGTTATCCAAACAACTGAAAGTAACAGCGATTTAGAAATTAGAACACAAGCTGGTCAAAATATTTTAATACCAACTAGTGATGTAAGCGTAACTGGTAACTTAACTGTTAGCGGACAACTTACTGTCGGTGATATTCAAAGCACAGGTACTATTGAAGCAAATAACTTTACTACTGGCGATGTATTAATTGACGATAACTTTATTACAACTACAACGTCTAACAGCGACTTAGAGCTACGTGCTAATGGAACTGGTAAAGTAGTAGTACAAGACAATTTACAAGCAACACAAGACCTTACAGTAAGCGGAACGACTACTTTAAACAGTACTGTAGGCATAAACGGAACGCTTACACATGTAGGCAATACTGTACAAACAGGAAACTTTACACAAACAGGTACAACTGATGTTACTGGTAACTTAACTGTTACTGGAGATGCTGATTTTGAAGGCATAGCAATATCAGGTAACACTATTAGTGGCACACAATCAAATGCAGACTTAGAAATAAAAACGTCTGGTACTGGAGATATATTATTTCCAAATAATGATTTACAAGTTACAAATGACTTTGTAGTTGGCGGCACACTAACAGTAGGAAACTTAACAGCATCAGGAACAATTGAAGCACAAAAGTTTTCAACTGGTGATATATGTATCGACGATAACTTTATTACAACTACATTAAGTAATAGTAACTTAGAGTTACGCACAGCAGGAACAGGCGCTGTCCTTATTGATGACTTTGATATTAATGGAAGCACACTATCAACAAGTAGTACTTTAACTATAAGTCCTGATACTGGTTATACAAATTTTACTGGTACTGGCGCAATTAATATTCCAGTTGGTACAACTTTACAAAGACCAGCAAGCGTTACACTTGGCCAAATTAGATATAACCAAGATTTAAATAGATTTGAAGGGTATAACGGAACTAATTGGATTATACTACAAGGTGTTGAAGATTTAGACGGCGATACAAAAGTTACAGCAGAACTAGTTGAAGGCCAAAATGATAATATTATTAGATTCTATACACAAGATACTGTAAGAGCTAATATTGATTCAAATAGATTTTATGCAGATAGATTTGCTGTTGATGATGTACAAATTGAGCAAAATACAATTAGTACAATTACAACAGATCAAGATTTAATATTAAGTGCGGCTGGAACTGGTAGAGTTGTAATAGAGAATTTTGCCTTCGACGGCAACAGGATAATAAATACAGTATCGAATAGTATAACTCAATTTGAGAATACAAATAACGGTTATGTCAAGTTTGCTGGAACAGGCGGACTTGTTATACCGAGTGGTACTAGTGCAGAAAGACCTGCGGTGGCTTACAGAGAAGTAGGCATGACCAGGTTTAACACTGAAGACGACAGAGTTGAAGTATTTGATGGCATAAACTGGGCATCTTCAGCTGGTGCGGGTTCAGGTATTAATCCTGCCGACGCAGCAGATTTAGCAATTGAAACAGTTTTATACTTAGGATAATAAATGGCAACGATATTTAAAAATAAAGTTATTAACAATGTAGGAACACAGCCTATAGACATTATAGAAACTAACTCGGCGACTCGAGTCACAGTAATTGGATTGAGTTTAACTAATCTTACTGATAGTTTTGTGTATGTTAGTGTGCTTTTAAAAGACGATACAAGTGTTACAGGGCATTATATAAAAGATACGTTGCTTCCAGCAAATACAAGTTTACGTGTTGTCGCAACAGGTGAAAAATTAATTGTTGCACCTGATAATTGTGTGCAAGTAGTTGCAAGTGCAGATGATGCTGTTGATGCTGTAGCAAGTTTTGTGGAGATAGTATAATGAGTCATTATATAGGAAGTAACCCAACAGACGTACAAAACGGATTTATCAAAAGATATTTTTACGGTTTACGTAGAAATGATGACGGTGAATTATTTTTAGTAAGAGTTGATCAATTAGCAGGCGGCGATGTAAATAGCATTACTATTAACGACCTAGGTGTATCAGAAGAAAACTTTTTAGACTTTGAAGAAGGTATTGATTACTTAGATGGTATTGATGAAAATAAAGATATTGTTTATCCTAACTTACGTTATCCACAACTACGTTGGGACGGTAGAAGTTTAACATATTATGTTGAAGCAACCACAGGACATTTTGTTCAAGCAGTGAGTGAAAAAGTAACATTTGAAGATAATATTAGTTCACCGGCATACGGTGAAGGTGTAGATAATACGGTATTGATTCCTGGAGAAACAGGCGGACCAGGACCAGGATACTAGAGGAAAAATAAATGGCAGAATTTAAACTAGAACGTTTTAAGTATACATGGAAAGGTGAATGGACAACAGGCACCGTATACAAACGTGATGATATTGTAAGAGTTGGTGGTAAGTCATATGTATGTTTAGAAGGACATACAGCAGATGCTAAATTTAAAACAGACTTACTGGCAGTACTTGAAGGAAGTAATCCGCCACAAGCAGCTCCAAGATGGCGCTTAATGACAGATGGGCGTTCTTACAGAGGACAGTGGGCTACAGCAACTACGTATGCAATTAGCGACATTGTTGAAAAAGACGGCTCGCTTTGGGTTTGTATTAACGAACACGATTCTACAACTTTTGTCACAAATGAAGATGACTGGTCACTACTAGCATCACATATAAAATACACAACAAATTGGCAAACAGCAACCGACTACGGTCCGGGCGCATTAGTAAAATACAATGGTATAGTTTATAAATGTATTGAGCCACATGTATCAGGTCTGTTCTTAGAAGATAACCTTGTTACAACACCAACAACATTACAAGTTGCTGTTGTAAGAAATGCAGAAGACACAGCTAACATTTATACAGTAAACGGTATTCCGCAAGCAGCACTTACACTTGCTAAAGGTAAAACATATGTGTTTGATCAAAGTGCTCCAACAGACGGTACTGATGACACTAACAAATTCTTTGGAGGCGGCCTTGACTTAAATGGCGATCCAATAGTAAATCCTCATCCATTATTACTAAGTGATCAAGAAGACGGACCTTCAGGTGATCCAGCAGGAACAATTTACGGAAATGGCGTAACGTATCTATTAAACGGAAACGAAGTAACGCAACAAAATTACATTGCTAATTTTGGTACAGCAGAAACAAGACAAGTTAGAATATCAGTTCCATATACAGCACCTGAAAACTTATATTACTATTGTAGATATCATACAGGTATGGGCGGCACACTTACAATAGATAATTCAGCAGAAGTTGCTTGGGAAGTGTTCCATAGTGGAATTGAATATGCAGGTGCATGGGCAAGAGAAACTTTATATAGAACAAACGATCTTGTACTATATGGCGGCAGTATTTGGAGATGTACAGAAACACACCAATCAGCAGTTTTAGGTACATTAGATGTTAACGGCAAACTTGCTGATCAACTAGACATTACAAAATTTAATATAGAACTACCTGGCTTTCAATATGAGTCAGAATGGAGCAACACAGCAGAATATCAACCAGGTGACGTTGTACGTTATGGTGGTTACTTATACTTTGCTTCTAAGTACAATAGAGATGATCAACCAGCACAATCACAAGACAGTACACAAAGTTGGGTTGAACTACAATACGGTTACAACTTTAGAGGCGACTGGGTAGACGGTGATGAATATAATCCAGGTGATATGGTATTACGTGGTGGTGAACTATATATGGCACTTGTGTCAATTGGTAGTACTGAAGTTGACGGAAGTACGTCAGATTATTTACAAACAGAAAAATGGCAGTTAGTTATTCCAAGTAAAACTTGGGGACAAGCATGGTTATCTGGTTCACGATATGATGTAGGTACCGTTGTTTATCACTTTGGTAATGCATATGTTTGCAATACGTGGCACGTTGCATCCAATGATAACTTTCCGGGCGATAACGGTAGTGGATACTTTTATTGGGACTTGCTAATACAATCAGGCCAACCATCGGGCTTGTCATCATTAGGCGACTTACTTACATACAACCTAAGTAGATCTAACGTTGGTGACGGAAGTACAATTGGCCCTACAAGAGTACCAATAGGCGAACAAGACAATTTACTAGGTATTGACGATTCTGACAATATATTTTGGAGAGATTATATTCGAACAGCAGGTGAAATATTTGTAGGCGTACACGGAATGGATGCCACAGGATATGGACTATCACCGGATAAGCCGTTTAAATCTGTAAGACATGCTGCTGAATATGTACAAGATACATTTCCAGCACTAACACCTATCAAAATAAAAGTTAACACAGGAAGATACACAGAAATAGGACCAATTACTGTTCCAGCAGGCTGTGTTGTAATGGGAGACGAACTACGTTCTACTACTATAGTTGCAACTCCGCCAAAAGAAGAATATCAAAACGAAACAGAACAGCTTGCAGATATGTGGAACTATATTGAAAGCATTCTGTTAAGTTTATATTCTAATATTGATGTTCCGGCACTACCAGGTAACACATTAACATTAAATAAAACACCGAGTATTTTAGGGTTATCAGAATCAAACTTAACAAACACGTTGTTTACTGTTATTAAACAAAAAATAGAGTTTAATGCAGGAAGTGGAGAGATTGATCCTCCTATAACAGGAACAAATATTCAAACAGCAGATGTGCAGAGACGTCAAACAGCAACTAAACTAGCAAGTATTCAAGAATGGTTATCACAACAAGTTGAAGCTTGGGTAAGACAAACATATCCAGATAAGGTTTTTAGAACAAACAGAATTGCAGAAGACTTTTTACACTTTTTTAAAGCCGTAGTATATGACTTGCGATATGAAGGTACTTATAAATCAGTACTATCAGGCGAACGATATGCAAACGCAATTACAGGAAGTAAACTATCTGATTTATTTAGACATAGAGATACAACAGGATTGCGTCAATGTACAATTGAAGGACTTGACGGAGCTCTAAACCCGCCAGGAGTATTCGACTTATACCAACGTCCAACATCAGGTGCATTTACAGCACTTGATCCAGGTTGGGGACCAAATGATGAAAGTGCATGGATTAACCGTAGATCACCTTATATTCAAGGTGTAACAACGATTGGTACAGCATGTACAGGTATGCGAGTAAATGGATTATTACACAACGGTGGTAATAAGTCTATGACAGCAAACGATTATACGCAAGTATTAAGTGATGGTATAGGCGCATGGATATCAGACAATGGTAGAGCAGAACTTGTATCAGTGTTTACCTACTATAATCAGGTTGGATACTTAGCAGAGCGTGGCGGCATTATCCGTGCAACAAACGGTAATAACTCATACGGCGCCTATGGTTCAATTGCCGACGGCATTGATCCTAATGAAGTTCCTACTGTAGGAAGTGTGTTTAATAGAGATAACGAAGCAACTGTAGACGGTGTGTTTGCAGGAGCATTTGGTGATGAAATCTTTGTATACGAATACGAAAATGCAGGCGAAAACTATACAACAGCAACTAGTACAATAACAGGTGCAGGTGCAAACGCAAACGCACTACATGAAGATATTAGACACGGGGCATTATTCCAATCAAGAATTGTTAACCCTGCAGACAGTGGAGCTATTGGAGGTGTAGGATATACTAATATTCAAAACCAAGCAACTCAGGGAGATACAACTTCAATTACACTAAATCCAAACGATACATCAACAGAAGATGATCTTGTTGGACAAGCAATATATATTATTTCAGGTACTGGTACAGGACAGTATGGTTACATACAAGCATACAATGAACTAAACAGTACAGCAACAATATATAAAGAAAGCACACAAACACCAGGATGGGATCATGTACTTCAAGGAACACCGATTGAAGCATTGTTAGAATCTAATACTAGATACAAAATTGAACCAAGAATTATAGCAAGTAAACCAACATTTACATCAACTAATTATAACATCTTAAATGGTAGAGATATTATTGATATAACATTTAGTAACACTACTTTTGAATTTACGGGCATAGAAGGTACAGCAGGTACAGGCGATGTTGAAACTCAAGATGGCTTAGTTGCAACAAACGCAACATTTGATATTAAGAAAAACGGTTTAAATTATGAAGTAACAATTACAGATGGCGGCCTAGGATATGCGGTTGGTGATACAATTACAATTTTAGGAAGTGTACTTGGCGGTGAAGATGTAACTAACGATTGTATTATTAAAGTTGCAAGTGTTACTGATGATAGTTCAAACTCGATTGTAACTATTGTTGTAACAGGTACAGGACGAAGCGGCAAGTTTGTTGCTATTGCAAAACCAAACTTTGCACTAACTAGTGACACTGGCCAAGGCTGGGACGAATCATTATTACCAAACGCTACAGCAATTGACTGGATTAAAGTACAAGCAGGTAACAATAGATTTGTTGCTATTGCAAAAGGCACTGATGAAGCAGCTTATAGTTTAGATGGTATTAATTGGACAACAGTTACATTACCATTTGTTGAAAACTGGGTTGATATTGAATACGGTGAAGGTAGATTTGTTGTTATTGCCGAAAATTCAACAACAGTAGTTCAATCAGCAGATGGCATAACATGGACATCTAGTAACATGCCTAACGATGCTATTGGAGATAGTGCATCAGCAGAATGGCAAGCAATAACATATGGTAAAGGTAAATTTGTTGCTGTTGCGGGTAATGACGGTACTGTAGGACACAGTACAGATGGTACATCATGGACATTTAACGCAGGATTTGTAACTACAGCTAATATACAAGTAGCAGGACTTGCATACGGAAATAATAGATACTTAGCATTGTTAGAAACAGGCGAAACATATTATAGCTTTGATGGCTCAACATGGACACAAGGCACAGACGTTCCTACTCAAGACGGATCAACTATAATGAAATGGAACGATATGAAATTTGCAGAAGGTGTGTTCTTTGCAATATGTGATGCTAATAACCAGATAGTTGGCGGCGAATTAGACGGCAACAATACAAACTTTGCTGCAACAACTGAAGATGGTCTAGTATGGACAAGCAGAACATTAGATGAGTCACTACCATATTATGGCATAGGATTTGGCGTAATAAACAATGTAGGTAGTTGGATTATAGGTAGTAAAAATATTCAACTTAACGGTATTTCAAAAATAGAAACAGGAGCTCAAGTAAAAGTTAGAGCTAAACTTGGAAGCGGCGGCCTAATACAAACAATTAAAATATTAGATCCAGGTAGCGGTTATACACAAGCAAATCCTCCAGTATTTACAATTACTGACAATAAATTTACAGCTGCTATAGGTTGGGAAAACAGAGTTGGCTCAGGCGTACTTGCACAACCAAGTTGGGTAAACAGGGGTATTGGATATAGATCGAGTACTACTAAAGTTACTGTAACAGGTGACGGTTATGCAGACAATATACCAGAAACAAACATTATTAAAATATCAGGATTACCTCGTGTACCAACAATCGGTAGTCAATTATTGTTTCCAAATATTTTAGATGATAATACTATAGATCCAAATGATCTTAAGAGCTTTAGAGTTGCGATTGCAACAGACTTAGGTGACGATGGTACGGGTAACGGTACAAAACTTGTACAATTCCAAATTAGTCCAAGGATGCGTACTGAATTTGATCTTGTACACGGAACTAGTGTAACAATTAACGAAAACTTTAGTCAGTGTAGAATTACAGGTCATGACTTCCTGGATATTGGTACAGGAAACTTTATAGAAACAAATTATCCAGACATTTATGCAGGCGGTAATTACTTTCGAAGTGCTCCTGAAAATGAAGTATATGAAACAGCTGGAGGACGTATATTCTACGTAAGTACAGACCAAGATGGTAACTTTAGAGCAGGAGAACTGTTTAGCGTTCAACAGGCAACAGGTGTTGTTACTATTAGTGCTGAATTTTTTGACTTAGACGGCCTTAGTGAATTATCACTAGGTGGTGTAAGATTAGGCGGCTCGGGTGCTGTTGTAAGAGAATTTAGTACTGATCCAACATTTGCTGAAGATTCAAATAATGTTATTCCAACACAAAGAGCTATTGCAACATTCCTTGCAGATAGATTAAGTGTTGGCGGATCCGACTTAGAATTAAACGCAATACAAGCAGGCCAAATTTATATAGGTGGCGAATTAAATGAAATAGGCAACATACAAAACAAGATAATAAATGTTGCTGTTCCGGTACATATGGAAGGTTCAAATGCTCTTGGTAATACCACTGGCTTAGGTGGATCATATGTGGGACAAATGATGTTACTTCGAAACTTTGAAGATAGTATGAAGTAATTTTAAAGGAAGAATAAAAATGTATAAATACAATAACGGAGCATTACAAAATGGCAGAATTTAAACTAGGTAGAATCAGATTTGTGTGGAAAGACGCATGGTCATCTGCCAACACATATTATAAAGACGATGTTGTAAGGTTCGGAGGCAAAGTATATATTTGTGTGATTGGTCATACAAGTGCTTCGGAATTCTTTACAGACTTCGAAATAGTACCACCTAAATGGAACTTAGTGAGTGACGGTCAAACTTGGAAAGGTGACTGGACTATATCAACAGGTTATGTTTATGGCGACATTGTACAATATGGTGCAAGATTATATATTTGTAAAGTTGTTCATACATCACAAGCAACAGTAGCAGCAGGCCTAGAAACTGATATTGCTAACTGGGATGTGTATGCAGAAGGACTTGACTGGAAAGGTGAATGGACTGTAGATACAAAATATCTAATTAATGATATTGTAAAATATGGTGGACAAACTTATGTTTGTAAAGTTTACCATACATCTGCTGCAACCGAAGCTGACGGGCTAGAAGTTAACCAAGCAAACTGGGATGTCTTTAATGCTGGCATCGAATACAAAAGTTCTTGGGCAACTGGTACTAGATATAAAGTTAATGACGTAGCACAGTATGGCGCAGCTCTTTGGATTTGTACAGCAGAACATACAGCTGCTACATTGTTTAGCACAGACAATGCAAACTGGGAACAGTTTGTAAGAGGCTTCCAATTTGAATCAGATTGGGAAGCATTAAGAAATTATCAAAAGGGTGATATTGTACGTTACGGTGGTAACCAATATATTGCTTTAACAAATCATGCAGAAAAGAATCCAGTAGTTGAATCAACAGACTGGCAATTATTTTCACAAGGATTAAGATTTTTAGGAGACTGGCAAGACGACAGTACTCTACAAGATTATAGAGTGGGCGAAGTTGTTAGATACGGTGGATATACATATCTTTGTATTCAAGACCACCAAGATCAAAAACCAACAAATACAACTTACTGGCAGAGACTTAACACTGGCTTACGTTGGAGAGGCGCATGGGTAGATGATGTAGAATACTTACAAGGTGATGTTGCACGTTATGGTGATAACTCATATGTTTGTGTATTAGGTCACTTCTCAGAAGGCGATGACTTTTCGACTATTCAAGTTGGAGCAGGCGGCGGAGGAGCAGAAAATTCACGCCCAGATTTAGATGTATCAGGTACTTATTGGCAAGTAATTGCTATTGGTAATGAAGCAAGTGTACTTACTACCAAAGGCGATTTAGTTTATTATTCCGCTGGTGGACCTGCAAGATTACCAATTGGTGAAGAAGGACAATTTTTACAAGTAGGCGCAAACAATGTTCCTGAATGGGCATACTCGGGTGTAGCAGATGACATATACTATGTTGCTACTCATGGTAAAGATGAGGCAAGTCCTATTGCAGGTAGAACACTTGATAGACCATGGAAGTCTATACGTTATGCTTGTGAACAAGTTGAAAACGGAGCAAAGAATCCGCATGCAAAAAAATTATTAGAACAAAATAGATACTTTATACAACGTGAAATTGTAGAGTGGACTGATGCACAAATTACAAGTAACATAGCACCATTTGCAACAGGCTTTGATTACGATAGTGCAAAATGTGAAAGAGATATGGGTTATATTGTTGATGCACTTATTCACGATGTTACCCACGGCGGCAATGTTAAATCAAGAGAAGCAGCGTTATCGTATGTTAATGATACAGTTGGCTCACCTTATTTGACACAAAAAGCAGAAACTAAAGCAAGTATTAATTACGGGCTAACAGTTATACAAGCGGTATTAAATCAAACAGCACCAGCTGTAAATTATCAAGTTAACAATGGTGATAATTCAACAGCAGTTGTTGCACAAATATTTGATGCAAATATTACAGCAGAATCAGTATACAGTGATATTACAGGTCTTGTAAAAATTATTACAGATGCTATTACAGCAGGCGTTGCAACAGGTATTCCAAATAGACTTATTTCTAGTACACTTATTAAAGTTGCAACCGGCAAATACTACGAAGTATTACCAATACGTGTTCCAGCAGAAACTTGTGTTATAGGTGACGAACTACGTGCAACTAATGTACAACCTAGAAAGTCTAACAATGCAACGTTAACTGATGCAGGCGACTTCTTATACAGTAATACAGCAATTGAAAGAGTAGAAGCAATTATCGGTGACATTGTTGAAGGTGTTTCGGTAACAGCAACTACTGGAAATACACAAGCACAGAGTGCTTTATATCCGTTAGCAAATAGTGAAACAGGATATGTAAGAAGTGCTGTTGAACAATTAACAAGGTTATATAGACGTAGAACTGACTGGGCGTTAGGTCGTAAAGAAGAAGCGATTGCAACATTTACACTAGCAGACGAAATGACAGATCCGAATGCAGGATATGCTAGAAACTTATTAATTGCAAACAGAGATTTCTTAAAAGCAGAATTAATTGGATATATTACAGAAAACTATCCAAGCCTAAAATACAGCAAAACAGCATGTAAAAAAGATGTTGGATACTTAATTGATGCTGTATCATATGACTTAACATACGGCGGCAACTGGCAATCAGTAAATGCAGGTGAAGCATATCATGTAGGTGCAAGTGCAAATTTACCAGCGGCACAGAAAGCGGCAACACTTGCAGCTTATGGATACTTAAAAGGTATTATGCAAACTGTAGGTAGAAACATTACTGTTACTCCTGGTACACAATCTACTGTAACACAAGTAGTAGGAACACCAGGCGATGCAACAAGTGCAACTACAATTGGTGGACTACTAGATGACTTTATTAATATTGTTGACAACGGCACTGGTAGTGAAACAATAACATATCCAAGTATTACTGGCGCAGCGGCAGGGTTACAAACTGACCATTCACTACTAGGATCAGCAGCTGCTACAATTAAAACAAATACAACAAACTGGATTACAGCAAACTTTCCTAACTTAACATACGATAGTGCAAAGTGCGAAAGAGATGTTGGTTACTTACTAGACGCGGCAAGATATGATTGGTGTTTAGGTACAACATTTGCATCAACTGTAGCGGCAATAAGTTATTTAAGAAAGCCAAGTGCTAAAGTAACAGGTGTCCAAAAAGACGCCACACTAGGAAGTTATGAGTTTGCAAGAAACGCAGCAAGAGCTGAAGTTTCAGAAGCAATAAGTTTAGCGCAGATTAATAATACATTTGTTACAACTAATGACATTATATTAGGCGGAAGTAATGAAGGTACTAACAGAGCATCTGATCAGCAAGACGTTTATGCAGGTATACAGCAGCTTGAGCTTAACAAAGAGTTTATCGCAAAAGAAGCTACATCATATGTAAATGATTACTATTCAGATACAGTTACAGCAACAACAGCATCAAGTGGTGCGTTAACTGTAACAAGCACAGGTTGGTTAAGACAAAATAGACCAATTAAATTTACTGGTACTGGCACTGAAGTCGGCGGATTAACTTTAGATACTACTTACTATGTAAAAAATATTTTAAGTTCAACAACATTTACTATTAGTGCAACTATTGGCGGTACAGATATTACTGTAACTGATGATACAGGCGCAATGAGTGTTGAAAAAGATTATGAATATAGTGTAGCACTTTGTGAAAGAGATATTAAATCAATTATAGATGCTATGAAATGGGATTTAAAATATGCTCCAAGTTATAGAAGAACATATACAGGCGGCATTAGTTTAACTGTTCCAGCAACATATAAAACAAGATATGCTTCAAGATTCTATGTAAACAGCGTATTAGGATCACAAGAAGAAGACTTCTACTACCTACGTAATGGTACAGGTATAAGACTACAAACACTTGAAGGTCTTAACGGTGATATGACAGCAGAAACAGCTGCAGGTACAAGTAGGATGACAGCAGGTGCATATTGTTCACTTGATCCGGGTTGGGGACCAGACGATACTAGAGTATGGATTACAGCACGTTCACCATATGTACAAAACTGTACAACATTTGGTAATGCGGCAACTGGTCAAAGAATTGACGGTGCATTACACAACGGTGGTAACGATTCGATTGTTAGTAACGACTTTACACAGGTCATAAGTGACGGTATTGGCGCACACATTCTTAACAACGGTAGAGCAGAACTTGTGTCAGTGTTTACATATTACTCACACATTGGTTACCTAGCAGAAACAGGCGGACGTATACGTGCAACTAATGGTAATAACTCATACGGAGATTTTGGTTCAGTTGCTGAAGGCGTTGATCCAGAAGAAACACCAACAACAGGTATTGTAGACAACAAAACACAATATAATGCTACTATAGCATCAGCTGTAACTGATCAAGATAAAATACTTACAGCAGAATTTACACATGCTGGTAATGATTATACTGAAGTAAACTTTAACACATTTGGACCAGGAACTGGCGAAGTTTTAATTGGTGACGAATTTAGAGACGAAGCACTAATACAAGCTCGTGTTATTGATGATGCAGTAGACGGCGATGCAGGTGGTGCTGGCTATTTAACAGCAAGTAACACAGCACAGGCAGGCGATGCAACAAGTATTACACTATCAGCTACTGACGGTAACTTAAACAGTTCATACCCAGGTATGAAAGTTGTAATCGTTGGTGGTGCCGGTGCAGGATTATATGCTTTAATTAATACATATGATGCAGGTACAAAAGTAGCAACAGTTATTAAAGAATCAGACGGTACAGCAGGTTGGGACCATTTTGTTCCAGGCACAACACTAGTTACACCAAACGCTTCATCAACATATGAAGTTGAACCAGCTGTTTCGTTTAGCGCACCAGTTAAGACTTCCAGCAATGCATCAATTCCATCAAATGTATATGAGGACCTTGGGTTCTTTGAGACATCACAGCAAGTTAATAACCAAGCAGCTACTACATATACAGGATCAGGTTCAAATGCTACATTTAATATAGACAGAGTTGGATCTAAGTATTATGTTGCACTTAACAGTGCAGGTAGTGGTTATGTAAGACTAGAAACTATTACTATAGCAGGTACATCATTAGGTGGAACAAGTCCTGCTAATGACCTTGTAATTACACTTACATCAATTGGCGTAAGTGGTGATGTGATTGACTTTGACTTTACAGGCATTGGACGCAGAGGTGCTTATGTAGCACTTAGTGACGATACATCAGTAGCAACAAGTTATGATACATCAACCTGGGCTAGTAGCACACTTCCACAGCAATGTGATAGGTTTACAACAGGCTTACTAGATGATGGAAGTTCACAGTTTAAATCAAGTGCATTTATTGCTGTTGCAACAGGATCTAGTAATGCTGTACTAAGTCAAGACTTAGCAACATTTAGTACATCAGCTTTACCAGGAGGGTTAGACACTTCAACTGGTGTTGATGTACAATACGGATACTTAGGTGCAGGTACAAACAGATTTGTTGTAATTGGACAAAACGATACAGACATTGCTTATTCAGACGATGCAGGGACAACTTTTACACTAGCAAGTAGTGCATTACCTAATACAGGATTTACAAGTATTACTAGGGGTATGGGACTATATGTTGCTGTACGTACAGGATCTAATCAAGTAGCATACTCAACAGACGGTATTACATGGACAGCATCAACATTACCGGCAAGTTTAAACTGGAGTAAAGTTGTTTGGGGTAATGGTAGATTCATTGCAATAGCAGACAACAGTGTTAATGCAGCTTATAGTTTAGATGGTGTTAATTGGACAGCAACTACAATTGGTACTGACGGAGCAGCTCTTCCAACAGACATTGCATACGGGCAAGGTATGTTTGCAGTAACAAGTGCAGATACTAACACTATAGCTTATAGTGAATATGGACTAACATGGAACACCCAAACAATTCTAGCAAATGTAAGCGGGTATAAGTTAGTAACATTTGGTAATCCAAATAGAGAACCGTTCTTTGTATCAATACAGGACGGCACAACAACAGATGTTGCTGTAACTAAACTCGGTGCAAGAGCACGTGGTAGAGTAAACATTGCTAATGAAAAAGTATTCGAAGTAAAACTAGCAGAACCAGGTAGTGGTTATGGATCAACACCACCAACAATTACTATTACTGATCCAAACAACACTGATGATGTTGTATTCCAAAATAGACTTGGAGACGGAGCATTAGGTAATCCTAGTTTTGCAAATAGAGGTACAGGCTTTAGTGCTGCAAGTATGGAAGTTGATGCACAAACATCAAATGGTAATGCAGACTTCTTACAGAACGGATCATTTGTTGCTGTAAAACGTTTAACAGAAAGACCAGTAGCTGGTTCAAACATTACGTTTGCAAGTTTACCAGGACAGTTCTTTAAACTAGTTACTGTTGTTAGTTTCTTAGGAACTAACCCAGGATCACATACAGCATTCTTACAATTAAGTCCATCAATGACAATTGGAGACGCACCTACAGACGGCGACGGAGTAACTTCAAGAATTAGATATTCACAAGTACGTCTAACAGGACATGACTTCTTAGACATTGGTACAGGTAGTTTTGCAGAAACAAACTATCCTGGGCAACCAACACAAAATCCAGACCAAACTAAAGAAACATTTGATGTTAACGGAGGACGAGTGTTCTTTACATCAACTGACCAAGATGGTAACTTTAGAGTTGGTGACTTGTTCCAAATTGAACAAGCAACTGGTGTTGCAAACTTGAATGCAGAAGCATTTAACATCGCAGGACTACAGGAACTTACATTAGGTGAAGTTACACTAGGTGGTAACTCGGCTGCAGTAAACGAATTTAGTACTGACCCATTCTTTACAGCCAACAGCGACAGTGTTGTGCCAACTCAACGTGCGATTAAAGCGTATATTGAAGCACAAATTGGTGGTGGTGGTGCCGCGTTGAACGTGAATAGTGTTACAGCTGGTGACATTTTTATTAGTTCAAACATTATAACAACGGCAAGTGGAGAGTTGATAAATATAACAGCAAACATGAACTTTACTGGTCCTGTAACAGGATATCCTTTAGCATACCAGTACTTTTTAAGATAATGGAGAAAAATTAAAATGGCAAACGGAAGATTAGGAGCAGCAGATTTATTAGCTGCTACAAATACAACAGTATACGAGGTGCCTGCAGATAATTTCGCTGTTGTTACACTTAGCGTATGTAATAGAGACGCAGGTAACAGA